>Ga0100389_1005112_pt1 | contig 10040 bp, 10 predicted proteins | sample CryGeymeta201513_FD_81537 | JGI IMG/M metagenome (GOLD analysis project Ga0100389, IMG submission 81537) | Groundwater microbial communities from Crystal Geyser aquifers in Utah, USA - Crystal Geyser metaG 2015-13 | ecosystem: Environmental > Aquatic > Deep subsurface > Groundwater | place: USA... | reverse complement strand
TTATGGGCCGCCGCCTCCAGCCAGCCGCTAAAGTCCTTTGCCGCCGCCAGCAGGCGGGGGTCGGCGTTGTGCACTCCGAGGTCGGTGATGGCCTGGTAAACTCCGGCCAGCACGTCGCCGTGGAAGCAGGCACAGGTGGCGCATTTCTCCTGCTCCATGATGGCAACAAATTGCCGGTGCACCGTGGCGATGGCCGCCACCTTTTCCCTTACCACGTCCATGGCTCAGCGGGTGCCGCTCCGGTACCAAAGGGCGGCCACCATGCCCCAGATGAAGTTCAGCAGCAGGACGACCAGCGGCGTCAAAAGCCCGAAGCCCAGGCCCAGCATCCCCTTGCCCATGCCCGGGAACATGACGAACCAGACCATGGCCGTGGGCGCCAGGCTCATCAGCATGCCACGCGGCAAGACCCGGTTCTTCAAGAACGGCAACACCAGCAGCAGGCCCCAGAGGCCACCCCAGACCAGCCGTGGATAGAGCCAGCCGGCGGTAAACTCCGGCTTAAGGCCAACGCCCAGCAGGGCCAGGACGCCCAGCTTGCCGAGCACCCAGACATCGATGCTGTCCACCAGGGCGCCCAGGGCGCCGCCCACATAGCCGCAGCTTATTTTTCGGATCATGGGATCACTCCGTTGTCTTTTCGTCTGCTTCGGCTACCTGCACCACAATGCCAGCCATCTCCACCAGGTCGCCTGGCGCCAGTTGCCGGCCGCGGCGGGTATCCACCGCGCCGTTCACCCGTACCTCACCGTTCTGCACCCGGAGCTTGGCCTCGCCGCCGGTATCCACCAGGCCGGCCAACTTCAATAACTGGCCAAGGCGGATGGTGCCGGTGGCAACGAAAATAGTTTGATGCATAATTGGAGTTTAGCGCACCAGACGGACTGAATCCAGGTAAATCGCACGGGGCTCGGGCAGCCGTGACGCGAAGATCCCCACCTGGCGGAGGCGCGCGAGGTCCATGGTCCGGCCCTTGGGGGCGGCAGCCACCTCCCGCAAGGGGATGGAGATATCGTTCCAGCCCGGGGCGATGACCAGGGTGCGATTGAAGCGGTCTCTGAACTCCTGCGCCGCCTTTTCGTGCAACTGATCGTGGATGCGGCAGGTTAGTCGCAGTGGCTGCCCGGCGGGGTTGAAAACCGAGAATCGCAGGGCGGTGAAGCCCAGCCAGTTGCCGGGAAAATAGCGTAAGGCAATACCGGAATAGCGCCCAGGGGCGAGGGACACCTTCAGCGACCGGCGGCCGGAGGCAGCCTGGTCCGCGTCCAGGGTGAACTGGGCATCGCCTTTCCAGCGCGTAAGTTCCAAGGGGTTTTCGAAATCGGCCAGCAGGGGGAATTGCCAGCGCGCCATGGTTTCGTCGAGCAGGGCGCCGGCCAGGGGCAGGACACAGATGCCGAGCAGGAAAAGGCCGCAGGCCCGCAGGCCGAGGCGGCCGCTCATGGTCCATTTGCCGTGTCGTGGCGCCACCCAGGCCAGGGCAACGAGCCCGCCGCCCAGATCGCGGCCCACGTCGAACAGGTCGGGGTCACGGTGGGTATAGCCCTGCAGTACCTCAATGGCGCCGCCCATGGTTACGGAAAAAATTGTTGCGAGGAGAAGCTGCTTGGCAAAACCTGCCCTTCTGAACCAGGCCATGGTACTGAGGCCATGGACCCAGAAGGCAAAGCAGGCGACATGCCCCAGGTTCCAGGCGTGCGCCATGGACCTGGACGAAAAAGAGCCCGGCCCGCCCCAGAAAAGCAAAAAAATGAAAAGGGCGGAGACCAGGAAGAACAAGGTTTTTTTCATAGGATTTGGTCGGGGCTGGTTACGGCTTCTGTTTGATATACACATCCTGCTGCGGGAAGGGTATGACGATGTTTTTCTGGAGAAAGGTGTCGTGAATCGCCAGCAACAGGGTGTGGCGGATCAGGCCATGCTGGGCCGGGTTGTCCACCCAGCACAGCAGTTCGCAGTCCACCGACGACGGCCCGAGCTGACGCACCCGCACCAGGGGTTCGGGCTCGCTGGCCACCCCGGGGTTGGCGTGGGCCACGGCCAGCAGCACCGTCTCCACCTGTCGCAGGTCGCTGCCATAGGCCACGCCTACCGGCACCCGGATGCGGAAGCGCGGCACCGGGGCGGACTCGTTGATGATCCTGGAGTTGGCGAGGATGGCGTTGGGAATGGTGACGATGGTGTCGTCCTTGGTCTTGATGCGGGTGGAACGGATGCCGATCTCCACCACCTCGCCCCGTTCGCCGGAGTCGAGGACGATGTAGTCACTCACCTTGAAGGTCTTGTCCAGAAAGATGGACAGGCCGCCAAAGAAGTTGGCTAAAGTGTCCTTGGCGGCCAGGGCCACGGCAATACCGGCGATGCCCGCCGAGGCAAAGAGCGGCGTCATGTCGATGTGCCAGATGGCCAGCAGCCAGAGGAAGGCGATGATCACCAGCACCACGATGCCCAAGTTTTTTACCAGATTGAAGAGGTCGGCGCCGATTTTCCCCTGGGACAGGTTTTGCGCGAGCCGGTCCTCGGCGAGCTGATTGCAGGCATGGAGGAGGGCCACGAGCCAGCCGAGCAGGATCACGGTCTTGGCCAGGGCCGGCAGGGCGGTCCGCCAGGGCGGCGGCAGGGCCAGAACGACCAGGGCGTGCAGGATGCCCATCCAGAAGATGGTGCGGTAGATGGGGGCGTGCAGAAAATCGATCAGGTAGTCGTCGACGCGCAGCTTGGTCTTACTGGCCAGGCGCCGCAGGATACGGTCGATGAAGAGGTCCGTGGCCTTGGCCAGCAGCAGGTAAATCAGGACCACGGCCAGGGCCTGGCACCAGACGTTGGCCGCGACGGGCGCATACCATGCCATGAAGGTCTTGGCGTCCATTCTATGTTCTCCGGTTATGGGGCAGGTTGCCTCAGGCCGAAAGCTGCCGTGAGTCCCGCACGCCCAAGGCCTCGTAAATCTTCAGGGTTTCCCGGGAGTTGTTCAGGGTATAGAAGTGGATGCCGCGCACCCCGTGGTCGATGAGGTCGCGCACCTGCTCGGTGGCCCAGTGCACCCCGACCTTCTGGATTAACTCGTCCGAGCCGGCCCGCTCGATGGCCCGCAGCAGCCGGGCCGGCACCCGGGCGCCAGCGGCGAGGTCGGCCATGCGCATCATGCCGTTTCTGGAGGTGATGGGCATGATGCCGGCGATGATCGGCGCCTTGATATCGGCCAGCTCACAGCGGGCGCGGAAGTCATGGAAATCGCGGTTGTCGAAGAAGAGCTGGGAGACGATGAAGTCGGCCCCGGCCTCTACCTTGGCCTTGAGGTGGTCGATCTCCCGCAGGCGGTTGGGGGTTTCCGGGTGGCCCTCGGGAAAGCCGGCCACGCCAACGCAGAAGTGGGGAAAGTGTTGTTTGATGAAGGCCACCAGTTCGGCGGCATGGCCGAAACCGTCGGCCGGCTGCTGGAAGTTGGTGACCCCCCTGGGCGGGTCACCCCGCAGGGCCAGGATGTTGTGCACCCCGGAGGCGTCGTACTTCCGGAGGATGGCCAGCATCTCCTCCCGGCTGGAGCCGACGCAGGTGAGATGGGAGACCACGGTGATGTCGGTCTCCTGCTGAATACGCACCACCAGGTTGTGGGTGCGGTCACGGGTGGAGCCGCCAGCGCCGTAAGTGACGCTCACATAGGAGGGCTTGAGTGGCATGAGGTCGGCGATGGCCTGAAAGAGTTTCTCCCACTGCGCCTCTTCCTTGGGCGGGAAAAATTCGAAACTGAAGGATAATTTTTCTTGTTTGAGGATGTCTCGAACAAGCATGGCGTCACCTTTTTTGAAAATAACTCCTGGCCTGGCAGGCTGATTGACAGCGACACGGTTTTATATACCGAACTTGGCCGAAAAGCACAAAAAATGTTCCAGTCCCCGGGAGAATCGCGTAAAGTGCGCTGAGGTCGGCCGCTCCGCGGGCCGGTGCCCGCGGGAAGGCAAGGAGGACAACGAAGCGCATGCCGAAAAAAGAACCCGTTCCCATGAACCAGCGGGTCAGGCTGGTTTTCGAGGATATCACCACCCTGAAGGTGGACGCCATTGTCAACGCGGCCAACAATCTCCTCATTGGCGGCGGCGGGGTGGATGGGGCCATCCAGCGGGCCGCCGGGCCGGAACTGCTGGCCGCGTGCCGTCTCCTGGGCGGCTGCGCCACCGGCGAGGCCAAGATCACCAAGGGCTACAACCTGCCGGCCCCCTATGTCATCCATACGGTGGGGCCGATCTGGCGCGGCGGCGACCAGGGCGAACCGGAACTGCTGGCCCGTTGTTATCGCAACTGTTTCAAGCTCGCCAAGAAGTACCGGCTCATAAGTCTTGCCTTCCCGGCCATCAGCACCGGCGCCTATGGCTACCCCAAGGCCGCGGCCGCGGACATCGCCATCCAGGAAACGAAAAAGGCGCTCAAGGCCAACCCGAAACTGGAGTTGGTGATTTTCTGCTGTTACGACGCGGCTAACCGGGCGATCTGTGAAAAGGCGTTCCGGGAAAGGATCTGACCGCCGCCCGGTCGGCGGGAAAGGGATTGGGGACGCTTGTCAGCGGATGTCGGCATGCATGTCCATGATGCATTCGAAGAGCTTCATGGTGGAACAGGCCATCTCCATTTCTTCTCCGTGTACCAGTTGGTAGAAGGGGCACTCCAGGCAGTGTTTGCGTTTGTGGACGAACTTGCCCTGCACCGCATTGCCGCCCAGGGTGCCCGGCACCACCCAGCAGGCCCGGCCGCCGTTTTCGCCGCCGTTCTTGCCGTGCAGGCGCGTTTCCATGGCAGCAGGGCACGGCCCGGATTCGGTCGCACGGCTGCCGCCGGGTTCCCGGCCGCAACGCATATATTCCCAGCAGTTGATCTTCATGGTTGGTGGGTTCCGGAAAATTTTCGAAACCGTGAATATATCATATCGGGCGCGGCGGGTGCAACTATTCCCTGAGCTATGGTTGATTCGTATGAGCCTCTTGCAAAAGTCTTGGAAAATGTTTTTTGTCATTCCTACGAAAGTGGAAATCCAGTCTTTTCAAGCTGTGGCGCGCAACCTGGATTCCCGCCTGGGCGGGAATGACGGGATGAGCCGCTTTTTTACGAATGAACCTGAGCCATTCAACTAAGGTATGGAGGCCAAATGAACGCCTGCATTTTGCAACACGTCGGGGCCATCGAGATGACCGGCGTGCTGATGCGGATCTTCAGCTTCAGCCTGGTAAGCTGGCTTGGTCCGGCCAGTCCGTTTCTCTTCGTCTGGATCCTCAACACCATTGATGCGATAATTCTCTCCTGGTGCGCCATTTTGAAGAAAGACCGCGCCTATACTTTCTTAAACGTGTTCTGGATCATGGTCGGCGTGATCGGCATACTCCGCGCCGGTAACATTATTCATTAGCGGGGCCGGCGCTGGCGCAGATATTCGATAACGCCCGGCAGAATGGACAGGAAGATGACCACAAGAATAACCATGGAAAAATGGCGTCGCACAAAGGGGAGATTGCCGAAGAAATAGCCGCCGCCGGTCAGCAGGCAAACCCACAGGAGGGCGCCGCTGATGTTGAAGAGGAGAAAGCGGCGGTAGCGCATGCTGCCTACGCCGGCCACAAAGGGCGCGAAGGTGCGGATGATCGGCATGAATCTGGCCAGGATGATGGTCTTGCCGCCGTGTTTTTCATAGAACCGGTGGGTGCGTTCCAGGTATTCCTTGCGCAGGAAGCGGCTGTCCGGGTACTGGAAAACCTTGGGCCCAATGGCGTTGCCGATGGCGAAATTCACGGAGTCGCCAAGGATGCCGGCCAGGGATAAAATTGCCAGGAGCCGCGGGAGATGCAGATCGCCGCTCGCGGCAAGGGTGCCGGCGGCGAAGAGGAGCGAATCCCCCGGCAGAAATGGGGTGATGACCAGGCCGGTTTCGCAGAAGATGATGACAAAGAGAATGGCATAAATCCAGCCCCCGGAACTGACGATCAGGGCGCCCAGGTGGGTGTCCAGATGCAGCAGCAGGTCGAGAAATCCTTTGATAAGGTCCATAAAGGGCAGCCTTCATTGCCGCGGGGTTTTAGCGAGGCGAGCAGAGCTGGGCGCGGCGCACGGCCAGCCTGCCATTTCGTGCCAAGCACTCTAGCACGGCCCGGTCGGGGCGCAACCCTTTTTCCCCATCCTTTTTATGAGTAACCGTCTTTGCACTTTATCCTTGACAGGGTTCGGTGGTATCCTGCAAGATGGTTCCGGCCTGGCCCCAGGGGGTGAGCAAGAACATGACCCCCGCGCCCGGCTCGACCTGACCAGGCTTAGTGGGCCATCAATTTAACGGGATTTGCAACAATGACCAAACGTATCCTGATCACCCTGGTTGGCGTGCTGCTGCTGGCGGGCGCTCTCGCCGGGATCAAGACCTGGCAGATTCGCAAGATGATGGACAAGGGCGCCGTCCAGCCGCCGCCCGAAACGGTGACCACCGCCACGGTGCGGAGCGTTGCCTGGGAAACGACCCTCACCGCGGTCGGCTCGCTTACCGCGGTGCAGGGGGTGACCGTGGCCGCCGAGCAGCCCGGCAAGGTGGTGCGGATCGCCTTTACCGCCGGGGCAACGGTGGCGGACGGTGATCTGCTGGTGCAGCTCGACACGGCCGCCGAGGAGGCCCAGTTGCGCGCCCTGGAAACCAGCGCCGCCCTGGCCAAGGTGAACCTCGGCCGCATGACCGAACTGGTTGGCAAGGGGCTCATCGCCCGGGCCGATTACGATAGCACCGAGGCGAACTTCAAGCAGGCGGTGGCCCAGGCCGACAACCTGCGCGCCGTCATCGCCAAGAAGCGGATCCGCGCACCCTTTAGCGGCCGCCTGGGCATCCGCCTGGTAAACTTAGGCCAGATCATGCGGGAGGGCGACCCGGTGGTTTCCCTCCAGGTCCTGCGTCCCATCCTGGTCAACTTTTCCCTGCCCCAACAGGAATTGGCCCGGCTGCGGCCGGGGCTGGCCGTGCGGTTGACCGCCGAGGGCCTGGGCCGCGAGCCCGTGACCGGCGAGATCACCGCGATCAACCCCGAGATGGATGCCGCCACCCGCGGCGTCACGCTCCAGGCCACGGTGGCCAACCGTGATGAGCGGCTGCGGCCCGGCATGTTCGCCACCGTGACCGTGGTGTTGCCCGATCGCCAGGAGGTGCTTGTCCTGCCGGCTACCGCCGTGCTCTATGCCCCCTACAGCGACTCGGTCTTCGTGGTCGAGGACAAGAAGGACGAGCGCACGGGCGCGGCCAGTAAGGTTCTGCGTCAGCAGTTCGTCCGTCTGGGCGAGCGGCGCGGCGATTTTGTCGCGGTGCAGGTCGGCCTGCAACCGGAGGAAAACGTGGTCAGCACCGGGGTGTTCAAGCTGCGTAATGGCCAGGCGGTGGTGGTGGACAACGCCCTGGCCCCGACCTTTGAACAGTCACCCAAGCCGGAGAACAATTGAGGTGTAGGCACAAAGGCAGAAGGCACAGAGGCACAAAGTGAAAACCATATCGAGCGGAAACTTCTTTAAAACTTTGTGCCTTCTGCCTTTGTGCCTCTGTGCCTTTTCCACCAAAGGTAGTAACTAAAACTCTTGCCAGGCAACAGCATGCAATTCACCGATATCTTCATTCGTCGTCCGGTCCTGGCCCTGGTGATCAGTCTGTTGATCAGCATCGCCGGCCTGCAGGCCATCAGGACGCTGAACGTCCGCCAGTATCCCCGCAGCGAGAACGCCACGGTCACGGTGACCACCGTTTACGTCGGGGCCAGCGGCGAACTGGTGCGGGGTTTTATCACCACGCCCTTGGAGCGGGCCATTGCCGCGGCCGACGGTATTGATTATATCCAGTCCCAGAGCAGCCAGGGCCTCTCCACCATCAGCGTCCGGCTGAAGATCAATTACGACGCCACCAAGGCCCTGGCCGAAATCAGCTCCAAGGTTGATCAGGTGCGGGCCGATCTGCCGCCCGAGGCCGAGGTGCCGATCATCAATATCGAATCGGCCGACAGCCGCTTCGCCTCGGCCTATCTGAGCTTCACCTCGGATATCCTCAAGCAGAACCAGATCACCGACTACCTGGTGCGGGTGGTGCAGCCGCGATTGTCCGCCCTAAGCGGGGTGCAGCGGGCCGGCATTCTCGGGGCCCGCACCTTCGCCATGCGCATCTGGCTGAAACCGGAGCGACTGGCGGCCTATGATATAAGCCCCATGGAGGTGCGCCAGGCCCTGGCCGCCAACAACTACCTGGCGGCCCTGGGGCGCACCAAGGGCGCGCTCATCCAGGTGAACCTCACCGCCGACACCGACCTGCGCTCGGTGGCGGAGTTCAAGCAACTCGTGGTCCGGGAGCGGCACGGCGCCATCATCAGGATCGAGGATATCGCCGAGGTCGCCCTGGGGGCCGAAGATTATGACACCGAGGTGCGCTTTTCCGGCCAGACCGCGGTGTTCATGGGGATCTGGCCCCTGCCCAACGCCAACTCCCTGGATGTCATCAAGCTGGTGCGCCACGAGATGGACTCGATCCAGCAGGATCTGCCCAGCGGCCTGCAGGCGCGGATCGCCTACGACGGCACCGATTATATCAACAACGCCATCCATGAGGTCATCAAGACCCTGGGTGACACCCTGCTCATCGTCGTGGTCATCATCTTCCTCTTCCTGGGCTCCTTCCGCTCGGTGTTCATTCCGGTGGTGGCCATTCCCCTGTCGCTCATTGGCGCGGTCTTTCTCATGCAGAGCTTCGGGTTCACCATCAACCTGCTCACCCTGCTGGCCATCGTCCTCTCGGTCGGTCTGGTGGTGGATGACGCCATCGTGGTGGTGGAAAACGTCGAGCGCCATCTGCGTCTGGGGGAGACGCCTTTTAACGCCGCCATCCTCGGGGCCCGCGAACTGGTGGGGCCAATCATCGCCATGACCATCACCCTGGCCGCGGTCTATGCCCCCATCGGCCTGCAGGGCGGGCTCACCGGCTCGCTATTTCGCGAGTTCGCCTTTACCCTGGCCGGCGCCGTCACCATCTCCGGGGTGGTGGCCCTCACCCTGTCGCCGATGATGTCCGCCAAGCTTTTGCGCCCGGGGCAAGCGGAACATGGCCTGGCCGGCCGGATCAATCGCGGCTTTGATCGCCTGAAAGGCCTCTACGGCCGCGGGCTCGACGTTACCCTGGCCAGCCGGCCGGCGGTCTATCTGGTCTGGCTGCTGGCGACCGGGCTCATGGTGCCGATGTTCAAGATGTCGCCGGTGGAACTGGCCCCGACCGAGGATCAGTGGGTCATCTTCGGCATTCTCGAGGCGGCGGCCAACTCCACCCTGGATCAGACCAGCCGCTATGCCGCGGCGGCCAACCAGGTATTCCTCGGTATTCCGGAGACCAAGTTCACCTTTCAGATCACCAATCCCTCGTCCGGTTTCGGCGGCATGGTGATGCAGCCTTGGGACGAGCGGCAACGCACCGTTTTCCAGATTCTGCCCGAGGTGCAGCAGAAGCTCTCCGCCATCCCCGGCATCCGGATGTTTCCGGTGACCCCGCCGGCCTTGCCGGGCGGTGGCCATTTCCCGGTGGAGTTCATCCTCGCCTCCACGGCCGAACCCGAACAGATCCTCGAGTTTGCCCAGCAACTGAAGATGCAGGCCATGGCCAGCGGCATGTTCGCCTTTCCGCCGCTCATCGACATGAAGATCGACCAGCCGCAAACGGAATTCGTCATTGACCGCGACCGGGTGGCGGACCTCGGCCTCAACCTGCGCCAGGTCGGTGCTGATATCAGCGCCATGGTGGGCGGCAATTTTGTCAACCGCTTCGACATTGCCGGCCGCAGTTACAAGGTCATCCCCCAGATCCAGCGTCTGGACCGCCTGAACCCGGAACAACTGCAGAATATCCGCATCAGCGGGCCTGACGGCAATTTGGTGCCGCTCTCGGCCGTCGCCACCCTGAAGAATTCCACCGTGCCCCGTTCCTTGAACCGCTTCCAGCAACTGAACGCCGTCACCATCAGCGGTGTGGCCATGCGGCCCTTGGACGAGGCACTCCGTTT
>Ga0100389_1005098_pt1 | contig 10050 bp, 9 predicted proteins | sample CryGeymeta201513_FD_81537 | JGI IMG/M metagenome (GOLD analysis project Ga0100389, IMG submission 81537) | Groundwater microbial communities from Crystal Geyser aquifers in Utah, USA - Crystal Geyser metaG 2015-13 | ecosystem: Environmental > Aquatic > Deep subsurface > Groundwater | place: USA... | reverse complement strand
TCGAGGCGCCCCGCTCGCAAGGCGCGAGGAGCGAGCATACCGGGGGTATGTGAGCGACGAGCAACGCAGCGAGCGGGGATGGATCGGCGCAGGAAGGCCAGTTTATTTCGCGCCGGACACTCACGTAAAAAAAGTTCAAACCAGCCTCTGGGCCCCCCGAAGACGACGGCCTGGTCTCGGAGATCGCGCGCCAGTTCACCGACCCGATGGCCTTCTATCGGGAGCTGGTCCAGAACGCGCTGGATGCGTCGACGCCCACACGGTCGAGGACGCGCCAAAGGGAGGGACAGCTTGACTCACCGCCGCATGGGCTTCATGCAGGGCGATTCGGCGGGACATGCCTGCCTAGGAGGACAATGGATATGACTTCAACGAAGATCTCGCTCAACCTCGCGCTGGTGCTCGGCCTGGCCATGGTTGGCTGCGGCGACGACAGCACCCCGGCGACGGATAGCGGCACGCCCACGGACACCGGTGTGGCCGACGGCGGCACGAGCGGTGGAGGCATCGCCGACACCGGCACCGCCGACACCGGCACGCCCGACAGCGGCACGATGACCGCGGACTTCGCGGCTGCCCAGACCGCCATCCTCGAGGGCGGCTGCGCCTGCTTCTTCGCCGACCAGGGCTACGCTGACGCCGCCGCCTGCGTCGCGGACAACACGCCCGTCGCCGCAGTCCGGACCTGCAACGCGGACACGCTCGCCGCAAACCCCGGTGTGCAGCCGTTCTTCGACTGCCTCGCCGCGGCCCTCGTCGCTCAGAAGGCGTGCTACGACGCCGCCGCCTGCGACGGCGCGGCCATCGGCACCTGCAACACCACCTCCTCCGACGCGCAGGACGCCTGCCCTGCGCCCGACATGACCGCCGGTCAGGCCTACGTCGACGCGCTCAACACCTGCATCGTCGGCGACCCGGGCAGCTGCCCCGACACCACGGCGTCCATCAACACCCTGGGTGACGCGGTCTTCACGGGCAGCACGGTAGGCAGCGGCAACGACATCGAGACGGACTGCGGCAACGGCGGCTCGGCCGACATGGTCGTGCAGTGGGCCGCTCCGGCCGACGGCTCGTACGAGATCGACACCATCGGCTCCAACTTCGACACGCTGCTCCAGGTGCAGGACGCTTGTGACTCCACGGCCTTCCTCGCCTGCAACGACGACGCGGGCGCCGGCGACATCGGCCTGCGCTCGCGCCTCACGGTGGGTCCGCTCACCGCCGGTCAGGTCGTCCTGATCGTGATCGAGGGCTACAGCGCCTCCGACGCGGGCGACTACATCGTGAACATCCACGACGCGCCCGCCACGACCATGGACGGCGGCACGAGCGGTGGAGGCATCGCGGACGCAGGCACTGCGGGCTGAACCCAGCCCCTCCAAGAGAGACGCCCGCCCTCCTTCGGGAGCGGCGGGCGTTTCGCGTTTGGGCCTCGCTGCGCGCGGGCTACGGGAAGCCGTTCAACACGTCGGTGGCGTGCATGACGTCGCCGATGTCCTCGAAGTCGACGGTGAGGAAGTTGGGGATCTGCCCGGCCCAGTCACGGCAAGCGAGGGCGCGCTCCGTGAGGAAGGGATCGTGGTTCACCAGCTCGGCCAAGGAGGGCGCGGCGAGGGGCGCCGTGAGGAAGTGGTTCAGGATGAAGAGGTCGTTGCCCATGGTCCCGCGGCCGAGCTCGCAGTGCAGCTGGTCGGGCGCCTCGGCGTGATAGGGCGTGTCGAAGGCCCAGGCCCAGACATCGTGGTAGCCGGGCCAGGCGTCCCCGTCCGTGTCCGTGAACACGACCAGGCGTTGGTCGCTCGCGATCATCTCCGCCAAGGTCGGCCAGGGCGTGCCTGGGGTCTGCACCTGGACGTAGGCGTCGAGACCCGACGCCACGAAGGCCGCCCGCGTGTCCTCGGGCGAGATGTAGGTCTCGAAGATGATCGTGACGACCTCGGCCGGATGGCAGCGCAGGAACTCGCTGATCTCGAACAGGCCCTCCGCCAGCGGCCTCTCGCCCGCCGTGCAGATGTTGTGACAGAGCACGGGCTCGTCGTGGAAGTAGTGGGTGTCGAGCATCAGCGCGCGCACGCCATGCTCGAGTTGATGGGTGATGGTGAAGCTCTGATTGGGAGCGAGCCAGCGCTCCTCCATGTTGCTCATGGCGTTGTGGCTCGTCGCATAGGCGACCTCGTCGTAGCGCCGAGCGCACAGCTCCTCGTGCAGGTTGCAGGTCGCCGGCAGCTCCGCGGGGGGCTCGCAGCGAACGATGCTCGCGTCCGGCTCCGTGGCGTCGAGGGAGGCGTCGAGGGAGGCGTCGAGGGAGGCGTCAGCGGCGTCGGCGGGCGCCGCGTCCATGGACCCAGCGTCACTCCCTGTCGTGGCCGACGACCCACAACCCAGGGCGAGCAGCAAGGCTGGCCAGACCAGCCGAGATGCGCGGAAGGAGCGACGACCGTGGTGCATCACCAGAGGGTGAACGAAGCCGTGCCTGGGCAGCAAGGTCGGGACGGATCATTCACCCACGAGTGGGACTCCTCTTCCCCGCGCGGGCGCAGTATGCTCCGAGCTGATGGCAGACGACGACGAAGTCCCAATGGGGGCCCGGACGATGCAGGTCGACGCTGTGATGGACGCCCTGGACGTCCTCGAGCGAGGTCCTGCGACGCCGCCTGCCCTGCCGCCGCGGCTGCCCCCGCGCTTGCCGGCGAAGAAGCGGCCCTTCCCGATCGTGGTGGCCTTGGTCGTCGCAGCCGTGGCCGTCGGCGCCGCGCTCCTGGTCAGCAACCTGCTCGAGCCTGCCGCGCCCGCCGTCGCACCGACCGCGGTGGCAGCGCCCGCCGCAGCCACGACGCCGTCGACGGACACGACCGGGGCCGCTCCCACCATGGGCGCCGCGCGCATCGACCTCGAAGCGATCGAGATCGAGGCCAGCCACGGCGACGTGCCCGACGAGGACGCCGAGCCCGCGGCCGAGGACGAAGCGAACTAGTTCGAGGGCCTCGCGCGGCTCAGCGCAGCTTGTCGAGCCGTGACAGGTCGCGCGTCATGTTCTTCTGATGCGCTTCGAGCGTGCCGCCGCCGATCTCGAGCAGCTTGGCGTCGCGCCACAACCGCTCGACCTCGTACTCACCGACGTAGCCGTAGCCGCCCAGCACTTGAATCGCGCGATCGGCGACGTTCTTCGCCATGGTCGAGCAGTAGAGCTTCACGCCGTCCGAATCGAGGCGATGCCCTGGCACGTCGATGTCGATCTCGGACGCCGTCGCGTACACGTAGCTGCGACCCGCCATGTACTCGGCGTAGGACTCGGCCAGGTGGCGCTGCACCTGCCCGAAGTGGTTGAGGCTCTGGCCGAAGCTCTTTCGATCACGCGCGTAGGCGTTCATCACCTCGATGCTGCGCCGCGCGATGCCCAGGCTCATGGCGCCCAGAGTCAGCCGCTCGAGCTCCAGGTTGCGCATCATGTGGAGCGCCGCCGAGCCTTCGCTGCCCACGCGGTTCGCCTCCGGCACGCGGCAACCGTCGAACACCAACTCCGCCGTGGGCGAGGCCCGCATGCCGAGCTTGTCGTGGATCTTCTGGCCGAGACCGAAGCCGGGCATGCCCTTCTCGACGATGAACATGCTCAGCTCGTTGCGCGCCGCGCCCGCCATGCGCGCGTAGACGAGGAAGACGTCGCCGAGCTCGCCATCGCTGATGGCGCCGTTGGTGATCCACATCTTGGCGCCGTCGAGCACGTACTCGTCGCCCTCGCGCCTGGCGGTCGTACTCATGCCGAGCACGTCCGTGCCCGCGTCGGGCTCGCTCATGGCCATGCCGCCGACGAGCTTCCCCTCGCAGGCCAGGGGCAGGATGCGCGCGCGCTGGGCGTCGTCGCCGTTCTTGTCGAGGTTGTTGGCGAAGAGGATGGCGTGGGCCAGATAGGCCAGCGCGAACCCTGGATCGGCGGCGGAGAGCTCCTCGTGCACGATGCACGCGGCCACGGCGTCCAGCGCTGCGCCACCAAAGCGCTCGGCCACCGTCACGCCCAGCAGACCCAGGTCTCCGAGTTGGCGAAAGAGGTCGAGGTTGAAGCGCTCGGCGCGGTCATGGGCCGCCGCCTGGGGGCGCACCTGCTCGTCGGCGAATCGGCGGACCATGTCCCTCAGCGCGGCGTGCTCGGGGGTCGGGTCGAAGAGTCGGGCCATGGATGTGCTCCTGGAGTCTCGGCGCACGAGGAGATGGCCGCGAACCCTTGGGTGGCTGGTATCACGCAGGCGGGTGCCGCGAAAGGCCGACCGAGGCCCCGAAACGTGCTCGCGAGAGAAAGATCACCGCGCAAGCCGTTGCACGGGTCGCGGAATTTCCGAGTATAGTGCGCTAGGTGGCGCAGCAATCCCCGCTTGGTGGCCGTTATGAGTTGCTACAACCCGCGGGCGGCGGAGGCATGGCGACCGTCTGGCGCGGATGCGTACGCGGCGCCGCGGGCTTCGCGCGCACGGTGGCCATCAAGCGCATGCTGCCGAGTCTGTCCGAGAGCGAGGACTTCGCGGCCATGTTCGTCGAGGAGGCGCGGGTCGTCGCCGACCTCAGCCACCCGAACATCGTCCAGGTGCAGGACTTCGGCCTGGACGAGCGCGGCGGCTACTTCATCGTCATGGAGTGGGTCGAGGGGCTCGACCTGGGCCGCTGGCTCTTCTCCCATCGTCGCGACAGGGTGCCGACGGCGTGGCAGTCCGTGGTCACCGTCGGCGCCGCCATCGCGCGTGCTCTGTACTGCGCCCACGAGCGGGTAGATGGCGAAGGCCGACCGGCGCCCGTCTTCCACCGTGATGTCACGCCCAGCAACATCCTGATCGACGTCTACGGGGTCCCGAAGCTCTCCGATTTCGGGCTCGCCCGGGCCATGGATCGCATCACGCTGACGACCCCTGGCGTGGTCAAGGGCAAGCTCGCCTACGTCGCGCCGGAGCTCGTCGGCGGCCACAAGGCCTCGTCCGCCTCCGACGTCTACAGCCTGGGCGTGGTGCTGTGGGAGGCGCTCGCGGGGCGTCGCCTGTTCGAGGCGGGCAACGAGCTCGCTCGCGACGGACCTCGAGGCCATCCTGCACAAGCGTGGAGACGGCGACAGGGACCGGCTGGCGCGCAGCGTGAACGCGGTCCGGACCCCGAAGCAGGCTTGAGTCGTCAGGCGCGCAGCGCGCCGACCAGCGCGTCCACGCTCGCCTTGGCGTCGCCGAAGAGCATGCGCGTGTTCGGCTCGAAGAAGAGCGGGTTCTGCACGCCGGCGTAGCCCGCGGCCATGCCGCGCTTGAACACGACGGTCGTGCCGCCGTTCCAGACCTGAATCACGGGCATGCCGTAGATCGGGCTCGACTCGTCCGTCTCCGCGCCTGGATTGACGATGTCGTTGGCGCCGATCACGAGGCAGATGTCCGTGTCGGGCAGCTTCGGATTCACCTCGTCCATCTCGTGGACGATGTCGTAGGGCACGCCCGCCTCCGCGAGCAGGACGTTCATGTGCCCGGGCAGACGGCCGGCGACCGGGTGGATCGCGAAGGTCACGTCGACGCCGCGATCCCCCAGGAGCTTCGCCAGCTCGTACACCGGATGCTGCGCGCGCGCGACGGCCATGCCGTAGCCGGGGACGATCACGACCCGCTTGGCGTGGGCGAGCTGGTCGGCCAGCTCCGGCGCCTCGATCTCCTGCACTTCGCCGTCGACCTGCTCGCTGCTGGACGCGGCGCCCGACGAGGTGCCGAAGCCGCCGAAGACCACGTTGAGGATCGAGCGATTCATCGCGCGGCACATGATGATCGAGAGGATCGCGCCGCTGGAGCCCACGAGGGCGCCGGTCACGATCAGCAAGTCGTTGCCGAGCACGAAGCCCGAGGCCGCGGCGGCCCAACCCGAGTAGCTGTTCAGGAGCGAGACCACCACCGGCATGTCCGCGCCACCGATGGCGGCGACCAGGTGCATGCCGAGCAGCCCGGCGAGCCCCGCCATGATGTAGAGGGGGATCATGCCCTGAGCGACGTCAGGCGCCTGCACGAAGGGCACGGCCAGACCGACGATCGCGCCCACCAGCACCAGGTTCAGCACATGGCGCCCGGGCAGGAGCAGCGGCTTGCCCGAGAGCGAACCTCGCAGCTTGGCCCAGGCGATGACCGAGCCCGTGAAGGTGACGGCGCCGATGGCCACACCGAGCCAGATCTCCACGTCGTGCACCATCAAGGCCGCGCCGCTGAGCTCCTGCCCCGGGTGGACGTAGCTCGACATGCCGACGAGCACGGCGGCCAGGCCGACGAAGCTGTGGAGCATGGCCACGAGCTGCGGCATGGCCGTCATCACCACGCGGTGCGCCAGGAAGAGGCCGATGGCAGCGCCGATCGCGACCGCGATGCCGACGAGGGTCACGTCGTGGATGCGGTCTTCGAAGAGCGTGGCGCCGATCGCGAGCAGCATGCCCAGCATGCCGAAGAGGTTGCCGCGCCGAGCCGTCTCCTGCTGGGAGAGGCCGCCGAGGCTGCGAATGAAGAGCACACCCGCGACCAGGTACGCCATGGTGAGAACGCCGACCTTCATCATCAATGCCTCCGGAACATCGCGAGCATGCGCTGCGTGACGTAGAAGCCGCCGAAGATGTTGATGCTGGCGACCAGGATGGCCGCGCCGCCGAGCAGTGAAGCGAGGCCGTAGCCGTGTGCGCCCGGGCCGACGCCTGCTTCGAGCAGACCGCCCACGACGATGATGCCGCTGATGGCGTTGGTGACGCTCATCAGCGGCGTGTGCAGCGCGGCAGAGACGGACCAGACGACCTGCCAGCCGACGAAGCAGGCGAGGACGAAGACCGTGAAGTGCTGCAGGAACTCCGTGGGTGCGAGCTGACCCAGCGCCAGGAAGGCGATCGCCAAGAGCAGCCCGAGGACGGTGCCCAGGGGGCCCTTCTTCGTCGGCTTCTTCTCGACCTTCTTGCGCACGACGCGCGGCGCCGCGGCCTTGGGCGGAGGGGGTGGCGCCGGCGGTGGCGGGGGTTCGAGCGGCTCACCCTCGAGCACCTGGAGCGCGCCGCGCACGGCTTCGTCCTCCAGGTCCACGTGGAAACCGTCGTCGCCGACCATGTCCTCGAGCAGGTGCACGATGTTGCCGGAGAAGAAGCGGCTCGAGGTCGAGGCCATGCGACTCGTCAGATCCGTGTAGCCGAGGATCTTCACGCCATTGTGGTCCACGACCTCGTCCGCGCGGGTGACCTCGCAGTTGCCGCCTTGCTCCGCGGCCAGATCGACGACCACGCTGCCGGGAGCCATGGCCTCGACGACGTCGCGGGGCACGAGCAGGGGCGCCTTCTTGCCGGGCACAAGGGCAGTCGTGACGATGACGCTGACCTCCTTCGCCTGGGCGCGAAAGAGGGCCATCTCCGCCTCGATGAACTCCTTGCTCATGACCTTGGCGTAGCCGCCGCCACCGTCGCCGCTCTCCTCGACGTGCAGCTCGAGGAAGGTCGCGCCGAGGCTCTCGACCTGCTCCTTGGTCACGGGGCGCGCGTCGAAGGCTCGCACCTCGGCTCCGAGGGATCGGGCCGCTCCGATGGCGGCGAGGCCAGCCACGCCGGCGCCGATGATCAGCACCTTCGCCGGAGGGGTCGAGCCCGCAGCGGTGACCTGCGCACCGAAGAAGCCAGGCAGCGCCTCCGCCGCCTCGATGATGGCGCGGTAGCCGGCGATGTTCGCCATCGAGCTCAGCACGTCCATCTTCTGGGCGCGCGAGATGCGCGGGATCTTGTCCAGCGCCAGGACCGTGGCGCCGCGCTCGGCCAGGGCTTCGACCAGCGGCGCGTTCTGAGCCGGGAAGAGCAAGGAGATCAGCGTCGCGCCGGACTTCAAGAGCCCGACCTCGTCCATGCTGGGCGCGCGCACCTTCACGAGCATGTCCGCGCTCGCATAGAGGGCGGCTGCGTCGGGCATGATCTCCGCGCCCACGGCTTCGTAGGCCGCGTCGATGAACCCGGCGGATGCTCCGGCACCCGCCTCGACCCGTACGTGGAAGCCGAGCTCTTTGAGCTTGGCGACGCTGTCCGGGACGATGGCTACACGACGTTCACGGTCGTGGGTCTCCTTGGGGACTCCGAGCTCGATGACGCACCTCTGGGCCGCGGGGGACAGGTCCCGACCCGGGCGAGGTATCCACCCGACAGGGCGTTTAGGCCAGTGACTTTACGCATCGCACGCGGGAATAGGCGTGTACAGGGCACGGCGGAACTGCGTCGTCGTCTTCGCACCGATGCGACAATCCGGCACGCGTGCGCGCCGAAAACGCGGTGCGTCATGACGCATCACGCCATGACGGTTCCCCAACCCTCGGAGCTCATGGGGACTCCGTTGGCGAGGATGGCCTGCAAGGAGGCCTCCATGTTGAGGGGCTCGTCGCCACGGCGAAGCATGTCGGTCTCACCCGGCAGGCAGCAGCCCTTGCGTGAGAGGTCTTCGAGATTCTCGAGGACTTCTCTCTTCCATTCTTGATCGTTTTTGACGCGGCGCATTGGATCACCCCCTGGGTGGATCGTCCGGCTCGAAATAGAGCCTGCAGCGAAGAGAAGCACGATTCGGGCCGCGAAATTGCGGTGGATCGCGGGGATGGATTGAAGCGCGGCTCAGTCCGCGAGCAGCTCGGCGATGTCGTGCGCGTGCAGTCCGAGCAGGTAGAGGATGCGATCGAGGCCGCCCGCGCGCAGTGCCGTGTCGGCCTGCTCGCGCAGACGTGGCTTGGCGTGGAAGGCGATGCCGAGACCGGCGCGCTCGAGCATGGCGAGGTCGTTGGCGCCGTCTCCGATGGCGATCGTCTGCTCGAGAGCGATGCCCTCCCGTTGCGCGATGGCGTCGAGCAGGTCGGCCTTGCGCTGCGGCGAGACGACGGGCTGCTTCACCTCGCCCGTGAGCACGCCGTCCGCCTCGACCAGCTCGTTGGCGTAGGCGTAGTCGAGGCCGAGCTTGTCCTTGAGCGCGTAGGCGGCGAAGGTGAAACCGCCGCTGATCACGCCCGTCTTGAAGCCGAGCTTGCGCAGGACGCGGAGCATCTCGCGCGCGCCTTCGGTGATGGGAAGATCCGCCGCGAGGGCGTGCACCTTCTCGACGGAGAGGCCGCGCAAGAGACCGACGCGTTCACGCAGGCTCTGCTCGAAGTCGAGTTCGCCGCCCATCGCGCGTCGGGTGATCTCCGAGACCTGCTCGCCCACGCCATGCATGGCCGCGAGCTCGTCGATGACCTCGATGCGGATCAGCGTCGAGTCCATGTCCATGATCACGAGGCGCTTGGCGCGACGGGTCAGCCGCTCGCGTTGCACCGCCACGTCGATGTCGAGGTCGGCCGTGACGCGGATCAGGTCGCGGCGCAGGGTGCTGGCGAGGCCTGGCTCCGGGGGCAGGCCCACGATGATCTCCAGCGAGCCCAGGCGCTCGCCCGAGAGCTGGCGGATCTGCTCGATGTTGGCGCCATGACGCGCCAGCACGTCGGCGATCACGTGCACGCCGCCCGCGTCCAGCCCGTCCCCGATCGCGGTCACGGCGTAGCGGCTCTGGCCCGCATGCCCGTTCTGGTCCGGCGACACGACCGCGAAGTCGAGGTCGAGCCCCATGCGCTTGGCGGTGAAGAGCAGATCCTTGAGCACGGGCTCGCCAGAACCGGGGGCGCTGTCGAGTCCGACCAGCAGACAGAGCGTGAGCTGCCCCTGCACGACCACCTGCTCGATGTCGCGCAAGCGCGCGCCCTTGGACGCGAGCACGCCCGTCAGAGCGGCGGTGATGCCGGGAGTATCCGGGCCGGTGACGGTGACCAGTACACGTTCTTGATCAGATTCGAACATGCGCGGGGACTAGAGCGTGAGGCAGATTGAGGGGAAGGACGAGCTCGCGTCGCGGGTGGTTCGAACTCTGTCTCGATGGTTCGAAGACAGGGTCAATCCCCTGTCGAGAGCCAGCGGGGCAGAGAGCGGGCCGCTCCCGGCGCGAGATCGCCTTGCAGTCAAGCTGATCCACGATCTAGGGTGCGGCGGAGACCACGGCGGGCGTATGGCACGCGGCCGATCCGTTG
>Ga0100389_1005097_pt1 | contig 10050 bp, 5 predicted proteins | sample CryGeymeta201513_FD_81537 | JGI IMG/M metagenome (GOLD analysis project Ga0100389, IMG submission 81537) | Groundwater microbial communities from Crystal Geyser aquifers in Utah, USA - Crystal Geyser metaG 2015-13 | ecosystem: Environmental > Aquatic > Deep subsurface > Groundwater | place: USA... | reverse complement strand
TGGCGCACGCCTCAGCGGCGGCGCACGCCTCAGAGGCGGCGCACGATTCGCAGCGTCTGACCCGGCTCCACCGTCACGGTGACGTTGTGCATGGTGCCGTCGTTCGTTCGCAGCCCGACCTGATGGTCCCCCGCAGAGACTCGCATCGAGCGAATCGAGGTGTTCTGTCCGGTGTCACGACCATCGAGGAAGACGTGGGCCCAGGGCATGGTGTTGATCACCAATACGCCTCGCCCGCGCGGGCGCATGGCGGACGACATGGTCGTGTTCACGGGCGTCGTCATGGTGGGCGTCGGCGCCGGCGTCATCGTGATCTGCGTGCTCATGCTGGCCACGTGCACGGGACCCATGGTGGGCGTCGGCGTCGCGCTCGCGACGTGGGTCTCCATGGTGGGCGGCTCCACCATCCGCGGAGTGGGCGTCGGAGTGGGCGTGGGTGCCAGCGCGACGTGTTCGGGCTCGGGGGGCTGTGTGGGCGCGGCCGCGACGTGTGTCGGTTCCGTGGTCGGAGTCGGAGTCGCGACCTGTGGCGCCCCGGCCACCGCGGCCGCGGGCGCCGTGGCGGTCAGCGCGATGTCCATGGTGAGGGTCTCGTTCTCGTGGACCTCGACCACACGCGCGTAGGGTTGGTAGCCCTCGGCTGCGACCTCGACCAAGCGTCGGCCTGGCGGCAGCTCTTCGATGCGCAGCGGGGACGCGCCCTTGGACTCCCCATCCACGGAGACCGCGGCGGTGGCTTCGTCCGGCGAGGTGCGGATCTCGAGCGCGCCGTACTTCGCGCCACCAAAGGCCACATAGGCTCCGCCGACACCGAGCGCGAGCATGACGACGGCGGCCGCAGCGAAGAGGACATAGCTGTTCTTCTTGGCCGCCGGCGCTGGAGCCAGCCACGCTTCCGCCGCCGCTGGCGACTGCGCGCCCATCTCCATCGTTTGCAGGCGGCGCTGTGGGCCATCCGTGACGGGCGTGGGTTGGTGCGCCAGAGCTGGAGGAGGGGCGTCGAAACCTGGCCTCGCCGCGGGCCGCGGTCCGTCGCCGGGCATCAAGCTGCCTGGGCGCTCCAGGGGCACGACCCCGGGCGGCGGCTGTCGACCCGCGGGCCCAGCCAGGGCGTTCAAGGCCGCCATGTCCGGCGTGAACGCGGCGGTGGGGCCTTCGTCGTCCGGTGCGACCTCTTGCAGGTCGTCCGCCGTGAAGAAGATCTGCGTCGCCTGCTCTTCGAATTCTTCCGGCTCCGGCTCCGGCGCGGACGCGGCCGCGCTCGCTCGGTCCTGCATCTCGTCGAAGGGCGACTGCGTGATCATCGTCGCTTCGCCCTCGAACTCGCTCTCGTCCTGGAACGACTCGAGACCACCGAGGGGATCCGGTGCGGGTGGCTTGGGAGCCGCCACGGGCTTGGGCATCGGGCGAGGTGGCGGTGGTGCGGCGGGCCGCGAGGGCGCGCGCCCCTGGGGCGCACCCCCGAGCACGGAGGGCCGCCCGATCTGGGAGAAGGAGTCGAGGCGCTGCTTCTCCTGCTCGAACTCGTCGGAGAAGGCGGTCTTCATCCACTGCGCGAGCTTGCTGGTGGTGAAGGGCGGCCGCTGTGTCGCCAGGAACTCGAGCAAGGCCTCCTGGAAGGCACCCGCCGTGGCGTAGCGATCGGCCGGATCACGCGCGAGCGCCTTCATGATCACGGCGTCGAGCTGGGGCGGGATCTCCTTCACCATGGTCGAGGGCGGCGCCACCGAGGCGCTGCGCACCTTCTCCAGAGTCGAGAAGTCGCTCTCGCCGACGAAGAGCCGCTCGCTGGTGAGCATCTCGTACAGGCAGGTGCCGACCGCGAAGACATCGGAGCGGTGATCGATGGGCAGGCCGCGCACCTGCTCGGGGCTCATGTAGCCGAACTTGCCCTTCAGCACGCCTGCCTGCGTCTTGGTCGTGCGCGACGCGGCCTTGGCGATGCCGAAGTCGATCACCTTCACGGAGCCTTCGTAGCTGATCAGGACGTTCTGGGGAGACATGTCCCGGTGGATCAGGTTCAGCGGCTCACCGCGTCGATCGCGCTTCTGGTGGGCGTAGTCGAGGGCCTCGCACATCTTGCCGCCGACGAAGGCGACCATGGCGGGCGGCATGCGCTTCCGCATGCGGCGAAAGCGGTTCATGACCTGGAGCAGATCCTTGCCCCAGATGTACTCCATCGCGATGTAGTGGCTCTCGCCGATCTTGCCGAGCTCGTAGATGGGCGCGATGTTCGCGTGGCTGAGCTGACCGGCGATCTTCGCCTCATCGATGAACATGTCGATGAAGTCGCTGTCTTCCGCCATTGTCGGAAGAATCCGCTTGATGGCGATGATCTTCTCGAAGCCTTCGATGCCGAAGCTCTTCGCGAGGAACACCTCGGCCATGCCGCCGACAGCCAGACGCTGCAAGAGTAGGTACTTCCCGAACGGGATCACCCGGGGCTGCGGTCGTGCGGCTTGGTGGCTCGGGCCCCCAACTGGGTCAGCGGTCCCCATGAATCGAATTCTGCCCTTCTTGTCCGACTAGGTCAATAGCGCGACGGCATTTCTGCCGCGTTTGGTGATCCCTCAGCCTACAGCGCCTACAAAGGAGCACCCAATTTCCCTCTATTTGAGGGCCATGGACCGCGGCTGGTAGACCCCAACACGCGAGTGGCTCTCGCTCCTTGGAGCCTGCAGCGTCCGGATCCCTGGACGTCCGGATCCGGTCCCGCTCGACCTAGAAGGACCAGGGCGGTCCGAAGCCGGGTCCACGCAGGATGTCTCCCAAGGGGTTGATCAGGCAGTCGAGCCCACCACATTCGTTCCGGAAGAACACCACGTCGGCGACCATCCAGTTGTCGTTCGCCTCTCCGTAGCCGCTGCCATTGCGCAGCGTGACCAGCGGATCCGAGCCGAAGGCCGCGCGCAGCTCGCCGCCGCAGTAGATGTTCACCTGTGGGTGGGTCTCCGCAACTCCGCCGCCTCCGAAGAGGCTGTTGTCGGAGTAGTAGTTCACCATGATGCGGAAGGGCACGCCGAGCGGAGGGTTGTCGACGTTGATGTTCTCGGGCGCACAGAAGGAGGCGCTGTTGGGATCGGTGTCGCCTGTGGTGCAGCTGATCACGTCGACGTCGAGCCGCGGGTTGTAGCAGGCGCCCTTGCTGACCCAGTCGGCGCCCTCGCCGTGGGGTGCGTCGCGGCAGGCGTTGAGGTCGGTCGTGTCCTCCATGCCCCAGGCCGCGCGAACGCCGTCCGTGTAGCTCGAGGCCTTGCAGTTGGCGAAGTAGCAGTCGTCGTTCGTGAAGAACTCGGTCTCGCCCGTGGCGCTGCCCATGGGCACCGACTTGCGGTGCAGGTGGAGATCCACGTCGGTGTCGCCGTGCGCGCTTCCTTGCGTATCCCACAGCATCTCGACGCGCAGGCCCGCGCCCTGGACCTGGACCACCCACTCACAGCCGACGGTCTCGCCGGTGTCGGTGACGACGTCGAGACCGACGCGGTAGCTGCCGGATTGGGTGAAGAAGATGCGGGTGTCCTGGGCCGTCGCCGCCTCGGGGGCGGGGCAGGGCGAGACCGTGGGTGGGCAGCTCACGTTCCATTGCCAGGAGCGGGCGGCGCCGGTGTAGATGGTCTCACCGCGGAGCGCGTAGAAGTTCAGCGGGGTCGCGCCCTGGGTTCCGGGACAGGTGACGGCGGTGCTGCAGCCCGAGAGGCCGTCGTCGGCCACGCCGTTGCAGTCGTTGTCCGCGCCATCGCACACCTCGTCTTCGGGGAACTGACCGTCGATGCAGCTGCTCCAGGTCAAGAACTCGGTGCAGGTCATGATGCCGTCGGCGCAGCTGCCGATGCCGCGACGATCCGGGGGACCTCGGAAGCACGCTCGCGTCTCGCCCGGGTGGGGACACGCGCAGGTCTCGTCGACCATGCCGTTGCAGTTGTCGTCGTTGCCGTCGCCGTTGCCATCGGGGCCACAGATCTCGATGGGACCGCAGGCGGGGTTGCACATGTCGACCGGACCGCCATCGAAGACGGGGCCCCCGTCGTAGCCGGGCCTGGGCCCGCCGTCATCGCCGGGGTAGGAGCTGTCCACGGTGCCGCCGTCGCGTCCCCCGGGTCGTCGAGCGGTGTTGCCACACGCAACGAGGCAGAGGCTGAGGAGGAGGCCGACCGCGAGCGGAACGAACCACAGGTTGTGATGGATTCTGGGCACGGGCGTCTTCATCGGGCGAGAGGGTACAGGATCTTGGGGCCTCCGCGCCAAGGGATGCTGCGGCACTTGTCGGAGGTGGCGGGGAGCTCGGCGGCTCTTGGTCCCAAACGAAGAAAGGGACCCGGCCGAAGCCAGATCCCTTTCCTGAGAGAGGAGCTGAGGCTCAGACGCCAGTGTCAGCGGTGCCAGCGTCAGCCGTGCCCGAGTCGGCGGAGCCCGCGTCGGAGCCCGCGTCCGGCGTGCCCGCGTCGGCGCCCGCGTCCGGCGTGCCGGCGTCGGTCGGCGTGGCGAGCACACCCTCGACGGCGGGGATGCCGCTGAAGACCAAGGCCACGGAGAGGGACTCACAGTCGCCCGTGGCGTTGGGCGAGAGGTCCGCGACGCTGGTGAGGAACCCGCGGAGGGTCTCGATGGGCAGGGTATCGCTGATGGCCATGGCGGCCGTGATGAGCTCTTCGACGATGAGCTCACCGCCGAGCAGGCCGTTGCTGATGGCGGTGCCATCGGCCGCGATATCGAAGGAGATGATCGCGTGGCGGATGTTCAGCGTGAGCGTCGAGCCCGAGACGGGCAGGGCGAGCGAGATGTCCACGGGGCCCGCCTGGAGGTGGCCGTTCACGACCTCCGCGCTGGCGAGGTGGATGAGGGGGTTGCCCGACGCGTCGTACGAGTTCGGGTCGATGTCGAAGGTCTGACCGCTCGCGAGCGTGCCCGCGGTGTTGAGCGCCGGCGCGCCGCCACCGGGGACCTTGCCCAGGAGGAGGGTCAGGTTGACGCAGGAGTCGTTGATGTTGTCATCGAGGTTCTCGATGATCGGCATGATCAGGATCGTGCCACCGGCGATGCTGTCGGAGATCGACGCGGCCAGGTCGGTCATCGCGGCGCTCTCGATGGTGGGCGCGAGCACGGCGAGCTGGTTGTCGATGCCAGCGGCACCCTCGGGCGAGGTGAAGTCGGGCTGGAAGCAGCCCTGGGCGTCGGTGTCGTCGCTGACCCGCATGTCGAGGTCGAAGCCGGGCGCGACGCCCGTGGGGTTCTCACGACCGACGTCCATCACGTCGACCACGAAGGTCTTCGAGGGATCCGCCGTGGCGCACGTGGTCGGGCCGGCGTCCGTGGCGCTATCCGGCGTGCCGGAGTCGGTGGCCGGCGGGGTGCTGTCATCACCACAACCGACGGCCAAAGCCATGCCGGCGATGCCGAGGGCGACCACCAAAAATTGAGTCAAGTTCTTGAACTGCATTCCGAGCTACTCCTTATGTGGATCCTTGAGGATCGCATTTTCCGCGACCTACCCCCGTAGGCGGGAGCTACGTAGCACGAACCGGACCGTGGCAGCAAGCGAGGGGTGCTTGCCTCAGGGTTGCTGGCCGCGGGGCGGCCAAGTCACGACGATCTCGCGGACCACGGAGTTCCCCGCCGCGTCCCGAGCTTTGAGCGCCAGGATGTGGTCGCCCGCGGGCAGCTCGCGCAGGCGTGGAGCGAGCTCGATTGAAACGCGTTCTTCCGCTTGGTCGAGCAATCCGTCCGCAGGCAGCAGTGGGCGGAAGGCTTGGCCGTCGATGGCCAGCTCGAGCCCGGCGACGGGCCCCAGGCTGTCCACGACGCGTGCGGTGAGGGTCCCCGCCCGGACACCGAGCTCCGGGATCGTCGGAGCGTGGTTGTCGACGCGGAAGGGCTCGGACTGCGCTTGGGCGCTCAGGGCGTCGTCGGCGTCGTTGGAGAGTTCGTCGCTGAGCGACACCTGGATCACGTACCAGCCGTCGGGGAGGCTCTCCGTCTCCCATGCATAGTGGTCGGCGGTGAGCACCTCGTCCTCGCGCAGGATATCGCGGAAGCGCGTCTGGGACTCCTGCCGGAAGCGCAGGCGATAGCGCAGGCTGTCCTCGTCGGGGTTGCGCACGTTCCACGAGAGGTCGTAGCGCGAGGAGGGTGGACGATCGGCCTGGGCCACCTTGCTGGGCCCGTGCTGGCGGCCCGCGGCCACGGAGGTGATCACGGCGCGCTGATTTCGCGGCAAGTAGAAGAGCTCCATCGCGCGCAGTACGGCGTTGGGGTCGCGGGTGAAGCGGGCGCGGATCTGCACGAAGCGGGCGGCGGGGCTGTGCACGGGGCCGGGGCTCGTGATCGGCGTCGACCAATCGCTCCAGGTGTCGTCGGGCTCTTCCGTGTTGCCGGTGCGCGTCAGCACCTCGAGCGTGCCTTCGCCGCGCCAATGCACCTGGCCGAAGCGAGCCTGGAACTGGGCGTCGAGCACCTTGCTCGTCCACAGCCCGCGCTCGGGCGCGCCGCGGCGCACGCGGTAGACTGCGCCGGAGTCGCCGGTCAGCACGACCGGATCGTCGCCACCCAGCGAGAGCGCCAGGACCTGCCGTTCGTCGAGGTCGAGTAGCGTGGCCCAGCTGCCGTCGCTGTTCACGGAGAGGACGCGTCCGTCCTTGCCCACGCCAAGGCGAACGCTGCCGTCCTCGGCCAGCTCCACGGCGGTGAAGTGCGCGCCGTCGTCGTGGTAGATGCGCTCCGTGCGGCCCTGGGCGTCGACCAAGAACAGGCTGCCCTTGCCCGTTCGGCGAGTGGGGGTGGTGGCGTGCGTCGTGGAAGAGGAGCTGGTGGTGGTGAGTGCGACCACCGGCGTGGGCATGTCGTTGGCGACCACCGCGAGCTGGCCTGCGCGCACGTCGATGGCCGTGATCTCGTTTCCGGGGAAGTCGTGCACGACCTCGGCGCGACCCGGGCCGCGCAGCCTCAGGACCAGCGCGTCGTCGCTCGTGCCTACGTAGAGCGCGCCGTCGGTGTCGAGGGCGAGGCTGAGGATATGGCCGGCGCGGCTGTCGTAGTAGGTCTGTGCGTGTCCGGCCGCGTCGATGGAGAAGATGCGTCCTTCGGGGCCGGTGCCCGCGAAGAGCAGGTTGCGTCGCGCGTCGTAGGCCAGCGCCCAGACGTGCTGCGCGCCTTCGAGCTGGGCGAGCTCGTGGATGTCACCCCCAGGTGTGATCGCGTAGACGCGTCCCTCGGGGATCGTGCCGGCGTAGAGCGTGCCATTGGGGGCGACGGCGAGCGACGAGACCAGGAGCTGATGCGTCTCCGCGAACACGCTCAGCTCGTCTCCGCGCAGGCGGTAGATGCGCCCCTCGTCGCCCGTGCCGATGTAGGTCGTTCCGTCCGCGAGCCGGGCCATGCAGAAGGCGACGACCGCGTCGGGCAGCTCGATGCGTCGCGCTTCCAGGCCTGCCGTGACGTAGCCCGTCGAGTAGACCGCCGCGCCATCGAGCTCACCCGCCGAGAGGGAGGCGGCGTCGTCGAGCAAGAAGCTCTGGGTGGAGGTGGCCTGCGCGCGCGCGAGCACGAGCCAGAAAGCCACGCTGAGCAGCGCGGAGGCGAGCACCAGGCTGAGCAGTCGCGACTGGCCGTGGCGAGGTGCGGGATTCGAATTCACGGGCTGGGTCACGGATGTTGTCTCGGGGTGGCGCGGACGCTGAGTCGCAAGGTGGCGGAGCCGGAGAGCGCGGTGCCAAAGGGCACGGCCGTTCGATCGTAGGTGACGAAGGGACGCGAGGGTCCCGTGTTCGTGCTGGTGGTGAGCGTGTCGAGGACGGAGCGCGGCAAGGCCGTGACCACGTGGCCGCGGAAGCGCAGGCCTCGCGACGGCATCTTCAGGCTGACCACGAGGGAGGTCGCCGGATAGGCGTCCGAGATGTTTCCGAGCACGTCGTCCAGGCTGCGCGGGACGGCTCGGTCCGGCGTGACCTCGTCGCCGGGGCGCAGGGAGAGCTCGAGCGTCTCGCCGGCCGCGCGCCGCGGGATGGTCACGCTCACCACGCGCGTCGTGTCGGCCTCGCCGTAGCGTCGAAGCGTGACGCGCACGGGCACGACGCTGCCGGGATCGACCTCTTCGCTGGCGACCGAGGCGTCGACGATGTCCGTCAGGCCGTGGCCATAGGTCAGGTAGACGTCGAGCTGGGCGCGCTGCACTTGCGCGTCTTCGAAGGCGTTGTCGTAGGCGGCGGCGAGCACGCGGAAGAGTCGGATCGATGCCAGGGCGCTGCCCTCGACCGGGCCGTTGTGCATCACGCCCGAGTCCTCGAGCTGCACCGACGGGCGACCCGAGAAATCCACTCGCGTCACGGCGCGGTAGCTGAGATCCGTGCGGTCGGATGCGGTGGCCGAGAGCGCGTTGGTGAGCGCGGCGAGGGCCAGCACCGGGGTGAGCATGCGCTGGCTGGCGATCTCGACGTTCCACTCGGTCTTGGGCGCGTCGTCCGCGCCGTGGATGCGAATGCGCAGTGGCAGGGTCGCCGCGACCAGGCCGCTGTCCACGACGATGGCCGAGGGCCTGTCATGGATCAGCGTGCCCAAGGGCACCTGGGCTTCGGCGATCTTGAAGGAGCGGTTCTGGCTCCGCAGGATGTGCAGCACGCGCGCGGTCGTGGTCGGGAGGCCGACCTGCCCGGCGTTCATCATCGGGTGCCCGAAGGCGACCAGGCGGCGGCCCAGCACGTGGGTCACGGTGCCGATGGCGGTCGCGTCCATGTCGCCGCGCATCAGGCTGACGCCGATCGCGCCGCCGTCCACGAATCGAGCCGGACGCTGGGCGGCGGGGCGCGCGCCAGAGCCGCCGGCCTGGGCGGTGTCGAGGCCGAGAGGCGACAGCTCCGCGTCGAGCATGCGCGCCGCCTCGTCGGTGAAGCCTCCCAGCATCAAGGGCGTGGCCGCGGGCACGGCGCGTCCCGATTCGCGCGAGCCGGGAGCGCGGAAGCCCAGGCTCTCGACCTCGGCACGCCAGAGCGCCAGGGGATCGATGGGGCCGCCGTCGTAGATGGCTCGGTTGCTCGCGTGGTGAAGCCGCGCCTCGGTCGGCGCTCGGGTCGAGAGCAAGGTCGCGCCGGGGAAGGCGTCGTCACGAGTAGGTCGGCTTCCTTCGGTCAGCATGTTCGCGATGGGCGTGACGCCGATCACGGGCTCGATGCCGAAGGGCCAGCCATAGGCGTAGGCGCCAGCGAGGCGGCCATCGAGGTAGATGGGGCTGCCGCTCATGCCGCCGACGGTGATGGCCTGGTTCAGCACGGGATGGGGCGTGCGGATCAGGATCAGATCCTGGTTGGGCTGAAAGCCGTGCAGGACGTCGATCACCTCCACGTCGAAGCGCTCCGGCACTTCGCCTCGAAACACGCTCAGGCCATAGCCGCGCATGCCCGGATGGATCTCGTCCACGCCGATGGTGTCGCTCTGGCCGCCAGCCACGGCGGCTGAAGCCAGGAGCGCGACCAGAGCGCACAGCAGGGCGGCGCGACCCAGGGCGGATCGCCGTCGCCCATGTGCGCGGGGAGGTCGTGCTCGGGGAGACCGAGCCTGGGTCCCGCCGCTCGGCGGGCAAGTCGGCACGCTGGGGCCCGCTTTCATGGGAGTGTCACGCACGCTGAGTCGGTCACCGCGGAGCGGTGGAATCACCGCGAAGGGGCAGCGTTTCATTCGCCCCCGATGCTGTCAATCGACGGCTGAGAGTCGTCGCTCCCGCGCGCGCTCCTCGAGTGGAACCAGCGCGTTGCCCAGAGCGCCCGGCGCCAACGGGCGATGCAGGCAGAGGGCGGCGCCCGCGAGCCGGGCCGCGACCTTGGCGTCGTCGCTGCGACCGGAGGCGATCATCACGATCTCCACGGCGCCGGATTCCGCGCGCAGGCGACGGCAGACCTCGAAGCCGTCCATGCCGGGCAGGTCCTCACCCACCACGACGAGATCCGCGGGCCAATGCTCGAGCAAAGCCTGCGCGCCGTCTCCCGAGCTCGTGCCGACCACGCGGTGTCCGCGCACCGTCAGCAGCCGCGCCAGGTGCCATTGGAGGTCGGGATCACTCTCGAT
>Ga0100389_1005090_pt1 | contig 10057 bp, 13 predicted proteins | sample CryGeymeta201513_FD_81537 | JGI IMG/M metagenome (GOLD analysis project Ga0100389, IMG submission 81537) | Groundwater microbial communities from Crystal Geyser aquifers in Utah, USA - Crystal Geyser metaG 2015-13 | ecosystem: Environmental > Aquatic > Deep subsurface > Groundwater | place: USA... | reverse complement strand
GAAACAAATATTCTCCATCAATTACATAAAACCATTCGTCTTGGAAAGGGTGAATATGCAATGGAGGACCTCCGTTTGGAGTAAGTCCGGTTTGCTCAAACACCGCTAAATCATTTTCGGTGTCAGCCCCGGAGATTTTGATGTCTAATGTGTTCAGTGTAACACCTTTCATTTTGAAGTGTTCGCCAAATCTCGCTTCACCTGCGTTTACTTTAAATCCTTTATCAGTTCTCATAAAAATATTGGTTTTAATTTTTGCAAAAATACTCAATGGAAATAGAGCAAGTGCAGATAAAATAAATGTTCCTCGTTTCATATTAATGCCTTTGTTTTAATTTGTTTTTGTCTGATTACACTCAAAGCAACATTTAGCATTGTTAGTTTTATTATTCTGACTCTTAATATAATCAGGGACTTGTATGTTAAAACTAAATATTTCGAGTTTCTTATCATGTTTGCCATAAAATGACTGTCAGGACTAACCGTCTTTGGGGATAATCTTAACCTTTCGTCTTCTCAATCATATGATTGATTACATGACTGTGTTCATGCTGAGGGCTGAACATGATTATCTCCGCATCAGCATTGACCTTGACATTATGCCCGGGCGGCCAGTAAAACATATCATTAGCGGTTACAGTTTCCTGAATGCCTTCTGCATCAGTGGTTGTAAGTTCACCTCTCAGAACATAACCCCAGTGCGGACTTTGGCATAAGTTTCCTTCAAGTCCCATAAAAAGCGGGGTGGTATCTACTCCTGCAGAAAGGCTGAAATACTCTCCGCTTATTTTACCTAACCCGGATGCATCACCAAATTCTGTTTTCTGACGGATAACAGCGCCGGGAATTTCCAATTTTACTTCAATGTTTTCTTTCGCAATTTTCATTTTTTATCCTCCGTTTTAAATTATTTAGAAATTATTGTTTGTTTTAACGACCAGAGAATGTACAGCACATCTTTTTTAGACTCCTCGTCAATATTATGTTTTTCCAAAACTCCCATAATATCGTCAATTACAATCATGTAATCACCAGCACTAATTTTCATCCCTTTATGAGTGGTCAGCATATCTCTGCCATTGTATTCAACAGAACCTCCACTTCCTGCACTAAAAAAATCGATGGTATTTTGCCTGATTTTTGCCAATCGCTCCGGTTGATCCTGCAAAGGTTTAAAACGTGCATTAATTGCAGAATTGTTCATGTGCGCTTCAATTACATCGTCAACAATAGCTGTTATGCCTGGTGTTCCACCCAATCTTTCATAAAGTGTTTTTATTTCTGTGGGCGTGGTTTGTGCACTTATTATGATGTTGATTGATAAAAGTGCTAATAGAATTGAGAATTGTTTTTTCATAAAAATTTACTCCTAAATATTTGATAGCAAATTTATGGCAACCAATTGTTATAAAATATCACATTTGGTTCTTATGCAAACAATTTTGGATCAGGGAAACGTTTCGTTCAAATTGAAGAAAAAACAGGTTATTACCGCATCAATTCGGAAGGCTTTATTCCGTATTTTTTACAGAAACATTTAGTAAAATAGGAAGGGCTGTTAAATCCCGAATCGAAAGCTACTTCAGATATATTCCCCTTTTGCTTTAGCAGCATTTGTAATGATCTACGAAGCCTGAAATGAAGTAAAAAAACATTCGGTGATTTCCCAGTTAACCGAATCATCTCCCGATAGAGTTTTGATTCGCTGATTCCAATATTTTTTTCGAAATCATTCACTTTCAATTCGGTATTTTGCCACGATGCCTCAGTGAACTCCATTAAACCATTAAGAAATTTTTCTTCCGCTGGAGTTAACGTATGTAAATCGGTTCCACTTAAAACTTCGCCAACATTCTCGCTTTCAAACAAAAGCCGTACATCATTTGAAAAGACAACCTCGGCAGCAGAAATAAAACACATTCGTTGAGCCAATTTAATAGTGTCTTCAAAGATTAATTTTTTATCGGTTACCGGGAGTCCGGCATGCAATCCGATAGATAATTCTGTAAAATTAATCTGATACTGGGTTCTGAAAATCCTATAATTTTCTTGTATCTGTAAAGCACATAAAACCGCTTCAGTAACTGTTCGAAAAGAAATTAAACAACCATCCTCATTTTGCTGAACAATATTTCCATTAAACGATTTCAAAATTGCATTTATCTGTTTATATACTTGTTGCACATTTGAAATAATAGCAAAAGGATCAAAACTTTTAAAAGAGTGATTCTCAATAGTAACCATCATTATTGTTCGAAAGGCGGGTTCATTAATGATATTCAGATTTGTATTCTGTGCTTTTTCCGGATCTTCTATCCTGCCTAAAAACGATTCGACGATGCTGGCCTCCACCTCTATTACTTGGTGAGGTACCTGACCATGAGCCTGGTTGTGCATTTCTATAAGCGCCTTCTCGTTAGGCGCTTCAATTAAACAGAATGCCGTTTTTCTTTTTTCATCAAACCAATAGGTTAATCCTCTACAACCAAATTTGTGTTGTATTTTTAAATCTTGTTGATGTAACTGTGCTACATTCTCTGCTGTAACTGTTTCGGATACATCGTGACGATCCATATAAATTGGCATATGATTAGTTTTTAAGTTTTTTGTTCATGTCACTTTTCGATATCGTTCCGTTTCTTTTTAGTCTTACTGATCGTTATTTCATTCGAGTGTCGGGCTCCCGTGTCTTGTCAATATTTCGTTTTTCTGTCTTTTCACAATGGTTTACTTTTCAAATTTTCTATGTCTTTTTCTGTCTCTTACACTTGGCACTAACGTTTCGCGTATATGGTTAGGTGCGGATTGCGGGGCACTTTCCTGTCGAAAAGCACCGAGGCTGATGCAGGGCAAAAACCTTGATTATCAGCACGGAAACCGCACTTAATTATATACGCTGTTAGCGGGTCGTTGTTCTCTTATCATCTATTTTGTCTGTATTTTTTATTTGTTCAATTGCTTGTTTTACTGCAACTGCATTAGGTGTCGGTTTGAAATTAAAATAGACGTTGAATTTAGTGCTGTCAAAGTAATAGTCTCTGTCGTATTGATAGTTCATTTCTACTAATTCACTCATTATTGGAACAAAAAGACCAATACTTCTTAACAGCCAATTAGGCAGAGCAGTATATTTGTTTTTCGTTTCCATAGTAGAAGCAAAAAGGTTTATCCATTCCTCACCTGTAATTCTCTGCGGATCAGTTGGCAAATTCCAAATCTGATTGAAGGCTTGTAGAGTATTTCCAAGTAAAGCTGTTCCTTTGGCAAGGTCAGGAACATAGCCCATTGAGTGAACCACTTTGGAATTACAGAACCATTGTGCCTTTTTGCCTTTTACAAGATTGTCGTAAACAAGGTTTATCACAACGCTGTTGGCTTTGGCTGTACCACCAAAAAAATCCGGTGCTCTTGCTATTATTGCTTGCAAATTGTTTTTGTCAATACTACCCAGGATAAGTCTGTCAACTTCTGCACGGATTTCACCTTTTTTGCTTGTTGGGCTTATTGGTGAATTTTCTGTAATGTGGTTTACATTATTACCACCAATAGCATATATATTGTCGAAAAATACAAGTTTGGAATTATGTTCTAAACAAGCTGCGATTACGTTTTGTATAAAAGGTATCCAAATTTGTTTCCACACTTTTGTTTTGTAGGGAAATCCAATTGTCACATAAGTAATTTTTGAGCCTTCTATCGCTTTGAATATGTCCTTTTTTTGAGTAAGGTCAGCAGTAAATAAGGTGTCCGTTGAATTTACTTTTTCAGGATTTCTGTTCACCAGTCTTATGTCTGATGTGTAGTCCTTTAAGGCTTTGGCGAGTTCAATCCCTATTGACCCCCCTGCTCCTAAAATTGTTTGCTTCATATTGTCCTGTTTGTTATTTATCATTTTAAAAATACCAAGTTGTGTGGTCTGTTCGTCAAATACAGATGTGTCGTTTACATTGCCCGCTAACGGTTGGCGGCTAAGCGAAGACGGGGTTTTGGAACACTGAACTGTCAACCAGCACGAAAGTTTGTTTGAAAAACGGAACTTCATTTAACCACTGAACCGCCAATTTCTTAAACCCGCTGTTGGCAGTAGGTTTTCTTTCTGTCGTCAAGCGATTTTTACTATCTGGTTAAGCAACTCCACATTGAAATTTATCTTTGCGTTAAGTGCTTTAAATACTTTTATAATAGTTTCAAATCTTGCGTCAGTCAAGCTGTTTTCAAGTTTTGAAATTTGGGCTTTTTGAACGCCTACAAGTCGTCCAAGTTCTTCTTGTGTCAGGTTACGTTCCATACGTGCTTGTCTAATTGCTTCCCCCAGCAAGTCAAGTCGTAACTCGTTTTCAAAAGTTTCACGCTTTGGTGTCCCACGTTTACCGATATGTTTATCGGTAATTTCGTCTAAGCTGTAAGTTTTTAATCCTTGCTTTTTCATTTTTTCTTGTCTTTAAGTTCAAAATATTTTTTTCTTAAACGTTCTGCTTTGTCCAAATCACCTTGTGGAGTTTTATCTGTTTTCTTAATCAGTCCGTGAGTTGATACTACAACTGTTTCTGTTTTCTCTGATTTGTCCCAAAACGCAAACAGTCGGTAATGGGTCTTGTTAAAGAGCGTTCTAAACTCCCAAATTTCTTCAGTCAGTTTTTTGAAGAGTTCTTTGTCGTTCGAAAACCTTGCCTTAGTGATGTTGTAGATGATTTTATCTCTCACTTTCTCATCAAGACTGTCAAGGAACTCAGCGGCTTCTTCTAAAAACTCAACTTTAAATTTTGGTGTCTGCACTTGTTAAACGTTTCTGCAAAGATAAAAGTTTCTTTATTAGGAAACAAGTTTTTTTGTGAAGTTGTCTTTCTAAACTTACTGCCAACGGTTTGCAGCTACCCGAAGGTGGCGATTTCGAAGCACTTCACTTTCAACCAAGCAGAAACTTTGATAGAAGCACAAAGCTTGATTTAACCACTGAACCGCCACTTTTGGGTAGGTGCTGTTAGTGGTTCGTGCTAATTTTGGTAGGATAGTTAGATAGTCCTTAATAAGAATTAGATAGCCCTTAATAAGAAATTGTTTCACCAAGCCCGAAAAATCTATAATTATCACCAAAGACTTTATGAAAAACCGAAAAACCCAAATGCCCTGTACAGTGTGCCGGAGCAACAGACTCAACACCATACTCATCGTGCATTCTCTTTGCCAATCCTTCGATATAATTTCTGCTGTAAGGAATAAGGTGAAATCCGCCAACGACAAGATAAATTTTTTCTTTTCTAATTTTTATGGCTTCCTGAATAATGGTTTCAATTGTGCTGTGCGAGCATCCCGAAATTATTATTTCGCCCTTATCAGTGGCAAATGAAGCGGACAATTCCGGCATACCTATGAACTGGGGATTATCTTCAAATGGAGGATACTTAATAAATGTTCCCATAAGTTTGGAAGTTGTTGGAATTAAAGTTACACCGGGAAAAACTTCTTTTGCTTCAGTCAGATACTCCACATTAGATTTCCAAAACCTGCCTGTTGGCACAGTTATCATACCTTCAACTACTCTTTCGCCGCGAAAGTATTGCTCATCTTTGGGCAATGTTTTTGCGATTTCCGGTTCGGTTTCACGAAAAGGAAATTTAACTGGTGCACCAAGCGAGAAGAAATCATTCGGAAGGTAAATCTTAACTTTTGGATTAACGCTCAATAGATAATCGAAACCACCGATATGATCATAATGTCCGTGTGATACGACTGCAATGTCAATCTTTCGCAAATCAATTTTTAATGCTTTAAGATTTTTCTCAAATATTTTTGCATCCGTTCCCGAGTCAAACAAAATCAATTTCCCTTTATAGTTCACAACACAAGAGAATCCGAAATCCTGTTTAAGACCTTTTCTATCTTTACCAAAGGCATCATACAGGTTAGTGATTGTTCCTTCATTAATCTCAGTAAATTTCTTGACTGAAGGTGTGTTGCATGACGCCAGTAACGCAAGTATAAGTAAATTGCTAAGTATTTTTTTCATATTGTTAATTTTTTGCCTGTTTATTTCCTATAAAAATGTTATTGTCAGCACTGTCGCCAGCGCATGACCGCTGTTAGCGGTTCGTGATTTTATATTAGTCGTCAGCTTTCAATGGTGCGCCAACAACTTTCATGTCATGGTCTGCAAAAACCTTTGCAATTTCTTCTTTTGTAGGTGGAGATGTCCATTTGTCCGTAACCTTGAAAAATGCTTCCATCTTTCCTGCCGGCAAATAAGAAACGATCATCTTCCCTTTTTCTGTCAACTGTATGAAGGCGTGTTGCACATTTCTTGGAAGAAAAATGGTGTCACCGGATGTCATTTCATATTTATCGTCACCTACTTGAAACAAATATTCTCCTTCTATAACATAAAACCATTCGTCCTGAAAAGGATGAATATGCAATGGAGGTCCGCCGTTTGGAGTAAGACCGGTTTGCTCAAACACCGCTAAATCATTTTCAGTGTCAGTCCCGGAGATTTTGATGTCTAATGTGTTCAGTGTAACACCCTTCATTTTGAAGTGTTCACCAAATCTCGCTTCACCTGCGTTTACTTTAAATCCTTTATCAGTTCTCATAAAAATATTGGTTTTAATTTTTGCAAAAATATTCAATGGAAATAGAGCAAGTGCAGATAAAATAAATGTTCCTCGTTTCATTTGATGTCCTTTTTAGTTATTTGTTTGTTTAACATAGTTCTATTCAAGTTTGCATTTCGCATTAGCATGACCGCTGATATGTTAACGGTAGTTTTTAATCTTTTTTAATACTTGTCCAAACAATTAGACAAAGACCAATAAATGCAGACAAAGTTCTAAGTTCATGAAAAATCCACCACTGATTTCTTAGCTCCGCCCAATTGTTGGGTGGAGTGTTCATATCCCAGGTCATTACAATGCTATTTATCGGTTGATTTCCAAATTTGGTAGTAAGCCCACTAACAATCAAGAATACACTTGCCACCACAAGAGCTGAAAAAGCTATTTTGTCTTTTCTCTGAAGAAATGCAGAGGTTAATGTCAACAGAATTGTAATTAACCCCAATATGGGCATAAGTGTATTTAAGGCTAATATAGCATTCTGTTGTTGCTCAATGAAAGTTGGTGCCGATAAATCTTTTGGATTATAACCTATCCATATTCCAAATATGGTGCCTGTTACTAACGCAACCATAACAATATTGCAAAATCGAATTATTCTTGTTGTCATTTATTTCTCCTTTTTATAATTAAATTCATTTTGTCTATTCGTTAGCTAAAAAAACTTGATGGAATTCCATCAAAAAAAATTCATAGTGTATCGGCTGATTTAAATCAATTTATCTACGCAACAATTAGGATTCGAAATAGTTCTTCATTTATTTTCATAATATTTATCTTTTAAAAGTTGTTAGTGATTCGTTGTTTATTTTTTCGATCTTTCATTCACTACTTCTTTCAAAATATTTGTCCCGTTTATTGCTGATGGGAAACCTGCATAAACAGACATAAAAAGCATAATTTCCTTTGCATTTTCAACCGTCAAACCAATGTTCAGTCCTGCGTTAATATGAACTTTAAGTTGTGGTTGTGCCGTTCCCATAGCTGTCAAAGCCGCAACTACGGCAATTTCTTTTTATTTCAGGTCAAGTCCATCTCTTGAGTAAATGTCGCCAAAAGCATATTCAATGATGAATTTTCCTAAGTCTGGCGAAATGCCTTTAAGTCCGTTAATTGCTTTTTCGCCTGCTTTTCCGTCAATTTCTTTTAGTTTTTCCCAACCTTGTTTGTATCTGTCTGAATGTTCCATTTTAGTTATTCCGTTAGTTTTCTGTCCGTAACAAAGTTGTCTGAATAGAAATAGTAAAATTATGTTTAGTATCGTTACTTTCATTTGTGTAGGGTGTCAGTTTACAATGACCGCTAACTTACTTATATGTCTGATAAAATCATCCCTATCTGTTACAATCATGTTGTATAGGTCTGATAACAGTTGGTTTTTGTTTTATTTGGATAGAAGTTACAAATTAAATTATAAATTATCAAAAGGACTTTTAATTTGTTGAATATTCTTTGTGCTTACGTGTGTATATATTTCAGTAGTTCTGCTACTGCTATGTCCTAATAATTCCTGTATGTAACGAAGGTCAGTTCCGCTTTCTAATAAATGTGTGGCATAACTATGTCTTAGCCAATGGCGACTTACCGGTTTTGTTATTTTTACTTTCACCAATGCCTGCTTTAACACATTAGATAAACTTCTCTCATCCTATTTCTCATTTTTAGTCTGTCCATCAAACAACCATATCTTTGGTTTGCATATGATGTAATAATCTCTCAACATTATTAATATCTTTTTCGATAAAGGAACAATTCTATCTTTTTTGCCCTTAGCCTGCCTGATGACAACTATATTACGTTTTGAATCTATATCTGTTGGTTTTAGATTTAATAACTCACCTTACGCAGAAATTGTAGTACGAAGTCCCGCATGCGGGATTAGCTAACGGATTATCGAAGCTTCGCTTCGATTTACAATACAATTTCAGACTTCTGCGTAAGGTGAGTTACCAAGCAAAATCTTAGACCGTGATAAAATAATTCATGCATTCACTTTTACTCAACCTTCACTTTTACAGGAATGATAACAACGGGATGAGCGCCGGGCGAAGTCCACAGATTAATTACTTTAAATCTTAATTCAACTTCACCGGGAAATGCTTTCTCCGAAGTTGATATTTTTATGATACCGGTGCTTCGCGGAAGCAGGGTTACATTTTGTGTAATGCTTATTCCTTCTTTTTCGTTTTGAGAGGCTAACACAAAAGGAACATCTGACGAATTGGTAACTTGAAGATTGAATGCCTCCTTTTTCTTTAATACAATTTTATCCCGATTATATTTTACAGATGCCTCAAATAAAGGGAGAAGAAAATCTTCTTTGCCAATAAGAGTATCTTTAAATAGCACAACAGTTCTTCCGGCAAACAACGCTTCTTTCACAGCGGCTTCCGATTTTTCTTTTGCAAAGACAAGCGTCATTGCCCGCCGTTCATTGTTTATGAAATTGTATTCCATTCTAATCGGATCATGCACATCGGTGTTCCCCATAAATGTAAGATTATGTTCCAGACACCACCTTTGCGCTTCGGGGGAATATTCGTAACCATTTAATACCTCGATACCGTTAATTAATCCATTCTCCAAAAGATACGAATGTTCATCATACCAGCGAGCAATGCCGTCCTTCTGTTGTCCTTTCCAATTTGGATGATTCCAGAAAATAAATGCGCCCTGTACTTTAGCGGCTTTAAGCGCATCACGCCAGTCATCAGTTTTTAGCGAGTTCGCATCTTTTATAAAAATTGCATTCAAATGCCCCGGCGGCATTTTGCGTGTAACCTCCGAACCTTTGATTACAATAATATCAAGATTATCTCCAACGGGTGAAGCCAATTCGTGTGCGCGGTTAAAGTTTGAAGGTATATCTTTTGAATGCGGCTGATATTCGATGTGGTCGGTTATTGCAATTGCATCAAGTCCGTCTAACCACGCTTCATAAACGCGCACTGTAGGCCAAACATTGCCGTCCGAAAAAACAGTGTGCATGTGGAAATCGCATTTTAATGTTTTATAACCAGGAATGTCTGGTATTTTTATTTCTTTACGCTGGCTTCCCTGTGCAAATGCAGGCGAAGTAAAAACGATCAGTAATAAGCTGCTTAGTATTAATGTTTTTATGGTTTGCATCTCAACTCCTATAATCAAACAAAAAGACGGTTAAAAATTAAGCGCATCAAAATTCAAATCCAAAGAAAATAATGATAATCGGCTAAATCGATTTGTTGGGTTCACTTATTACTAAACATATCATCGTTTACTAAAATAAATTCAGAATGAAAAAGATTACACAATAAGGGAGATTATTTTGTTACTATTGTTATCTTACTGAAGTTACGCACTTTGTGATTTCTTAGTGTCTTTGTGACTTGGTGGCAAAAAGAAAGTATAAAAAATGAGCCACAAAGGCACTAAGTCACCAAGTTTCACTAAGAATATTTTATGAAATT
>Ga0100389_1005079_pt1 | contig 10081 bp, 8 predicted proteins | sample CryGeymeta201513_FD_81537 | JGI IMG/M metagenome (GOLD analysis project Ga0100389, IMG submission 81537) | Groundwater microbial communities from Crystal Geyser aquifers in Utah, USA - Crystal Geyser metaG 2015-13 | ecosystem: Environmental > Aquatic > Deep subsurface > Groundwater | place: USA... | reverse complement strand
GAGGCGCCCCGCGTAGAAGGCGCGAGGAGCGAACATACCGGGGGTATGTGAGCGACGAGCAACGCAGCGAGCGGGGATGGATCGGCGCAGGAAGGCCAGTTTATTTCCCGGCGGACACTTAGCCAGAGCGTGTTCCGTTTTCGTCAGTTCATTGAGGCTTGTCATCGGTTCAGCAACGCCCCACCGTGTCGCCCAGAAGCCACCCAGCGCCCAGCACCTCCGAAGCTGCAAGACCAACCAGCGCCCGCATGGAGCATAGGGTACCACAGAGCGCTCCGCCTGCTCGACCAAGCGGGACCAAGCCGAGCTCCCCCGCCCTTCGCGTGGATGAACCTCCCCGACGGCCGCTCGAGCACGCGCCGCGCGGCATGCTCGCGTGCCGGGTGGTCACTGCGGACGCAGCGGGACGCCGACGGTGTGGTTCAGACCGCGAGGTCGCGCTCGAGCTGACCGAGGAGTTTCGGCGGCGGGCCGCGCGCGACGTGCCCATGCAACACCTTCGCGATCTGCGCCGGCTCGGTGACGACCTCGGTGACGACCTCCACGACGTGCAGCCGCCCGCCGGCCTTCGAAGCTCGACTTCGAGCTGCCTGGCGGCGTTGGGACGTTCGATGGCATCGGGATCGCTTCGAGTCCGTCACGGCACGGCTTGGAGATCACCTGATTCTCCCCCCCCGCGGATCAACCTGCGCTGATCGCCAAGATTCGTTCCATCGTGCTGCGGCAGACCTCTGACTGCAGCCGGCTGGTCCAGCGGGACTGGCCCGGGAAGGACGTCCAGATCAACCCGTTCGCGCTCCGGGACGACCTTGCGCGATCCCCCGGCCCCGAGCGCATGCAAGCGTTCGACGAGGCCGGGGATCGCTGGCGACAAGGCCAGCCCTGAGCCGGCGTTCGTGAACGCCAAGCGTCGAAGTCGCGAGCATTCGAGTCGGTCGAATCGAGCTCGCGGCGCGGCACCAGGAGGTCGGCCTCTTGCCGCGTGAACCGGGGCGCCCGATCGAGAGAGACATTCGCACGCCGCCATCAACACCACGACGAAGCGGGTCAAGAGCGGGACGAAGTATCCGACGCCCACGGCCATGACCGAGGAACTGCTCTGCACCTCGACCGGCGGCACCTTCGACGCCTCGTGCTGCCCCACCGTATGTGGCGTGCCCTGCGCGTTGGCCTGCGTGGCGTCGGCCTGCGACTGCGGTCCGAAAGGCATCTTCGACCCGGATCGTGGCTGCATCGCCGGCCAGCAATGTATGGAGCCTGCGGTCGGTGACTCGTGCACCGGCGACGTCCGTTGCCCAGACAGAACCATCTGCTGCGACGACTGCGGCGGCGCAGGCTGCGCCGGACACCCGACGTGCCGCGTGCCCGTCTGCTCCAGAGATCCGGCGGTCGACACCTGCGGCAACAACTCGCTCGCACCCTGAGGCGCCCGTCAGCCCGCGTCGGGAGCGACGAGTCAGCGGGCCGCGCAGCCGGTGCCGCGCAGCTCGTAGAGGCCTGCCCGGTCCGATTCCAAGCTGCCCTGGCCCAAGGAGAAGCTCCCTCCATCCAGAAAGAGCAGCACATGCACATCTCCGTGCCATGCCAGGAGGTCGATGATCTGAAGCTCCTCCGGGTTCATCGGTTCTCCCGCGTGCCACACCGCGTCTTTGCGGACCCATCCGGCGTCCGTCCGCACCGCGTAGCGCAAGCCAAAGCCCCCTGCCAAGCCAGGCGAGTCGTCGCAGTTCTCGCAGCCGGCGCGCCGGTAGACGACATGCGTGAATGCGCCTTCGTCAGTCACAGCGCGAACCTGATCCACCGAGGCGTAGCTCCCCTCTCCGAGACCGAGGTACGGCTCATAGAAGATGTGGTCGATTCCGGAACTCTGATCCAGCCCATCCAGCGCCATGTCGGACAGCACCGCGTCAGTGTGCCCCGTCCATCGCGGGGATGCCCGCTCGGCCGATATGACCACCCGCAGACCCTGCGCCGACTCGTAGAATGTATCCCACGGCAGTGCGGCGGCGTCGAGACTCGTTCCGTAGCGCCCGACCTCCAGCCAGGAGCTTCCCCCTTGCGTGAACTCCTGAACTGATGCCCCGTCGAGTCCGAGCAGATCCGGAGGAGCCGGCAAGGCGAAGTGTGCAACCCCCCGCTCTTCGAAGCTCGAGCAACCCATGAAGGGGTGTGGCAGCGGCCCGAGGTCGTCCAAGCTGGTTCCGGAAGAACGCACCAGCCGAAGAGGCCGGTCGTCAGGCAACAGGCGCCTCATCGTGAAGTACTCCGCTGTTCGATGGATACCGTTGGCGGCCATCGTGCACAGCCGGTCGAAGTCATAGTGCTCGAGGCCGGCGTACTCAGGCACATCTCGTTCCTGAACCGTCTCTCCAACTGACCACGCACCATCCCATGAGGCCGTTCGATGGATCGGTCGGTCCATCCCGTCGACGCCGAGAAGCAACACAAAAATCTGGCCCGCATCGTCTGCCGACGCCGCTACGATCCGAGTAAGGCCAGTCGTGATGTCGCTCGGCGTGTCGACCCGCGTGAAGTGGTCATCCCCGGACGCCTTCTGATAGAGCGCGAGGTCTCCACCGCCAAAGGGGCTTGGTTGCAGGATTGACACTCGACCACTTCGGTCGATGAAGAGCCGACTCCCCGAACCCCGCGCGCCAGCGTCGATCAACTCGAGCGTCCAGCGCGCGTCGTCCGCGCATCCAAGGTCCTCTGGTGGATGCACACGCCGTCCGTCGGTTCCGGGCATCGTACCTCCCCCACCACATGCCGACAGCAGCACCGCCGCCACAACCGAGAGACTAGTTCGACGCAAGAGACCGCTCCTTCCAAGCATGGTAGCGCTCGGCGTCCACGATCCTACCGCTCTCATCCAACAATCCCGCGGGGAGCGCTCGCCAGACCTCGCCTGTCGCCCAGCTGAACGCGTTGGTGGGTGCCGGTTCGGAGGTCGGCGACCAAGCCCAGTTCCGTCGCAGATCCGCGAGACCCGGCAGGGTCTCGTCCGGTTCGGGCGGGGGCTCCGCCCGATACGGGCCTCCCTCGTCGAGTGGAATTCCCTGCGTCTCGGTCTCGAGCTCATCGTTCGCACAGGTCGTTCGTCCAGCATGGGCGCCAGCTGGTGTCGAAATATCCTCGAGCTCATCGGGTACTGCGGCCAGCGCCTCTTCGTCTCTTTCGCGCTGCCGCAGCTCCTCACCATGTATGGCGGCCCATTCGGCGAACTGCGTGCCAGCCAGGTCAGTCGGCTCCTCATCGGCGGGGCCTCGCTCCAGCGAAGTGGTTGCGCCGGATTCTCGTTCCGTCGCGTCGCGCCGGTTGGCGTCCCCGCTCCTTGTCCCGGTTCGTGCGCAAGACGCGCTGCACATCAGCATGCCCAAGAACAGTGCTGTCCAGTGCAACCACTCACATGTGAACAACGTTCGAGTCCTCATGACGACACCTCTCATCCTCTCCGAATTCATTGTGACTCCCTCGCGCATACCAAGCGGTCGCTCGGAGCCGACGTCGCGTTGTCTAGTTGCGCGAAATGCGAGCGTGCGGATGCGATGCCGCTACACATGCGAGATTCGATCGCGACGAAATCATTTCCAGTTCCAAGCTCGTCTCCAGCCGACAGGTCCTGCTCGCGGAGGCGCTCGTAGCCGTCAGGCTGGTCCAGTCCGGAGAGGAAGCGAAACGGGATCCACGCTCGCGAACCGACGTCCAACTCGACCTCGGCCAGCTCGGTGCCGAAGTACTCGGTCTCCGCGTTGGGCTCGGGCACACGGCGTGTGTCGACGACCGTGCCGCGACCACCCTCGCTGAAGCACAGGAAGGTGACGCGAGTCCCCTTCTCGATCGCCACGGGAGCCTTGGCCCCGGCTCGGAACTGCGTGATCGCGTCCTCGAAGTGCTCGTAGGTGACGTACTCGTGCTTCATGAAGCACTGCGGCCACCACTCGCAGAAGCCGTTGTCCATCGCGCGACGCAGGTACGCCGCGATGCTCTCGGCCGGCACCACGCCTTCTTCGCCCTCGCCTGACGAGGCGAAGATCAGACGGACGTCGTCGTGGTCGTCGAGCTTGCGGACGATCCAGGTGTTCCCTTCCGCCGTGACCTCGTCCAGGAGCATCGCCTCGTACTCCTCCCCGAAGCCCATTCCGCTATCGTCTTCGCCGGTGAAGACCGTGTAGGTGGAGAGGTTGGGGATGCGCAGGCAGCCGTAGGCGTCCCAGCCCTTGCCCAACCACTCCACGTGGATGCCGTTCATCTGGGCGTAGAAATCCGCGAGCTCGGTGTGCAGTTCGCGGACCTGCTCGACCTCAGCCTCCTCCGCCGGGTCCCCGATCTGGGCGACCTGCACGTCGATGTCCGGGCGCTCCTGCAGCGCCTGCACGAACTCCCTGAGCTCGGCGATAACTTGGAGGAGCGCGCTGCGCGCGGCGCTCGCTTCAACAGCTTTGTCGTCCATGGATTTGCCTCCGCCTTCCTGTACGCCGGGAGGCTACCCGAGCTTCCCGGAGTTGGAGCGACGATGCGTCTCGACGTGGCGCGCCGACCTCGCCGCCCGCGCACGCCGCAAGCGAAAAAACCCGCGCGTGGCGGGGTTTCTTGGGTGCCCACCCGCGAAGGCGGGGCTCTCGAGGTGCCCAGAGACGGAATCGAACCGCCGACACGGGGATTTTCAATCCCCTGCTCTACCGACTGAGCTATCTGGGCCGGTCGAAGGAAGGCGGGAGACTAGCGCTGGTGCGGGGTGTGTCAAGCTCGGGACGCCATGGTCGGGGCAGGTCCGGGAGACTCTTGGCGGAGGCTCAGGAGCCAGTGGCGCGGGAGCGCCGACGGCGCGCGGTCTTGGGGTCTTGGTCGGCAATTCATACGATTCGAGCTTCGTCCGAGCCTCGCGACATGGCCCGGACGGGCCACGGGTCTTGCGGGAATTTGCCGCCTCGCTGTGATTTGCTCGTAGACTAGCTGCGACATGGCAGAGGACGGACACGACTCTTCACTCGACGCTCTCTGGCGCCTCCTCGCCGAGGCCGCCTCCGGCGGGCAGGCCAAGGTGGACGCGATCGTGGCCCTCTCCCAGCGCACGCTCTTCGTGGGCACGTGGAAGCCCCATGGCGAAGGCGGGTTCCGCACGCTGCAGAACAGCAACGGTCAGACGGCGCTGCCCGTGTTCACGACCGCACAGGAGCTGCAGGAGTCGGCGCGGCGCTTCGCCTGGTTCCAACCCGACGGCTCGCTGAATTCGGCCGAGGTCGGCGCGCGCCAGGCCCTGCGCCATGTGGTGGAGCAGCAGCTCGCGTTCTTGGTGGTCGACATCGCGACGGAGCATTCGCTCGAGGTGGAGCGGGAGGAGCTCGAGCCGCTGGTGAAGGGTGTCGGGCGATCCGACTCGCAGGGTCCCTACGCGGGCGTGGGTCGCATCTCCTCCGAGATGATCCGGCGCGTTCGTCCGACGCCACCGCCGATGCAGGCCGTCGTCCCTCCGGGGCATGAGCCCGCCGCCGATCCGTTGACGCCGCCCGCCAACTACGGCGAGGTCGTGCGACGCGCTTCGTCGCTGTCGCCGGCGCCGGAGCAGGGTGCGCCCGCCATCGTCATGCCACCGATGGCGCCTCCGCCCGTGGCGCCTCCGCCCGTGGCGCCTCCGCCCGTGGCGCCTGCGCCTCCCGCACCGACGCCGATGGCTGCCGCGGCGCCAGGCCTGTCGGCCTCGACCAACATGGTCGACTCGGGCGCTGGTGTTTCGGCGTCCTTCGGGGCCGGCAGCAGCGTGGAGTTTCGCGCGCTCGACCATGCGCCGAGTGACGAGCTGCTCGACGCGCTCTCCGCTGTCTTGCGCGGCTACCCCGAGGTCGAGTGGGCCGTGTTCGCCAACGTGGCGCGTGGTCCAGTGGCGGCCGTGCCCACGGTGGGCCTACGCGTCGACACCAGCTTCCGCACGCGCGTGGGGGAGATCATCCCCGCCTTGAAGCAGGCCGCGGACGCACACGGCGCGACCGTCGACGTGCTCCTGCTCGACGATCCGAAGCTGATGCGAGCGGCTCGCGCGGGCCAGCTCGTCTTCTTCCCCTGGCGACGACGCACAACCTAGCACGTTGCGGGACTGGACCTTCGGTCGCGACCCGTTCTCGGTAGGGCGGCGTCCAGAACTGTCCCGGACGGACTTGTGATCATGGATCAGGGCTCGTCCCCCGCCGCTCGTGCAAACACGCGGAGGCGCGTTCCCCCTGCCGGACCAGCGCCAACAGGACGCAAGTGACGAGGAGCGTCCCCAGACACGACCACCGTGCGCGTACCCGCCGAGCCCGCGCACTTGACGGATCGGGACGCGAACGACACAAGTCCGCTGATGTTGGGCGACCTGCCACCACTCGTTCACTTGCCCTTGCCAGGTCGCAAAGATCGCGCGCTGCTCGACTCGCTGGCGCGCCTGGAGTCGCCGGCCTTCACCGCACGACGGGCGCGACGCGAGGAGAAGAGCGGCGCGGCGCAGGATCCGATCGTGTGGGCCGAGGCGCGTGGCTCGAACGTGCTCGACGCCGACGGCAATCGCTACGTGGATCTGACGAGCGGCTTCGGCGCGGCCAGCGTCGGACACGCGCACCCCAAGGTGGTCGCGGCGATCCAGAGTCAGGCGCCTCGCCTGCTGCACGCGCTGGGCGACCTGCACCCGTCGACGGGGAAGATCGGGCTTCTCGAGCGCATCTGCGCGCTGGCGCCCATCGAAAACCCGCGCGCCGTGCTCTCGCTGACGGGCTCGGAGGCGGTGGAGACGGCGCTCAAGACCGCCGTGCTCGCGACGGGACGCCCCGGTGTGCTGGCCTTCGAGGGCGGCTACCACGGCCTCTCCCAGGGTCCGCTGGCGGCCTGCGGCTACGCGGCGTCCTTCCGACAGCCCTTCCTGGAGCAGCTGAATCCGCACGTCGACTTCGCCCCCTGGCCAAGCGAGCAGGCGTCCGTCGAGGGCGCGCTGGCGGACGTGGCCGCGCACCTGAACGACGACCTGGGCGCCGTGCTGGTGGAGCCGATCCAGGGTCGCGGCGGGGTGCGCGTTCCGCCTCCGGGCTTCATCGCCGGCCTGGCCGATCTGGCGCACGAGCACGGCGCGCTGCTGATCGTCGACGAGATCTTCACCGGCTTCGGGCGCTGCGGGGCCATGTTCCTGGTGGACGAGTATGGCGTGGAGGCCGACCTGCTCTGTCTGGGCAAGTCTCTGGGCGGTGGGATGCTGGTGAGCGCCTGCGTAGGTCGCGGCAAGGTGATGGCCGCGTGGGGCGATCCCTCGGGCGAGGCCATCCACACGGGGACGTTCTTTGGTCACCCTCTGGGGTGTGCAGCCGCTCTGGCCACGCTGGACGTGATCGCCGAGGAGCAGCTCGTGGCGCGCGCTGAGCGCGTGGGAGAGGCGTTCGCCACGCGGCTGAGGCAGGTGCCGGGCGTCGTCTCCGTGCGCGGCCGAGGCCTGATGCTGGGGCTCGAGCTGCAACGGGACGTGATGGTGGTGACGCGCGCGCTGCTGGAGCAGGGCTACCTGGCGCTGCCCGCGGGCGCGGCGGCCGACGTGCTGCAGCTCGTGCCTCCGCTGAACATCGACGAGGCGCTGCTCGAGGGCTTCTGCCAAGCGCTGACTCAGGTGCTGGCGTGAGCACGCGCGAGGCGCTCTGGGCTCGAGCGCGCGAGCTCATCACGCGTCTGGCCGACGGTGGCCGCGACGACGAGACGCGGGACGCGCTGCTGCATGACCTCAGCGCGTATCAGGCCGAACACGTCGAGTGCTACGGCCGGGTGGTCGCCGCGCGGGGCGAAGAGGCGGCCCTAGCGACGGACGTGTTTCGCTACGCGCGTGTCTCGTCGCGAAGCGAAGCCGAGATCGTCACCACCTTCCGCACTTCGGGTACGACCCACGGCACGCGCGGCGAACATTTCTTCGCCGACCTCGAACTCTACGAGCTTGCGGCCCACGCCCACGGAGGCTGGGCGCTCTTCCCGGATCGGGAGCGCATGCCGCTTCTGATCCTGGCGCCGCGCGCGGACGAGGCGCCGGACTCTTCGTTGACGCATATGCTCGAGCGCTTCGCCGAGGACTTCGGCAGCGACGTGCGCTGGCTCTTCAGCCAGGGTGAGCTCGACTCGGCGGGTCTGACCGCGGCGCTCGAGCAGGCGCGCGAGCCCGTGGCCGTGCTGGGCACGTCCTTCGCGCTGGTGCATGCGATGGAGTCCGAGTCGACGCACCGCTTCGTGCTACCCGAGGGCAGCCGCGTGATGCAGACCGGCGGCTTCAAGGGTCGCAGCCGGACGCTCGATCCTGTGACGATGCGCCACGAGCTGGCGCAGTTCTTCAGCTTGCCCGAGGCGCACGTGGTGGCCGAGTACGGCATGACCGAGCTGAGCTCCCAGGCCTGGGAGAGCAGCTTGCGCGAGTCGCTGCTGGGTCTGCCGCCGACGCCGCGATGCTTACGCTTCCCGGGTTGGGTGCGCGCGCGCGTGGTCGATCCCGAGACGCTCGCGTCGACCCATGACGTGGGCGTGCTGCGCGTGGACGACGTCGCCAACGTCGACTCCGTCTCGGCCATCCTGACCTCCGATCTGGGGCGCCTCACGGACGAGGGCTTCGAGCTCTTGGGCCGCGCTTCGGACGCCATGCCCCGCGGTTGCTCGCTGGCCATCGAAGAGGCTCTGGGCCGGTGACGCGCGAAGACGACGCCACGGCTATCGCGACGCGTGCTCACGAGCTGCGCGAAACGGCCGAGGCGTTGCGCAGCGTGAACGAGGAGGATTTGCGTGCTCTGGTCGCGGCCATGACGGCGCTGACGCAGGACGAAGCGCTTCGTCAGGCGCTGTGCCTGAGCACGGGACTGAGCCGAGCGGTGCTGGCGTTCGGTCTCGAGAGCACGTTCGAGACGTTCGACCTGCCGCGCGTGCTTGCGATTCGCGCCCAGGCGCCCGAGTTTGCCCAGAACCGCACACAGCTCGCCGCCGTCGTGCTCGCGGGCAACGTGTTCACGGCGGGCGCGCGGGCGCTGCTGGTTCCGTTGATCCTGGGCGTCCCGGTGTTGGCCAAGGCCTCCTCGCGCGACGCCGTGTTCCCGCAGGCGCTGGCGGCGGCGTTGCCTGCGCGCTTTCAGCCTTCGCTGCACGTCTGCGCCTTCCCCGGCGGGAGCGAGGCCGAAGAGAGAGCGCTCTTGGCCGACGCGGAGGTCGTCCACGTCTATGGATCGGACGCGACGCTCTTCGCGCTGAGGCAGCGGGCGCCGGCCCACGCGCTCTTCGTGCCCCATGGCCACGGGCTGGGCGTGGCCTATGTGGACGGCTTCACGGACGAGGACGTCGCGGGCCTGGCCGAGGACGTCGCCGCCTACGATCAGCGCGGCTGCATGTCGCCGATGGAGGTCGTGGTGAAGGGCGGAGCCGCCGATGCCGAACGCTTCGCGCGGGCCCTGCATACGGCGCTGGACGAGCTCGACGTGCGCTGGCCGCGAGGCGCGCTCTCCCCGGCTGTGGCGACGGCTCAGGCGCAGTGGCGAGGCGTGGTGATGGCCGCGGGCGCACTCTTCGAGGGCGCGGGGCACGCGGTGGGCCTCGAGCAGGCCAAGACATTGCCGCGCGGACCCGGCGCGCGAAACGTGCTCGTCTCGGCCACCCTGGGACATGAGGGCGCGGAGACACGATGGCGCGCTCTGGGCGCGTCGCTGAAGACTCTGGGCGTCAGCCAGGCCTGCTTGGCGCGAGGGGATTTCCCACGAACGCGCGGGACGGCGCCGCGTGTGTGCGCGCTGGGCCAGATGCAGCGACCCGCCTTCGACGCGCTGGCCGACGGAAGAAAGGCCCACGAGGGGCTCCTCTGGCGCAGCGATAGCTGACTCCAACGAGCGTGGGCCTGCACCGGGTCATGGCGTGAACGTGGCGTGGACGTCCACGCGTCGCACCGTACGCGGCCCCGACGAGCGTGGAGCGCTCCGGCGTGACGGGATCATCGCGGGCCGCGCGCAGTCCGAGGAGCGGAAGAGGTCAGTGTCCGAAGGGAAATAAACTGATCGCCTTCCTGCGTCGAGGCGCCCCGCTCGCAAGGCGCGAGGAGCGAACATACCGGGGG
>Ga0100389_1005076_pt1 | contig 10082 bp, 9 predicted proteins | sample CryGeymeta201513_FD_81537 | JGI IMG/M metagenome (GOLD analysis project Ga0100389, IMG submission 81537) | Groundwater microbial communities from Crystal Geyser aquifers in Utah, USA - Crystal Geyser metaG 2015-13 | ecosystem: Environmental > Aquatic > Deep subsurface > Groundwater | place: USA... | reverse complement strand
GCGCAGGCGCGCCACGCCTTCATTCGGCGCAGCGGCGTCACCGAGCCGGCCCCGGCGCCGCGCTTTTCGCGCACCAGGCCGGATCTCGCGGGGTAGGGGCTGGATTGGCCCGTGGCCGGGAAGCCGCTGCGCGGCTCGCGCCAGGACACGACGCCAACGCTGCCCCCTGGCCGCACTTGCCAACGCCACGCCGCACCCAGATATGCAGCGCGTGCCGGGCTGGCGCGGGCTTGACGCGCGCGGCGCGGCGCGGGACTGTTGACACTGCGCATGAACAGGATGGCAGGCGAGATGAGCGACGACTGGATTTTCCGCTTTCAGGGGCTTTCGAGACTGCCCGACCGGATCAAGGGGATCCTCGCCACGCGGTCGCAGGTGATCCGCATGCGCAAGGGCACGGTGATCTTCGGCCCCGGCAATTCGCCGGAAAACCTTCTGTTCCTGCTCGACGGCACGGTCAGGGTGCAGCAACTGGCCGAGAACGGACGCGAGATCGTGCTTTACCGGGTGCAGGCGGGCGAAAGCTGCGTCATGACCACCGCCTGCCTCTTGGCCTACGAGGATTACAGCGCCGAGGGCGTGGCCGAGACCGACATCACCGCTGCCGCGATCCCGCGCACGGTGTTCGACGATCTGATCTCGCAGTCGAAGGAATTCCGCACCTTCGTCTTTTCCGCCTATTCGCGGCGCATCACGGACCTCTTTCATGTCATCGAGGATATCGCCTTCCAGCGTATGGATATCCGGCTGGCGCAGAAGCTGCTCGCCCTCGGGCAGGGCGGCGTCGTCAAGGCCACGCACCAGCAACTGGCCGCCGAGCTTGGCACCGCGCGCGAGGTGATCTCGCGCCAATTGTCGGAATTCCAGCGCCGCGACTGGATCAAGCAATCGCGCGGCACGATAGAGGTGCTCGACGCGGGCAGCATCGCGCGGTTGGCGGGAACGGAGGCGGCCTGAGGCGCGGCGCAGACCGGCGCGCCTCGCCCCCTTCCTTACGCAACGGAAACCTGCTTTGGTGACATGGTCACTGAAGACGCAGGGGCGGGCCGCTATCCACCCTGCAAGCTTCGCATCCGAAGCCGACAGGAAACCCAACAAGGGCCCCGCGACACAAGAGCGACTGCGCGAGTCGCTGCCGGGGCCGGACAGGAGAACAGGACGCATGGAAACCGAGTTTACCCCCATTGCCAGCACCGTTGGGGGCGTGCTGATCGGCACCGCCTCGGTGCTGCTGATGCTGACGCTGGGGCGCATCATGGGTGCCACCGGCATTCTGGCGGGCTTTTTCAGCCCCGCCTCGCGCGATGATTTCTACTGGCGCGCGGCGATCCTTGCCGGCATGATCACCGGCCCGCTGGTCTACCTTGGCCTGATGGGCGAGATGCCCGCCGTCGAGGTGCCGATCTCATTGCCGTTGCTTCTGATCGGCGGCTTCATCGTCGGGATCGGCGTGACCTTCGGATCGGGCTGCACCTCGGGTCACGGGGTCTGTGGGATGGCGCGGCTGTCGCCGCGCTCGATCGCCGCGACGGCGACCTTCATGGTGTTCACCGCCGCCACCGTTTTTGTCATTCGCCACGTGATCGGAGGCTGAGCCCATGCGGATCATCATCGCCTACCTCATCGGCATTGTCTTCGGCGTCGGGATCTCCCTCTCCGGCATGGCCAATCCGGCCAAGGTGATCAACTTCTTCGATGTCGCCGGCACCTGGGATCCGAGCCTCATCTTCGTGATGGGGGGGGCCGTGATTGTCACCTTCCTCGGCTACCGCTTCGTGCTGAAGCGGCCGATGCCGATCCTCGACCGCAGGTTCCTCCTGCCCGGATCGACAGCCATCGACGGCAAGCTTCTGGCCGGATCGGCCGTGTTCGGCATCGGCTGGGGCATAGCGGGTTTCTGCCCGGGCGGCGCGCTGCCGGCGCTCGGCACCGGCCGGATCGAGGTCATCCTGTTCACCGCCGCGCTTGTCGCCGGCATCTTCACCGCCCGCGCCCTGATGCATTTCCGGCGCCCCACGGTGCCCACGCAGGCCTGACACCTGACCTTTTAACACTCGGAGGAAACGACAATGGCAAATTCCAACTACCCCGTTCAGATGGACGTCAAGCCCGAGGTGGAGCCGTTCTTCGACCCGGCCACCAACACGATCAGCTACGTCGTGAAGGATCCGAATTCCAACGCCTGCGCGATCGTCGATTCGGTGATGGATATCGACTACGCGGCCGGCCGGATCACCTATGACCACGCCGATGCGCTGATCGGATACATCCAGAAAAACGACCTCAAGCTGGACTGGATCATCGAAACCCACGTCCATGCCGATCACCTGTCCGCCGCGCCCTACATCCAGCAAAAGCTGGGCGGAAAGGTCGGCATCGGGTCCAACATCCTGGTGGTGCAGGACACCTTCGGCAAGGTCTTCAACGAAGGCACCGAGTTCCAGCGCGACGGCAGCCAGTTCGACGCCCTGTTCGAGGATGGCGACACCTACCAGATCGGCACCATGCAGGCCTTCGCGCTCTACACGCCGGGCCACACCCCGGCCTGCATGACGCATGTCATGGGCGACGCGGCCTTCGTCGGCGACACGCTGTTCATGCCCGATGGCGGCTCGGCGCGGGCCGATTTCCCCGGCGGCGATGCCGGCACGCTCTACGAGTCGATCCAGAAGGTGTTGGCGCTGCCCGACGACATGCGGCTGTTCATGTGCCACGACTACGGTCCCAACGGGCGCGACATCGCATGGGAAACCAGTGTCGGCGAGGAGAAGGCGCACAACATCCATGTCGGCGGCGGCAAGACGAAGGAGGAATTCGTCAAGTTCCGCACCGAGCGCGATGCGCAACTGGCGATGCCGCGGCTGATCATCCCGTCGTTGCAGGTGAACATGCGCGCCGGCGAAGTGCCGACCGACAAGGACGGCAACCCGATGCTCAAGGTGCCGGTCAACGCGCTGTAAGGCCGTAAGGGAAGGAAAAGATATGGAAATCAAGACCATCAACGCCGCCATCTCGGTCAGCCCGCAAGTGGTGGCCGGTGACATGCGCCGGATCGCCGACCAGGGCTTTCGCGCGGTGATCTGCAACCGGCCCGACGGGGAGGGCTCCGACCAGCCCACCCATGACGAGATCGAGGCCGCGGCGAAGGCGGCGGGGCTGGAATTCCGGTATCTGCCCGTCGTTTCGGGCAAGGTCACGGACGAGGATGCCGAGGCGTTCGGTCAGGCGATGGAGGAACTGCCGAAACCGGTCTTCGCCTATTGCCGCACCGGCACCCGCTGCGCGACGCTCTGGTCGCTCAGCGAGGCGGGTCAGCGGCCGGTGTCCGACATCCTTGCCGCGACCAAGGCGGCGGGCTACGACATGGCCGGCGTGGTGCGCCGGATCGTCAACGACGGCAAGACGCCCACCGACCGCGCCGATGCCAGCTTCGACGTGGTGATCGTCGGCGGAGGGGCTGCGGGCATTGCCACGGCCGCCTCGCTCAAATCGCGCAAGCCCGAGCTTGAAATCGCCATCATCGACCCGGCCGACATCCACTATTACCAACCCGGCTGGACCATGGTGGGCGGCGGTATCTTCGAGGCCGCCGACACTGCCAAGACCATGGGCAGCCTGATCCCCAAGGGGGTGCACTGGCTGAAATCCGCAGTCGCCGCGTTCGAGCCCAAGGACAACGCCGTCATCCTCGATGGCTGCCGGGTGGTGGCCTACAAGCGGCTGATCGTGTGCCCGGGGCTGAAGCTTGACTGGCACAAGGTCGAGGGGCTGGTCGAGACGCTCGGCAAGAACGGCGTGACCTCGAATTATCGTTACGATCTGGCACCTTACACGTGGGAGCTTGTGCGCAACATGAAGCAGGGCAGGGCGCTGTTCACGCAGCCGCCGATGCCGATCAAATGCGCCGGCGCGCCGCAGAAGGCGCTTTACCTGTCGGGTGATCACTGGTTCCGCAATGGCGTTCTGAAGGATATCGACATCCAGTTCATGAACGCGGGCGGGGTGCTGTTCGGGGTCAAGGATTACGTTCCTGCGCTGGAAAAATATATCGAGAAATACAGCGCCGACCTGAACTTCTTCCACAATCTCGTGTCGGTCGATGGCGCGGCGAAAAAGGCCACCTTCGAGGTTGCCAGGCCGGACGCCGAAAAGACCACGGTCGAGGTCGAGTTCGAGATGATGCACGTCACCCCGCCGCAGACCGCGCCCGATTTCATCAAGGTCTCGCCGCTCGCCGATGCAGCGGGCTGGGTCGATGTGGACCAGGCGACGCTGCGCCACAAGACGCATGAAAACGTCTGGTCGCTGGGCGACGTGATGAACGCGCCCAATGCCAAGACAGCGGCGGCGGCGCGGATGCAGGCGGCGGTGGTGGCGCAGAACATCGCCGACGATATCGACGGGCGCTCGCCCACCTCGATCTACAACGGCTATGGCTCCTGCCCGCTGACGGTGGAGCGGGGCAAGATCGTGCTGGCCGAGTTCGGCTACGGCGGCACGCTGCTGCCGTCGTTCCCGAAATGGCTGATCGACGGCACGCAGCCTTCGAAACTGTCGTGGCTGTTGAAGGAAAAGATCCTGCCGCCGGTCTACTGGCAGGCGATGCTGCGCGGCCGGGAGTGGATGGTGAAGCCCGAGAAGGTCAGCGCAAGCTGATCCGCGTCTGAAATGCAGGACGGCGCCCCGGACGGGGCGCGACCGGGTCGCGGTGCGTTGCGCCGCGACCCTGAAGAAACCGTTGTCTTGAAAGGTGCGCGCCATGCTCGCCCGTTATCTGCCGATCCTCGACTGGGGCCGCCGCTATGACCGGCAGGCGCTGTCGAATGACATGATCGCCGCCGTGATCGTTACCATCATGCTGATCCCGCAATCGCTGGCCTATGCGCTGCTGGCCGGGTTGCCGCCCGAAATGGGGCTCTACGCCTCGATCGTGCCGATCATCCTTTATGCCGTCTTCGGCACCAGCCGCGCGCTGGCCGTGGGGCCGGTGGCGGTGGTGTCGCTGATGACGGCGGCCGCGATCGGCGAGATCGCCGAGGCGGGCACGGCGGGCTATGCCATCGCGGCGCTGACGCTGGCCGGGCTGTCGGGGGCGATCCTGCTGGCGATGGGGGTGTTCAAGCTGGGCTTTCTGGCGAATTTCCTGTCGCACCCGGTGATCGCGGGCTTCATCACGGCCTCGGGCGTGATCATCGCGGCAAGTCAGCTCAAGCACATCCTCGGAGTGCCGGCGGCGGGGCACACCCTGCTGGAACTGGTCGAGTCGCTCTGGCGGCTCCTGCCGGAAACCAACCTTCACACGCTGGTCATCGGGGGGGCGGCCACGGCGTTCCTGTTCTGGGTGCGCAAGGGGCTGAAACCGTTGCTGCGCCGGCTGGGCCTGTCGGCGGGGGCGGCCGATATCGCCGCCAAGGCGGGGCCGGTCGCGGCCGTTGTCGTGACCACGGCGGCGGTCTGGCTTTTCGGGCTCGACGCGCGCGGCGTGGCCATCGTGGGCGCGGTGCCGCAAAGCCTGCCGCCGCTGACCATGCCGTCCTTCGACCTGGACCTGATCCGCACGCTGGCGGTGCCGGCGCTGCTGATTTCCGTCATCGGCTTCGTGGAATCCATCTCCGTCGCGCAGACGCTGGCAGCCAAGAAACGCCAGCGGATCGACCCCGACCAGGAACTGATCGGGCTGGGCGCGGCCAACATGGGCGCGGCGTTTACCGGCGGTTTTCCCGTCACCGGCGGCTTTTCGCGCTCCGTCGTGAATTATGACGCGGGCGCGGATACACCGGCGGCGGGCGCCTATACCGCCGTTGGGCTGGCCGTTGCCGCGCTTCTGCTGACGCCGCTGATCTTCTTCCTGCCCAAGGCGACGCTGGCGGCGACGATTATCGTCGCGGTGCTGTCGCTTGTCGATTTCTCGATCCTGAAACGCACATGGACCTACTCCAAGGCCGATTTCACCGCTGTTGCCGCGACCATCCTGCTGACCCTTGCCATGGGGGTGGAGGTCGGCGTGTCGGCGGGGGTGATCCTGTCCATCGCGCTTTACCTCTACAAGACGTCGCGGCCGCATATCGCCGAGGTCGGGCTGATCCCCGGCGCCCAGCATTTCCGCAACATCAAGCGGTATGACGTGCTGACACACCCCGAGGTGGTCACACTGCGGGTCGATGAGAGCCTCTACTTTGCCAATGCGCGCTTCCTTGAGGATTACATCCTGAACCGCGTGACGGGCGACGTGCGCCTCAAACACGTGGTGCTGATGTTCTCGGCGGTCAACGAGGTCGACATGTCGGCGCTGGAATCGCTGGAGGCGATCAACCAGAGGCTGAAGTCGATGGGCCTCAAGCTGCACCTGTCGAAGGTCAAGGGGCCGGTAATGGACCGGCTGAAGCGGGCGCATTTTCTCGATGAGCTGACCGGCAACGTCTATCTGTCGCAATACGAGGCGATGATGGATCTCGGCCCGGTGGTGGGCGAGAACGCGCCGAAGGCGGCGGAATGATCAGGCCGGTTCGAGCGACAGAAGGCGTTCGAGGCCGGCATTGTCGCAGGCCAGGTCGGCCAGCGTGACATCGTCGAGCGTGGTGTAGAACGCCTCCAGCGCCACCTCCAGCGAGGAGCACAGCCGGCAGGCCGGGGCGATCGGGCAATGGTTGTCGCGCGCCGAGAAGCATTCGGTGAACGGGGTCTGCGCCTCGAAGATGCGGAACACGCGGCCGACGCTGATCGCCTCGGGCGGGCAGCGCAGGCGGATGCCGCCGTGGCGACCGCGCAGCGTCTCGATGAAGCCGGTCTGCGCAAGCTGGTTGATGACGACGCCGAGATGCGCCTCCGACGCGCCGGCGACGGCGGCGATGTCCGCCTTGCGCACGACGCGGTCGGGGTTGACGGCGCAGGTCATCAGCGCGCGCATGGCAAGGTTGGTTCGAACGGTCAGACGCATTGCGGATCATCCTGTTGATGTGCCGATCCTAGCATCTGTGCCCGTGCTGTCCTTGATCCAGATCAGCCGGCGTGACACCGCAGGTTGCAGAAGGTAACTTGTAGATGCGTCTTTTCGCCGGCGTGGTTACAGATCGACGGAGTACAGCGCTGCGGGGCGGTGACGTCCGCCCGATGTCTTCTCCTCAAGGTCGATGAGGTCCCAGTTGGCGGCGATCCACTTGCGGAAATTGCGCTTGTCCAGCGCCTCGCCCTTCAGCGTCTCGAACACCGCCTGCGCCTGGGCGAGGGTGAATTTCGCCGGCAGGAACTGGAACGCGACCGAGGCGGTTTAGGTGATCCGGTTGCTGACCTTGTGGGCCAGCGCCGCGCGTGCGTCGGCAAGGATGCGGGCATGGTCGAAGGCCAGCGGCGGCAGGTCGTCCATCGCGAACCAGCGCGCATCGGCCGCGTCGGTGGCGGCCGCCAGAACCATCTGGTCGGACGGCACCAGCGCCATGAACGCCACCGTGATCACCCGTTCGCGCGGGTCGCGGTCCGGCGCGCCATAGGCGCCAAGCTGTTCCAGCGCCACGCCCGCGACGCCGGTTTCCTCTTCCAGTTCGCGCCGGGCGCCCTCGATCAGGTCTTCGTCCATCTTTATGAAGCCGCCGGGGATCGCCCAACTGTCCTTGAACGGGTCGACAAGCCGCCGGATCAGAAGAACGTGCAGCGCGCCCTCGCGGATCGAGAAGATGCAGATATCGGCGGTGACTGCGGGATGCGGGTAGTCGTAGGTGTAGCTCATGCCTGCCTGTCTGCCGGGGGCGGCCCACGGCCTTGGTGTTTTTGTCCTGACCGGACGGTTTAGTTTTTTTCACACCCGAGCCTTGTGGGCGTCAACCAAATTGGCCGGCCCCGGATCGCCACAAGGCTGAGTTCCCTGCGTTCCGGCACGCGAGCAAAAGCGGTGCGGGTCTTGTAGGCCGTCATATCGCCAAACGAATGTGTTGTTAATACATTTATTTGTGAGACACCGTGCCATCCGATGAATGGACATGGCAAGGGACCTGTCGCCCAAGGCGCGCCGCGCGACCGGACTTTGCCTGTCAGCCGGGTCGAATCGCGTCGGGGCTGGATTTTTACGCTGCGTAAAGGCCTTATAGCCTTATGGTGCAGCACTCTCGAATCTTCATCTCCTATTCGCACAAGGACACGGGTCGGGCCGATTTCCTGTTGCGGGAGTTGTGCGCGCGCGGCCATGAGGTGTTGATCGACCGCGAGGGTATCCTCGAAGCAGAGCATATCACCAACCGCATCCGCGAAATGATCGCGGGGGCGGATATCGTGCTGCTGGTTCTCGGACCCAACTGGATCGCCTCGCCGGCCTGCCGGATGGAACTGGGCTTCGCGCTTGACCGCAACAAGCGCATCCTGCCCGCCGCCTTCGAAGATGTGGGTGCCGATCTGCCGGCCGAGATCAAGGATATCAACTATGTCCGCTTCTACGGGCCGGGCGGCGCGTGCGAGGAGGCGATAGAGCGGCTCGACACCGCGACCGACCGCGATATCGACTGGATCCGGCTGCACACCCGGTTCGGCGAACAGGCGGCGCTGTTCATCGCGGGCGAGGCGCCGCCGCCGCGCGGCCGGGCGCTGCGTGCCATGCGGGCCTGGATCGAACGTCACCCCGACGGCGCGCCCGATCCGACGGCGCAGCACTGGCGCTACTTCAAGGCCGGAATGGCGCGGCGCAAGTGGTTGCAGATCGGCGGTGCGGTGACCCTCACGCTGGCGCTGACGCTGGCCACGGTCGGCGGGGTTCGGGAAATCGCCACGGCGCAATGCGAGGCGCTGCGCGATGGCGCGCGCGCGTCCGAAGGGCTCAATCCGGTGGCCGCCATAGAAACGATCCTGACGCTGGCCGACAACAGCTTTTGCCGGACATCGGACGCCTGGCTGGCGCTGCTGGGAACGCTGGGCGAAGCAATGCGGGACCAACGCCTGCGCGCAACCCTCTCGCTGCCCGATCCGCAGGTGCAGACGGTGGCGTTCCTGCCCGGAACCGGCCATGTGCTGGCGCTGACGGCGGATGGCGGAGGCGCCGTGCTGGACATGTTCAGCGGGGCGCAGGTCGAGGGTGAAATGCCGATGCCCGGCAGCGGCGTCGCGCGGCGCATCCAGTTCGACGCCGGGCGCTTTCTCCTGATGCAGGATCGGCGGGTTACGGTCTGGGATGCGGCGGTGGTGCGCGGGACGGGCATGGCCTTCGGCACCGGTGGCCCGGCGACGCACGCGGTGCTGTCGCCCGGCGGCGACACGCTGGTGGTGGCGACCGGTGACAACAGGCTGCATTTCCATTCGCTGGCCTCGGGCCGGGCGCTGCGCGAGCCGATGGTGCTTGGCGCGCCGGCGCGGTTCCTGTCCTTCGTTCCGGATCGCCCCCGCGTCGTTGCGGCGGCCGGCGACATGTTGCGGGTGATCGACATTGTTCCGGCGCCGCAGGGCCGCCGCCTCGCGGTGCCACGGACCCTGCCGATGCCGGGCGACATCATGGCGATGAGCCTGTCGGGCGACGGTAGCACGGTGGCGGCGGCCAGCGGCAATGTCGTCGGGGTCTGGGACCTGACCACCTTCGAGCCGATTTTCGCCCCTGCCGAGTACTTTTTCGGTCCGGTCGATATCCAGAGCCTCGGCCTCTCGCCCGACGGGCTGCAACTGGCCGTGGGGGCGCGCGACCGGGCGTTCGACCTGCAATATGCGCGCATCCACGACGTGCCCTCGGGCAAGTACATCATCACCCTGCAAGGCCATGACCAGCCGGTACAGGGCATCCGGTTTTCACCCGACGGTCAATCGGTGATAACGCGCGACGCCGCCGGGGTGCTGCGGCTTTACGACGTGGCCACCGGGCGCCCGGCGCCCGACGCGGCGCCCGAACTGGCCGAGGCTGTCATCGCCACCTCGCAGGCGGTGGTGCGCTTCGACGCGGCGGCGGGGCGCGCCCGCCTCACCGCGACGGGAACCGAGATTTCGCTACATCGCAACCAGCCGCGCATCCTGCGGCTGGCCCATGTCGATGACGCGGCGCCGCCCTTCTACAACGACCGGCTGGCGCATGACGGGCTGGTCACCTCGATGGCCTTGTCGCCCGATGAACGGCTTCT
>Ga0100389_1005066_pt1 | contig 10091 bp, 6 predicted proteins | sample CryGeymeta201513_FD_81537 | JGI IMG/M metagenome (GOLD analysis project Ga0100389, IMG submission 81537) | Groundwater microbial communities from Crystal Geyser aquifers in Utah, USA - Crystal Geyser metaG 2015-13 | ecosystem: Environmental > Aquatic > Deep subsurface > Groundwater | place: USA... | reverse complement strand
AGATGTTGATGGAAGTTTTGAATACTCTAAAGAAATAGAAGTTTTAATAGATAAACCAACAGCATTTTCATTAGCACAAAATTATCCCAATCCGTTTAATCCATCAACAACAATATATTATCAAATACCGGAGGATGGAATAGTAACCTTGAAAATTTATGATGTTCTCGGGCGGGAAGTAAAAACACTTGTAAATGAAGTTAAAACTAAAGGACGTTACGAAGTTGTATTTGATGCCAGTAACTTTGCAAGCGGTTTGTACATTTACGAAATAACAAGCGGCAGCTATAAAGCTTCTAAGAAGATGACGCTGATAAAATAAAACCGCAAAAAATATATTTTTACTAAAACCGTTTAAACTGTTAAGAGTTTCAGATCCAATTTTATTAACGCCTCGATCAATCGGGGCGTTAAAAAAACCGGAAAGCAATCCTACTATTTAGCTTGCCCGTTAACAAAAGGATTTTCTGGAAATGACATTCATGGATATCTAAGAAGCCTATAAGATAGTTTTTAAAATAACCTTGATGTAAATAGAGGATGGGTTTATTTTTGCAGCACATTTTATAATTATGGAGAAGATGTAGTTATGTTTTTTGTTGAAGATGTTGATTTGACCCCTAATCCGCAGGCATTAAAATTTTTACTTAATGAAAGAATATTAAATTTTGAGAAAAGACAATATTCAAATAAAGATGAAGCTGTAAAAGACCCCTTTGCAGAAGGGATTTTTAATATTGACGGCGTTGTATCTGTTTTTTATATGGATAAATTTGTGACCATTGAAAAGGCAGCCGATGCAAGCTGGGGACAAATACAAAAAGCTTTTATTAACTTTTTAAAAATTTTTAATAAAAATCTGATCCCGGCAGAAAAAGGGATAACAAAGTTGGGTGAAAGTGAACTGCTTAAAAAAATAAACGAAGTTCTCGATACCCGCGTAAAACCGGCGCTGGCAGGTGATGGCGGCGGACTTGAAGTAATAGGATTAGATAATTTCACTGTAAGAATTCGTTATCAGGGTGCATGCGGTTCATGCCCGTCGGCAATTAGCGGAACCCTTGCAGCTATTGAAGGACTTTTAAAAAGAGATGTTGATCCTTTAATAGAAGTTATTCCGGCATAACAACACACATTAAGCAGAAGCCTGGAATTATATTGTAGATCGAAGCGAAGCTTCGATAATCTCTACGTTATCCGTTAGCTAACGGATGCCACCAATTCTGCGAAGGGTGACATAATAATTTGTGTTAAAAAGGAAGAATTAATTTTTTCTTCCTCTTTAATGATCTTTTTAATAAATTGCGCCTGAAATATTACTTGTAAATTAAAATGAACGAACAAGTTTTTAGCGCAAAAGTAAAAATCGCCTCAATCAACTTCACACTTTATACTACACATAAAGGGATATTAAAATTATTTCTTAACGATATAAGCCATGTAAAAAGATCTGCTTCAATCACACAACTTCATGCCGATGACCCATATCTTTTTGGCGCCTTTGTTCAGCTTAAAGAATATTTTAAAGGCGAGAGAAAAACTTTTAATTTACCACTCGATTTACGCGGAACTGAATTTCAGTTAAAGGTTTGGAAACAGCTTCAAAAAATTCCTTACGGACAAACGGTTTCTTATAAACAAATTGCTGTTGCACTCGGCGATGTAAATGCAGCACGTGCTGTGGGAACTGCAAACGGCGCTAATCCCGTTCCCATTATTGTTCCCTGTCATCGCGTTATTAATGCTGATGGCAGCCTTGGCGGCTATACCGGCGGAATTCCAATGAAACAGAAACTGCTCGAACTCGAAGGTAAACTAAGTATGGAATTGTTTGATTTTTGAAATTATGAACCATAGCGGATTCAAGAATTTTTTTTGCTGTTTTTAAGAACGCAAATTATTTTATGAATAAAGCCAACCTTCCATTAAACATCGGAAGAGTTGGCTATCATGTTTATTAAGGGTTTTATTGAGAATAAGTAAAATTATATTTTAAAATTTATAACTCCCCTTACGCAAAACCGTCATTCTAAATTCGTTAGCTAACGGACTCAATATGACAAAAAAAATAATTTGCGTAACATGATTTAATAAATTTGCATAGGCAAAAATTGAATAGAATATTCAATTAAAAAACGGACACAAAAATTTTACTGTATTATTAGTATCCTTAAAATGATAAAAAAATTGATTTCAAATTATATTGTTGAGTCGAGAAATGAAGAAAAGCAAAACTAATTCTCTTATTCCTGTTGAAGGAATACTTGATAAAATTCTGGTTATCCGAAATCAGAGAGTAATACTCGATAGAGACATTGCCCTTCTCTACGAAGTTGAGACAAGAGCTTTGAAGCAAGCGGTAAAAAGAAATATTAATCGGTTTCCACCAGACTTTATGTTTACTCTTACAAAGAAGGAAATCGATTTAATGGTATCACAAAATGTGATACCATCTAAAAGTTATTTCGGAGGAGCCAACCCGATGACTTTTACAGAACAAGGTGTTTCTATGCTTTCTTCTGTTTTAAATAGTGAACGAGCAATTGAAATAAATATCTTAATTATGCGAGCTTTCGTAAAATTGCGCGAAATTATTTCTACTCATAAAAAAGTTGAAGTAAAACTAAAAGAATTTGAAAGCAAGCTCCAAGAACATGATGAGCAAATTTTACAAATAATTCAAGTAATAAATCAACTTATTACTCCACCCGAACCACCCCAAAAGAAAGTTGGTTTTACAATTGATTGAGATGAATTTACTAAATGTTCTTTGAAAGATCATGTAAGAGAAAATGGTAAATTTTATTAACTCACCTTACGCAAAAATTGTCCGTTAGTTAATGGATAAAAAACAAACATTTTATCGATTCCGAAAGCTTTCGGAATCGATTTACAGTACAATTTCAGACTTCTGCGTAAGGTGATTTAATCATTAATTGTTAACATATTCTGCATCAACAGATATGCTGTCATCATTTTCGTTGTAGAAGAACATCTGTCCGCAGCTTCTGCTTATAATCTCGTTAAGTTCATCCTGATAGAAGAACTTCGTTTTGCCGAATGCCGGTCTCAGCTGGTTTAACCAGATAGCGTTTGGATCATACTTAGCGAAGAAGATTTTTTTGTTCCACTCTGGATTTCTTCCTTGAATAAATGTTAAGGCAAATACTTTTTCCCCGTTCACTTCGGTTATCCCTTCAATAGCAACTTTCCCGGGAAGTGCCGACATACTTGGTCCGCGAACTGTGCGGGCTAAACCGGATACTTGTTTAAATGCATCACGGAAAATATTATACGCGCGCTCCAGCGGTATTGAAAAATAACGTTTTGCTCCGGTATCTCTTTCAATGAAAAAGTAATATGGGATTAAACCAAGGTTCACCTGCGTACGCCACAAACGTGCCCACACATCAGGATCGTCGTTAACATGTTTTATCAGAGGCGACTGGGTTCTGATTTGTGCGCCTGTGCTTCTTATTCTTTTCACCGCTTCACGCGCAACATCGGTGCTTAATTCCTGCCAATGATTATAATGACCCATAATAGAAAGATGCTTTCCCGAATTAACAACTTTTTCAAACAGCCTGATCACTCCGTCCGCATCCTTATCGGTAACATATTTGTAAGGCCAGTAGGCAACGGATTTTGTTCCTATGCGAATAGAATTTAAATGATCAAACTTAGGTTCGAGAAGAGGAAGTATGTAGGCTTCAAGTTTTTTTAAACTCATAACCATCGGATCACCGCCGGTTAAAAGTATATCAGTCACTTCTTTATGTTGTGCAATATATTCCTGAAATCTTTTAGATTCATCGGTGGCAAACTTAAGATTATCCATTCCTACAAATTGTGCCCAACGGAAACAAAATGTACAGTATGCATGGCAGGTTTGTCCGCTGGAGGGAAAAATTAGACAAGTTTCTTTGTACTTATGCTGCATTCCCTGCACCGGTATCTCGTCCATTGAAGGGACGTTTATAGTCATTTGCCCAGCCGGGTGCGGGTTTAACGCAAGACGAATTTCTTCAGCAGTTTGTTTAACTATTGCCGGAGATGATTTATTTCTTAAAACATCTGCCATTGTGTCGAATTGATCTTCACTAAGCATTCCCCTTTGCATAAACGTAAGTTGAAAAAGGGGGTCGTTGGGCACTTTGTCCCAGTCAATTAATTCTTCGATAACATAATTATTAGTTCTAAAGGGGAGAACGTTAGAAACCACTTTAATGGCAAAACGTTCATCATCCGAAAGAATTTTTAATTGGGGGATGTTATCGATGTCTTTTAATCCGAAAAACCTCATTTGTTTTGGGTTAATCATGGTAACATCCTCTCTTTATATTTTATAAAAACAGCGCAGAATGAATTTATTATTTCGAATTGATTTTATCGAATTGTTCGGGCAATATTCTAATTCGTCCAAGCTAAAATGTGTTTTCTGTAAAGCCTGCTTACTGAATGCGCTGCGAAAAGAATATAGAAATATTTCTCAATAAATCAAAGCAATTTAAAAAATAGTTGGTAGAAAGTTGGGCGTGGTTAAAATGGTAAAGTGCACCGAGTTTATCCGAAAGTGTTTCTATTTTTAAGATAAGCCCGGTTAATAAAGTTTTATTGAGTAAAGAGATTATCCTTTAATCAACCCGTTAACCAAAGGACGGGAATAAGAATAAGAGATTAAGGCTTCGTGTAAAACAGCGCCGCCGTGGCTTTGACAAGCTCAGCCACCGGACGGCGCTATCCAAATAAATTATCGTAAATGATTATTGTTAATTCTTTACTATTCGTTGAATAACTTCATCTTAATTTACTACAGGGCATCTGTAAAATCTCAAAATCAATTGTCATTGCGAGCGACGCTTTGGGAGCGAAGCAATCTCAAAATTCTACCCTGGGATTGCTTCATTCGAGGACTCATTCCCAATGACACTATGTTTTTAGAGATGTCCCACTCTAACATTTACCGCATGTTAATTTGAAATTCATTTTCAGAATTCGTGATAATCAGGTCGTTATTTTGTCACAACCATTTTTTTAGTATCAGCAAAACTTCCGGCTGTCAATTTGTAAAAATAAATTCCGCTTGCTATGCTGTAAACTCCCCCTGCGGCTGAAAATTCAATTTCGTAATAGCCGGGTTCATACTCACCATTAACAAGGGTCCGCACTTCGCTTCCGAGTGCGTCAAATATTTTTAACGTTACAATTGATTTAACCGGAATAGTAAAAGTTATTTTTGTTGCCGGATTAAATGGGTTCGGGTAATTTTGTCCGAGTGAAAATTCAGCCGGCATCTCAACTTTAACAGCATCAGCCAATTCTAGATATTTGGTTGTGCCGTCAAAATCAATCTGTTTTAATCGATACCTGTAACTACCGGGTTTTAAGTTTTTATCCGTGAATGAATAATGGTTTAACTTTGTCGATGTTCCTTTCCCATTTATAAAACCAGCAGCCTGCCATTGTTTTCCATTTTCACTCAGTTGGTAAACGGGTTTCACTTCGTTCAATTTTTTCTTTTCTACTTGAAATCCTTTATTGTTTGTTTCAGTGGCAGTTGTCCATTTAAGAATAATATCATTTCCACTTAAGGAAGCAGTAAAAGATGATAATTCGACCGGGATGTTATCCGGATTGGTATATTTCAAAATTATTCCGCTGTTGCCAACAAACCATGCATTAGCAGCGTCTGAAAAAACAACGTCGCTAAAAGTGTTGATTGTAAAGCGGGGTTCTAATGTCCATGTGCGTCCGCCGTCTTCACTTTTGTAAACATAACCAGAAGCGCATGCAGTTAATGCAAGCGTGCCGTTAACTGTTTCAACGTAGTGAATTCCCCAAACGGTGTTTCCGGGAGGAGTAATTGCACTATTCCATGTGCTGCCGCCGTCATCAGTATAATAAGTATTTCCACCCGTACCGCTTACGATGCCGTGCATCGCGTCTATAAATGAAACTCCATAAGAGCCGAGCCCGCCGCCCGAATATTGCTCAAGCCAGGTTACTCCGCCATCTTTTGTGCCGAATATTTTTTCGCCGGTACCAACAACCCATCCGATGTTTTGATCAACAAAATCCATATCCCACAATAAAGAAGTAGTTGGTATACTTACATCTATCCATGTATTTCCGGCATCGGTTGTTTTTACAACTTTACCGTTACTGCCCGCAGCAAAGCCGGTTGTATTAGTTAGAAAATCAATACCAAGTAATTCAACGCTGGTTCCTAATGCTGTATTTAGTAAGTCCCATGTAGTTCCGCCATCAGTCGTTCGTAGTACCATTCCATCATCACAAGCGGCAAAAGCAACTTCAGTTGAAGGGGCAGATACTTCGTTAATGTCGCCTGTCCATGTTGAAGATTGTTGGGTGAATGTTAATCCGCCGTCAGTTGAGCGTGCAAGCAAACCGAGAGTGCCAACTATGTAGCCGTTATCATTGTCAGCAAAACTTACGTCTTTTAATGTTTGGTCAACAAAACGATATCCGGCGTAAGTAAATGTTGTACCAGCGTCAGTCGATTTCATTAAATATCCCCGTGAGCCTGAAAGATAAACTGCATCATCACTTCCAAATTCTACTGAATAGAAAGTAACAGTAGTAGAAGTTATAACCGGGACTTCGCTCCATGATGAGCCGCTGTTTGTGCTGCGATAAACTTTTCCGGAGCCGCCGCACGCAACGCCGATCGTGCCGGCAGAATTAAAATCTATCCCCCATAAAACAATAGTGCCGGTAGGACCGTTAACTATAGTCCATGTTGCGCCGCCGTCAGTTGTTTTTGCAACACTGCTGCGCTCGCCAACTATATATCCGTTCAGGTTATCAAGAAAAAATATTCGTCTATAATCGGTTAAGCTTGGAAAAATGGCGGGCAGCATCGTCCATGTGCTTCCGCCGTCAGTTGATTTGATCAGTGTGTTATCGTTGCCAACAACAAAAACATTATTTGCATCAATCGCCCAAACACCGTAGAGAGTTTTATTTGTTATTGATGTGTTTGATTGGGAAAACCAGAGCTCGCCGCCGTTTGTTGTTTTTGCAATTAAACCGTTAAAGCCAACCGTCCAGCCGATGTTATTATCAACAAAGTAAACGCCGTATTTTGTTGTGTCGGGTGCGTTGGGTTGATGCGTCCAGGTAATGCCGCCATCTGTTGTTTTGTGAAGTCGTTCTACAAAAGATCCGACAGCCCACCCATTATTATCATCCGTAAAATAAACGCCTCTGTAAATTCCGTTACCGCCAATAGGGTTAATTTGCCAGGTTGTGCCGCCGTCGAAAGTTACAACCGCTTCACCCTGGTCTGTAACGCCTACAAAATGGTTTGCCGAAGTTGCCGAACCTGCATATACAGCGTTTGGAGTAGGGCGCGGGCTTAAAACACTCCATTGGGCAAAGGCAGTCAATGGAAAAAAAGAAAGAGCAAAAAAGATGAATAGACATTTCATAAATCCTCCGTTAAAAATAATTTTTATAATTAAGTTAAATATTTTTTATCAATAATATTCCCGATTCCCAAAATTAAGTTCGGATCGAACGCTCTTTTTATTACAGCCATCTTTTTAATAACGTCTTCGCCGTACATCATGGTTAAGTATTCAATTTTCAATTTTCCTATTCCGTGTTCCGCGGACACTGTTCCATTTAATTCAATAGCCTTCATACATATTTTTTTATAAAGTTCTTTTCCGATTAAATGTTCTTCACTATTCTTCGGAAGAATGTTTAAATGAATATGTGAATTACCGAAGTGACCGTAAGTAACATAATCTATTTTTGATTTCTTTACAAGCGATGTACAATATTTATAGAATTCAACAAATTTCTCTGCGGGAACGGCAGCATCAGTTCCGAGCTTTTTGAAATTATTTTTAGAAATATATTCATTCACTTTAGCCGAAACTGAATGACGGAACTGCTGGATTTTTTTTATCTCAGCATCATCAAATGCAAGCCAGGCTGTTTCTTCGTTACCATCGAACTCTGCAATGAGTTCAATCCACTTCATTAAAATATCCTCTTCATTTTGCGAAGTGACTTCCTGCTCAAACCATACGGCGCCGCTGGCATCGGCAGGAATAATTTTGTAATCGGCAGATAAAAACTTCAAGGCATTGCCATCAAAAAACTCAAGCGCAAGCGCATTAATTTCTTCTTCGTTTTTTTCTTTTTGAGATTGAAGTGAAACACGCCGTGCCTTTAAAACAAAATTGATTGCGTTGTCTTCGTCATTAAAGAACAAAACACATGACAATTTTTTCTCCAGTTTTGGGACGAGCTCCAATTTAATTTTTGTTATGATGCCGAGGGTCCCTTCCGAACCAATAAACAGATCAACGGCATCCATATCGGGTTTACAGAAATATCCCGAAGCGTTTTTGGTTTCAGGCATTTTATAATCAGGGATTGAAATGTCCAATCTTTTACCCGATTCACAAAATAACTGGAGACGATCATTTTCTGCTTTTTGTTTTCCTCTTTGAAGCAATAATAAATCGCCATTTGCTAAAACAATATCAAGCGCAAGTACGTATTCTCTCGTTGCACCGTACTTAAATGTCTTTTCACCGGATGCATTAGTTGCTACGGTTCCGCCGATGTAACAGTTTCGCTCTGTCGGATCGGGTGGATAAAGCAATCCAAGTTCATTAACGGCGGATTGCAAATCTGACAATAAAACCGCTGGCTCAACAATAATAAATTTTTCTTCCGCGTTAATTTCAATTACTCGATTCAGTTTTTCTGTTGAGACAACTATTCCGCCCATCGGAACGCGGGCGCCGGTAAGCCCCGTGCCGTTTCCGGAAATAGTTACGTTTATTTTGTTTTCGTTAGCTTCTTGAATTGTGCGACGAAGTTCATCCACATTTTCAGGGAAATAAACCGCATCGCAAAATCCTTTTATATTGGATGCATCCGTTAAATAGATTTGTATTTCGTCGGGATTAGTTTTTATGATCATTTTCTTTATCAAATTTTCTTAGTTCATTTAAGTATTTGGTTTGTATTTCAATCGGCGGAACTTTTTCATTTTTATTTCTTAGCACTAAATTTATATTCGATTTCAAAAACAATTCATCAAGAGCATCGAACATATTTTTGTTTGGAAATGCGTTGTCTCTTAAGTGATGAACAAGCTTTAATGTTTTGAAACCATCAAACCATCTAAATTTTTGAAGATTAATTTGGTCGATGGTTTTTGAATTATCCAGAATTTTTACCCACGATGTTTGAAAATTATTAGAGATCAGAAAATTCCAAAGTTCAATATTTATCTCTTTACTTAAAGATAAATATTCGGCGGCATTTAAGTTTGCGTCTGCAAAAAACAATTTGTGCCACTCTTTAAGAACTTGAAAACATTCGGGGGAATAGAGAGAATATTCATAATGCGTATGAGCAATAAAGCGGTTAACTCTCTGTCCGGTTCCAAACGGCACGCGCCACGATGGACGAGCTGAAGGAAAAACGACTGCTCTGTTAATTGTTTCGATCGGATAATTTTTTGCAAGTTTCTCAAGAAAATAAAAATCTTCCGCCGCCTTTTGTTTATTCATCCCTTCAATTTTTATGTAGCTCTCTGCCGTGCAAGCCATTGAAGAGCCTATTGTGTGAAAAGCGAAATATGAGTTTGAGTATCGAAGCCCAAGCACATAATATCGGAGAAATAATTCGTAGCAAATTATAGCCCGGGTCGTTTCGTTCATCGGATTTAATTTGTGTTCAAAATAAATTGATGCCGCGTTTAATTTCCGGCAATTAAAATCATCGACAATTGCGGTCAAATAATTTTTTGAGACTGTACAATCTGCATCAAGGCAAAGAAGTATGTTTTTTGCGGGATCGTTATAATCAAAAACTGTGAGCGATAAATCCATTCCAATTTTTCTTGCAAATCCAACTCCTCCATCTTTGCCCGGCATTTCTTTCCCGGGTGAAGAAGCATCAATAACTGCTAATCTTAAACCGCTTTTTGTAATATGATGGGAAAAATGATCGTCATTTTTTTTGAAGATTAAATTTCTGAGAAATAATAAACTCAGTTCGTTATTTCTTTTGACCGTTTCTTTAGATATGACAGTGTTATT
>Ga0100389_1005065_pt1 | contig 10091 bp, 11 predicted proteins | sample CryGeymeta201513_FD_81537 | JGI IMG/M metagenome (GOLD analysis project Ga0100389, IMG submission 81537) | Groundwater microbial communities from Crystal Geyser aquifers in Utah, USA - Crystal Geyser metaG 2015-13 | ecosystem: Environmental > Aquatic > Deep subsurface > Groundwater | place: USA... | reverse complement strand
CCCGACCATCGATGAAAACACTGCTAATTCTATCTGATTGATAACTATATTCCATCATTTTTATTGGAAAATAAGTTGGCTGTCCTCCAACCGAATCAACTGGAATATCTCTATGCTGTGGACCGCCTTTTTCAACTATCTCTATTCCCGTTGCCAAAGGATAGATATTAGTATAGATTTTTGAATAATTGGGATTGAGAGTTAAAGAACTGGGGAAGTTATAACCTGCAACCTGAGGAGTTAGCTTATATGTACCGTCCAGGACAAAAAAACTAAAACCGCCATCCTCTAAAGTTAAATAAGGATTTGTCAATACGCCGGTTGGGACATCGTTAGGATCAAATTTATTAACAAAAGTGAAAGTTCCACTAATTCTTTTTTTTGTAAGAGTTACTGAAGTACCAGGGATTGGTTCCAAGCTCTGACTGTCAAAAACCCTTCCATCCGGATCCCATGATATTCCGATACATTTTTTTGCCGCTCCTACCCAATCAAATTTAGCCTCTCCTTGTTGTTGTCCACCCAATCCAAGATTTGGATCAACGGTTGGCTGAGGATCGGCTATACTAAAACCAAACCATTTTCTTTCATGATTTCCAGGAGTAGCGTCTCCCCACTCTAAGGCTGAGACGGGATCGCCTTCACTTGTTTGTAAAGATCCATTTTCATCGGTTCTCAAAGTATGCACTAATGTTTGATTAATCGGAGTTGTTCCATCTTCTCTAAACAAACCCTCAAATATATAACCAAGTTCACCTGGTATTGTGTAAGTATAACGCGCATCAATTTTGGAGTTTCCTGAAGTATAATATTGTCCGGTCTCAGTAGATATCGCTTCAATTACATATACTGTACTATTAGGTTGAGGTTTATCTTTTGGATCTATTGTTAATTTAGCTATATGACCGCTACCTTGACTAGCATTTGAACAAGATGACTCTGCCTTATAACAATGGGACGCTACAAAACAAAATGTGGGAGGCAATGAACTATCTTGGGCAGACACATTAAAAAGTAGAGTAGAAAAAGTAAATAGGACAAGAGATAAAGAAAGGAACTTCTTAAACATATTATTTATATAATATATATTAAATTGTTATCATTTGTCAAATGAAATGAAAATTGCTATTCTCGGAGGAGGTATCACAGGGCTAACAGCCGCTTATTGTCTGGTAAAAAAAAATTATCAGGTGACGATTTTTGAAAAAGAAAAAGTATTAGGTGGGCTGGCTGTTGGTTTCAAAAGTAATGATTGGAATTGGTATTTGGAACGGGCTTATCATCATCTGTTTGCCAATGACTATGATATTTTAAATTTTGCTAAAGAAATCGGGTTTGACAAGATATTTTTCCGGTCTCCTCAAACAGCCTCATTATTTAATGATAAAACAATTCTTCCGTTAGACACTCCCTTCGATCTACTCAAATTCCCCTACCTAAATATCATAGATAAACTTCGTGCCGGTATTATGATTACCTTTCTCAAATTGTCTCCTTTTTTATCTATATATGAAAAACAAACGAGTAAAAAATTTTTGAAAAAAACTATGGGAAAAAACGTATGGAATATCTTATGGCAACAACTCTTTCGGGGAAAATACGGTGATTATGCGGAAATTATTTTAGCCTCATTTATTTGGGCTAGAATTAAAAAAAGAACCAAAGCTTTGGGATATGTTGAAGGGGGATTTCAAACATTTATTAATTTTATCGAAGAACAGTTAAAAAGTTTAAAAGTTGAAATGTTAAAAGGTTATGAGGTAGGGGAAATAAAAAAACAGGGAGATAAATTTATTATTAATAATACATTATATGATGTTGTGATTTCGACATTACCAACTCCAATATTAATTAAGGTTTTTCAACAGATTTTACCTAAAAATTATTTACAAAAATTATCAAAGATCGAATATTTGCATGCCTTAACTTTGATACTGGAAACTGATAAACCAATTCTTAATAAAACTTATTGGCTAAATATATCTACTTCGAAAATTCCAATTATGGGAATTGTTCAACATACTAATTTTATTGACAAAAAAAATTATGGAAATAAACATATTTCTTATTTGGGTTGGTATTTGAAGAGGGAAAATAAATTAATGAAAATGAAAAAGGAAGAATTAATAAAATTTGTTGAGCCTCATCTTAGAATTCTTAATTCTAAATTCTTCATTCTTAATTCTTTTTTATTCAAAGCTCCATTTGCTCAACCGATTTTTGATAAAGAGTTTATAAAAAATAAGCCAGATTTTATTACTCCAACAAAAAACTTTTTTATCGCCAATCTTGACATGACCTATCCTTACGATCGCGGAACAAACTACGCTGTAAAATTAGGAAAAGAAGTTGCTGAATTAATATAAGTATTTAAGTATTACCCTTAAATTTCTTTTAATTTTTTCTTGAAATAATCGACGTAAGGGACGGTGGACGGATCCTCACCATAAAGAAGTGATAAATACATTGTAAGAAAGTTACCAAAAGTCATTAATTCAAAAACTTGCTCGACTTTGTTTTGTCCTTTTAATTCATGCCACAAAGTTTCGATATTATTTTTTTCAACAATTTCTTTGGTAATATAAAATCTTTTTTGAATTGATTCAGAAAATAATTTGGAGAAAAAGAAAATAAACGAGGATGTCTTTACTGTTTCTTTTGGATTTTTCAAACCCTCCATTAAATGATGATTTAATTCAGGGATTACTCTAAAAGAAGAAATTGATTTGGCCGTCTCATTTGTTTGATTAGCAATCGCATTACCTACCCCGGTTAAAAATTCTGAAACAATATAATAAGGATATTTATTAAATATTTTTTTAGACATTTGTTCTGCTTCGTTTTCTATTTCTTTAATTTTAATATCATTAATAGCAGAAATAATTTTGTCTTTCGGATAATTTAATTTTTTTAAATTTAATAACAATCCTAATATCCCTCCAATCAAATACCCAAAACCTATTCTTGGTTGACCTGATGGATTAAAAATAGGATTAAAAAAATAACCGGGTGCATTTATCTGACTAAGAAAATTCTTTAACTCTCCACCGTCTGATATGCCTATAATTTTTGCTTTTTTTTCATAGGCTTTTTTACCGACCGTTAAGACTTCTTCCGTAGTTCCCGAATATGAAGATAGAATTACTAAAGTATTACCATCAACAAAACCAGGTAAATTATAATCATCATTGATCAGATAGGGAACGTTAATTTCTTCTTTAAAAAGCTCTTTGACGATATAATGGGGGAATCTCGATCCACCCATTCCGCAAGCAATAATATTTTTTACTTGTTGATACTCATTTGGTAAAGTTATTTCTAAAGATTTTTCAAATGAATCTTGAATTTGTTCTGTAAAAAGATTCATTGATTTTTTTACTATATCATCAGCGTTGATCATAGGGTTTAATGATATTAATAAATCATGTATAATTCAATAGTCATGAAAAATAATAAGATGCGAACATATTTTTATGCTCTCCGAATTAATCAATGGTTAAAGAATTTTGTTATTTTTACAGCAATTATTTTTTCTGGTCAACTTTTTCACTGGGATTTATTACTAAAGTCCCTTAGTGCTTTTTTTATTTTCTGCTTGCTCTCCTCAACATCATATGTCCTAAACGATATTATTGACTATCCTTACGACAAAAAACATCCGATAAAAAAATTCCGCCCTGTTGCATCTGGCGATCTTTCGATGCCCGAAGCAACCTTTATTGTTTTTGTTTTAAGTTTAGTTTCTTTGATATTGGCTTTATTTTTTTCCTTACCATTTTTTTTCTTAAGCTTATTTTTTATCTTTCTTCATTTTTTCTATTCATTTACTTTAAAAAAACAACCCGTTGTAGATATTTTTACGATTTCTTTTTCTTTCATGATTAGAACTTTTGCCGGGGAAATAGCTACCGGATACCATATCCCTATCTGGCTTCTTTTAACAATATTTTTTGGCTCTCTTTTTATGGCGGCAGTTAAACGTCATGCAGAACTCGTGGCTCATGGAATTAAAGCGCGTTTATCTCTCTATCGTTATAACGAGCATTTTTTAGATTTTCTCACTTATACTTTTGGTACGGCCACGATCATTGCTTACTCTACTTATACTTATGTTGAAAAACCTCCACAAATAGAAACGGAAGTCTCTAAATTTTTTAATCTTACTTTTCCTGGATTCGAAGCGAGAAAATGGTTAATGATCACTATTCCATTGGTCGTCTATGGAATCGCCCGCTATGCTCAACTTTTATACGAAAAAGCTGAAGGGGAAAGGCCAGAAAGAACAATTACAACCGATGTTCCTTTGATAGTGACTATTGCTCTCTGGGGGATTATTGTGATCAGCTTAATCTATCTTTTGTAGGTTATAAGCGGTTGACAAACGCTGGCAAAACATAATAATTATAACTATTATAATTTTTATAAAATTTATATGAAATCACAAGATGCGGAGAAAAGACAGGCGGTAACAACAGCGATTGATGCGATTCAAAAACAGTTCGGTCGAGGATCAATTATGAGATTAGGACAATCTACTGTCGTTCCAGTTGATGTGATATCAACTGGTATTCCCACTTTAGATACTGCTCTTGGAGTTGGTGGAATTCCTAGAGGAAGAATTATTGAAATCTTTGGACCGGAAGCAGCCGGAAAAACTACTGTTTGTTTGTCTTTGATCGCCGAAGCTCAGAAAGCTGGAGGAGTAGCCGCTTTTATCGATGCTGAACATGCACTCGACCCCGCTTGGGCAAAAATACTTGGAGTAAAACTCGAGGATCTTTTAGTTTCTCAGCCTGACACTGGAGAACAAGCATTAGAGATTACTGAAACACTGGTTAGGTCAGGTGGAATTGATTTAATCGTAGTTGACTCCGTCGCCGCTCTTGTACCACGTGCCGAGATTGAGGGAGAGATGGGCGATTCTCAGATGGGACTTCAGGCTCGTTTAATGTCTCAAGCCTTGAGAAAATTAACTGGAATTGTTTCTAAATCAAAGACAACAATTGTTTTTACAAATCAATTAAGACAAAAAATTGGAGTTTTCTTTGGTAATCCGGAGACCACACCGGGCGGCTTAGCACTTAAATTTTACTGTAGTATTCGAATGGATGTCCGCAAGATTGAGACTTTAAAAAAGAACAATATGGTTTACGGAGCAAGAATTAGGGTTAAGGTTATAAAAAATAAAGTGGCTCCTCCTTTTAAAGAAGCTGAGGTTGTTATTGTTTCAACAGGTATTGATAAAGAGGAGGGGATAATCGATGCCGCCATTAATGCTGGGCTTTTAGTTAAAAGCGGTTCATTTATCAAATATAATGATAAGGTTTTAGGCCATGGAAAAGAGGAAGTAAAGGAGATTTTGATGAAAGATAGTAAGGTGAGAGAGCAGATTTTGAAGCAGTTAATTAAAAAATAAAAACAGACGGTAGATAATTGATGATAGACGATAGTAGTAGAAGTTAGAAGATAGAAGGTGGATAAATCTATCTTCAACCTTCTATTTTCAACCCCTATTTTCTATATTCTATCTCCTATCGTCTAATAATTATGGATGACGATTTAATCCCTCTCCTAAACATAGCTTTTTTCTATCTTAAATTTCGCCCCAGAACTATCAAAGAAACCCGTGAACACCTTTATAAAAAGGTGAGAACAACCCACTGGTCCCACGAAGCGGTTGATAAAATCATAGATCATTTGATCGAACTCAAATTTCTTGATGACAAAGCATTTATTGATTATTTAGTCAGGTCAAGGACGGCCACTAAAGTTAAGGGGGTTTACGCAATCAAACAGGAACTCTACCGGTTTGGCGTTGATAAAGCATTAGTTGATGAGTATTTTTCCAATACCGAAATCAATGAAGAAGAATTTGCTAAAAAAGCTTTGGCTGGGCGTTGGGACAGATTAAAGACTCTTCCGAAGCAAAAACGCTACAAAAAAGCAATGTCTTTTTTACAGAGAAGAGGATTTGGTTTTGACGTTTGTCGAAAAATAATTGAAAAATTAATTTTCGCTTGACAAATAGATTGCGCCGATGTACATTATGTACATATGGTTGATCAAATCGTTTTCACTGCTACCGAAGCTCGGCAAAATTTTTTTGAGCTTCTTCGCATGGCTGAAGAGGGAAAAGAACCAATCGTGACAAGAAAGAACAATAGTGTTAGATTCAAAATGACAGTAATAAAGGAAAAAAAGAAAGAAAAAAATATTAATAAAATTTTAAAAGAAATGGGAGAAATACATATGCCAATCCTTTCAATTAAAAAAATAAATAAAATTCTTTCTACAAGGCACGAAATAAAAATATGAATTCTGTATATATTGACACTAATATATTCCTATATATTTCTAATGAAAATTCTTCTTTTTATTCTGAATCGATTATATTAGTAAAGTATCTGAAAAAAAATAACATATTGATTTTAACTTCAACCGAAACTATCCAAGAAGTTATTTATGTTGCATTAAAAACAAAAAAACTTGGTTACGGATTAAAAACCACAGAAAAAATTTTTGAGATAATAGAAGAATTATTATCAATTAATAAGAAAGCCATTAACTTTTATTTGAATTTAGTTGCTAAACACCCAACTAGCGATAGTAGAGATTCGCTTCACATAGCTACCTGTATCGAAAATAAAATTCCAATAATTATTACTTATGATCATGGATTTAAAAAATTTAAAGAAATAAAAGCTCTTACACCAAAAGAATTTCTTGAAAAAATCAATTTGTAGTTTTTTAAAAAAAAGAGTAAAATGTCCTCATTAGAAATTGCTTGGAGTTATAAAAGTTAAATATTAATTATTAATTTCAAAAAATGATTGACAAAAACACAAATTTTCTCGTTTCCTCTTTGATTTTTAATTTGTGATTTTGATTTTTGATCTTTAATCTTTGATATTTTCTTCTCCAGGCTTCATATAAATTCCTATGTTAATAAAATTTTTTAAGAAATTTACTTCGCTAAAGAAAGAAAGAGACGAACTGTTAGTTAAAGCCCGAACTGAGGCGCAAACCATTACTTTTAAAGCCCAGGAAGAGGCAAGAAAGATTGCCACTGATGCCATTGAAGTAGAAAAAAGATTAGCCCATCGTGAAGAGCAAATCGAGGAAAAAGATAATGTAATTAACCGGGAAAAACAGTCCGTCCAAGATCTAAAAAATAATGTTGAATCCATTAAAAAAGAACTGGAAACAAAAAAGGATCAATTATTGCAGAAGTTAGAAAAAATAGCCGGACTAACTAAAGATCAAGCTAAAGATCTATTGCTTAGCGGTTGGGAAGATAAATTAAAAGGAGAGGTGGCTAAAAAAATAAAGTCAGCAGAAGAAGAAGTTAAGTTAACCTCTGACGATAAAGCTAAACAAATTTTGGTTGATGCAATCAGATACGGAGCTATTGACTATGTTTCGGAATATACATTATCTGTCATTAATTTACCCAGTGAAGATTATAAAGGTAGAATTATTGGTAAAGAAGGCCGCAATATAAGAGCTTTTGAAATTGCAACTGGCGTTGACGTTGACCTTGAAGAAGAAAAGGTTATTCGATTATCTTCATTTGATGCTATTCGTCGTGAAGTGGCCAGAATGTCACTGGAGCGATTAATTAAAGATGGTCGGATTCAACCGGAAAGAATTGAAGAAATTGTAAAAAAAACCCGAGAAGAAGTTGACAAAATTATTTTCAAAGCTGGTGAAGAATTAGCTCATAGCGTCAGCGTTTATAATTTACCCACTGAATTAACCCAGCTTTTAGGCCGGTTTAAATACCGCTATTCTTATGGACAAAATATGATTGCCCATACTCTTGAAGAAACAAGAATCGGAGTTGCTTTGGCTCATGAATTAAAACTTGATGTAAATTTAGTTAAACTAGGTTGTTTATTCCATGATATCGGTAAAGTTATCACGGATAAAGAAGGTTCTCATATTGATTTAGGAGTTGAGGTATTGAAAAAAAATCGTTTTCCTCAAAAAGTAATCGACTGTGTGGCTAGTCATCATGAGGATGTTCCTTTTACCAGTCTTGAGGCAGTGATTGTCTATATTGCCGATGCCGTGTCCGGTGGACGCCCCGGAGCTCGTCACGAAGACTTTGGTGAATACCTAAAACGGATTAAAACAATTGAAGATATTGCCAAAACAAAAAAAGGTGTTAAGGAAGCTTATGCCTTGCAAGCGGGTCGGGAACTAAGAGTCATTGTTAGACCTGATGAAATCACCGATGACGAAGCTTTGATTACAGCTGAAAAGATAAAAGAAGAACTGGAACAAAAATTTGAAGTATTCCCAGGCCAAATTAAAGTCACTGTCATCCGTGAAACCCGAGCCGAAGCAACTACTAAAATTTAACTTTATCTAGGGTCAGACCCTCGTCGAGGGTCTGACCCTATTTTACCTCGTCCCATTGCCCTGTATTTGATATAGATTGTTACAATAAGATATTCTTAATATAGATTGACAGGAAGCCAAAAAACAACTAATCTATTACTGTAATTTATTCTCATTTAAAAGTTTTTCGTCAAAAGAAAGTAGGTGATACTAAATGACAAAAGCAGATTTAGTCGCACAAGTAGCAAAGAAAGCTGGTTTAACAGCTAGAGCCGCCAAGGATTCCGTCAACACAGTTTTTTCCACCATGTCTGATGCAATGAAGCGAGGAGAAAAAATCGTCGTGACAGGATTTGGTACTTTTATGGTTAGACGTCGAGCTGCCAGAAAAGGAAGAAATCCTCAAACTGGTGCCGAGATTCAAATCCCAGCCACTAAAACCCCAGGTTTTACCGCTGGAAAAAGTTTGAAAAGAATGGTTAAATGATTTAGGATAATCCCTCACCATTTATGGTACTTATGGTGAGGGATTTGTTGTATAATAAATACATACTTATGAAGAATTTTGGGCGTTATGTCTTACTAATTTCTTTCGTCGTACTTGTTCCCTTTGTTACATATTTTGTCTTGGGAGCATCAGATACATTAGTCAAAACTCCCCAACAAAAAGTTATTTATAACTTACCATATCCGGGACTTCTTCCAGACAGCCCTCTCTATATAACTAAAATTATTAGAGATAGAATCACTGATTTTTTAACCAGAGATAATTTAAAAAAGGCCGAGCTTTATCTTTTATATTCCGATAAAAGAGCTTCTATGTCTTTAGTTCTTGCTTCAAAGGGGAAAAATCAATTAGCAATTGATACTTTTGTCAAGGGAGAAAAATATTTTCTTAAAATACCAAGATTATTAATATCCGCTAAAAAGCAGGGGGCTCAGGCTCCTTCCAGTTTTGTTGAAACTTTAAAATTAAGTAATGCTAAACACAAGGAGCTCATTGAAGAATTGATAAAAACTCTTCCACAGGGATTAAATCAATCATTAACGCAGTTATCCGATCTTAATCTGCAGATACACCGTGAGATAGAATCACTCCCATAACTAATCCCATCAGTAGAAAGTTTTGCTGCAAAGTCAACCAGTAGTGATCAAAAAAACCTGTAAAGATTATCACAAAAATTAATAACCACTGACCTTTTGTTAGTCGTTTTTGTATCAATAAATCGACTAATCGATACAAAATAAATCCTCCAATAATTAGACCTGTCTCGGCAATAAATAGCAAAAATATATTATGAACCGGCTGGTTAAAAAATAAATAAAATTTAGATGAAAATTTTGCCTGTTCAAGTAAATAACTACCTAAACCAACGCCCTGAATAGGGTAGCGCATAATAATAGTTATTGAATTTTTTATCAGTTCAATTCTCTTGTTAACCGTTAAAGGATCTGTCGTCGCAGACAGGAAGATTAAGGAAACAACAAACATAACAATTATTCGAGCAATTTTGCAGATTCGACAGTTGAACTTAGTATTAAGTATTAAGTAGTAAGTATTAAGTATCAGATAACAGGCGATTGCTATTTTTGAGAAAGAAACAAAAACTAAAATGCTGGAAATAAACAAAAATAAATATTTGAAAGCCAAATGCCTATTAAATTTTTTGTAGGTCAAAACGAAAAAATACAACAACAAGAAAAAACCAGCCATAGAATTCGGGTGAGAAAAGGTCCCATAGGGTCGT
>Ga0100389_1005061_pt1 | contig 10099 bp, 8 predicted proteins | sample CryGeymeta201513_FD_81537 | JGI IMG/M metagenome (GOLD analysis project Ga0100389, IMG submission 81537) | Groundwater microbial communities from Crystal Geyser aquifers in Utah, USA - Crystal Geyser metaG 2015-13 | ecosystem: Environmental > Aquatic > Deep subsurface > Groundwater | place: USA... | reverse complement strand
TAGAACTTTACAAAAATCCGTTAACTCCATATCTTAATAAAATCAACATACCAACCGCAGTTATTGCTTCTGAACTTGATACTCTAAAACCTCCTAAATATTCGAGAATTATTCACAACGAGATTAAAAATTCAGAATTCCATATAATTCAAAACTCAGGGCACGCTGTTGTTATAGAAAAACCAGAAGAAATCAACACGATCTTGCTTGGATTTCTTGAAAAAGCAAAAATGAAGAGGATTTAATCTATAATTTAGCTTATGTAATAAGTAGATACTTATGAGCTTAGTTAATTATTTTATATCATTTTTCTTGCTAGTGCATATTACAAAAAATTCTAAGTTTGACATAAATCAATGAGATTTAGGTTTTTATGGCCTTAAAAAACTGTCGTTATTTAGAGCGAGGATTATATGTTTTATTTTTTAACATAATTGCATAAACTTAACTATGGGAACCGTTATTAATAGAACAATTGAATGGCTTTTGGAAGGAGATCCGTGGGTTGTTTACAGAACTCGTGTAGACCTTCTCCATCAAAATGAAAATAATTCTAAAGTAATTAAGGCGCACACTGATATGATAAACAATCCTAAAATTCAATCACTGCTTATTGAATTAAAAAACTGGCCTGCGGGAGTTTTAAACAGCCACAAAAGCGCAAGTCAGCCCTTCCATAAATTATCTTTTATTGCAGATATTGGTTTAACAAAAAACGACCCCGGTATTAATGAAATAATAGAAAAAGTCTATGAACATAAGTCAGAAGAAGGTCCTTTTCAACTGTCAATGAATATCCCTGAACACTTTGGAGGAACGGGAAAAGATCAATGGGCATGGGCTTTATGTGACGCACCAGTGGTTATCTACTCACTTATAAAATTTGGATTGAAAGATGATTTGCAAGTTAAAAAGACCGTAAAATATATAGCAAGTGTTTTAAGGGAAAATGGTTGGCCCTGTGCTGTTTCAAAAGAACTTGGAAAATTCAGAGGCCCCGGGAGAAAAAATGACCCATGCCCATATGCGACCCTGGTCTCCTTAAAAATGTTTTTAGAACTTGATAAATGGAAAAATAGCAAAGAGGTAAAAATTGGAGTAGAAACCCTTCTATCATTATGGGAAAATAGTAAAAATAATCATCCATACATGTTTTATATGGGAACAGATTTCAGAAAGATAAAAGCACCATTTATCTGGTATGACATTCTTCATGTCCTGGAAGTTTTAACAAAAGTTGAATCAATAAGTGAAGACAAAAGGTTTAAAGACATGGTTAACCTGCTTAAACAAAAAAGAGACCCGGAAGGTAAGTATAAAGCAGAATCTGAATGGAAAGCATGGAAAGATTGGGACTTCGGACAGAAGAAACAGCCTTCAAGATGGATAACATTTCTGGCAATGAAGATAATTAATCAAATGTCTTAATTCGATATTAAGCAACCAAATTACTCAAATGCAACTATAATACTAAACAAAAGTAGTTACTGTATATAGATTTTGATGAAATTTGTAAATTCGAGCGTGTTGCATGAAAAAATTTTCAAGTTATAATGAAATTAAGAAATTTTTAAGGGAGGTGATTTTTATACGAGCCAAAATCATAAAATTGGCAGCAACGGTTGTTGTTGTAATACTCCTCACAACGATTAGTTTTACGGGATGCACAAAACCCGTAGAAAAACCCGTTGAAAAAGCTACAATTGTATTTGCAGTTGGCGGTGCATCTTCAGAAGTAGATTACTGGCACGGTGTTATAGACAAATTTCAGACCGCAAACCCCAACATTACAGTTGACCTTTTACTACAGCCGATGGAAACAGAAACAAGAATGCAAACTCTTGTAACACCTTTAAGTGGAAAGGAGTCAACACCAGATGTATTCCTTATGGATGTTGCATGGGTTGGTCAGTTTGCAGCATCAAATTGGTTAGCACCGCTGGATGACTTTATTTCTAAGGACAATTATGACCTTTCTGTATTCTTCAAGAAAACACTTGATTTTGCTGATAGCTACAAAGGTAAGCTCCGCGCACTACCCGTCTATATTGATTCAGGTCTACTGTACTACAGAAAAGATCTGCTGAACAAGTATGGTTATAATACTCCTCCAGAAACCTGGGATGACCTTGTTAAAATGGCACAGAAAGTACAAGAAGGTGAAAGAAAATCTAATTCAAACTTCTGGGGATATGTATGGCAGGGTAAACAATATGAAGGGCTTGTCTGTGACTTTCTTGAATTCATTGTAAGTAATGGTGGAAATATTCTTGATCAAGATGGTAATCCTGTTATCAACTCACAAAATAATGTCCAGGCAGTGACGTTTATGAGAGACCTCATAAATAAGTACAAAATTTCCCCTCCAAACACTTACACAGAAATGACAGAGGAACCTGTGAGAACAACATTCCAGAGTGGCAATGCACTGTTTGAGAGAAACTGGCCATATGCATGGGGACTTCATAATGCAGATGATTCTCCAGTAAAGGGCGAAGTAGGTATTGCTCCATTACCACATTTTGCCGGTGGTGAGAGCGCTGCAACACTCGGCGGATGGCACATTGGAATGAATATCTATTCCAAAAATCAAGATGCAGCGTGGGAATTTATAAAATTTGTAGAATCTTTTGACACAGAAAAAGGATTTGCAATGAATCTCGGATGGAATCCAGGAAGACAGGATGTATATGACGATCCAGATGTTATTGCAAAAGCCCCGTATCTGAAAGATTTGAGAGCAGTTTTCATTGGTGCTGTTCCAAGACCGGGTGTTCCCTACTACACTAAACTCAGCGAGGCGATACAGAGGTATGTTAATTCAGCCATTGCAGGTAAGATGGATCCAAAAGACGCACTTGATAAAGCACAGGAAGAAATTAAAACTATTATTGCTCAATACACAGGATAGAGGACTAAATAAGTGGCAGAACAGGGGCACAGAAGCATTATTCCCAGTCGTTTCCGAGGGAGCAGAGCTACTGAAGAACGCTTTGCTTACATGCTTCTTGCTCCTGTTGTTATTCTCGTTGGCGGTTTAATACTTGTACCTGTCACTGGCACATTTATAAAGAGCTTCTACAGAGATGTTGCATTTTTACCACCTGTAAAATTCATAGGAGTTCTTAATTATAAACGATTACTTAGCGATATTCATTTCTTACAGTCTACTCTTTTTACAGTCTTATTTGCAATTGCTGCTGTGCTTTTTGAAACTGTGCTTGGTATGTTCTATGCAGTTGTAATAAATGAAAAATTCCGTTTACGCGGGTTGATGAGAGCCATTGTGCTTATTCCATGGGCAATCCCCACAATTATCTCTGCAAAGACCTGGTCTCTAATTTACAACTTTAATTATGGCCTTCTAAATTATGTTTTCACACATTTACATCTTTCCTCTCATCCAATTAACTGGCTTGGTACTTCTGCAAGTGCATTTTTCTCAATCGTTATTGCTGATGTATGGAAAACCGCACCATTTATGGCAATTCTCTTTCTTGCGGGACTACAGTCAGTCCCTAGAGAACTATATGAAGCAGCAGAAGTAGATGGTGCTTCCCTTTCAAAGCAATTCTTCAGAATTACGCTTCCACTACTACGGCCTGTTATTGTCATTGCATTGGTCTTCAGAACTATTGATTCACTTCGTATATTCGACTTGATCTATGTACTTACTGGCGGCGGACCAGGGGGATCTACGTCATCCGTTTCAATTTATGGTTTCAAATCATACATTCTTGGAGATTTTGGATACGGTTCTACTGTTTCTGTTTTTACATTCTTGCTTATCTTTCTCTTTACAGTTTTTTATCTCAAAGCCGGCCGTTTCAGCGAGGGCTTAAAATTATGACAGACAAAAGAAAAAAGCAATTGCTTGTCTGGATTGGTTCAGGTGTTATTGCTTTAATATGCCCTACTCCATTTATATGGATGATTGTTGTTTCCTTTGCAAAATATCCTGATTTCCTTGCATCAGAAAAGATTCCATACATTTTTACGCTTAAGAATTATATACAGATAATAACAACTCATGACTTACATGTAATGGATTATTTCAAAAACAGTCTGATTGTAGCAATTATTGTTGTTTTCGTGACTATTACCATTGCAAGTTTCGCAGGATACGCTGTTTCAAGAATAAAATTCAGAGGAAAAACAGTAATAATACTTGGAATACTTGCTGTCTCAATGTTTCCCCAGATCAGTATCGTTGGCTACCTTTTCAAATTTATGACTCAAATTAGATGGATAAATACATATCAGGCACTTGTCTTTCCTTACATTGCCTGGGTATTGCCACTATCCCTCTGGATACTGATAGGTTACTTTATGCAACTTCCTTCAGAACTCGATGAGGCAGCAATGGTTGATGGTGCAACAAGAATGCAGACGTTAACAAAGATTGTTATCCCTCTTGCTACACCAGGTATATTCTCCACAGCACTACTTGCATTTATTGGTTCTTTTAATGAATTCATGTTTGCTCTTATGTTAACAACTGATTATCATGCAAGGACGATGCCGGTTGGCATTGCGCTCTTCGAGGGACTTCATGGCGAAATTCCATGGGGGCAGATTATGGCAACCTCTGCAATAGCATCGGTTCCCCTAGTAATAATGACATTGATCTTCCAGCGATACATCGTCCAGGGCCTTACTGCAGGAGCAATAAAAGGATAAAACATTAAAAATAGAAATTCTCCATACTATTTATTTCTTGTAAAAAACAAATAATATACCGATATAGTATTAACTTACTAATATTTACAAAAAATGTATTGAATTTTTTATTATAAACAATATACTTAAACAATGTGAAAGGAAAAAGCTGTGGCAAAAGTATAATGACTATGAATTGGTATAGTAGAACAAAGACTGCTTGTGAGTTAGATTCTATTCAACAAGAAAAATCCATAAAGAGGCTTTACGCTATGAAAGTCGGAAGTTTATAGATGAAAAATAAACCTTTCCATTTTTACACACAGTATTATCTTGTAGAGTTATTGGGCATTAAAGCAAGAAATCCAGAGGAACTTCTAAAAGGAATAAAAAAGGTCCCGGAGCCATCAATATACTACCACACACACAAATTTCTACAGCAGCACCTATACTTGTCTCCTGAACCTCCGAATGACTTTGGCTACTGGACATCAAGTATCATAAATCTTAAAGAGTTAGGCGAGGCTTTTACAAGTATTGATACGATAAGCTTTAAAAATTTGGAGGATTTGAGAGAAGAATTTATAAGAATATTAGAAGAGTACATAGAAAATAAAGGATATAGTGTAAATTGTCAGTGCGGGCAGGAGTTCCACTTCATGAGCTGTAAGACATTCGTCTTCCCGACAAGATTTGTTGCACATGATTTAAAAGAATTTACAAAAATCATAAAGAAAATAAGCATTAATTCTCTTTATCTTCATATTTTTGAGGCAAGGCTCAGAAAAGGCATTGATGGAAATGATTTCTCTAAATGGTTTAAGGGTCTTGGCAAAGACAAGCTTGCAGATGAAATTGCAAAGTTGGACCCATACACAATAACTCTCGAGGGATTAAGAGAAAAGATTTTAAGGTTGGTGAAAAAATATGCCTGATATCAAAGATTACGTATCCATCATAGGGAAAGAAAAGATAGACGACCTTTGTTTCCTTGCAGAAAAGCTCACAGATATGAGCATATTAAATATAAATTCCACCGCTGTTGGTGGAGGTGTGGCAGAAATATTATCAAGAATGGTTCCACTCTTAAGACAGCTCGGGGTTAATGCAAAATGGGATGTAATTAAAGGGGATGAAAAGTTCTTTAACATTACAAAAAAACTGCATAATGCACTTCACGGAGTAGATATAACCATTACAAAAGATGATTTTGAATATTTCATCGAAGTAAACAGAACTAATGCTGAAGAAATGGACCTTTCAAGTGACATATTTTTCGTACATGACCCGCAACCAATCGCACTTATCGATAAAAAGAAAAAGGTTAAAGGAAAATGGGCGTGGCGCTGTCACATTGATTTCACCAATCCAAGAAGAGAAGTAATAGAATTTTTAAAATCGTACATAAGAAAATATGATTCTACCATTTTTTCTGCACCGGCATTCGCAAGAAAGGATATCAAAGTTCCACAGGTACTTATTTCCCCTTCAATAGATCCTTTGAGCGATAAAAATAAAGAATTGCCAGAAGAAACAATCGATAAGGTGCTCGAAAAGTTCAAGATTGATAGAGACAGACCAATTGTGACACAGATTTCACGTTTTGATTACCTGAAAGACCCTCTCGGCGTTATAAAAGTTTATAAAAAGGTTAAGAAATATATAGATTGTCAGCTTGTGCTTGCAGGCGGTGGGGCAACTGATGACCCAGAGGGAATGCAGGTGCTTAATGAAGTAAGAGATGCCGCTTCGAATGACAAAGACATACACATCATCTTCTTACCTCCCGGAAGCGATATTGAAATAAATGCTATACAAAGAGCATCAACCGTTATATTACAGAAATCACTAAAAGAGGGTTTTGGTTTAACTGTTGCAGAGGCATTGTGGAAATCAAAGCCTGTTATTGCATCTGCTGTAGGCGGAATTCCCTTACAGATAACGCATAAGTATTCTGGCATACTCACATATTCAATAGATGGAACTTTCCATTTCCTTAAAGAACTCCTTAATGAGCCTGAATATGCAAAGAAACTTGCAAAAAACGGACATGAACACGCAAAAAACAATTTCCTTATAACAAGACATTTACGTGAATATTTGCTTCTATTCCTATCACTATCTCATAAAGAAGATATCGTTTACCTTTGATTGTAAGCATTTAACAATAACCTCTGTATAACAAAAAATTAAAAAATTTATATTTCTCCAAAAATCTTTGTTGAATCAGTCTTTTCAATTATAATAAATTTATGAAAAAATCAGATTTAAACAGAGCTCTACACTATGACAGATTAAAAAAATACATGATTTTAATGCTTCTTACAATATTCATTGCAGAAATCACAGTTTTTCCTCATCCCGCAAAAGGGATTAACACAAATATTGAAGATCCAACTCCTGAATACTTTTCTTCAATGCTTTACAGCATAGGAAGGCTTGCTTCCCTTAATTTAGATCCTTCCATAAGAGAATATTTAAATAAGTTGAACACAAGCCTTTTCTCAAATAAGAATACAATTTGTGTTGTCCTAATGTACCACAATTTTTATACAGATGGCCCCAGAAAAGGTGGCTATTACGTAAGGGTTGATAGGTTTCAAAAACAACTTGAAATACTCGAAGAGCTTTCGTTTAAGTCTATTACTATTAACGACCTTTACTACTTTTTAAAATTCAATAAAAAGATTCCAGAAAGGTCAGTGATTCTAACCTTTGATGACGGATTCAAAAGTTTTAACCTTGTATATCCGCTAATTAAGCAATATAAATTTAAATGTGTGCTTTCTCTTATCACAGGGTACATGGATTCTGTATGGACTATCAGCAAAGACGATTTACTGAGATTTGAAAAAGAAGGATTTGTAGAATTTGCTTCTCACACATATAAACTACATAATAATTTTAAAGAGGCAGTCAAAAAGAAAAAATATGACAACATCAAATGGGATTTGCAAAAATCAAAATCGTTCTTTCAAAAAGAACTTGGATACAAAGTAATGGCATTTACCTATCCATGGGGCTATGGCTCTAATGACGGGGAATTAAGAAAAATCTTAGAAGGCAACGGTTTTCTAATTGGCCTTGACATATGGAGAAGAAATGTAAATGTTACAGGCGACGACCCTTTATCAATAGCACGTATAGATATTGCAGAAACACATTTCAATGATAATCCAGGAAAATTCAGAGGAATCATTGAAAGTTTAATAAAAAAATAAAACAATTACTAATAATTCAGGCTTCTTCATATAAGTGGAATATATTTTATTATCAGGTTTTAAAATTCTTTTTTTAAGCACTTGCAAAAATTTTATTTTTAATTAAAATTTAAATAAATTACCCCAGCCCCTCAGGGATAGGGGGAAGGAGAAAGATAATGAAAACTAAAAAAATCTTTATAGGTGGAATGCATTGCCAAGGCTGTGTGACTTTGCTTACGGAAGAGTATCAAAAAATTTATGGTGTTAAAAATGTAGATATCAGCCTTAAAAATGGAACCGCTAAACTTTACTACGACAAAGCAGAGCCTTCATTCAAGGAAATTCAAAAAATTTCAAAAAAATTCGGATACGAAGCATACCTCACAAAGCCATCAGGTAATGGTATTCTAAGAGCAGGGACAAAACAATGGATTATTTCAATTATCATTTCCCTAGCATTAATAACCCTCTACATTATTCTAAAGAGAGCAAGATTGCTTGATTTCATAAACCTGAACAACTCAAGTGTATCCTACGGAGTGTCGTTTCTCATAGGCATTGTTGCATCTGTAAGCACCTGTTTTGTGATCGTTGGCTCAGTTATTATTGCCTTTAATGAAAAGTACAATACTGAAAAAAGTGGAAATACATTTAGTAATTCAATAGTCCCAAATTTTCTTTTCCAGTCAGGCAGAATTGTCACATTCTTTGTTCTTGGAGGAATCTTAGGGCTTCTGGGTGGAGAGTTAAACTTGAGCGGAAGATTCGTATCAATCTATACAATTATTGTCGCCATAGTCATGTTAATTCTCTCTATCAACATACTTGGCATCATCCCTTCTTTAAATCTTGGTTTTAAAATGCCAAAGAGCATTGGAAGGTCTTTTTCAAAGTTAAAAGATTCCAGAAATTTCATAGCTCCTATGTTACTGGGTGGTTTAACATTTTTCCTTCCCTGTGGTTTTACACAGAGCATGCAAATTTTTGTATTAACCTCGGGAAGTTTTACGAAAGGTGCTTTAAGCTTATTCTTCTTTGCTATTGGAACATTCCCGGTATTGCTTCTTACTGGTATTACAGCAGCATGGACTAAAAACAGAAAGATAGTCGTATTCCAGAAAGTTGCAGGGATCTTAATCCTTGTCTTTGCAATCTCTACATTCAGGGCTGGATTTTCACTCATAAGAGTTAGCGAATCTATTCTTTCAAGCTCAAATAATACTACAGTCGAACAGGGGAATAATGTTCCAGCGCCACAAAATGAACAAATAGTAGAAATGCATATTACCTATACTGGATTTGAACCACAGGTTCTCAACATTAAGAAAGGAGTGCCTGTTAAATGGGTTATATACGGCGACCAGGTAACTGGCTGCACAAATCACATAGTTATCCCTGAGCTAAATATATCTTCTCCGATGCAGGCAGGAGAGAACATAATAAGATTTACGCCCCAAAAAGAAGGCACAATAAACTTCTCCTGCTGGATGGGGATGGTTAGAGGAAAATTTGTGGTAAAATAGAGAGGGAGAAATGAAGAAAGTATTAATTTTGGTAATATTTTTCACAGTGTTGTTATTCAGTGTTTTTGCAAGTACAAGGGGAACTTCCGATAAGACAATTATAAAAATGCTGGTTGGAAGCAAGACAGCTTATGTTGATGGAGTATTAAAGACTCTTGACGCCGCTCCTAATATAGTAGCAGGAAGAACGCTGGTCCCTATAAGATTTGTGTCGGAGGGGCTTGGAGCAAATGTAAACTGGGACAGATCCACAAAAGCAATTACAATTACAATGGATTCAATATCTTATCTTAAGAATCAAATATCTGTGCTAGAAAACGAAAAGGCAAATCTTTCAAACGAAAACAATTCCTTGAAAAGTAAAATAAGTCAACTTGAAAAAAGCAACCAGTCTTTGAATGAACAAAATCAGTTATTGCAGAAAAAGGTAAATGAGCTCGAAGAAGAACTGAAGAAATATAAAGAATCCTCAAGTTCAGAACAAGTTGTAGAGATGCACATAACTTATGAAGGCTTTAAGCCAAGCACCCTTACTATTAAAAATGGTATTCCGGTCAAATGGATTATTTATGGAGATCAAGTTTCAAGTTGCACAAATAAAATAATTGTCCCTTCATTAAACATTTCAAAGTCAATTGTTGCCGGTGAAAATATAATAAACTTCACCCCTAAGACAACTGGTACGATTGATTTCTCCTGCTGGATGGGGATGGT
>Ga0100389_1005052_pt1 | contig 10112 bp, 6 predicted proteins | sample CryGeymeta201513_FD_81537 | JGI IMG/M metagenome (GOLD analysis project Ga0100389, IMG submission 81537) | Groundwater microbial communities from Crystal Geyser aquifers in Utah, USA - Crystal Geyser metaG 2015-13 | ecosystem: Environmental > Aquatic > Deep subsurface > Groundwater | place: USA... | reverse complement strand
TTGAAAGGTAACTCAAGGTGCGCGGGGTATAATCTCTTGCCGCCGCCCCCCAGATGTAATCTGTCTTTTCTTTGGAAAGGATATCCACAACCCCTTCCTGTTCGTAATATTTCTTAAGATATTCGGGAAGCCACATAAGGACAAACTGTTCTGAGTCCCGGCTGATCAGCCAGGAGGCCGCTATGTTTGCGAAGATGATGTATCGGGGCTGATGCGCCTCGATTTCGCGGATCATCTCTTTCTGCATCGACAAGGCGTGCTTCTGGTTCTCCATGAGGGCATAGGTGTAGATATATCCCGTGGCGGAGCGTCTGTGAGAGTAGAAATAGATCTGAGGTTCGGAACCCACCACAGCGATCCTTTCATCTCTTTTTGTATTCTTTTCTATATACGCCGCAACGACCAGGGATTCGGGAAAGGGATTGGAGCCGAACAGCTCCCGGCATGCCTCATCGGGGGAGAGGCGGAAAAGAAAATTCCGTTCCGCATAGACCGGAGAGCAGATGGCCAGGGTGGTCAGCATCACCGGCAGAGCCGTTCTGATCCATGCGGGGTGATAGGTGGCGAGCTTCCCGGCTATGGCGCCGGCGGCGATCCCTGCCAGTAGGGCGACCGCAGGGAAGAAGAGGATAAAGTAATGGGAGCGGAAATAAAGCCCGGGGCAGGTTGACAGAAAGGAAAAGACAAGAACTCCGGTCATGAAGGGCCGCTTAGTCCGCAGATTGTTGTCTCCCCACAAGACTCCGAGGCCCGCCACTGCAAGGATCCAGATGATGGATGAATGGCGCACAACGCTCCATAGATTGTTCTTCAGGTTCGCCAATCCGGAGGCAATCGGCGTGGATGAGACATAACTGGCGGCGTAGGTAAATGTCCAGAACCAGAATCGCGGAAATACGCCGGCCTTTAGAAGATAGAGAAGAACGAGGCTGAAAGGGATTGCGCACCCCGCAACAAATATCCCCATCCGCCCCATGTAAACTCGTGCAGGAGCCGGATCGGCCTCCAGGGAGTGGTAAGATATATAAAGGACTGCGAAGAGCGTGAACAAGGCCCCGTGCTGCTTGATCATCGCGCCCGCTCCCAGCAGCACGCCGCTCAGGAAGAGATATTGCCGTTTCCCGGATTCGAGTCCGTTCAGCAAAGACAGGATCCCCCCTAAGACAGGGAGCATCACAAAATGCTCTGAGTTGGCCCAGAATCCCTCGACAGAGGGACTCAGGGTCAGGACTGCAAAGACTCCTGCCGCGACGATCCCGCACCAGGATCCGTATACGCGCTTCCCCAGAAGAAAAACCAGAATGATGGTGATGGAATTCACCACCAGGAGCCCCAGGTGGATCCCCCTGTGTGTCTCCCCGAAAACCGCCAGGACAAGCGCATAGAAGAAATAGATACCGGGGAACTTCATGTTGTAAGCTTCGGCATAAGGGGGGACGCCCTGCAGCAGGAGCTGTCCCATGTAGGCGTATTCACCTTCATCCCGGTACAGGGGGACATCCAGGAGCCGAGACCGGATGAGTCCGTCCAAAACAAGGATTAAAAGAAGAGCCACCCATGCCCAGGCGTGGCTTGGCTGGGAGGACGAAAGGCGGGGAGTAGAGCCTCTCTTCCATGTATGTTTTTGGGCTTTTTTAGGGGGCTTTTTCATTTACTTCGCTCCCAGATTTGAACCCGTTTCCCTTTCTTCGGTGTCCTGAATCGGTGGAACAACGGTTCTGGTATGTTCTCCCAGTAGATATCCACATAGGGAATTTCCATGAGCCGGTATTCCGGTTTCGGTATTCTGGTGTTCAGATAGTCGCGCATTTGGTCAGCGTCCTTTTTCATCGCCGGCCGGTCCGAGAAGCGGAAGAAACTTCTTATGATAATCCAGTCGGGGGGGGGCCATGATGAGAGATCCTCTCCGGTCTGTCCCCCCTTGATATCGAGGGCCGTGTAAAATTTCAAGGGTAAATCTCCATAGGAAATAAAGACCCGGTCGTCCGGTTTTGCTTTTTTCCCCAAGAATTTTACGATCCCTTCGATGGGCCCATCAAAGTCATGGGTGATCTCGTACAGGTATTCTCCCAGCGGGAAAAGGACGGTACGGGTCTTGCTCCCCTCGGCGTCCAGTATTTGCTCGTATAAGGGGTTATTGAACGGATAGGTGGAACTCCTGTGGAAAATGCCCGTGAGCAGAAGTGTTGCCATAAAAAGTGCCCCAAAGACGCGGTTCCATGACCAGAGCGCCCGGCACATGCATGCTGAAAGGATAGCAAATACCGGGAGCAGATTCACGATATAACGGAAAAAGTACCACGGTGCAAATGAGATAAAGATGACATAACTCACTATGAAGACGAACAGGAACAACATGGGTCTTGCCGGCTCGGCTTCCAGGAGGTTTTTCCGTTTCCGCAACAAAAAGGCAATGAGAGAAAAGAGCAACACCGCCAGCCAGGGAAAACTGAACTGGTTGATGGATGAGTAATAGTTCAACAGATTGGCCTCCACAGGAGACTGCTTCTCAGCCTCGCCCATCTTGCCTAAGATATTAAAGAAGATGAACCACGGCAGGTTGATGAAAAAAATCAGCACAAAAGACCAGAGGCCTCTCAGCAATGTCTTGAAATTAAAATAAAAGATCAGGAAGGATGTAATCAGCGAGAAGGTCATTCCTGCAAAGATCAGGTAATTGGAATGAAACAGAACGGTCATCGCAAGAAATAGCCCGAAGACGGCCCGCTTTTTGTGCTGTAACATTTCAAAGAAGAAATAGAGAACCCAGATGGAACCTAATATGGCGATGCTGTAATAACGGCACTGGCGCACATACAAAAGGAAAGGTATCGAGAGTGTCAGAAAGACCATGGAGAGGACACCCATCCATGGGTCCTTGAAAATAAGTCTCGTTAGAAAATAGACAGAAATCAGTGAAAGGATTCCCATGAACGCAAAAGGGACACGGGCCTGGAAGGTGCCTTCTCCCAATATCTTGAACGAGAGGGCTGCAATATATTTATCCAGCCAAGGCGTCCAGCGCCAGACATAGTTTTTGTTATAATCCCGTCCGAGTTCCTGGGAGATCAGGTTTTTCCCGTCAAATGCCTTGGGTATCCCATAGGTCAGGATGTTTCTCCCCAGAAGGGCGGTTTCGGCCTCGTCTTCCCAGAGATACCGGTTGCTCAGATTGGAAAAGATCAGAATTGCGCCTGCGATCAAAACAAGGATGCCCGCAATTAAAATACCATCATGACGTTGTGCTGTATTATCTTTTTGTTTCCTTGCTGCTTGAATTTCCCGCTCTTTTCTCAAATGGTTATTCCCGGACATAGGATCTGAATCCTGAGTAATGAAAATAATAAAATCATAACTCGGGGGAGGTATCTGAATCAAGAAAAAGTTAAAAAATCTTTGAAAGAACTGTCAAAAGGGTTATAATAATTTTTCATTGTAATTACTAAAGTATTATTTCCCCATGGATATAGTCGTTAGGAATAATTGGTTATTTCTGGTAGAGATGAAAGGTCAATATGGTTCGGAAGGCGGATAAAAAAGCAGAAGCCAATCTTTCTTTATCGTGGTTTTTTTGTGTCTTTACAGTTCTTATGATCTCCGGTGTTGTCTTGGTTGAACTCTGGCCTCTTGTTCATGTTCCTTTGATTAGAGATGAAGGAGAGTATGCCCTTTGTGCAAAAGTGTTTCTGAATGGCGGGCTCCCCCATCGGGATGTTTTCATCCAGAAGCCGCCGGGAATATGGCTGATTTATGCGTTTGCATTCAAGGTATTTGGCATGAGCACATCTGCCGTCCACGGAATTTTGCTGGCAGCGGTCATGTTGAGTATTGGGGGGGTTGCCGAGACTGGGAGACGCATTTCCTCTTCTGCGGGGCTCTGGGCTGCATTGATCATGGGATTACTTCTGCTCCAACCTGAATATGAAGGGTTTTCGGCAAACACTGAGATCCTGATGATCCTTCCGACGATCGCTGCCATCTGGCTGCTGCTCGGTTTCAAAGCGGATGTCCTCGGCCGCCAGGTTCTCCTCACGGGTTTTCTGATGGCTCTCGCGAGTTTCTTCAAACAGGTCGCGGCAACCCACATCCTGCATGCCGCGTTAGTCCTCTTGTGTCTGGGACCAAGACGTTTTCAAGGGAGTATGAAAAACCGTTGGGCGCGGGTTGGCATATTCGTTTTTCCAGCCGTTGCCTTGTGGCTCGGTGCGGCTGCCTATTTCTGGATCCGGGGCGGAGGATATGCGTTTCTGGACAGCGTCTGGCTCCATAATTTTGAATACGTTTCTGGTCCCATGGGCGGAACGGCTCTGGAATTTTTAAGAGAGCAAGTGCGGCATGTACATCTTTTCAGTTTTATGATCCTGGGACTGTCAGTCGCGGCGTGTATTCATCTCACAAGGAAAAAATTATGGATGGACCTCGGCATCCTCGGCGGCTGGCTGCTTGCCTCCGCATGGGGTCTTTCCATTGGCGGATATTTCCGAGGCCATTATTTCATCCAAATTCTCCCGCCTATGGCGGTTCTTTCAGGAATGAGCGCGGCACTTCTGCATCAGTTTCTGTTCCGATATGTCCGCAGCATCCGGTTTTCCGGGGTCTGGAGCGCCGTGCCTCTCCTGGTTCTCCTCGTGCTGACGGGACTGCAGGCCTATCCGCCTATCTGGGGAATGTCACCGGATGAGGTGAGCATGAAACTCTATAGCGACCCAAGGTTCATCAATGCCCGCGAATTGGCGGGGGCGCTCCGTGAACGAATCTCTCCAGGGGATAGACTCTATGTTCTGGGGTCCGAGCCTCAGATTTATTTCTGGTCCGGCGCCAAACCGGCAACTCCTTACGTACTGGCCAATCCTCTCTTTGGAAATTATGCCAGTGCGGGGAGGCGGCAGGAAGAAGTATGGAAAGCACTGTTTGAGGCCCCTCCAGAGTATCTGATCCTCTGTTTTCCTTTTTCCATCCCCCTGTTCCCGGCTTCCGATCTGACCCTGGTTGGCAGAGTGCTTGATCTGGTATCAGAGCAGTATCGGCCCGTGGCCTGGATGTCAAGGAACAATTTTGGCAAGGTCCTTCCCGCCATAAATTTTTCCCGGAGAGATTTTGAGGAAAGCTGTTTTGATCTCTTCCTGTTCCGGCGCGAGGGCGGGGGAAAAACTAACTGGAACGGGTGACGGATTAAGGAAAAAGTCATCAAAAGGGACAGAATGAATGGCTGGGCGGCTGTCCTGGGGTTGTTGGCAGTACAGGCCGGTATGGAGGGAAGAGCAGGCTTGGTTATGCAGAAAGGGTTTCCTCTATTTCTCGCTATCGCCGTATTGTGTTATTCCGGGGTGACGCTGGAGCGCGAGAAGGTCTGGCAGGATTTGAAGAGCCTCTGGATGGACAACGTGAAAAGATACCTGAACAGGGAAGGGCATATCAGCAACTGGTGGATTACTACCGGAATATCAGAGAGTTCCGCAAGGTATCGGAGGTCTATGGGACCACTATTGAGAAGATTCGAAAGGCCCACATCGGCGATCGCGAGACAGGCAAAGGGTTCTCAACGGGGGCACAATACGACTTGGAATTGCTTTAAAAATCCTTTGTTTGGATGGGAGCGTGTTTTCTGGGATCACTCAAATCGTCAGGCACTTTTAGATCTGGTTCTGTTATTACGGTTCTTCGCATAAGATTGTGGGTAAAATGAGGGGGTAGATTCTCTGCAACACAAAGGCAGATAAGGGAAAAAGTATCTTGAAGAAGGGCGAAGAATCTGGCATGATCCCATAATGGGAAAAAAGAGGACTTTGCTGAACAAAATATCTGGCTGCCGTTTAAAGGCAGGACTACTGCACCGCTTCATGCCTTGTCATTGTCCGGCTTAGAGACTGTGTCACAATGCAAGGCGATTCTAAAAAGTGGGAATGGAAGCGTGTATGGGCAACAATTTTACTTCCGACACTATATCACAACCTCCATGAGTTGAAAGGTGGGCGAAGATTTTCAATTTTTCGTTCCAAAATGCATTGCGACTCAGCCTCCAAGTCGGGGAATGCCATGGTATGTTATTGGAATTAACCTGCTCGGTTACGCAAAGAACCAGAATGCAGAAAGGGTCTGAATCATGCAAGAATCAGGATATATCAAAATGAGTTTTAAGAATAGAATCCGTATTTTTACTATATTTATAGCCATCTTATCATCCTTGATTGCTTCGGATGCCTGTCGCAAACAGCAAAAACCATGGAACCTGGTGTTGATTACCATAGATACCCTTCGCGCCGATCACCTGACACCTTACGGGTATCAACGGGACACATCTCCTTTCTTGAATCAGCTTGCTGATGAGAGTTTTTTATTTAAGGATGTGGTCTCGCAGTGCGGGACCACGGCACAATCCCTGTCGTCTCTCATGACCGGACTCTATCCGTATACAGATCAGATCATTCTTCAGAATGGTCCTATTGTTTTTTTAAAAAAAAAGAACTTAACCCTGGCCAGGATTCTGCAACAAAAAGGATATCGTACCCATGCCATTACGTCCTCCATTCAGTCTGCTCCGGTCACAGGAATCAACCTGGGTTTTGAAACGTTTGATGCCATTGAGGTGAATGCGGTATTGGACAAAAGCAATAGAAGAACGGCGGAGCAAATAACCCGCCTGGCAGTGGACTGGCTTAGAAAAAGAAGCCATGATAAACCTTTCTTTTTGTGGCTCCATTACCTCGACCCGCATTATCCATACAGCCCGCCGGAGGCTTATACCCGGTTTTTTAAACAGGAAAAACCAGCTGAGGAAGGAGATAAAAAATATTACAGATTTGATGAAATGCATTCGGAAAATTATCCGCTTTCCGATGGAGAAGTGGAGCGTTTGATCATCAACTATGATCGGGAGATACGTTACACGGATACATCATTGGAAGCCCTTTTCCAGAATGGGTTGAAACCTCTGCTCGCGAATACGGTCGTCATTGTTACGGCAGACCATGGAGAATCTCTGGGAAATCATTTCATTATAACGCATAATGAACTTTATCAGTCCATTCTCCATATTCCATTGCTGATCCACCTCCCGGACAAAGCGCACCCCAAGGGAGTAATAAAAAATCCGGTTATGCTTTTGGATATTTTTCCTACGGTACTTGATCTCTTGGGTATTCCGTCAGAATTTCCAGTTCGTGGGAAGAGTTTAAAATCCCTGCTCTTTGCGAAACCGGAAGAGGGGAAGCGGGATCAGCGCTTCCGCATGGCCGAATATCATGACAGGAAGGCATTTCTTTTAGAAAAAATGAAAATGATTGACCGGGGAAGCCGCAGGGAGCTATACGATCTTGAGAAAGACCCTTATGAATTTAGGGACTTGTCCGGCACGATGCAGGACGATCAAGACAAGCTGCTTGCGGAGGCTTTGCGGATAAAAAAAGACGCTGCAGTCTATGATAGGAGCAACATCGAGGCCCTGCCGCAGGTGACGCCTGAGATGAGGGATGAGCTGAAATCGCTGGGTTATGTGACAAAATGACGGTTCTCAATGGTTATCTCAACCGGCAAAGAATCATAAGAGGTATCCGTGGGGCTGTTGAAAAAGTGTTTTTCTGGTCTCATGCCGTCATTCCGGCGTAGGCGGGAATCCAGGTCTTTCATAGTATTACCGGATGCCCGCTCCCCGCTGAATGCATGCGAGGACAAGTTTCTCGGGCATGACAAACACAACTTTGATAGAAACAGTCTATCGGAATTATCAGATTTTATAAGGGTTTCGAACGATTTTAGATCCATGGCGCCATATTAATCCGGTGCCAGATCTTTTACAATTACCTTAAATAAACATAATGTTTGAGAAAAAGAGTCAGGGAGACAAAACGGATACAAACAGAATGGAATTCAGCGACTGGTTGTGGCTGCTTGCTGTAGCGGGGATTGGTTCAGCCAACCGTATAAATCATCTAAGCACTCAGGTAATCATGGGGGATGAGATGCATGCCCTTTACCGTGCGCTCTTGCATCCCATGATCTACAATTTTACTCATTTCCAGTCTACGGACAACTGCATTCCACTGACACTGTATTATCAATGGGTACTCAACAGTTTCGGGTTATCCGAAGCATGGATGCGTTTTCCTATGTTATTATCCGGGACGATCAGTCTGATACTGATCCCGCATGTCCTTGGAAAGGTGTTCGGCAGGGCAGTTGGCCTCCTTCTCGCGTTCCTGCTCTCGTTCAGCCTTGTTCACATCTATTACAGCAGGTTTGCCCGGCCCTATGTGATTGTTCAACTCTTAGAGTTTATAGCCATGGCATCCTATTTTGTCTGGCTGAAAAGGCCCCGTGTTAAATTCGCCTTAATCTATGCAATCAGTATTATTTCCGCTATTTTTTTTCATTTGTCAGCCATCCTCTTTTTGCTGAGTACGCAATTTTATGGATTTGCTTACATGCTTTGGTCTGGAAAGATTCGAAGCAGATCCGATCATACGCGTCCAACTTAGCGGCTATGCTGCTATTTTGGCAGGGACAAACAATGTTATTTTAAAAAGTATTTTTTTCTTATTCTCAGCCCTGGGATTGTATGGACTTTTCAAGAAATACATAGTTCTTGGAATATACGCACTATTCTTGATTTTTCTTCCTTTGGTGATGGCTATCTTGGTCCATCCATACAAGCTGGAAGTTCCTTTTGTGCTTGTGCGTTATACCATTGGGAATCTCCCTTTGATTCTGGCTCTTTTCGCCTTGGGAATTCGGGAGATTCCCAGATTGTTCTCGGAAAGTTTATTCATGCCTGATAAATTTTCAAAAATCCTTTTTTCCGCTATTTCATTTTGTTATGTATCTTCGATCTTCTGGACAAGTCCCGTTCCCTCCATGCTGACAAGACCAACCAGTTTTGATCTGAGCCCGCAGATTTTTAAATTTGAGAAGGCTGAAAAGCTTCCATTCTCCGAGTTTTATGAGCGATTAACGAAAGGACCGGAGAAAGGAGTTCTTATAGAATATCCATGGGATTGGAATGGGAGGAGAAGCCGTCTATTTTATTTGCGGCAGAGATCGCACGAATGGCGGGTAATTGGAGCATATTCGCTGTGGGGTCATGACCTGTTCAATGATCCGAGATTACATATGGCCAATTGCTTATTCATTATGAATCCGGAACACATTGCCGGAATGGGCGCACAATTTTTGATTGTACATAAAAACATTGATAAAGAGTTCAAGATCTTTCATGGAGAAGTGGATATGAATAATTGGCCGGAGGCAGAGCCGTACGTCATCCAGAGGGTTTTGGGAACCTGCACCCAATGGTTCGGGAAAGCCATTTATGAAGACAGGTATATTACCGTATTTAAATTACCATCCCACAAATAGTATGGAATCGCGTAGGGGGATTTGCTTTACTCGGGATCATCCATTTATACAAGCTTCAATAGTTTGAAGGAGTGATAGTAGCGGTATCCCTGGATCAAAAATCAAATTTATGGATTTTCTGCTGGCAGTTCTTGAACTGTTAAAGATCTTTCTTTTTTTTTCATGCGCCCGGCACCATGCGCCGTTTTCCAGAATTAACAGGTGTGCCTTTCCCGGAGATGCGGATTTGAAGAAATGGGCGCTCTATAGCCGCATACGAAACAGCGGACAGTGCTAACGCCAGTAAAAAAATACAAATGGCATTGAATGTGGGTGACAGCGGGAGATGATTTTTGAAGTAAAGGATGATGGGGATATGCCATAAATAGACACTGATGTGTAAATGCAGTAAGAGACCCCAAAAGGAACACAGGGAAGTAGCGGATCAGAGACACCTGATGAAATGTTTTCCAGGAAGAAAGATAAAAGGCATAAATGGTAGTCACCGCCGCCGCAACAGCCACCACGACGAATCCGTAGCGGGCCCGAAGAAAGACCATAAAAAAGATCATGACCAGTGGCAGGAAAAAATAATACTTAAACTCCATGGGAATGGTCCATTAAGATTGCAATACCGAGCAGGCCGTCAAGAGAGTGAATCTGAAGGTTGGATGAGGAAGTTTTCTTGAAGAACAAATAGTGAACAGTTTTGAGCATTTTCAGTTGTATGCACCATGCATAAAGTAAAAATTATTGAATATAACCCAGGGATTTAAGTTTTT
>Ga0100389_1005038_pt1 | contig 10119 bp, 8 predicted proteins | sample CryGeymeta201513_FD_81537 | JGI IMG/M metagenome (GOLD analysis project Ga0100389, IMG submission 81537) | Groundwater microbial communities from Crystal Geyser aquifers in Utah, USA - Crystal Geyser metaG 2015-13 | ecosystem: Environmental > Aquatic > Deep subsurface > Groundwater | place: USA... | reverse complement strand
TGGGCGCAAACGTCTTGTAGAGCGCACTATCTTGAGAGCCTAAATATAGAAGTAGCACAAGACCAATCGCAAACATGATGGCCTGCTGAGCAACACGCTCGGGACTAATACTAGTTAAGACTATGAGACTGAGCGAACCAGCTAAAACATAACAAAGAATAAGCCAAGGATCAACGAACCATTTTTTCATATTGAGATACGGACGACCACTAGGGCCGCCCCTACTGTCAAACTTGATGCACCGACTTTCTTTTTGATCTCATCTGTCCAGCGCGTAGGCCAAGAGGGGAGAGTAACCTCGATTTTGTCTGTGGGTGATAATCCCAGCTTCTTGCGCTCACCTTGGATATCACGCATGAGGTCGCGCGCAAGCCCCTCTTCTTCCAGTTCTGGAGTCAGGTGCGTGTCGAGAGCAAATCCAGCGCCTACTTTAATCTTTTTGACATTTAGTTCCTCGGCTAGGATCGCCTGAAGATCTGGACTTATAACCCCGGGGGTTGTAAGTGATGAAAGAGGCTGACGCAGACGGATGTTAGCTAGTTTGCGCGCAGCATGTCCTTTTTCGACGATCTGCATGATCGTTTCCATAGATTCTTCAAGTTTTGGATCAACGAATACCTGATTGGATTGTGGCCAGAGTTCAAGATGAACAGAGTCGAGACTGTTAGGCAGATTTTGATAAATACGCTCAGCCATAAAAGGCGCAAACGGTGCCATGAGGAGACAGTAGCGACGAAGCACATATTCTAGCACTGCCTGACTCTCTTGTGAGTTACGCAGGCGATCGCGCGAGAGTCGGAGATACCAAGTGGAGAATTCTTTGGCAAATGCCATAAGAGGACGAGTAGCAGAGACTACGTCATAAGCATCCATAGACTCGGTCACTTGCTTTGTGAGACCTTCTATTTTGGACAATAACCATTGATCTAATGGGTGCGTTGGGGACACGGGCGGATGATAATCCGCCCCTACAGACAATGTTTTATAGAACACAAAGATATTCCACCAGATATTCATGACGTTTTTGCGGATATCGTCGACTGCTGACTCAGAAAAGCTCAAATTATCTGCTTTCATCACGACTGAGCTCATGAGATATAGACGAAGAGAATCTACACCGTATTTGTCGATGAGCAAGGTGGGATCGGGATAGTTCTTCTTGCTCTTACTCATTTTACTGCCATCTTGTGCCAAAATGGTGCCGGTTGTAACCGCATTCTCGAAAGCTGGCTTGCCAAAGAGAGCAACAGACATGACGTGAAGAGTGTAGAACCAAGCACGAGTTTGGGCAATATACTCGACGATGTATTGGGCGGGATAGCGAGACTTAAATGATTCTTTGCTCTCAAAAGGATAGTGCTCGGCGGCAAATGGCATGCTCCCTGATTCAATCCAACAATCAAAGACATCGGGTATGCGGTGACCGATCTCAGTGCGATCATCATCAACATAAACATCAATATTGTCAATAAATTCGCGGTGAATGTCAGTGAGTGGAGGCAGTTTGGCAGTAGCCCACTGCTCTAGTTCTTCTGTCGAACCAAGAACGCGAATTTTGCCAGTTTTCTCCCCTATCCAAATAGGCATAGGCGTGCCCCAATAACGAGAACGAGAAACATTCCAATCGGGAGCAGTTTCTAGACCCTTGCCAAAGCGTCCCTTTTTAAGGAAATTTGGGTACCAATTGATATGTTCGTTTTGCTTGATGAGATCTGGCTTGATTTTTTGGATATTGATAAACCAAGCAGGGATTGCATTGTAGTAAAGCGCAGTGCCGCAGCGATAACAGAAAGGATAGGAGTGAGTAGTCATTCCAGATTTGAACATGAGACCACGGCTTTCTAAATCTTGGATTATCCAGTCCTGAGACTTGGTATAATATTGACCTGCGAGAGGGGTGACAAAATCTAAGAATTTGCCTTGATCGTCGAGCATAGGAACGGTCGGCAAACCTTCTTTTACTGCCAACTGGTAATCATCTTCACCGTAGATGGCGGCTGTGTGGACAATACCGGTCCCATCTTCGAGCGTGACAAAGTCAGCACTACAAACGACAAAAGATTTTTTGTATCCAGAAACTGGTAGATAGGAAAAGAGTGGTTCGTAAGTAAGGCCAACTAGATCGACTCCTTTGACTGTGTTTAGAACTTTGAGGTCCTGTGGGGCTAAATCTTTGGCAAACCAAAGCTTTTCATTACCTGATGCCACTTGCACGTATTGCGCGGTCGGATTGACGGCAAGACCTACGTTGCCAGGAAGTGTCCAGGGAGTGGTGGTCCAGGCGACTAGATATTCATTTGACTTGCCTACTACTTTAAATTTGACATAAACAGAGTGAGACTCGACATCTTTGTAGCTATTGTCCATGGCAATTTCAAAGTTGGAGAGAGGAGTACTACAGCGGGGACAATAAAGAATAACCCGACGACCTTGATAGACTAAGTTTTTCTTGTAAAGCTCTGAAAAAGCCCACCAGACAGACTCCATAAAAGTTTTGTCCATGGTCTTGTAAGAGTGATCCATGTCTACCCAACGACCGAGACGACGAATCATGACTTTCCATTCTTGATCATAACGCAAGATACTTGTGCGACAGGCAGAGTTGAACTTGTCGATCCCTAGTTCTTCGATCCCCTTTTTCCCACCCTTTAAGCCCAACTCTCCTTCGATCATGTTCTCGATGGGCACTCCATGACAGTCCCAGCCCCAGGTACGTTCGACCCGATATCCCTTCATAGTCCAGTAGCGAGGAACAACATCTTTGGCAGTGCTAGCTAAAAGGTGGCCGTAGTGAGGTAATCCCGTGGCAAATGGAGGGCCATCATAAAATACATAGGGTTTGTTGGCTGGGCGCTCTAAGACTGAGCGCTCGAAAGCATGAGTTTGATCCCAGTAACTGAGAACCTCTTCTTCGTGAGAGGCATGATTTAAGGCACTAGTAAATGTATCGACTTTTAACGATGTTTTTGTCATTGGATCATTATACATGTATGATATACACATGGGAAAGCGAGCAATTGTGCGACACATGAAAAAGATTGAACCAATACCTTTTACTAAGGTTGGATATGAGCAGCTAAAGGTACGACAGGCGGAGCTACAGGTCAAGCGGGAAGAGGTATTAATCGCGCTACAAAAAGCACGCGAGATGGGTGATCTGTCTGAAAATGGAGCTTATACAGCGGCTAGGTTTGAGCTGGGAAATGTCGACAGAGAGCTTAGAAGACTAGAGTTTAATATAAAGTATGGTCAAGTCACAACAGTCCAGGGATATGAACAAATCGGGTTTGGGAATGTGATCACGGTCGAGATCGCGGGACATGAATATACCTATACGCTCGTGGGGACACAAGAGTCGGATCCGAAAAAAGCCATGATCTCACTTGAGTCGCCAATTGGAACGGCGCTGCTTGGCAAACGAGTGAGTGAAAAAGCAACGGTCACAATGCCTGACCGCACGATTGAGTATCTAGTGAAAAAGATAGCTTAAGTTATTGTTGCCTCAAGAATGCGGGGATATCAAAGGGATCGGAGTCTTCTTTGGTGGTGGGTTTGGGGGGGATAAAAGGATCGTCCGGACCATCACCACTTGTGTCATCACCTGAGTCATCACTGTCGTCACCTGACTGGACCATCGCCTTTTGGCCGATGCCTTGCAAGGCGGTAAAACCACCCCGACCATTGCTATCAAATCCCGTCGCAATTACCGAGATCTTGATCTGATCACCCATAGCCTCATCAATCGTGGCCCCAAAGATGATATTGGCGTCTGGATCGGCGTGAGTAGAGATCATCTCAGTGGCCTCAGAAACTTCGTTCATCGTCAGACTGGTACCACCGGTGATATTGAAGAGAATACCACGCGCACCATCGATCTTGACCTCGAGGAGTGGTGAGGAGATAGCGGTACGAGCCGCCATCTGAGCTCTGTTTTCGCCGGTGCCCATCCCAACTCCCATGAGAGCGGTGCCGGCATCGGTCATGATGGCGCGAACATCGGCGAAATCTACATTGATGAGTCCTGAGACGGTAATTAAGTCAGAGATACCCTGGACTCCTTGACCTAGGACCGAATCGGCCACACGGAAGGCTTCTTGAAGAGTCATTTTTTTGTCGACTACATCCATGAGTTTCTGGTTGGGGATCACGATCAAAGTATCGACTTTTTCTTTGAGTTCTTCGATCCCCTCCTCAGCTACACTCATGCGACGAATACCCTCAAAGGCAAACGGTTTGGTCACAACCGCCACTGTCAAGGCACCTGCTTCTTTGGCTAGCTCTGCAATGATAGGGGCGCCACCTGTACCCGTACCTCCACCCATCCCAGCAGTAATAAAGACCATGTCAGTGTCTACGAGGAGTTCTTTGAGTTTTTCGCGGGATTCTTGCGCTGCCTGACTACCAACTTCGGGATCAGCTCCAGAGCCTAGACCTTTGGTCAGGTTTTCGCCAATTTGGACTTTGACGGTGGCGGGATTGTTGAGAAGCGCTTGAGTATCGGTGTTGACCGCGACAAACTGAACGCCCTTGATCTTGCCTGTCGCAATCATACTGCCGACGGCGTTGTTGCCACCCCCACCTACACCGATTACTTTGATTTTGGCAACTGCATTTAAATCTGGTTTTATTAGACCCATAGATTTCCTATCAGGGCAGGAAACTCTTAATGAAGTCTATCACTTTTTTGAAAAAATTAGAAGTCGAGATAATACCCTTGAACTTGGGGAGCCTGAAAGGTACTTTGCTAGTCGCTTGATCCGCTTTGTCATCCATAATGAGTAATCCTGCCACGGTAGCGTACTCTGGAGTCTTGATCTCATCTACCAGCCCAGTTAAACTAATTGGAGTAGCGATACGACTCTGCATGTTGAGAATCTTGCGGGCACTCTCGGTCAAGCCATAAGTCATAGACCCGCCACCCGTAATGATGAGTCCGGCAGGAGTCTTGCCGCCCATACCAGCTTTAATGAGTTCGGTTTTGATGAGCTCGAAGATTTCGTTGAGCCTAGGTCTCACAATCCCCTCTACGACGGCTTTGCGAGAGATTTTTTTGGGAGCGTCTGAGAGACCTAGTTTGGAGAGATCAATTTCGTCGGCTTGCTTTTTGCTACCCGGATTCTTTGGATCGAGTGCTTTGGCGATGCGCTCGTCTGGTGCTAAGTTGCGCTTGATTTTTTCTGCACTATCTAGAGAAACTCGTAGACCGATGGCGATATCGTTGGTGATGTTTTTGGCGCCGACTGGAACCACGGCGGAGTGCGCAAGAGCTCCGTCGATATAGACGCAGAGACTGGTGGTACCGCCACCGATATCGATCACAACGGCTCCCAGCTCTTTTTCGGTCTCGGTGAGTGTGGAGAGGGACGAGGCAAGACCGGCAAAGACAACTGCACGAGTATCGACCCCGATCTCACTCATAACTCGACTCAAGTTTTTGAGATTGACTGATGAACCTGTGATCAAGTGTGCCTCGACCTCAAGACGAACCCCAGACATTCCCACTGGATCTTTGATACCTTCTTGGTTGTCTACTAGAAAATAGCGAGGGATGACATGAAGAATTTCACGGGCAGTAGCAAGGGGGACGGCTTTGGCGGCTTCTACCACTCGTACTACATCGTCGTGACTGATCTCGCCACCCCGATCCTGGACGGCAACTAGGCCTTTGGAGTTTTGGGACTCGATGTGGATACCTGACACTGAGATAGCTACTTCTTTGACAGCAAACCCTGCCATGCGCTCGGCACTCTCGACAGCATCGGTGACTGACGAAATAGTATCTTCGATGTCAACGATCTGACTCTTGCGAATACCATGGCTTAACACACTCGCGACACCCACGACCCTTAGTTGATTGTCTTCTTCGCCTCTAGTGGCGATTACACAAGTAATCTTGGATGAGCCTAAATCAACAACTGAAATTTGGGAAGTTTTTTTCATAGTTTTATCTTAACACAGGACGAGCGAAGCGAACATCTATTGTGTTCACTCCTTCTAAGATTGTAGCGTCTGTCAAAATAGTCTGCAAGGCTCTCAGCTGGACAAGTTCATCTTTTTTGGGAGTGAAGATGGCGATCTTGCCACTGTCGAGAGCCAAATGAATGGTATCGGCATCAATCAAAGTAATAGTTTTGACTGCAAAGAGCTCATCGCTTACACGTTTAGCCAACTCGAGCGAACTAATGATATTTGCGTCTGTTGGGACTTTGCCAACTATAAAAGTGAGGGGGCCTTGGACTACAACAGAGGGAACATTGGGGTCTATGCGACGTGCCCCGATCACGCGCAGGCTAGAATCAAAAATAATCCAAGTAGGATCGTCTCCTGACACTTGTAGAGCCACGACTGGATAAACTGATTGGAGGGAGAGACTTATACTTCCTGGGAGTTCTTTGCTAAGCGTAGCTTCTCGGATAGTAAAGTCGAGCGAGGTCAAATGAGTAGTGACTTGGTCTCCTACAATCTTGAAAATATTTTGACCTTTGAGTTTGTCTAGTTCAGACAAAAGAGAGGGATCTTCACAGGGCTCCAAGTCAAGGACACAGTGAATGGAAGTGACGGCAAAAAATGAAGAGAACAAGACAAAGTAGAGGAGGGCGACTACCCCCAAACAAATCATGACGGGGAGCAAGATGTCGTAAGTAATGACTAGATATTTAGATTTACCAATCATATCAACCTAGCTGTTTCAACAAATGATTAACCAAAATATTGGTGGCGTCTATGGGGAGAGGGAGCTTAGTCCCTTTCAGTTGCTTGAGCTGTGTCACTGCTGAGGTAAATTGGGGTAGAGTCAGGCGAGACTGAGGCAAGATGAGTGCGAGCCTCGCAGACTCAAGAATCCTGGCATTTTTGAGCTGCTCGGCGTCGTGTGTCGACATGAGTGGAACTAAAATGGATGTCAAACCCAAAACACCTAGCTCATAGCAGATGTGAGCTCCAGAGCGACCAAGATACAACTGAGTACTATGGAGATAAGAACCGATCTCACTCTCGCCAATATAGCCACGGGGGAGATAACAATCAGCGAGACTAGCGAGAGTATTTTGGAGGGCACAGGCACGCTCGTAATCCTGAGTCTTGGAGTTGGTACCAGTTTGGTGGACGATATTGAAGTAAGTCAAGAGGTCAGAAAGATGGGCAAAAATAAATTGATTGAGTACGTGGGCGCCTTGCTTGCCACCCATGACCAAGAGAGTGGGACGTTTGCGACTAAAGAGAGTCTTGGACTTGCTAGTCAAGATACTAGAGCGCAGTGGCAGGCCCACTACCTCAATATGCTTGGCAGATAAATGTTTGGCGGAGTCAGGATATGTCAAGTAAACTACTTGAGCCAAACGGGCGATCAACTTATTGGCGCGTCCGGCTGTGACTGTTTGCTCATGCAGATAGATGGGGATACCCAAGAGTTTACCAGCGATGGCGACCGTACCACCCAAGTAACCACCAAAGCTCAAGACGGCGTGAGGCTTGATTTGACGCAGGAGAGAGAGGGCTTGGGATAAGCCGACTGGGAAGCGGATGAGCTCAGAGAGGTTGAGGATGAGCTTGCCAGCGTTTAAGTTGTAGAAGGGAATCTGAGCGGAGGTGACTTCTAGATACTCCGCACTATCATGTGCGTCTCCCCTACTGCTTTGTTTGTGACCGATCCAGACGACTTTGTGACTACGCCTCACTAGTTCTTGGGCGACGACAAGAGCTGAGTTGTGATGGCCACCGGTGACAACAATTGTGTGCATAGATAGAGTATAGCAATGCATTAACATCACATACCCGGTATGTGATGTTATATTTCGTGATCAATAAGCTGATTTTTAATTAATTGAAGAGTTTGCTGATATTCTAGGTTGTCATAAACAAAATTTCTGTAATATTCTCGGCTTTTTGATCTCAATACGTTGTCAAAATACAAGGGAAGTCTTTCTCCCCCATGCACGTAGTACTGCATGGATGAATATTTGTATTTGAGTGGATCATCTACAAGTTTTGCGCTGGTTGGATTGAGATGAATGTAACGTGAAATATGAAGTAATTGATTTTCCGATTCGATTAAAACTGATTTAAACCCTGATTCAAACAAATGCCCTTTCTGGTTTTTCTTAATGTTGTAGTAATGAACAAAAGATAATGTGAGTCGCTGCATGTATGTTGAAATACCTCCATCTACTTCCTGTTTCAATAACAAATGGAAATGATTGGGCATAATACAGTACGCCAAGATTGACACTAATCTGTCTGAATAATTGAGGTGAGTATCCTGATTCTCTTTGTAGCGTTTTTCGTAAGAGAGGCGACGAGGTGGATTTACTTGTGTGTAGTAGATGAGGGTTTTATAAAATGCTTTCGCGTCAGTTTCTTTCTTGAAGATTGGTAAGCTAAACTGACTACGGTTATAGATGTGATAATACTCACCCGTGACTAACGGAACTTTTCTGGATGGCATAAATTGATAATATCACATACCGGGTATGTGATATTAAATTCTGATACAATTACTAGATTGCGTCCCATATGATCAAAATTCACAAGAAAAGCGTACTATTTGTTACTCTAATCTGCGTATTTAGTCTCTTTGGATATTCCTGGTTAGTTAATCAACCTTTTACTCAACAAATAGATTCATTCGCACAACTACACAGATATTGGCTAATTATTATTTTAATTCTAGTAAAAATATTGGGCTTAGGCCTTATATGCTAATTAGTTGATATATTTCCTCTCAAGTGTCATACTGATATGGTATGATCTCTGCCAAGGAAAAATATATCAACATGCGTAGAATTTTGAACGAAAAGCAATGGAGACAATGTTTAGCAAATGAGGCACTTGAAAAAGGAAACGTTGCTTTAGTTGCACATACGGCTGGAGTTGCAATTAACACGGTTCGCCGTGGTATCGCAGAGGTGGAGTCGGGTGATCTCTATACTCCAGGGGATCGTATTAGAGCCAAGGGAGCTGGCCCCAAGCGTATTGTCGATACGGATATAACCCTCAAGTCCGATCTTGATAAACTTGTAGAACCCAAGGGTGACCCCATGAGCCCCATTCTCTGGACTACCAAATCATTAACTCATCTCTGTGATGCTCTACAAAAATTAGGACACAGTATTCGCCCCACAGCCTTATCTAAAATTCTCCATAAAGATGGCTTCTCTCTCAAGGCCAATAAAAAGAACATCGAGGGGGTCTCCCACCCTGACCGTGATCTGCAATTCCAACACATCAAACAGACAATAGGCAAATTTGAAACTAGTAAATCCCCCATGATCTCGATTGATTGCAAAAAGAAAGAACTCATTGGCAACTTTAAAAACAATGGGAAGGAGTGGCAACCTGAAGGACAAAACAGAGTAGTCAATGTCTATGATTTTAAAAATCTCTCAGACGGAAAGGCTGTCCCATATGGAGTCTATGACATCCTCCAAAACAAAGGATTTGTAAATGTAGGAGTTGACCATGACACTGCAGTATTTGCAGGAGAATCTGTTAGGAGATGGTGGGATAAGATCGGAAAAACCATTTATCCAGACGCCAGAGAAATCTTGATCACCAGTGATGGAGGTGGATCAAATGGAGTCAGAAATAGATTATGGAAAATAACACTCCAACAACTCGCTAATGAAACAGGTCTGAGTATCACAGTGACTCATCTTCCTCCAGCTACTAGCAAGTGGAACAAGATAGAGCACCGCCTATTCTCTTTTATCACGATTAATTGGCGAGCTAAACCACTCACCTCTCTTGAGACAATCATTGAACTACTCAGTCACACGACTACCAAAGAGGGATTAAAAGTGACTGCCATGATCGACCAAAACAAGTACCCCACCAAAATCAAAGTAACTGACGCACAACTCGCCAGTCTCAACATCATTCGTCATCAATTCCACGGAGAATGGAACTACACAATCCACCCACAAAATACTGTCAAGAGTTAGTTAATTAACAAGCGAGGCCTTAACAATTTGATACTGTATCTCAAATCATAAATGGTTTGTTGTCCCTCATGATGGCGAAGATTATGCCAGTTAACTTGCGGGAGACCGCACCAATCGCTGTCATCTTGTGTTTTCCCTCTTTTACTTTTTGTTCATAGAAGGCTTTGAGAACTGGGTTCTT
>Ga0100389_1005020_pt1 | contig 10147 bp, 7 predicted proteins | sample CryGeymeta201513_FD_81537 | JGI IMG/M metagenome (GOLD analysis project Ga0100389, IMG submission 81537) | Groundwater microbial communities from Crystal Geyser aquifers in Utah, USA - Crystal Geyser metaG 2015-13 | ecosystem: Environmental > Aquatic > Deep subsurface > Groundwater | place: USA... | reverse complement strand
GACGAAATGGGCCTCGAACGCCGCACGGCCAACAATTACCTGCGCGAACTGGAATTCCAGGGCAAGGCATTCAAGGATGGCCTCTACTGGTATCCGCTGGTGCTCAAGGAGTCCCGCCTGCGGCCCTTCGACCTTTCGCCCGAGGAGGCTGTGACGCTCTATTTGGGGGCTAGACTGCTCTCGAAGCAGCATGACAAGCGCAACGAGCCGGCCGAGACGGCGCTGCTCAAACTGGCTTCGGTACTCAAAGCCGACGCCGGGGTGGGGGACGAGATCGAGCAGGCGGCGCGCGAACTGGCGCAGCGCCCGGCAAGGCAGGGTTACCAGCCAATCTTCCGCGACGTGGTGCGCGCTTACATCTACCGCAAGAAAGTCGAACTCTCCTACCGCCCGCTGAATGCAAACAAATCCTTCCCCACCATCTTCTCCACCTATCTTTTGGAGCCATCCCCCATCGGCTTCTCGACCTACCTGATCGGGCATAGTTCGATTGTCAATGCCCTGCGCGCCTACAAACTGGAGCGCATCGAGTCAGTGCGCCTGACCAGCGAGCCTTACGCCATCCCGCCCGATTTCCCCGGCCTCGAAATTTTGCGCAACGCCTGGAGCATCGTAATGGGCGAAGAGACGATAAGGGTAGTGCTGCGCTTCAGCCCCCAGGTGAAAAGGCGCGTGCTCGAAACGCGCTGGCATCCCTCGCAGGAAACCAGCGACGATCCCGATAAACCCGGCTGGCTGCGCTGGCAGGTGGACGTAGCCGATACGCTGGATTTGCTGCCCTGGGTGAGGGGCTGGGGTGCGGATTGTGAGGTGGTGGAGCCGAGGGAGTTTAGGGAAACATTGATGGGAGAAACAAAACGACTGATGCGAGTATATGGAATCGATCAAGCGCAGAATATAAATACAGATCGCCTTTTGCGCTTGTGGGGGAAGACTCGTCATGGAAGCACAAACCCAGAAGATTTTCATCCTGCATTATTTCATATGCTGGATGTTGGAAATGTCGCGCGCGAACTATTAAGTAATCACTCTTCACCGCGCTGGCGACGCGCCTTGTCCAATGCGCTCAATGCCGATGCTGAAACACTCACGGATTGGTTGCCCTACTTTGTTGCATTGCACGATATTGGCAAAGTGTCTGCCGCATTTCAATCACTCAACAAAGAGCAAATGGCGCGGCTTCGGCGCGAGGGATTTACATTAGGCACAATGAATATCCCGCATGCTCATATTACTCAAATATACCTTGAAGAGATGTTACCGCAAATATTTGAAGCAACTTCCAGCAAAATACAATTATTTAGTGAATCCCTTGGTGGACATCATGGCCGCTTTGCGCATCCTGACGAGGAAATCAAATCAGGACGCCGCAAGTTAAGTGTTGAATTCGAAGAATGGAAATCTCTACGGCAAATGGTGGACACCATTCTGCAAAAGGAATTACTCATGCGCGAAACCAAATCGCTTGAGGATCCTCTCAACATATCAACAGCGATTATGGCGTTTACTGGCTTTATGATCTTGTGTGATTGGCTTGGTTCTGATGAACGATATTTCCCACCCACGCCAAGCGCAGGGTTGGCTTCTTATTTGGAAAAAAGCCGCCAGCGCGCCGCGCAAGCCACGCGCGATTCGGGATTGCTGGCAACGGCTTGGAGCGACATGCCAACGGAAGTTGAATCGTTGTTCGCCGACTTGATTCCGTTGCGGTCACTCCAATTTGCGATTGATGAAATTCCAGAGAACCTTTTGCAGTCGCCTTCACTGACGATCATCGAAGCGCCGACAGGCGAGGGAAAAACCGAAGCCGCGCTCGCGCTGGCGCATCGCATTGCGCGAATCACAGGCACAGACGAATTGTATTACGCCCTACCGACAATGGCGACAAGCAATCAAATGTTTGAGCGGCTGCAAGCCCACTTACAAAAACGATTGCGGCTTGATGCGTCTGTCAAATTGGTACACGGTCAGGCATTTTTGATCGAAGAAGATTTGCGCGCTGCATCCATCAACCCGCTGGAAAATGGTGATGACAAATCAGATGCGAACGAATCGGTGTCATGGTTCAACTCCAAGAAGCGTGCGCTGATTGCCCCGTTTGGAGTTGGGACGATTGATCAAGCCGAACTCGCCGCGCTAAACGTCAAGCACGCCGCGCTTCGAATGATGGGTTTAGTTGGCAAAGTTATCATCGTGGATGAGGTGCACGCCTACGATACATATATGACGACTATCATTGAACGGCTTTTGAGCTGGCTGGCATCAATGAACACGTCCGTCATTTTGCTTTCGGCCACACTACCCAAATCGCGCCGTCAAAAGCTTGCTCAAGCATACGGTGTGAAGATGAATTTGAACGATGAGCAGGCGAATGCCTATCCAAGTTTGTTGATAGTCAGCGAAAAAGGCACTCACCAAGCCAGTCCCACTGTCTGGCAACCAAATCGCAAGATTGAGTTGCATGAGTTGCATTTTGATGACGAGAATGCGCAAGAAAAAGCCCAATGGTTGTTAGACGCAGTTTCTAATGGTGGTTGTGTCTGCTGGATTACGAACACAGTCAAACGCGCACAACGCATTTTCGATATTTTGCGAAAGGCATCGCCCGACGTTGAGCTGCAATTGCTCCATTCGCAATTTCCGCTGGAGGAACGACAAAAGCGTGAAGATGATTTGAAAAACAAGTATGGGCGAACCGGCAATCGCCCACCCAAAGGCATTGTTGTTGGCACACAGGTGCTTGAACAGAGTCTCGATCTCGATTTTGACGTAATGGTTTCCGACCTTGCGCCAATTGACTTGCTCTTGCAACGTGCGGGCAGATTGCATCGACATAACCGTGCGCGTCCCGCCGCGCATATGACTCCACACCTGTGGCTCAACTTTGAAATAACATCGGAAGGTGATTTGAAGCTGGGAACGGACCGAACGATTTACGACGAGTTCATTATGCGCCAAACATACAAAACGCTTGCTGAATGCCCACAGATTCAATTGCCAAATGATTATCGTACGTTGATCGAAGCGGTATACACGGACCAGCCACCGTCAGAGGATGATCCATTGTACGATGCGTGGCTGGAGTTGCAATCGAAACAAAAAATTGCTTTCGGGGAAGCGCGAGAGCGTCTCTTGCCCGAGCCTCACCCTCGCGATTCATTTGCCAAGACCGCCGCAATGCGCGTCACGTTCGAGGAGGATGAGAACCGCGCGGACTGGGTGGTTGCCAAGACGCGCCTGGGTGAGCGCACCTTGAACATTATCCCGCTTGAGCGCGAGGGTGATTTTGTAGTCCTGGCAAACACAAACGAAAGGATCACGGTGCACGCGGAAGCGTCCCGCGATGCTCAACGCGGACTATTGCATCAACATCTTCGGATCAGCAATCAAACCGTAATCGATGAAATTCTAGTGGATGCCGAGGAAAATGCAACCAAACTATTCACACAATCAGCGTTGCTAAAGGGCTTTTACCCCCTCTGGCTGAAAGGAGGCAAAAGGGAATTTAAAACAAAACGCGGTATGTTGCGAATCACCCTTGACCCGCAACTGGGACTGGTTATTGAAAAGGAGAGCAAAGCCAATGACACAGAGGAATGATAAAGAAGCGCCTTCGTTCAATTTGTGGACTGAGCCATGGATCTTGCTGGAGAACTCGCGCGGCGAATTGTCTCAACACTGCATTCGCGACGCGCTGGTGCACGCACACAAGTACGTCGCCATCTACGATCCATCGCCGCTTGTCGTAGTGGGAATTCACCGCCTGCTCACAGCGATTTTGCAGGAGGCACTGAACCCGAAGGAGAACGAAGATCTCAATCAACTTTGGGCACGCGGCGAGTTTCCCGCCGAAAAGATTGACCAGTTCGGTGAGCAATATGCGGACCGCTTTGACTTGTTCTCGGAAGACAAGCCGTTCTTCCAAAGCGCAGATTTGCCGATGTTTCCAGATGAAAAAGAGCGTAAAGCGAGCAAGTGCGTCGCTCAACTTTTTCCCGAAACACCGTCGGGCTCACTTGTCACGCATTATCGGCATATGACGGATGAGGAGCAAATCTTTTCACCTGTGGCGGTAGCGGCAGGTTTGGTCACAATACCGCCGTTTATCTCTTCAGGCGGAGCGGGTTTGATGCCTTCAATCAATGGCGTGCCGCCGATTTACGTTCTGCCATCGGGCAAAATACTTTTTGAAAGTTTGGCGGCTTCACTACTTACCGCGCGCTGGCTTGATAAGTACGCATCGGCACAAAGTGACCTAGCCTGGTGGAGACGTACTGTACCTGTAATCATTCAAGAAAGCAAAAAGAAGAAACCGGACATGAAATTCATCGAGCATCACCAATTGGGCGAGGTAAGTTACCTGCACGGTCTCACATTTCCCGCGCGTAAGGTTCGTTTACACCCCGAACACCTGAATACCATCTGCTCGCGCACAGGCCAACGGAGCAAATGGTGTGTGCGGACGATGGCGTTTCGGATGGGCGAGAGTTGTATGGAGGAAGTTCAGTGGCAAGACCCCTTCGCCGCTTACCGACTGCCAGTAAAACCCACAGGCAAACGTAAATCTTCTTCCAACAAGAAGAGCGCGGACAAACCCAAGCCGATTCGTCCAATGCGAAGTCGCGCTGCATGGCGTGAATTCACAGGCTTGTTCTTGCAACGGAATGATGAAACCCAACAGACGCGCCGACCGCTTTTTCTCAACCAACTGGCAGAACTGAATATTAGCAAACACGCCCAGATATATCCATTCCGTTGTGTTGCGTGGCAAACTGATGGCAAAATGAAATTTTATGAATGGATGGATTTCGGCTTCGATGTACCGCCGTCGCTCTTGCAAGACCCCAACGGCGCAGAATGGACCGATCGAGCGCTGACTTTTGCAACCGAATGCGCCAACATTATCAAGCGTGTCTTTTCCAGCACGTTCAAACGCGACGCTAAAAGTCCAGAACGGTTTAGACGCTTGAGGGAACGCATCGAAGCCGACTTCTGGTCCGCGCTGGCGGGCAAGTTTCGCCAATTCGTGCTTGACCTGGGCAACGGCGACAGGCAACGACAAACGCTTGATGGGTGGTACGACACAGTTGTGCGTGAGGCGAAAGGCGAATTCGACCGCGCGGCAGACTCCACCGGCGATGACGGCAACACTTTGTTCAAGATCGAACAGGGTAAAGAGCGTTGCCGAAAAGAATTAAACATCTTGCGAAGCAAAACCAGACAAGGAGGATGATATGCCCAATCGCGAACCCGATCCGAAAGTTGAAAAATTCCTGCAAAATCTGTCCGCGCTCGACGCGGGCGGCAAGGCCAGATTGAAGCGGGATGCAGGCAAACCACTGGCCGAAGCGAAAAGTCTTGGCTTGTTCTATCGCCTGTTGCCATATGGGTTGAGCGCGGCGCAGGAAGAAATCTTCTTTCTGCTTGCAACCCTCTACCCGCTTGCCGATGGCGGAGGCAAAGGGAATTTCGGTGCATCGTTGCACAGCGCCCGCGATCCCGATCCCAAGAAGAACAAGGGGTTGAATCGCCGTGTGGAAGTCCTGCTTGATTCGGACGCGGCACAGTTACCCTTCCGTTTGCGCCAGGCGGTGCGATTGTTGAAATCGAAGCCAGTCGCTGTGAATTGGCAACAATTGCTCGAAGATTTACTGCGCTGGAAATCCGTTAACCGAACCGTTCAAAAGCAATGGGCGCGTGCGTACTTTGGAATATCCCAACCGATAGCCGAAGAAAGCGCTCCTACAGCAAGCGAAACAGAACCCATTTTGTAAGACGTTCCAAACCCACCTATATTTTCAAGGAGATAAATAAAATGTTAATCCAATTCCATCTGCTTCAAAACTACCAGCCGTCCAATTTGAATCGCGATGACACAGGTTCGCCCAAAGATGCAATCTTTGGCGGCTTCCTACGCGGGCGTATTTCAAGCCAGTGTTTGAAGCGCAGTATTCGCTATTCGGATGTGTTCAAGTCCTTCGACGATGAAGGATTGCTGGGAAAACGAACACAGACGTTGCCATCTCTCGTCAGCGAAAAATTGAGCGAGATGAAAGTGGAGGAGAAAACGATTGCGGCGATTCTTTCCCGTTTGCCTGACATCGTGCGGGGCAAGACCAAAGCCGAAAAAGCCGAAGAGGGTGGAGAAGAAACCGAGGAACCCACGAACGAATCCGAGGGATCTGCCGCAACGGATGACACCAAACAACTCGTCTTTCTCGACGTGACAACAGAACTGGGCCCTTTCGCAGAGAGATTGCATGAGGCATACCTCAAAATCGGCGCGGGAAAGTGGGCAAAAGCCAAACTCAACGAAATCAACAAGTATCTTGGCGAGAGTATTCCGCGCTCTGTGGATATTGCCATGTTTGGCAGGATGACAACGGCGCAAGCATTCAAGAACGTGCAAGCGTCAGTCCAGGTGGCTCATGCCCTTTCTACGAACGCGCTCAAACAGGAATTCGACTATTACACCGCCATGGACGAGTTGAAACCCGCTAGCGAACCAGGCGCGGATATGATTGGCGACATTGAGTTCAACAGTTGTACCTACTACAAGTACCTCAATGTGCATTGGGAAGAACTGGTCACGAATCTCGGCGGCGACAAAGAGGTAGCGCGACGCGCCGTATTGGCATTGCTTGAAGCCGCGGCGATGGCGCACCCAAGCGGCAAGCAAAACTCGTTTGGCGCGTTCAATCTGCCCGATTTCGTGCTGGTCGAAGTTTCGGATCGCAATTTGCCCGTGAGTTACGCCAACGCGTTCCTCAAACCAGTCAGTGGCTTTGGGGACAAAACGCTGATGGCTAACTCGGAACAGCAGTTGGCCGATTATGTCGTACGCCTGAGTAAAGCATACAACCTCGCGCCGAAACGCGCCTATTTCGCGGTGGATGACCTGCCATTCCTTGATCTCAAAGCGCAAGCGTCGCTCGACGATGTAAAAAAGTGGCTCGGGCCGCAACTCGGCTAGAGAAACTGGAGTCGAAATGTCAAATACTTTGTTTTTGCGTTTCGCCAGTCCATTGCAGTCGTGGGGTGAAGACAGTCAATGGTCAGAGCGGCGCACCGCACCCGAACCGACAAAAAGCGGAGTCGTTGGTTTGATGGCGTGCGCGCTGGGCTGGGCGGATGATGAACGGATTCGCGATCTCTCGCGGCGCGTTCGTATGGGCGTGCGCTGTGATGTGCCTGGCGCACCCGCGCCTTTGCGCGATTACCACACTGTCGGCGGCGGATTCGATGAACCGCAATTGCTGACCGCCAAAGGCAAACCCAAGTACATCACGAACACGAAAAAGCCGCACACCGAACCGACCTGGCGCTATTACCTCTGCGATGCTTCGTTCCTCGTCGCCGTGCAATCTGATGCCGAAACTGTCGCTCAACTCGCTCACGCTATTCAATTCCCAGTTTGGCAAATCTTCCTGGGACGCAAGAGTTGTGTGCCTACATGTCCGCTGTTTGACAGCATGGGAGATTATGATTCGATACAGGCCGCGCTGGAACAACATCCTGCGCGATTCCTAGATCGCGAAGAAGCCAGATACCTCGAATCTCATCCGCGCGTTGTTATTGAGTGTGAATCACTGGAACCTGGAAGCGTGCGCCGACGCGCACAACTCACTTCGCGTACGCATTGGCTTCACGAACCTTGTTACATGCGCGAGGATCGCGTGCGGAATGAAATCAGAGTCGAATACCTGGACAAAGGAGAGTAGCTAATGTACCTCTCCCGCCTCATCCTCAACCCTCGCTCCCGCCAGGTGCAACGCGAACTGGCAGACCCCTACGAGTTGCACCGCACGGTCTGCCGCGCCTTTCCCGACGCGAATTACAAGGAGAACGAGCCATCGGGAATCCTCTTCCGCGTGGATTTGCATCCAAAAACGCGCCTTCCCACCCTGCTGGTACAGTCGCAGTTACAACCTGAGTGGTCATTCCTGCTCACAGACAGGAAGGATTATCTGCTGGACAAAGCCCCCCTGCCGTTGGGTATAGAAAACCCTGCATGGAAGGAAATGAACCTGCAATTGCGCGCAGGTCAGGCATTGGCCTTTCGCCTGCGCGCCAACCCAACGGTCAAGAAGGATCGGGAAGGGAAAACGCAGGGGCGGCGCGTGGGACTCGTCCGCGAGGAAGATCAGCAGAAATGGCTGGAGCGCAAACTCGAATCCGCTGGCGCGGCGCTGGTCTCCGTCAACATTGCAGACGATCAACTCGTGCGCGGCAAATTGTTCATCGAAAAGAACGATGAAAAACGATTGCGGTTCCTCTCCGTCCTGTTCGACGGCGTATTGCAAGTGAAAGACCCAAAACAGCTTGTGGAAACGATCTACACAGGCATTGGCAGCGCCAAAGGGCTGGGCTTCGGCCTGCTCTCGCTGGCCCCGGCCTGAGCGAACAACTTTCCTTATAGCAACGTAAAGCTTCCTTATAGGAACGTATAAGTTTCCTTATAGGAAAGCAAAGTTTCCTTATAGGAAAGCAACGCCTCCTTACTGAAAAACGGCGCGGGTAGCGTGAAGCGCTGAGAGACTGCCAAAGGGCGCGCCCCGCCGGAGACGCGGGAACCGCCCGGAGGCCGCCTCTGTCTCCATCCGCACCTTAAAAACCGAATAGTTTTGGGAAAGGAAGTGAGACATGCAAGATTTACACGATTTGCCTAAACTGCGTGACAGCCTAAGCTACCTTTATGTTGAACACGCCGTTCTCAACCAGAAAGACCATGCGATTGAATACATCCGCCAGGACGAGGGCCGGGTGATGATCCCGGTGGCGGCGTTGGGCGTTTTGCTTCTCGGGCCTGGCACCCGCATCACCCATGCCGCCATCCGCACGCTGGCCGACAACGGCTGCGCGGCCGTCTGGGTGGGGGAGGATGGGACGAAGTTCTACGCCCAGGGGACTGGCGAGACGCGCCGTTCGTTTCACACCTTGCGACAGGCGGAAATGTCCTGTGACCCGCAACAGAGATTGGGCGTGATCCGGCGCATGTACCAATACCGGTTCCCCGAACCGCTCGAAGCAGATCTGACTCTGGAACAGATCCGCGGCATGGAAGGGTCACGCGTCCGCAGTTCCTATTACCGGGCGAGCAAGACTTACGGCGTCCCCTGGCACGGCCGTAGTTATGACCGTGCCAGTTGGGGCAGCGGCGACCCGATCAACCGCGCCCTCTCCGCCGCCAACGCCCTGCTCAACGGTCTGTGCCATACGGCCATCGTTTCGGGTGGGTATTCCCCGGCGTTGGGCTTTATCCATACCGGCAAACAGCTTTCTTTTGTCTACGATGTTGCCGACCTGTACAAGGCTGAGATTACCGTCCCGCTGGCGTTCCAGACGGTAGCCGAGTCAACCGACAAAGTGGAAGCGCGCGTCCGGACGGCTTGCCGGGAAAAGTTCCGGGAAGCGAAACTGCTGGACCGTATCCTGCCGGATATTGACAGTCTGTTGCAGATTGACCCTGAGACTTTTGTCGAAGGCGACGATTTCGACGGCGATCCGGCTCTCCCCGGACCCCTGTGGGATGTTTCCCCTTTGGGGACGATGTCTGACGAAGAGAGCGAGGAGGCGGCTGAATGATCGTCATGATCCTGGAGAAAGTTCCCCTGCGCTTGCGCGGCGAATTGACACGCTGGCTGATCGAACCGCGGAGTGGAATATTTGTCGGACACGTCAACGGCATGGTGCGTGAGCGTTTATGGGAGAAATGCTGCAAGGCACGCGGGGCAGGCGGTATTGTTCAACTCTGGTCCACCAATACCGAGCAGCATTTCAAAATGCGGATGGTGGGCGATACCACTCGCCAGATTGTTGAACTGGAAGGATTGCAGTTGATCCAAGTACCCTTGGAGCCGGGTGAAGAGGTAGAAGAAGATGAAATCAAAACGCCAGATATGGGCAAAAAGCCATAAATAGCCCGGTTAAGCCAAAATATGGTAGTTTCCCCACACACGTGGGGGTGAACCGCCTCACGCGCCGAGTACTACACGTTCAAACCGAGTTTCCCCACACACGTGGGGGTGAACCGGAGAGGATTTGTTTTTCCAACGCGCACAGACCAGTTTCCCCACACACGTGGGGGTGAACCCGGTTGCGACATAATTGTGAACGTTTTAGAGTACAGTTTCCCCACACACGTGGG
>Ga0100389_1005011_pt1 | contig 10153 bp, 7 predicted proteins | sample CryGeymeta201513_FD_81537 | JGI IMG/M metagenome (GOLD analysis project Ga0100389, IMG submission 81537) | Groundwater microbial communities from Crystal Geyser aquifers in Utah, USA - Crystal Geyser metaG 2015-13 | ecosystem: Environmental > Aquatic > Deep subsurface > Groundwater | place: USA... | reverse complement strand
GCTATCGCCTGGAGCCTGGCCATCGGCATGATGGTTTTTTTTAGCCTGGGGCCTGGGCAAAGCCATGGCTTGTCGGCGCCGACCGAGGTTTGGCGAGGTTTCGCGGTCTCACATCTCCTCGTCTGGCTGCTCGGCCTTGCCGGCATTGCCGTGGCTGCGGACTATGCCTTCCGGCACCTGAACCGCAGGCTGGCCGAGCTGGGTAAACTGGAACTCACGGCCAAGGTATTCGACGACAGCCTACAGGCGATTGCGATTACCGATCCCTATGGAAAAATCATCAAGGTCAACCCGATGTTCTCCGAAATAACCGGGTTTGAGCCTGCTGAGGTCATCGGCAAGGACATTGCCTGGCTGGACGAACCGGACAGTGACGGTGCTGAGGGTATCGCCGACCCGTCATACAAATTGAGATCGGCAAGCTGCTGGGCCGGCGAAACCCGTAAACGGCGCAAGAATGGCGAGGCCTTCACCGCCTGGGAAAACGCCTCGGCCATCGACGATGATGCCGGCCAGCGCCAGAGCTGCATCTTTATGTTCCAGGACATCACCGACCGCAAATCGTTTTCCTCCCGACTGGAGCAACTGGCCCACTATGACCCGCTGACCGATCTGCCTAACCGGCGCTTGCTTTCCGACCGGGTCGCTCATGCCGTTCAGCGCGCCAGCCGGAGCAACGAGCAACATGCGCTGCTGTTCATCGACCTGGATCATTTCAAGCGCATCAACGACACCATGGGTCATCTATCAGGCGATCACCTGTTGGTGGTGGTCGCCGAACGCTTGCAAAACTGCGTGCGCGCCAGCGATACCGTGGCCCGGCTGGGCGGCGACGAATTCGCCATCCTGCTGGAGGAGATCGAGGTTGTGGACGTCGAACGGATCGTCGAAAAAATACTGACCACGCTGACCGTGCCGATCCTGCTGGAAGGCCGAAACTGGCATATCGGCGCCAGTATCGGCATCAGCCTGAGTCCGCGCGACGGCGCCGACATGGCCGCGCTGCTGAAAAACGCCGACACCGCTTTGTACCGGGCCAAGGCGGATGGCCGACACTGCTTCCGGTTTTTCGACCAGGCAATGGCCGATCAGGCAGCGTTGCAAGTAGGCCAAGAAGCGGCGCTGCGTCTGGCGGTGGAGAGCAAGGCATTTGTCCTGCATTACCAACCCCAACTCGACATGGCCAACGGCAAAATCATCGGTGTCGAGGCCCTGGTCCGTTGGCAGCGAGGCGACGAAATTATCTCGCCGCAGGAATTCATCGCCCTGGCCGAGGACACTGGTCTCATCGTGCCCATCGGCCGCTGGCTGCTTGGCGCCGCCTGTCGCGACATCAAATCGCTTCATGGCGAGGGCTTCGGCGACCTGAAGCTGGCAATAAACCTGTCGGCGGTGGAATTGAAGCAGACCGACTTTGTCGAGCAGATACTGCTGACCCTGGCCGAATCCGGATTCCCGCCCAACAGGCTGGAGCTGGAAATTACCGAGAGCACCATGCTGGTGGACGTCAACCGGGTCATCAGCGTGCTCGATGCGCTCGCCGCTACCGGCATCAGTTTGTCTATCGACGACTTTGGCACAGGCTATTCCTCGCTGTCCTACCTGAAGCAACTGCCGGTCGACTTCATCAAGATAGACCGCAGTTTTGTGCGCAATACGCCGGATGACAAGGAAGACTGCACCATTGTCCAGGCCATCGTCACCATGAGTCACACCTTGGACATGAAAGTCGTGGCCGAAGGCGTGGAAACCGACCAGCAGATGCAATTCCTGAGCGCCAAGGGCTGCGACATCAGCCAGGGCTATCTGATCTCAAAACCACTCCCGATCGACGAATTGCGGCCGTGGCTGGGCGACTGGCAGGCCCAGGCGCGGAGGCGTGTTTTCAGACCCGCCTGACAGACCAGTGTGATCGGACTATCCTGAGCCGATCGACGCCTATTCAGCCACTCAGCCATGTCCGACCTCAGCAAACACGCGACCCGCCTCATTATCCGCCTGCCCATCTCGGGCATGACCTGCGCCTCCTGTTCGACCCGGCTGGAAAACAACCTGAATCGCCTGCCCGGCGTCGAGGCCCAGGTCAACCTGGCCACCGAACAGGCCCAGGTCAGTTTCGATCCTGAGCAGACCGATGCCCAGGCGATCTTGATGCAAGTAAACAAGACCGGTTTCAGCGTGCCGCCTCGCACCCTGAACCTGAACATCGCCGGTATGACCTGTGCCTCTTGCTCCAGTCGGCTGGAGCGCGTTCTCAATACATTGCCCGGGGTCGAGGCGCAGATCAACCTGGCTACCGAAAAGGCGCGAGTCCGTTACCAGCCCGGTCTGATCGACGAGGATGGGCTGATCGCCGCTGTGGCCCGTGCCGGGTTCACCGCCACGCCGGCCACGGAAGAACAACGGGCTCAGGAAAAGGCCCGCAAGGCCGCCGAATATCGCCATGAGGTGCGAGTATTCGTCTTTGCCGCGCTGTTGACCGTGCCCTTGCTGTTGGAAATGGCGGCCATGATCGGCGGTGAACATGGCCATCCCTTCCTCCCCGGCTGGGTGCAATGGCTGCTGGCCACGCCGGTGCAGTTCTGGGCCGGCTGGCGCTTCTATGACGGGGCATGGAAATCGCTGCGCGGCGGCGGCGCCAACATGGACGTACTGGTCGCGCTGGGCACCAGCGCGGCCTATTTCTTCAGCCTGGCCACCTTGTTGCTGGCACCTGGCGGGCATCTTTATTTCGAGGCCAGCGCCGCCGTAGTCACTCTGGTGCGCCTGGGCAAACTATTGGAGGTCCGCGCCAAGAGCCGGACCTCGACCGCCATTGAGCAACTGATCGGGCTGCAACCACGCAGCGCGCGAGTGGAACGCAACGGCGAATTCGTCGACACCGACATCGCCGGCATCCGCCCCGGCGACCGGGTCCAGGTTCGCGCCGGGGAACGCATAGCGGTCGACGGCACGGTCGAGGATGGCCGCTCCGGCGTCGATGAGAGCCTACTCACCGGCGAAAGCCTGCCGGTCGCCAAGACCACCGGCGCGCGCGTCATCGCCGGGGCGCAAAACCTGGACGGACTATTGATCGTCCGGGCCGAGGGCGTCGGCGCCCAAACCCAGTTGATGGAGATCGTCCGGCTCACCGAGGCGGCTCAAGGCTCCAAGGCGCCGATCCAGAAGTTGGCCGACCGCATCTCCGGCATCTTTGTCCCAGCCGTCATCGGCCTGGCGTTGCTCGCCCTGGCCGGCTGGTGGCTGGTCACCGGCAGTTTCAGCCAGAGCCTGATCCCCGCCGTGGCGGTACTGGTCATCGCCTGCCCCTGCGCCCTCGGCCTGGCCACCCCGACCGCCGTGATGGTCGGCCTGGGGCGCGGCGCCCAGTTGGGCATTCTGGTTCGCGCCGCCGAGGTGCTGGAACGGGCCGAACGGGTCGATGTGCTGGCCCTGGACAAGACCGGCACCTTGACCGAGGGGCGCCCCGCACTGATCGCCCTGGAGCCGAACGACAACACACTGCTCGGCCTGGCGGCGGCGCTGGAGCAAGGCAGCAGTCACCCGCTGGCCAAGGCCGTGCTGGAGGCCGCACGACAACGCGGCCTCGCCATCCCACCGGTGACCGACTTTGTGAACATTCCGGGCGAAGGGGTGAGTGGCACGGTCGCCGGCCGGGCACTCCGGCTTACTGCCGCCGCTCGCCCCGATACAGTGGCCGGGAGCGAGGGCGCAACGGTGGTTGAGTTGACCGCCGATGGTGCGCCGATCGCCCGCCTCGCCTTCGCCGACCGACTACGGTCCACTTCGGTCGCCGCCGTCGGCCGGCTCAAGGCCGCCGGCATCCGACCGGTCATGCTGACCGGCGACAATGCCGCCACGGCCGCCGCCATCGCCCGCGAGGCGGGGATTGACGACTGGCAAGCCGGCGTCAAACCTCAGGCCAAGGCCGCCGCCGTAGCCTCGCTCAAGGCCGAGGGGCGCATCGTCGCCATGGTCGGCGACGGCATCAACGACGCCCCGGCGCTGGCCAGTGCCGACCTCAGCTTCGCCATGAGTTCCGGCGCCGACATCGCCATGGAAGCGGCCGACATCACCCTGATGCACAACGATCTCAACGCGGTGGTCGATGCGGTGGAGCTGTCGCGCGCGGTCATGCGCAAGATTCGCCAGAACCTGTTTTTCGCCTTCATCTACAACGTGCTGGCCCTGCCGCTGGCGGCGCTGGGTTACCTCAACCCGGTGATCGCCGGCGCGGCCATGGCCCTGTCTTCGGTTTCGGTGGTCACCAACTCGTTGCAATTGAAACGCTGGCGGCCCAATCGGGCAAAATAATTTCCTTCAGCCAAACGGACATCACCATGCGCATCGGTATCCCCAAGGAAATCAAGTCCCAGGAATATCGGGTCGCGGCAACGCCAGCCGGGGTTGCCGCATTGGTCCGGGCCGGACATCCGGTCCTGGTCGAACTCGGCGCGGGTAGCGCCATCGGCTACAGCGACTCGGACTATCGGGCGGCCGGCGCGACCCTGGCCGCAGACGCGGCGGCGGTCTACCAAGCCGAACTGGTATTCAAGGTCAAGGAACCTCAGGCCAGCGAGCTGAACTACCTGCGCACCGGGCAAATCCTGTTCTGCTATCTGCATCTGGCCGCCGCGCCAGAGCTGACCCAAAGCCTGCTGACCAGCGGCGTAACTGCCATCGCCTTTGAAACCGTGGAGGACCGCGCCGGAGATACGCCCTTGCTCGCCCCCATGTCGCGGGTCGCCGGCCGCCTGGCGGTGCAGGTCGGGATGCAGGCGCTGGAGATGAAGAACGGCGGGCGCGGCGTGCTGCTGGCCGGCGTGGAGGGCGTGCCGCCCGGTCGGGTGATCATCATCGGCGGCGGCGAGGTGGGCGCCAACGCCGCCCATATCGCCATTGGCATCGGCGCCAACGTGACCTTGCTGGACCGCAATCCGGACCGGCTGCGCGCCTTCGACCAACACTATCCCGGCCGTATCCGCACCGTCGTCTCCGACCCGGCCGCGATCGAAACCTGGGTCACCCAGGCCGATCTGGTCATCGGCGCCGTCTATGTCCATGGCCGCCGGGCGCCCAAACTCATCTCCCGCGAACTGGTGCGCCGGATGCCGCCGGGTGCCGCCATTGTCGATGTCGCCATCGACCAGGGCGGCATCGCCGAAACCTCGACCGTAACGAGCCACGCGGCCCCTTTCGCCATCCAGGAAGGGGTCGTTCACTACGGCGTGCCGAACATGCCCGGCGCGGTCGCCCGCACCAGCACCCTGGCGCTCGAAGCGGCAACCCTGCCCTATCTGCTGAAGCTGATGGAGTGCGGACCACGCGTGGCCTTCGAGAGCGATCCAGGCTTCGCCGCCGGGCTTAACCTGGCCGCCGGCCGGGTCTGCCACAGCGGCCTGGCGCAAGATATGGGCCTGAGCGCCGCCGACTGGCGCGAGGTCATCGCCGGATCACGCCCAGCCAACCGGTCACACCGTCAATAAGGACTACACGCGGTAGTCCATCAGGGACACCGCAGCATTGCTAACATGATCGAGGTGTCGATAAATTTCGCGCCACAACCCGTTAAGAAAACCAAATGAATGGCAAAACTTGAAATCAAAAAATGTGATTTCAAGTTGAGGCGGCGCCCGCAATTCGCCCATGGTATTCACCGAACAAGGCGTCGCCATGCTGTCCAGCGTTCTGCGCAGCGAACGTACCGTGCAGGTCAACATCCAGATCATGCGGGATGAGTGAGACTCGTGGGCGAAAGCCAAACCATCCTGTCGGGCACCGTCCCGCAATCCGCTACGGCGAGGAGAGCGTCTTTTGCTCGGCCGCCTTGTAGCGCAGTTGCGTCATCAGCGCCGACTTTCAGCCGTCGACCGAATGGCTCGCCTGCTGAGCCTCGCCGCGAGTACACTGGCGATGCCATTTGGAAATCGCGCCACCGCGAGCGAAAGGGAGGCGCAACGATGAACAGCAAGCAACTGCCGACCCTCGGCGACAAGTCCTTCGAATCCATCAAGCAGACCAACGAGCACGGCGCCGAATACTGGAGCGCTCGCGACCTGCAATTACTGCTGGGCTACAGCCAGTGGCGGCGCTTCGAGCAGGCCATCGAGCGCGCCATAACGTCTTGTGAACAATCGGGAAATCGACCCGACTACCATTTTGCCGGCGCCGGCAAAATGGTCGGCCTCGGATCAGGCAGTCAGCGAACCGTTGAGGATTACCACCTCTCCCGCTTCGCCTGTTACCTCATTGCCCAGAACGGTGACCCGCGCAAGCCGGAAATTGCCCAGGCCCAGAAATACTTTGCCGTTCAGGCCCGCCGCCAGGAACTGAACGACCAAGCCACCGCCGATATGGAACGGCTGGAATTGCGCAAGCAGACCGCCGAGGAATTCAAGGCCCTATCCGGCGCGGCGCAGGATGCCGGTGTGCAAAGCAAGATGTTCGGCGTCTTTCACGATGCCGGCTACAAGGGGCTGTACGGAGGTATTGGCCGCGACGCCATCAAGCAACGCAAGGCCATTCCGGAAAAGGACAACCTGCTGGACCGCATGAACGCGACGGAACTCGCGGCCAACCAGTTCCGTCTGACGCAAACCCGCGACAAGCTGGCGCGGGAGGGCGTGCGCAACCAGTCGCAGGCCATTCAGACCCACGAACAGGTCGGCAAGGAGGTACGCGACGCGATCAAGCGTATCGGCGGCACGTTGCCCGAAAACATTCCACCCGCCGAGCACATCAAGGAGGTCGAAAAACGAGTCAAGACCGCGACCCCGAAATTGACGCTGGATGAGCGTGAAGCCGGCGGGTTGCTGGGGGACGCCGGCAAGAAAACCGGTGCCGACTAAGAGGCCAACCATGACCGAACCCACCATCACCTGCCCGAACTGCAAGACCGAAATCCGGTTGACGGAATCCCTTGCCGCGCCGCTAATTGCGGCGACGCGCCAGCAGTTCGAGCGGCAGCTCGCACAAAAGGACGAGGATTACGCCCGCCGCGAGCAGGGCGTCCGCGACAAGGAAAAGCAGATCGCCGAGGCCAGGCGCACGCTGGATGAACAAGTCGCCGATCAAGTCGCCGCGCAACTGAAGGCCGAGCGCGCCCGCGTCGTCGCCGAAGAGTCGAAGAAAGCCCGGCAGGCCACCGAGATGGAACTTGAAGGCAAGGCGCGCGAACTTGCCGAACTTCAGGACGTGCTCAAGTCCCGCGACGAAAAACTAGCCGAAGCCCAGAAAGCGCAGGCCGAGCTCATCAAGAAGCAGCGCGAACTCGACGACGCCAGACGCGAACTCGAACTGACCGTCGAAAAGCGCGTGCAGGATGGCCTGACCGATGTTCGCACCCAGGCCAAAAAGGAAGCCGAGGATGAACAGAAACTCAAGGTAATGGAAAAGGAGCAGACCATTGCCGCGATGCAGAAGCAGAGCGAGGACCTCAAGCGCCGGGCCGAACAGGGCTCCCAGCAACTACAGGGCGAAGTGCAGGAACTGGAACTGGAAAACCTGCTGCGCGCCAAGTTCCCTTTCGACAGCATCGAACCCGTGCCCAAGGGCGAATTCGGCGGCGACGTGTTGCACCGCGTCGTCAGCCAGGGCGGTCAGCCCTGCGGCACGATGCTGTGGGAATTCAAGCGCACCAAGAACTGGAGCGACAGCTGGCTGGTAAAGCTTCGCGATGACCAGCGGACTGCGAAGGCAGAAATCGCCGTGATCGTGAGCCAGATATTGCCGAAAGGCGTTGAAACTTTCGAAATGGTAGAGGGAGTGTGGGTAACGCACCCCCGCGCCGCCTTGCCGGTAGCCATGATTTTGCGCCAGTCTTTGCTGGAACTTGCCCTTGCACGGCAGACCACCGAAGGCCAGCAGACCAAGACCGAGATGGTCTACCAGTACCTCACCGGCCCACGCTTCCGCCAGCGCGTCGAAGCCATCGTCGAGGCGTTTTCATCCATGCAGGAAGACCTGGACAAGGAACGCAAGGCCATCATGAAGCAATGGGCCAAGCGCGAGGAGCAGATCGAGCGCGTGATGGGCGCGACGGTGGGGATGTATGGCGATTTGCAGGGGATTGCGGGGAAGTCGTTGCAAGAGATCGAGGGGCTGAGCCTTCAAGCACTGGACGCATCTGTCGCATACAGTGGGAATGCGGAGGAATGAGCGCAACAATCATCGGCAACAGAAACGATAAGGCCATTGTTCTTACAATTGCGCCTTGTAAATATGTCAATAATGACATATTATTTTAAATATGAGTAAGCAGCGTAAACCGCTGGCGTGGCTGCATGGCGAAGTCAAAACGCCGCCGTTTTCCGCCGAGGCAAGAGTTGAGGCTGGCGTTTTATTACGACACCTGCAAGAGGGCATCAATATATCGCTGCCGCACTCAAGGCCAATGCCCACTATCGGTCGCGGTTGTCATGAATTACGCATCCCCGACCAAAATCGCACCTGGCGCATTGTGTATTACGTGGATACGGTAGCCATCGTAATTCTTGAAGTGTTTGCGAAAACCACAAGCCAAACGTCCCAGGTCGTTGTTGATATTTGCAAGGCGAGACTGAAACACTACAAGTCAATTTAGCAGAAGGATAAATGCCATGAAGACTGACAAATTAGCGCGCATCCATGTGGCTGGCTGGCAGGTTGGCAGTACAGAGGATTTTTTGCAACTAAGCGATGAAGAGGCACAACTTGTTGCACTCAAACTTTCGCTCATTAGCGCGGTAAAAAAATCACGCATCAAACGCAAGCTTTCTCAAATTGACCTGGCGCAACGCATGAAATCGAGCCAATCGCGCATTGCCAAAATCGAAGCGGGTGATCCTTCCGTTTCGCTGGATTTGATTGTGCGTGCGCTCATCGCAAGCGGCGCAACAACGCGCGATATTCAGGCGGCGTTTACGGCAAAATGAGAAGCGAACCCGTCGCTGGAGTGCAGCCAGAGGTTATGCGCTGGGCAAGGCAGTCAATCGGGCTGTCGGTGTCTGATGTCGCCCTTCGTTTGAAGCGGCCTGCTGAAGAAATTGAAGCTTGGGAGGCAGGAGATGCATTTCCAAGCTATCCCCAATTGGAAAAACTGGCGTATCAAATTTACAAGCGTCCATTGGCTGTTTTCTTTTTGCCAATCCCCCCCGAAGAAGCAAGTCCGACACGAGAATTTCGAACCTTGCCAACGGATGAGCTGCTAACGCTCGCCGTTGATACCCACTTACACATCCGCCATGCCCACGCTTTTCAACTTGCGCTAAAGGAATTGTTTGGCGCTCGCAACCCCAGCGAACATTGCATTTGGCAGGAGTCGTCGTTGTCCCGTGCGGGTTCTATCGTAGGCCAGGCCGCATCAGTTCGTGACTATTTGGGCATCACTCTCGATGAGCAAACTCGTTGGAAAGATGATGAACATGCACTAAAAAAATGGCGTAAAGCGATAGAGGATAAAGGCGTATTCATTTTCAAGGAATCCTTCGAGCAGAAGGATATTTCCGGATTTTGTCTTGTTGACAGCCAATTTCCGGTTGTTTATTTGAACAACAGCACAACCAAAACAAGACAAACTTTTAGCCTGCTCCATGAGCTTGCGCACCTGTTGCTCAGTGTTAACGGACTGAGCAAATTCGACCAGCGATATGTTGAGCGCCTGCCGGATCAGGAAAAACAGACCGAGCAGTTTTGCAATGCAATCGCTGCGGAGATCCTGATCCCATCGCCTGATTTTCAGATTCAGGCAAAACAGTTTCCGGCAGACATTGAGCGTGCATCCGAGCAGCAACTCTCAGACCTTGCTGCGCGTTATGGGGTCAGTCGTGAAGCTGTGTTGCGCCGATTCCTTGATCAAGATCGCGTGACCGCCGCTTTCTATGAAAGAAAGGCAACAGCATGGGCGGCACAGCAGAAAAAAGGAACGGGTGGCGATTGGTATGCCTCAAAGAATGCTTACCTGAGCGACCGTTTTGCGAGGGAAGTAGTCAGCCGCCATTACAAAAACCAGCTTAGCGTCAATCAGGCAGCAGATATGCTGGGGATCAAACCCAAGAACTTTGCCGGACTGGAGCAACGTATCCTGCAAGGGATCGCGACATGATTTATGTATTCGACACCAGCTCAGTACGCTCACTCCAGCATTTCTATCCCAGTGTATTCAAAACCATCTGGG
>Ga0100389_1005002_pt1 | contig 10163 bp, 10 predicted proteins | sample CryGeymeta201513_FD_81537 | JGI IMG/M metagenome (GOLD analysis project Ga0100389, IMG submission 81537) | Groundwater microbial communities from Crystal Geyser aquifers in Utah, USA - Crystal Geyser metaG 2015-13 | ecosystem: Environmental > Aquatic > Deep subsurface > Groundwater | place: USA... | reverse complement strand
GGTGAAAATATTGATAAGGTTATTAGTGTTCACCCAGAGGGTGTAGCTTGGGGAACAATGTATCCTCGTATTTTTGAAACAAATACAAAGCCAAAAGAGCTGTTTGTATTTAAGGGTCGTGCATTAATTAGTGCATTTGATTTAAAGGCAAAAGATATTCCTGCTGTTCCAACATCAGAAGAATATTGTTTCCAACCTTTTATTCGTGATGTTATTGATAGCATTCATGCTGGTGATAATGTTCTTTTAACAGGTGGAACTGGTGTTGGAAAAACTACACATATTGTTCAACTTGCTTCTAGGATTAAGCAACCACTTTTACGAATCAACTTTAATGGTGAAACACGTATGAGTGATTTGATTGGAAAAATGAGTGTGGTGAATAGTGAAACACATTGGGTTGATGGTGTATTGCCGTATGCAATGCGGAATGGTTATTGGATTTTATTTGATGAATTAGATTTTGCAGACCCAGCCGTATTGTCTCTTCTTCATCCAATTCTTGAAAAGAATCCAAGTTTAACATTGAAGGAAAACAAGGGTGAAATTATTAAGCCACACCCATTGTTTCGTGTTTTTGCAACAGCAAATTCAATTGGAGCAATGAGTGAAAAATCTGGTTCTTATGGTGGAACAAACACTATGAATGAGGCATTTTTAGATCGTTGGCAAGTTCTTATGGTTGATAATCTTCCTGCAAAAGAAGAAATTAAGGTTGTTCGTTTTGAAGCTCCAGGTTTAAATGCTACAGTTGCAAAAAAAATGGTTGCTTTTGCAAATATGGCAAGAAATCAAGATTTTGGTGATGCTAATTTAATGTATGGTGGTGATAATTTTTCAACTCGTAAAATTATTTCTTGGGCAAAGAAGACAGCACTTCATAGAAATCCTATTATTGGTGCACAGAAGTCATGGCTTGATAAGATGCCACAATCTGACCAAGATTCAATGATGCGAATTTTAATGACTCATTTTGGTTCACGAAAGAGAACAAGTAAGGGAATTAAAAGGTTAGTTGGTGGTTCAAAATTTGGTAAAAACAAAATCAAATCTACATCAACAATTAGTATTAATAGCACAATGACGAAACCTCTTCGTGGTCGGCCACCAAAATTTAAAAGTGGAGTGATTGCTTAAAGTGAATCTTATATAAGGGGCCAAATTTGGCTCCTTTTTAATTGGTGAGTATTACAATATAGTTTTTTAAAATTTAAGAATAAAATGACTACTTTGTGGTATAATTTAATCTATTAAAACTTAGGCGAAATAACATGTATCTTAACAAGACATCATCACAATATAAAAATTACCAAGATTTTGAAAAATATGCTAGATTTATTGGTGGAAAATTTAATATTAATATTCAATTAGAATCTACTCGTGCAGAAACAGATGGTCGCACAATTTTTCTACCTAATGTTTTAACTATGACTCCAAAAGAGTTGGAAATAATGTATGCAATTCTATTACATGAAGTAGGTCATATTCGTTATTCAACATTCAGTGAGTATTATTTTTCAAGCTTGAAAACAAAAGCCCATGCTTTCATTGCTAATTGTATTGAAGATGCAAGAATTGAAAATTTATTGATGGAAGATTTTGGTGGAGCTTCAGAAATCTTCACGGAGTTCTATTGTGAGAACACGGAAGATAAAGAGTTAATGAAAAGAGTTTTTAAACATGATGGTAGCAAGCCTGACATTTTTAGGACTTTAGGTTTCTATATTCATAATGTTTTAGTTAATTGTAAAACATCACCATTGAAAAAAATATCTGGTGCAAGAACTGCTAACCGAATTTTAAAGTTTTGGAAAGAAAACAATATTGAATCTTTGATTCAATCATCACCACTTAAAAATGATGTTGATGTTATTTCTCTAACAAATTCTGTTTATGACTTATTTGTAAAACACTTTGTGACTAAAGATAAGTCTGCACGTTTAAATTTTGAAAAGGATATGAAAGAAAAAACAATTATTCAAAACAAAATGGATACACTTCTGAAAGAGGCTGTAGATGTTGAGGAAAAAGTGAACGAATTTGCAAAAGAAATTGATATTATTCTTAAGAAAATTAAAGATTTTGACCGTGTGAATGAACCTGAAATTATGATTCATTCAAAAAAGATTGAAGAAATAAATGAAAAATCTTTTGCAATTAGGGAAAGAATTCAATGGAAAGAAAACTTTGAAAAGCAAAAAAAAGCTATTGATAGCTTATTAATTAAAGAAAATTCATTAAAAAATGATTTGCTTAAAAAACAAAATGAAAAAACCAAACTTATTGAATATGAAAAGGGTGGGGTAAACAGTCGTGGTAAGGAATTAACGGTAAAACAAAAAGAAAACATCAAGAATAAGATTGATGTTAAAACACGTCAAGAAGAACGTATTACCAAAAGGCTAGAACAAGTAATTGACGAAAAGATAAATGTTATTAAAGATATTGAAATAGCAAATTTAAAGTCTGCTGAAAATCCTAAATTATTTAATCAAGATATTGATGTTGAACAATTAACTAATGATTTATCTGAATTAAATAAAAAAATTAGCGAATATCAAACAAAAATAAATGAAATCAATGAGAAAAAAAATGTATTGGTTAACGACTATACAAAAACCGCTAATGATATGAATCGGATTCAGTCTGATTTTATGGAAAAGGTAGCCAAAGAAATGTTTGAAATTGATCAAAATCTTCGTAAGTCAGATTTTGATGTTAATATTCTTCCTGAATTAAATTATGAGGATTCATGGCCAGAAGCTGCTATTGCTCAAGAAGTTTTTGATAAAAAAGCAACGGAACAAACAAAGAAAATTGTTCGCAATGGTCAAAAGGCAGCAGGAATGTTCGGAAGCAATATTCGTGACATCATTACTTTTATTGATAAGAAAAAAGAGCAAGTCGCTATTATTGATGTTACTGAAATTTTTAAAGGTAAAATTACAATTTCAAAGTTTGATGATTTAAATTCTGATACTAAGCACACAAACTTCATGGAAGATAAATCTGTTGTTGGTGTTTTTGGAACACATCGTGAACACATTCCTTTAACTACTATGTTTGATAGCATTAAAAAAGAAAATAAAGGACTAAAATTATCTGAGTTAAGAGAAACACTAGTAGAAAATAATGTTTTTTATCGTGATTTAAAAACTGTTTTTGCTCGTAAATTCAAGTTTGCAAAAAGAGATTTTTGGAAAGGTTCTCAAGAAGAAGGTTCTTTAGATAATCGTAGTTTGTGGAAATTGCCAACTAATCAAGGTGATGATTTTTATGAGGTTTCAAATCCTAAGTTTATCAATAAGGTAGCTGCTACAATTTTGGTTGATATTTCTGGTTCACAAAATAAAGAGGCTACAGAATATGGTAAAAAAATTCGAGCCTTAGTTGTTGGATTATCAAAGGCATTGGATGAAGTACATATTAAACATGAGGTTGTTGGTTTTCATGCTCCTATTTCTGAGGAAATGAGGCAAATGAATTCTGCATCTATTTATACTCGTCGTTCTAATAGGCTTGAAACTATTGTGTATAAAGATGCTGCCCAAAAAGATCAAGCAGGAATCATGAATATGGAATTGCAAATGACGGATAATTCTGATGGTGAGTCTCTAAGGGTTGCAATTAAAAGATTAAAGTCTATTCGTGCAAAATCACATATGGTTTTCATTGTAAGTGATGGGAAGCCATTCCTGTGTGATACTGATGTTAGTGTGCTTGATGAAGATTTTCGTAGTGCTTTGCGTTTTGCAGTTAGAGAAAAAGTTCAAGTATTTGGTCTTGGATTTTTTAATCAACTTCAAAATTTCATTGGTGAAAGATTTTGTAATGCATCTGACAATACAAATGTATTGAAGTTTTTTGATAAAACTAGTTTTAAATAGTTTGCTATTTGAATAGTGTAATTGAAATTATAAATTTAAAAGTTTAATATACTAAAATGGAAGAATACTATTTGTTAAATAATTTAAAACAACTACCAATATACCTTGGAACTAGTGAAGTTGATGTGAGAGAAGCTCTAATGTCGGGACCTGCTGCTATGTTAATGAAACCAAAAAATTTAATACCTACAGATAAGAATTCGCTTTTTCATTTAGTATTTGATTGGGATTCAACCTTGGCATCTAATGAGGGCGATAGAATAGTAGTAGTAATTATAATATTGCAATAGTTAAAAGAGAACTAGCCTTTAAAGCTGGTGCAATATCTATTACTTGGAAGCAATGTGGAGCTATGAATACAAGACGAAAAATAATTGGAGCTTTAGGTGAACCATCTGATTCTGTTCAATGGCTGAAGGATTATATTGTTGAAAAAAGGCAAGATAATATTTTAAAAAAGAAATAAAGTGTTAGTAATAATGATATAATACACTAATATAATTTTTAAAGAGATAAATATGAGTATTCAAAAAGATGCCAAGGATTTTCTTGTTAAAATCCAAAAAAGTAAAGATTCTAAAAACGTCAGCACTGGTATGCTTGATGCAGTAATTGCAGAACGTAAAAATGTTTTAGATTTGAATATTGGTATTGGTCTTGATGTTTCTGGGAGTATTAGTCGTAGTGATTTTAATAGGTTTATGGCACAGTTAGATGCGATAAAGGGGTTAAGTCGTGTGAAGGTTATTGAGATTGACACACAAATTGTGGCTATGTACGATTATTTTAAAACTTCACAAAATCGTATTGCTAGGCTAGGTGGTGGTGGAGGAACTCAGTTTACACCAGCTTTTACAAAATTTCGTCAATTAAAGCCAGATGCTATTTTATTTATGACAGATGGTGATGTTGCAGGTTCATGTTCTGATCCGGGAATCCCAACAGGTTGGATTTTAACGAATAATAATCCACCACCATATGGTTTTGGAGAAGTTGTGGTAAGATTTGAGTAAAATATAATGAAGTGTTTATCTGGGAAAAATAGTTATGAAACAGAAAGAGAAGCAAATAAAGCGGCTGAATTAGGGATGTTTTTAAGAAAAGAAGCCCCTAAGTTGAGTTCATACCTTTGTTTGCATTGTTATAAATATCATTTAACTAGTTCTAAAAAGAAACAATAAAGTAATTTTGATTTGGATGTATCAAATAGTTAAGGCTTATGGTTTTTTTTAAATAATGATTGGACAAAATTAACTATTGAAGATAAAGATTTTAAATCTATTAAGACTTGTTTTGCTTACGATGGTGTTTATTTTAAATAATTCATACCAGCTTTCCAGCCATCACAATTAGCAATAGCATCAAATAGAGCATGGTGTTGCATTTCTGGGTTTGTACACATAGATTCATTAATGCCAATAGATATCTTTTCTATTGCTTTATTAATGGCTCTATAATCGTATAGCCCCCGTTCTTTAGTTGCTTGTTCAAATGCTTTGGTAAGGTATTGGCAAGAAATAGGTTTATTTAATTTAATACTACCTGGTTCTGAAATTAATTGTTCAAATATGATAATATCTCCAACATAATCTGCTAAGAGAATAACATTTTTGCAAGGAAGGTCGTTAATCCAAGAGATAAGTTTTTCAGAAATTTCTTTATATGTTTTTCCAAATTTTTCAAGGTCAAGAAGTGGAATGACAACATCAACAACAAAGTCTGAACAATCTTTTTTATTAAAATCAGTTCTCTCAAGATAAAGGTCATATTTTTTATCTTCAGAAACAATACCAATAGAAATTAGACCATATTTAGCAAAAGAAGTAAATTCAGTATCAAAGAATAAGTAGTAGGTTGAGATAGTATTAGTCATTATATTTTTAATCTTGTTTTTAGTGTTGTTTTTAATAACATTTGTGTAAGTATTTTTTCTTCTTTTTTTGAAAATCCAGTTTTAGCATCAGTTAAAATCAGATTTGGGCAATTAGGTGGAAAAAGACATTTCATATCATCAATAGCAATCCATTGATAATCAGGTATTTGATGTTGATTATTAAACATCATAATTTCACGAAATCTTGTATGTGTTACGGCATCTGTAATGATTGGTGTCATTCCAATAAATTTATGTTGAATTTTTTGTGGGAAATGACTCTTAAGTCTATCAACAGTAGAATACTCTCTCCAAGATGTTGAGAAAACAATATTAACATCATCATGTTTTGAAATAATATCTGAAAAATATTGTGCTCTAGAAAAAGCAGCCTTTCCATAAGCATGCATAACACCATCAAAATCTAAAAAAATATACATAAGTTAATGCCCAATTAATGTTTTAATTCCTCTTATAATCATTTCAACAGAAAGAGCAACTAATATCAACCCCATTAGTTTTTCTATTGCAAAAATAAATTTAGATCCAAGTTTATGTTGAAATTTATCAGCAAGAAGAAGAATGATAGCACTTCCTAAAATAGCTAAAGAAAGTGCTAATATCCATTCTATAATTCTTGTTGGTTCTTGACTTACTAAAAGCATAACAGTAGCTAATGCACTAGGTCCAGCAATAAGAGGAATAGCTAATGGAACAATAAGAGGCTCTTCTTGTTTAATTTCATCAAATTCAGAATTTATTGATGGAAAAATCATTTTTATAGAAATTAAAAATAAAACTAGACCTCCAGCAATTTGAATACTTTCACTACTAAGACCAATAGATTTTAGAAATTTTTCTCCAATTAGCATGAAAACAAACAGAATAAAAAATGCAATTAAATGTTCTCTACAAATAATTTTCCACCGTCTTTTAGCTTCTATGTTTTTAAGTGTGCTAACAAATAAAGGAATGTTCCCAAATGGATCCATAATTAACAAAAGCAATACTAATGCAGATAAGAAGGTATGTGTCATAATTATACTTTTGTTAATTTATCAATTAATCTTCTTCTTCTTTGACTTCATCAATATCATATTCATTATCCTTAGTTTCAATATTAATGTGACCAAAATTTATAAGACCATTATCTTCTTTAGTTTTAAATTCTGTCTCAAAAGTAAAAACATGTCCTGAATCAATATCGGAATCTACATCGTGAATATCTTCCAAACGAATGCAACCAATTAGACCAGCATCAACTCCATATAAATTTCCATTGTTGTCAGAATATTCACCATCACCATAATAGGTTGAGTAGCAAGCAAATCTAACTCCATTAGAAAGAATAAATTCACCATCTTTTACATCATGTCCACGAATGGTTAGTTGACAGACCTCATCCCAATGATCATTCATAACATAACAAAGGTCACCAATCCAATATTTTCCTGATTGCATCATAGTAGGCTCCAAAAGTGTAATTAATGAGATATTATAGCATAAATTTAATAGATAATTAGAAGTTAAAAATAATCATAAAAATTATTTAAAAAACAAAAATAATGTGATACAATACACAAAATGGCAGAAATGATTGAGTTGCTGCTTTAAAATTCTTTAAAATATTGTGTAGACAGAATTCCTTATATTGACGATGTATTCGTCATAAATCGTGAGATTTTATGTAACCTTAGGTGGGTTCAATATGGGGGTTATTTAAAATTAAATTTAGATGCTAGTTCGATTCTAGCTATGAGTAAGAGTAGCATAATTTGGCCTAATGCGAAATTTTATTTTAAATGATATAGTGATATAAAGATGTGGTATCTGATTGGTAATCAGACCCTCGCCGGAATGTTATGTTGCTTACTGAGATACCCTCGGAATCATTTTTTAGTATTTTCACTCAATGAACGAATGCGGCCGCGTTTATTAAGTTGAGGATTAGCCAGAGGCATTGTGACCAAAGGGCAGTGGTAGTAGGTTGGAGTTCATATACCAATTAAACCCATGATCAAGAAGATACTAAAAAATGATATAATATTGTTGAGTATTCAAGTGAAAAAAGAGACTGGTGTTGGCACCAGTGCAGAACTTGTTAGGGTTTACCCTATGATAAAGTAAGCTATTGTTGGTTTAATTCCAACCTCAACAACCAGGTTTTGATTGATGCCTTTAGCGAGGGAGCCTAGTATTAGACGGATTGTTCTTCGGTCTATGCGATATGGTCACGCTGCTGTAGAGTAAGAGGACATGAGCGGCAGCCCAATCAAATTCAAATTTGCTTAGTTAGTATTGGAAAGTGTGTTTAATCGGGGCAACGAACTTTAACTCCACCCGATGACTGGGATATATAAAAATATGTAGACCACCAATACACAGTGCAATTTATTTTAATAATTCTCACACTAACACCGTTGCCTATAACGTGAGCAAGCTATCAACTGCGGAATGATAGCATAAATTAAAATAAGGGTAGATAAGAGGGACGCCTAACTAGCTGAACGACTTATTCGCCATAGTGAAATTTTACAAACAATACTTGGTAGTTCTTGTAATTTTGTTTAAAAGTACCTTAAAGATTTACTATCAATAATAAAGAAATGGTCTTGGTATCGTGCTCGTGTAGGGTATCAGATTAGTAGCAGTTCTTTTAGATGGGCTTTAGACATGATCCCTGTCAGTGGATCTGGACGATGGCAGAGTAGAGGAATACATAACTCAAACCTATCCTTCGTAACTGACATAAATTTTTTAAAATATTGTTGCAACTGTAGGATTAAAAGTGTCCATCAGTTAAAGAGTGGTAAAGCAGTCGCCGGATTTTATTAATTGAAAGAAGGGTGTGAAGAACTGCTACGGGAAGTATAAATCAGTTAAGAAGGTATTATATCAAATGGTCTAAAGACCTAAGATTCTATAGAAATATAGGAAATCCTACTTAGACCGTTTAAAGCCTTTGGTGTAAAAACACATGCAACAATAATATATTTGTCGATAGCAGTAGCATTATGTTCTTTGGTGATAGTCCCCTACTACTTTGTGAGAAACCAGTTGCGAATCTGGTCATGAGAACATATTGACATCTTAGTTATACGGAGAGAGCGAAGGTAGCAAGGTTAATTACTTTGTTACTCGTTAACTTTCACTCTCCACTTATTTTTTGTGAAGATAAACATTAAATATTATTGGTTTAACATCTTAAAAAAATTGATAAAATAATAGGAAAGATAGGATATTTATATGTCAAAAAGTTGTGGTGCATGTAATGGGTTTGTAAAGCTAAAAAATGATAAATATAGTGGTGGTTTATGTAATTATCTTGATCATAGAACAAATGCTGATGCAGGTCATAATTGTATTTCCTACAAAGGAAAAAAATATAACCGAATTAATATATTAAAATTATTAGCTAATGATTCAATCGTAAAATAAATTCTATAATTAATTTAAGATACAGTTACAAGGCGCCTCCCTTTCACGGAGATACGATTGTAGATGATAGTAATGCTGTAACTGACAGATAGATTCTTGATGCTGTCAAAAATAAAATATTGCAAGAAATAAATTTTGTTCTGACTGGAAATACAATGATGTGTCCGTAAGCCTAGATTGCCTAAGGCTCATTGTATGTTGTTATTGGAGTTTATATTACTAATAGCAGTGAGATTAAATTTCTCATCAGGACATCAATTATTATATGGTTTTAATATACAGATAGTTTAAAGAAGGTTCAAAAAATAATTCCTTTGATGTCAGAATATCGTCGCTAAGACGAAGATGGAGGTTAGATTCCTTCTCTGTATACCAAATGTGTCCCGCTACACTTGTTGTCACATTCCCTAGTGATTAGCAGTGAAAACCAGTGCAGTAAGATAATGTCTTACTGGTAAAATGCCCTTACATTTGGCGAAGTAAGAGTGCGGATTTTTAGCCTGAGGAATATCTTCCAAGAAAAAAAAGATTATGTGGAAATCATTTAGGGATGGTTTTCATATAGAAATATACTTGTAGTGTGTTTCTATATGGTTTAGTTAAAACTAATTAAGTTTAGGGGCTTTAGGTTAAATGAGTTTGCAAACTTTAGGAAAGAATCGTTTGTGATGGCAAAAAACCGTTTATATGACACTTGTGTGGAGAATAGGGCAGTAGCGAAATACGATTGATACCGTATGGAAGCGAAGTCGTGGTAAATATCAACCATGCTAAACAGGAATCCGAACACATAAAAGATTCGCATGATCATTCACTGTGAAGTCCCACCAAATATAATAGTATTAAATACGAGAAGTTAAAATAGTATCTGATTAAAAGTTACCTAATAATTATATTTAAATTATTATTGTTTAATTTCTTCTTAATAAATGGAAATAATTCTTCTATTTTTTTATTTTTTTTTT
>Ga0100389_1004997_pt1 | contig 10167 bp, 8 predicted proteins | sample CryGeymeta201513_FD_81537 | JGI IMG/M metagenome (GOLD analysis project Ga0100389, IMG submission 81537) | Groundwater microbial communities from Crystal Geyser aquifers in Utah, USA - Crystal Geyser metaG 2015-13 | ecosystem: Environmental > Aquatic > Deep subsurface > Groundwater | place: USA... | reverse complement strand
ATCCAAATGAAACGTCAAACTTAATTGTATTCAAAACCAAATCAAAACTAGCAATATTATACAAATTTCTAAAGTATTTTGCAATCTATCGTCATTATAATAGATTACTTTTTTCCATCTTAAAAAAGGTTGAGTTGATTAAAAAAGAATACTGGGCAGGAATTACTCTCTTGTGGCCCTTACTTCTTTTCCTTCGTCGGTAATAATTACAAATTCTACTCTTCTGTTTTTCTTTTTACTTTCTTCTGTATTATTATCAGCAATCGGTTTTTTATCTCCATAACCAATTGAAACAAGAATTTTGTCCGGGACACCTTTCTTGATTAAATACTGTTTAACAGTATCAGATCTTCTCTGTGATAAATCAAGATTTTCCGTTGCTTCTCCTGAATTATCAGTATGTCCCTCTAGATAAACTTTGTTTGGTTTGAATTCAATTAATAATTCTGCAATTTTATCCAATACAGGAATTACATTTTCTTGAATTGTGTATTCTCCATGTTTAAAATTAATCTCCAGTGCTACCTTATTAAGTAGTTTCACAAATAATACAGATTTAAGTTCATGTGTTGTAGCTGAAGTTTTAACTGATGATTTTCCTTCTTCTGTGATATTAAATGCTTTTATGTAGCGTGTATATTTAGTATGATGTTGAAGCCCGGTTTCAAGCCATACGGATTTACCCTGAAGAACTTCCTGAAGTAATTTATCGTTTTCAGCGTCGTAAATCCTGTATCCATCAGCTCCTTCAACATCCTGCCATTGCCATTCAATGGAAAATGTTGATTTTGGTATACCGTTAAAAACTGCAACAATATCTGAAATTTTAGGTGGAGGTAGTGGTGCAACTGTATGTGGCGGAGTAACCTCTTTAAATAAATCGGTAAAAAAGTATCCGAGTGAAATTCTGTGCGTATTTCCCAAGACATTAAACGGAACATAAGCATAATCCAATCTGATATTTTTGTAATTGTAACCAAACCCTACTGTAAACCAATCAGTATCATAATTTACTCTATAGCCCGCACGCGCTGAAATATCATAAATCAATTTTGATTCTATTCCAAGTAACAAATGCAATTTATTATCCAGTGGTTCTATTATATCAATAGAACATTTAATATTTTGTTCTTTAACAACAAATTCACGGCTGGAGCCAACTCTAATTTCCGTAGGCAGGTCATCAGCAGTATTTATCATTTTGCCTGAAGTACCTATATTTTTTACCGCTACTCCAAGGCACCAATCCTTATCAAGCATATAGTTAGCCCCCATGTCAATTCCAAACCCAAAAGCTGAATTATTATCTATTGCAAGATGGACAAATTTTAAGGCAACCCCAAGCATAACTTCTCTATTCATTAGAAACTGCTTCCTTGCATAACCTGCTGATAAATTCATATCAGAAGCATTGAAAGTTCCTGCTTCAACTGGTATTCCATTTTCGTCCAGCCCTGTAACTCTCGTTAGATTCCCGTAATCCAGGTAAGTTAAACTCAATGCTATTGTAGAATTATTTTTTGTTCTTGACGGTAAGGCAAATGCAATATACCCAAAATTAGTATCAACAAACCAGTTCCCGTAAGTAGTATAGACCTGTGGATATTCAATGGTTACAAGACCCGCAGGATTATAGTTTAAGCAGGAGACATCACCGGTAATTGAAGTAAATGCTCCTGCCATTCCGCTGACGCGGGCAGAAGTATCTATTCTAAGAAAACTACCAGCTTTTGTCCCTGCACCGTAGGGTATTTCTGCAGAGTAGATACTACTATAAGTAATAATCAAAACAAAAATGTATAGTTTTATTCTTTTCATTTTATGATTGCAATCTTTTTATATTCAGTCCTGTCAGGTAATTTATACCTGATAATATATATGCCCATTGCTATCTTGTTGCCACTCCATGCTATTCCGCCATCCTGGGTATCAAATTCTCCGTTACCACCATTCCACTTAACCTGGTGCCTGCCTTTAGTCCTGTAGCCCGAAACCAGCACAACGACCTTTTCACCCGTAATATTGTATATGTCTATTATAACATCCCCATCTTTTACTAAGTCATAGACAATAGTTGCAACATCTTCAGACGGATTAAACGGGTTAGGTCCAATATTATAACCTGTATTGGAGTTAATTACCGGAATGTTAAGTAGTCGTCTGGTTGCCAGACTGTAGTATTTATCGTAGGCTCCGTCACCATTTACATCTATACCCCAGTCAGAAACTCCATCTCCGTTGTAATCCTGAAGTTGAACAACGGTAACTACGTTGTTATCAGGGTCCCAGAGTTTATCCGGTATGCCATCATTGTTTATATCTATAAAATGGTCTATTTTTCCGTCGCCATCGGTATCAATTGACACAACGGCAGTTGATATACCGTCGGGGTCTATAAATGTCTCATAACCGTTATTTGGATTTCCATCCTGGTCCAGCGCCTGTTCATTGTTGCCGTTTCCATTCACATCGCTTGTCTTTGATGGAATTGCTGAATAACTGTTAATTGTCATGTTACCCGGATTATAGTATTTATCGTTAGTCCCGTCACCATTTGAATCATATACATAGTCAAGAATTTCGTCACTATTTACATCAACTACTGTTATTGTGCTTATTATATTGCTGTCGGGGTCCCAGTAAATTTCTGGATTTGAATCACCTGAAGTGGAAATAAAGAAGTCGTATTTACCATCGTTATCTCCGTCTATTTTTACTGTAGCAGTGGTTCCCTGATTTATGTATGATTCATATCCGTTTGATGTGTTTTCATCAACATCGTATACGTTCTCCGGGATACCATCGCCGTTTATATCTCTTGATATCTTATTTGGCTCAACAAATATCCATAAATTAGTTTCTAAACACGATACTGTAGAACCGAAAGAATCATAGGCATATACTCTCCAGTAGTATGTTGTGAAAAAATCAAGATTAACATCAAAAGTAAATGCTGAACTTATCAATCCTGATGAAGCAGTATATACCGAAAAACCAGAAGCAGTTGAATGTCTGAATTCATACATTACTGAATCGCCGTCGGGCTCAGTGGAGTCAGACCAGTCAAATTCGGGTTTTCTAGTTGTTACTGTTTGCCCATTTGTTGGAGTTGTTAGACTAAATGGCGTTGGGGCACTGTTACTTGTAACATACAGCCACCACTCCGTAGATGTTGTAGTTGCAGCATAAGAGTCATACGCATTTACTTTCCAGAAATATGTTGTGAAATTATTCAGGTTTGATGACGGCGTGAAGTTAGAAACGACTAACCCGATAGAACTTGTAGTTGTTGTCCAGGCAGCGCTCGTGCTGTATAAAATATCGTATTTTAACCAGTCGCCGTAACTACCATCGTCAGCACCAGCACTTGAATCAGACCAGTCAAATGTCGGTCTGCGTGTCCCGACAGTCCCGGAGGATGATAGCAGAGAAAATACAGCAGGTGAAGTATTATAAGGAATTCCCACCGGGACAGGATAAGTCGTATTCAATACTGACCAATTATTATTAATTTCATCTCTCGTTTTTATAGCAAAGTAATATGTGACATTATTTGTTAAGCCCGTTACTAATAGGGTTTCAATATTGCCAGGACCAACATTAGTTGCTAATGAAATTCTATAAGGATATTCTGAAGATGCATTATTCCAATCAGTATCATTGGAAAAAGATACCGTCGTAGAACATCGGATTTCGTACTGACCATTATTTATGTTGTTAATATATCCATCATCACCTGGAGATGTCCAACTAAGTGTTACTCTATTAAATGCAGGAAGTGCAGAGAGATTTGTAACTTGTCCCGGTGTAACATATACTGCAACACTCCGCGTGGAACTCCAGTTGCTGTAGAAACCTGAATTGTCTTTTGAGCGAACCCTCTACCAATAAAGAGATTCAGAAATTGAGAGATTCAGACATTGAGAGATAGTAGGGGCAGAACTGTATGAGACAGTTGTAAAGTCAGTGGATGTCGCAAGTTGCAGTTCATAATTTGATACTCCTGATATAGTATCAGTTGAATCAGACCAGTCAAAAGTTAGTGTGACTTGATTTGTAGTTGTCCCATTTATGGGACTGATTAAATCTGGCACTGTCGGTGGTTCGTTTGGAACATAGGTTGACTGTTGAGTTGACCAGGAACTTGAACGAAGTCCTGTATCTATTGTTCTTACCTGCCAGTAGTAAGTTGTATTTTCTATTTTTAATTTTAGATTGAATCCCGGCTGTGTTGAAGAAGCAACGCAGAAACCGTGTGGGTAGTTGCCAAATGTGTGGTCATCCATTGAGCCGACACCTGCACCAGTTGACGGCGAAATAATCCATTTTTTCAAATTGTCTGATATTGGTTCCGTAGCGATACGAATATTGTAGTAAAGTCCCTTCGCTGAAGTCGCCCCGGGATTGGTATCCGTTCCATCAGCCCATCTTAACTCTAATTTGCCTGTTGTTGAACTATAATGTGATGAAAATCCGCTTGATGGTGCTGTTGGTGATGAATTTGCATTACCAAAGTCCGCTTCCAATGATTTATATATCAGATTGTTCCCCCCGTAATCTCCCACAACTATGTCTAAATCACCGTCATTGTCATAATCACCCCAGGCAATTGCAGTGGTATTTTCAGCACCTGCTGTCTGACCAGTGTCTGAAAATGTTCCATCTCCGTTGTTCCTGTATATCGGATTATTCTGACTATAATTCCCAACAACAATATCTAAATCACCGTCATTGTCATAATCACCCCAGGCAATTGCAGTGGTATTTTCAGCACCTGCTGTCTGACCAGAGTAAATAAAACTACTGGCAACTGCTGATTTTGTATCAGACCATACAGACCAGTTAGTGGCGTTTTCATCTCTTGCACGAATCCAGAAATAATATGTTGTTCGTGGTTTTAAGCCAGTAATGGTTTCTGAATATGTTTTACTCTTTATCCAACTACTTGATATTTCCATTGTCCATTCCGCTATATCAGGTGTGGCAGATGGATTTGAACTGTATTTCACTTTTCACTTTCCACCTTCCACATTTCCACTATACCCATCATCCCCGGGGGCTACCCATTGTAATTGCACCTGCGAATCAGTTACTGCTACAACTCCAGTCACCTGACCCGGTGGGATTGTATCTACATCTATAAGATGTTTTGAGAGCCAGATGTTATTGCCACCTGCAGTTTCATAACTAACACCAGTTAACCAGACAGCATTGGTTGAGATGGTATCAATAGTGATACCATAGCCCTCATCAGAACCATTACCAGAACCATTAATTGTTGTGCTGGTTTGCAGAACTAAGTTAGAATTATATTTTGCTATCCAGATGTTCGCGTTTGTTCCTTCATAAACACAACCAGTAACATATATATTTCCACTGCCATCTACCGTTATACCATAGCCATAATCATCATTATTACCAGAACCATTAATTGTTGTGCTGGAATAATTAAATATTGCAAATGTCGGCATTGCAACTGAAACAATTACAAAAAGACACACAAATATAGTAAATATAGTGCCAGGTCTTGAAGTGAGAGTTGATAAATCGTTTTTATTCTTCATATTTGGTTCTCATTGGAATCCCGAACTTAAGTTGGAATCCCGAACTTGTTCGGGTAGTACTATCAAGTTTTGTCATGTTTTGATTTCTTTTGTTATTTTTTAGCCCCAATAAATTCGATAATCCTGCGGACAAGTTGGGGAATCCGGTTACGTAAGCACTCACTGAACCGTGTCTAAAATTTTTCAGCTAATATTTTACAAAATAATTTTTGTAAAAACAAATCAAAAAACTTTCCGCTAAAATAAACTTGCCTGACTGATGTTATTATAGCATATACCCCCCAAGTCAAGAGGCAAGTAAAAACCATTTGTGGGTGGAGGTATGTTAGAATTTTGAAGTAAAACTTATTCGATAGGTATTACACAAGTTGTAAATGTGCTTCCATATCAATTGGTAAAGCACGAGGTTTCGGTGACTTGAATCTCGCTACGAAATCAATAATAGTTAAACCACATATTTCTTTTGTCTTTGGATTCAACCTCAAAAGAATACCGTCATCCACCTCACGACTTACTGCTTTTTTGGGTTTACCAATTGATAAGTATAGAATATCTGCCCGTTTGTCGTAAGAAAAACTCATTCTTGTTTTTGCCATATCAATTCACCTTCCTTTATTCTATCTGTGATATATGCTGTTTTTATTGTGTTCTGAACAACATCGGTAACTACAACAAAATATAGCTTGAATTTCAATTGTTTATAATAGAGGTGGCGATTATAAAACCTCTTGCTGCGAAAAATATATATTGGGTCCGAAAGAATAGTTGATAATCTATTAAACTTGTCTATCATTTCAGGATGTCCACTAATAATGTGTTCCCAGACATCAGGATAAAGTACAAAGTGTTTTCCAAATAAATCAATAAATGTCTTTTTTTCTTGCACTGAATATTTACCTCAATTCTATATTCCCAATCTATATTATACAAATTTAAAAATTTGAAGTAAAATTACTTATTATCCAAAAATCTTTTTTTGAGATCTTCTATTTTATCTTTCGCATCCTGGTCATATGGCTTTAACATTAAAACAATTTGAAATTCCTGTAACGCCTTCCGATATTCTTTCTGATAATAATATAAAATACCGAGATTGTTGTGGGCTTGAGCATAATCCGGGTTTATTTTTACGGCTTTTTGATATTCTTGGAAAGTATTATCATATTCTCCACGATTAAAATATAAAGTTCCAAGATTATTATGCGCTTCGGAATGATTCGGATTTATCTCAATAGTTCTTTTAAATTCCTGTATTGCCCTGTCAAAAATTCTTTGTTCATAATATGCAAGACCTAAATTATAGTGTATTTCAGCACTGTCTGGTTTTAATTCTAAAGCTTTTTGATATTCCTGAACCGCTCTGATATATTCCCCACGTCCTCGCAAAGAATTACCGAGTTCATTATATAAGTTAGAAGCATTTTGGGTTGCCCTATAATTAGATGGATACATAGAAATTACTTCCTCCCATAACAGCGCAGGATTCTGATAGAGTCGATTTCTTTTTACTGTTGCAATACAAAGAACTATAATATGAACTCCTAAAAGAAAAATTAAAAATGAATTGAGTAATCGCTTATGTGTAGAAATACCACTTAACTCTAATTGCCTATCAGGGTTAACTCTAAAAATTAGAAAATATACGGATACAATTATAAAGTAAAAACCATACCCTGGAAGATATAGACGATTTTCAGCCATTGCGGTAGTAGTAGGAAAAAAACTGGAAGTCGGGGATATTGTAATAAAGAACCATAAAATAGAAAATAAAAATATTTTTGATATATTAGTTTTTCTCCTATAAAATAACCATGTTGCTACAAGTATTAATAGAACAAACAGAACAGATATCATTATCTTGAACTCAAATATAGATTCTGCCGGGTTAAGATAATGGTCAAAACAAAGTCCTTTTGGGATAAAAAGAAATTTTAAATACCTCAATATAACATAAGGCTGAATGACAAAATAAGTGTAGTGATTCCAGAAGAGAGTACCTCCTGCATCTGCATCTCCAATTGTTCCCAGATAAAAGTATCTAAATAATAAAAATATAACAATTATAACCCAGTAAGATAGATGGTAATACTTTTTTTTAATAACCTTTGCCAACTCAAAATTACTCAGAAATATATAATCAAAAATCAATAAAATCGCTGGAAGCGTAATGGCATCCTGTTTTGAAAATATTCCTAAAATAAAACACAACAACGAGAAAACATAGAATTTTTTCCCTTTTTCAAAAGTCTTTGTGAAAAGCAATAAGGATAATATATAAAAAAATGCTGCCAATTCTCCCGAACGATTAAAAACATATGACACTACAATTGTATTTATTGGATGGGAAGCAAAAAATAATGCTACAAAAAAAGGGAAAATGTTTGTGCATTTTCCATATGTGTATACAATTATTTTTCTTGTTAAAAAAAATATCAGTATTGATACACATACGTGAAGAAATATATTTACCAAATGATACCCAATTATATTCAATTTACCAAAATAATAATTCAGTGTAAAAGTTAAATATGTTACCGGTCTGGAAGGGTCGTTCCTTTCAAAAGTTTTATGTTCACCCTGTGGATAAATAAGTTTCGTTTTAATGTTTTTTATTTCTTTTATATCAGGATTATTAACAATTTTTGCTTCATCATCAAATATAAATGGAGCATTCAGGGAACTGGAATAAATAATTGCTGAAACAAGGATTATTAACCCTATTGCAACCCATTTTTTCTCAAAAAAGGTTTTAGGCTTTTCAGTTGTTTTTGTATTAAATTTCGACAAGTTTTATATCGCCCCATATAGATATTTTGTTATTTATTATTATAATCATACCCTTAATCCCCTTGATACTTTTAGCAAAATCCGTTCCTTTAACCAGACTTTCGGGGTCCCGGACAATATTACCCACAGCGGTCGCACAGGCATCTGCCAGTGAAGATGAGTTGGCAATAACTATTGTTGCATCGGTTTTACCAAAACTCAGTGAATGGCCGACTGTCCCGGAAGAAGTACAGATGCCGAGCGGAGTACTTTCAGGTTTTATTTCCAAACCTATTTTACCGCTGAACTTTGATTTACCCGCGTATATACCTATGATTCTCGGTTTTAAAGTCTTTACAAATATATCTCCCCCGTTTTCAATAATTATTTCATCAGAAGATTTTAACAAATCAAAACCAACGAATTCGGCAATAGCGCCTGCGACAGAAGCCATCGGGCCTACACCTGCTTTCTCGGTTTCCGTTACCATCCTTTTCACAATTTCAGGTGCAGTGTCTTTAATTTTATAAGGTTTAAACGTGGTTAAAAAAGAAGGGTTGTTTTTTATGTATTTTTCTATGTTGGCACGATATTTCCGGACGAGTTTATATGTCTTGCGGGACAAATTCCTGCAGGCAGACACCAGCAAATCCGTCTCTTTTAGAGTTACATTGAATGAAACCAGGTCTTTTTCTCTTGACCATAAGCGATAAAATCTTGGTTGGTACATAATGTGTTTGGAATTGAGAAATTAAAAATGTAATTCCATAGCTCGCGGCGGGCAGGTTTTTATGCATAACTCACATGCTATACATTTCTCAGCATGGAACAGCACTTTTTTTGTTTTGGGGTCCAGGACAAGCGCACCCGAAGGACATATCGTAACACACGCACCGCAATGCGTGCATTTTACTTCGTTACGGGTAACATCCTGGCTCAAGGGTTGTATTTTTACACCTAAATCTTTCAGAAAATCCATAGCCTTATTATAATTTTCTTTTTTGCCGGAAAGTCCCAGCACAAGCAGACCCTCTTCGTTCGGTGTAATGGAAGCCTTGAGAATATTGAATTCCAGGTCATAATCTTTTACTAATTTACAGACTATCGGCTTATCAAGCAATTTATGCGAAAATCTTAATACAATTCTTTTAGAAATCATTTTTAAAAATCTCTATTTTATCCAGGGGAAATATTTATCTTTTATTATCGTCTCTTCCCGTGTCCGTCCCAGGGAAACAATGGATATTTTTGCATTGACCAGTTCTTCTAGTTTTTCAATGTAACGTCTTGCATTCAGGGGTAACTGGCTATACTTTGTCATGCCGTGAATGTTGCCCTTAAAACCCTCCATTTCAATATAAACCGGTTTACAGTCTCTCTGGACATGGCGTGAATAAGGAAACTCTTTTATAATTTTGTTTTTATACTTATAAGCAACACAGATTTTCAATCTGTCCATACCTTCCAGGCAGTCAAGTTTAGTCAGGGCCAATCTTTCAATACCGTTAATACGCACGCTGTGACGGACAATAACAGAATCAAACCACCCGCACCGTCTGGGCCTGCCGGTGGTTGCACCGTATTCCAGCCCGCGTTCCCACAGGTATTCACCTGTTTTGTCTTTCAGTTCCGTCGGGAAAGGTCCTCCGCCAACCCTGGTGGTATATGCTTTAACAATTCCTATAACCTCATCTATCTTTGTCGGACCCACACCTGCACCGGTACAAACCCCTCCAGCAACAGGGTTAGATGATGTTACATAGGGATAAGTGCCAAAGTCCAAATCCAGCAAGGTCCCCTGTGCACTTTCAAAAAGTACATTCTTGTTCTCTCTTAT
>Ga0100389_1004985_pt1 | contig 10183 bp, 8 predicted proteins | sample CryGeymeta201513_FD_81537 | JGI IMG/M metagenome (GOLD analysis project Ga0100389, IMG submission 81537) | Groundwater microbial communities from Crystal Geyser aquifers in Utah, USA - Crystal Geyser metaG 2015-13 | ecosystem: Environmental > Aquatic > Deep subsurface > Groundwater | place: USA... | reverse complement strand
GGCTTTTAATCGCCACCGTTTTGATTGGTACCTTAGTCAGCCGATTTTATATTGGTAATTTTTACTTCTTCTATTATATTTTCCTTTACCCCCTACCCTTTTTGTTTTTAGGCTTTTTGTTTTGGTGTTTATGGCAAAAAAAGGTAGGTAAAGCTGTGGCGGTTTTGATCTTTTTAGGAATGTTTATTTTTAATTCTAATCATGTTTTGGTGGTAGAAAAATCAGGTAGAACCAGGGAAAATCTCGATCAAGTGGCCAAGGTTATTGCCAACGATGCTGATCTTAATAAAACTTTCAATGTTGCCGCCAATTATTTTTCACCGGATCGTTGGGATCACCACGCTCTTGATTATCGCTATTTTATTGAAGCTTTTTACGGTAAGAGGCCGCTTGACTGGCAGCCTCAAGACTACGAAAAAGCCAAAGTTTTATATTTAGTAGCCGAAGGAGGGATGACTGACCCTTTAGAGAGTAGGATTATGGAGATTGAAAAATTTGCCCCCCAGAGGATAAACAAAAGATGGCCGCTCGATAATAATATTACTGTTTTTAAACTGGAAAAATAAGGATGATGGCTAACTTAAAGAAATGGTTGGAGAAAAATAAACTTGAGCTTTTCGGCCTAGTTGTCCTTTTGCTAGTGGCTTCAATTTTTAGATTTTATAACTTAGATAAATTGTCTTTTTTTACCTATGATCAGGCTAGGGATGCTTTATATATAAAGCGAATAATTGTTGATCACAAGTTGCGATTGATTGGCACCCAGACTTCAATTCCCGGGCTTTATACTGGTCCGGCTTACTATTATCTAATGGCACCATTTTTGTGGATTTTCAGGCTTAATCCCATTGGCATTGATGTTGCTACTGCTTTATTTGGAATTTTGACTGTTGGTCTTTTATATTGGCTGGTTAAGATTTTTGGACGAAATCGCCATCTAGCCTTGTTAGTTGCCTTAGTTTATGCAGCTCAACCCCAAGTTGTTAATTCATCTCGATTTGCCTGGAATCCTAATACTATGCCTTTTTTCACCCTCCTTTTTATCTGGGGCTTATTTTTAGTTAGAAAAAAACACATTTTGGGCTGGTTAATGACTTTCTTTTCCTTAGCGATTTTGCTTCAACTCCATTATTCAGCCGTTTGTTTTTTACCGGTTTTATTAATATTTGTAATTTTCTACAGGAAGCAAGTCAAGTTTGACCACTGGTTTCTGTCAGGCTTATTGCTTTTTTTCGTTTTAATGTCGTCACTTGTCTTTTTTGATCTGCGGCATCAGTTTACGAACATCAAAGCAATCTTGACTTATCTTAAACGAGGAGCCCTAGGAGAAATTCCACCACCACCATTTTACCCAGGTTTGTTTGAGAAATTAAGGCTACTTTTGGTAGAGATAGTTTTTGGAGTTAAGGACAAACTAATTTCTTTGGGAGTTATTTTGTTGATTTTCTTTTTAAGCGCTTTGAGCTATTTAAAACAAAAAGATTTTAGGGATGGTATTTTTTTGACTTTGTCTTGCTTAGTTTTTGGTGTTTTAGTTGCCTCTTTTTATCGGGGAAGTTTTTTTGAATTTTATTTAACTTTTCTTTATCCTATTGGGTTCTTATTAATTGGTATCTTAGCTAGCTTTCTTTTTAACCGAAGTCATTGGTGGAAAGCTGGTATTGTTTTGCTCTTTTTAATTATTTTTCTCTTCAATTTAAGGAAGATAGATATTTTTACTGAACCAAAAAGAACAATTAATGACCTAAAATTAGCATCTGGGGTTATTGCTGAAGATATTAAAAATGGCCAAGCTTTCAATTTGGTTGGTGTTTTGGGAGAAGGACGATTTGATTACAATGCGGTTGATTACCGTTACTTTTTAGAAACCTATTATGGCAAGAAAGCACTTGATTGGGACGTTTTGGATTATCAGAATGCTAAAATTCTTTATCTGACTAGTGAGGTCGGGAAGATTAACCCCTTGGAAGCAGGTATCTGGGAAGTTAATCTTTTTGGACCTAAAGAAATTATAAAAACTTGGGAACTACCCAAGGATGTAGTAATCTATAAATTAGGGAAAGAAAAATGAAAATTGCTTTGATTGGCTACGAGGCGAATATTCAAAAGCGGGTTGGTTCCAACCAATACGCTTTTGAATTAATGAAAGCCCTTTATCAACTGGATCAGAAAAACCAATACACCATTTATCTGCCAACGCCGCCTTTATCGGATTTACCGCCGGCCAGAGACGGTTGGCGCTACAAGGTTGTTGGTCCAAGCAAACTTTGGAATTTTTTTGCCTTACCTTTGGCTTTAATAAAACAAACCCCTAAACCGGATGTTGTTTTTAATCCCGGTCATTACACACCGTTGTTTTTTCCAGCCCCACTAGTGATTTCAATTATGGATTTGGGCTATTTGCGTTTTCCCCAGCATTACACAAAGAGTATCTACTGGAAATTGAGACTTTGGACAGCTCTTTCCATTAAACGGGCGGCTTCTATTCTAACTATCTCTCAAGCAAGCAAAAATGATATAATTAAACACTATAAAGTCAAAGCAGAGAAGATAGACGTCGAGTATCTTGGTTACGATGAAAAAAGTTTTCAATTTCCGATTCCCGATTCACGGATTGAAAAGGCCAAGAACAAATACAAAATAGTCGGGGACTATCTTTTGTTTTTAAGTACTTTGAAACCCAGTAAAAATGTGGAAGGCCTTTTAAAGGCTTTCAAGAGTGTTAAACCGAAAACAAAAAACAAAAAGCTTTCCTTGGTTATTGCCGGTAAAAAGGGCTGGTTGTTTGAAAGAATTTTTGAAGAGGTCAAGGCCTTGGATTTAGAAGAAAAAGTTCTTTTTACTGATTTTGTTGACGAAGAAGACGTGCCGGCGCTGATGGCCGGGGCCAAAGCTTTTGTTCTGCCGAGTTTTTGGGAAGGTTTTGGCATTCCGGTGGTGGAAGCCATGGCGGTGGGGACGCCGGTGGTTGTTTCCAAGGCGGGCAGTTTGCCGGAAATTGTTAATGAATCAGGCCTTATCGTTGACCCTGGGAATACCCAGGAGATAGCCAGGGGGATAAACAAGATTATCAACGACAAGACTCTTGGTGAAAGGTTAAGAAAAGAAGGTTTGTTCAGAGTTAAAAAATTTAACTGGGATGAATGTGCCCGAAAAACTTTACTGGTTTTAGAAAAAATTGGCAATAACAAATAAAAAAGATAAAAAATGATTAAAGATAAAAACGGTCGAGATTTAAGTTTAGATGAGGCTTTGCCAAAAATAAACAAAAGAATTATAGCTGTTCTTTTGGAATTTCAATTAATGCTTTTGCGCTGGACAGGTTATGTTCCTTCTCATTCCTGGCGGTGTTTTGTTTATCGTTTGGCCGGGATAAAAATCGGCAAAGGTTCAGTGGTTCACATGTGGGCCAATTTTTTTCAGCCGAAAAACATTAAAATCGGTGAAGATACGATTATCGGTGACCATTGTTTTTTGGACGGCCGGGCTTCATTGAAAATCGGTGACCATACCGACATTGCTTCGCAGGTGCTGATTTACAATTCCGAGCATGATGTTCATGACGAAAGCTTTAAGGTGATTGAACAGCCGGTGGAAATCGGTGATTATGTTTTTATTGGCCCACGAGCCATTATTCTGCCCGGGGTTAAAATTGGTAAAGGAGCCATCATTGGAGCTGGTGCGGTGGTAACTAAAGATGTGCCGGCTGGGAAAATTGTCGGCGGTATTCCGGCTCAAGTCATTGGCGAACGCGGTTTAAAAGAATTTAAATATCGTTTAGGCCGGGCCAGTTTATTTCAATGAAGAATTTTCTGGGTTTTACCAAAGGTGGCATACCTGTTCCACCTCCGAGGTGGAAGATTTTAATATTGGTGGTTTATCTTTTGGGAATTGTTTATCTGGTTTTACCAGAGCCAGTGATTCCTAATTTACCTGGAGCTTTAAAATCAACCGAGCCAGGTGATACCGTTCAGATCCCCGGAGTTTGGGCTTATTATACCAATCTTTCCCGCCGTGAAGCGATTGATTTTTACCAAGAAGCTTTTTCTCGTTCCTCTTTCTTAAAGATTCCTTTACCAACCTACATTCTTAATCATCCGCCGGAATACGCTCGGGAAACGATTATCGATACCCTTAAAAATAATTTTTACGAAGAACTAGTCCATCCGCTACGTGATTCTTTGTTTATCAGCGGCTGGATTCCTAAAGAAGATGAGGTTTATTTAGCCAAAAACAAAAAACCCATCACTGAGTTTCTGGTTGATAATCAAACTTTTTCCGCCAAAATAACCCTCTATCATGTCCAATCGCCTTTTTGGGCTAAGTTTTTGGTTTGGACGGGGATTATCGTTTTGATTTGGCTGATGATGACCGCTTTTAAGTTTATTCTCTTTTCCCCATGGGGTCGCCGAAAGTAAAAGTTTCCATTATTATTCTTTCTTGGAATACCAAGCAGCTTTTAAGAAATTGTCTTAAAAGTTTAAAGGGCATGGGGGAAATAATTGTTGTTGATAATGGTTCGACCGACGGCTCGCCAGCGATGGTCGCCGAAGAATTCCCTCAGGTGAAACTGATTAAAAACAAAAAAAATCTGGGTTTTGGCGCGGCTAACAACCAGGGGATGAAAGTTGCCACTGGTGATTATTTTTTGCTTTTAAACTCCGATACGATTGTTAAAAACCAGGCGCCATTGAAAATGGCGGCTTTTTTGGCCAAGAACACCCAGGTCGGGGTAGTGGGTTGTAAATTGTTAAATCCTGATAATTCACTTCAGCCTTCAGCCGGGCCTTTTCCCAATTTGAAGGTGAGTTTTATCATGCTTTTTCTTGAACATTGGCTGGGTGATTTAGTCCGTTTTTCTTTTAAGAAGACCAAAGAAGTTGATTGGGTGATGGGAGCGGCCTTGATGGTTTGCCCGGGAGTTATCAAAAAAGCCGGTTGGATGGATGAAAAGATGTTTATGTATATGGATGAAGTGGAGTGGTGCTGCCGGATTAAAAAAGCTGGTTTCAAAGTCTTTTTCTATCCAGAAGCGGAAATAATCCATCTTTTTGGGGGCAGTTCCAAAACCGGCCGTCAGGACCCGATTCTCAATATTTATCGAGGCCTGCTTTACTTTTACCAAAAGCATTATTCTCACTGGCAGCTAAAGATTCTTAAATTCATGTTAAAATTAAAAGCAAGGGAAGCTATAATTTTGGGCTGGCTAACGAATAATCATTATCTTAAACAAACTTATGCTGAAGCGCTTAAAATCGTTAAAAATTAATCCTCTGGCTTTGGGGGTGATTGCTTTACTGCTTTTTATTCCCATTTACCCGAAGTTCCCGATGTTCAATGTTGCCGGGACTTATGTCGCCATCAGGGCTGAGGATTTTTTGGTGGCTTTTGTTTTACTGCTTTGGCTGGTTAACCAAATCCATCAAGGTTTTCCGACCTTGAAAGACAGGGTCGGCCGGTTAATTCTTCTTTACTGGGGAGTTGGCTTGCTGTCTTTGTTAAGCGCTGTTTTTATTACCAAAAACATTGTTCCTCATCTGGCCCTGTTTCATTTCCTCAGAAGGATTGAATACATGTCCTTGTTTTTTGTGGCCCTGGCTTCAATGAAATCAATGAGAAACGTTAAGTCCTATGGTTGGGTGCTTTTTTTGGCAACTTTGGGGGTCATTGTTTATGGTCTTGGCCAGAAGTTTTTCAGTTGGCCGGTGATTTCCACGATGAATGAAGAATTTTCCAAGGGCATGCTTTTGCAGTTAAGTGAATGGGCGAGAATCAATTCGACTTTTGCCGGTCATTATGATTTGGCCGCTTTTATGGTTTTGATTTTGGCCTTGACCGCTGGCTTCTTCTTCGGTTTGAAAAACAAAGTTAAGAGAATCCTGATTCTTTTAATCGGCCTCGCCTCCTTTTATATTCTTATTCTGACTGCCTCCAGAGTTTCTTTTGTCGCTTATCTTATCGCCGTCACCTTTACTTTGGTTGGTCTGAAGAAATATTGGTGGGTGGGGCCGGTTTTGGCTTTCAGTTTAATCGGGATGTTGTTTTCGCAAGAGATTAGTCAACGCTACGCTTTAACTTTTAACATTGACCTTTCCGCTTTATCCAGCAAGATTCAGAAAAGACCGCAAAAGGAACAAATCTTTTTAACACCGGCGCCTTTGCCGACGCCAGAGGAGATCGTAGAAGAGGTTGAAGAAGTTAAGAGACCAACGCCAAAACCCATCGCCACCGCCGCGGCTGAGGTTGAAGAATGGAAACCGACAACTGAACTGTCAGTTGAATATTCCAGCGGCATCAGGTTTGACGTTGAATGGCCCCGCTCTTTACGGGCTTTTGCCAAGAATCCATTTTTGGGAACCGGTTATTCTTCGGTAACCTTGGCTACGGATAATGATTATTTACGATTATTAGCGGAAACCGGTTTACTGGGTTTCCTGGCTTTCTTTTTGATTTTCTTGGAAATTGGGCGTCAGGTTTTCCGTTTTGTTAGAACCAGTCAACCGGGTTTGAGAAAGTCCCTGGTGATGGCTTTGTCCGGCGCTGCCTTGGGCTTGCTGGCCAACGCCGTTTTCATTGACGTTTTTGAATCTTCCAAAGTCGCTTTTATCTTTTGGCTTTTAATGGGAATTTTAGTCGGGATGATAAAATTAAAAGAGGAAAATGCTTAAAAAATCTTGGTTTATCTATCTTTGTTTGGGCTTGATTCTGGTTTTAGCCTTAATCCTTCGTCTTTATAAAATTGATATCCCTTTGGCTGACCATCATTCCTGGCGTCAGGCTGATACGGCAGCAGTAGCCCGCAACTTTGTTAAAGAAGGATTTGATTTTTTTCACCCGCGAATTGATAACCTGGCGACTTTAAGGCCAGGAACTCTTAATGACGAGCGCTATTTTTTTGTTGAACCGCCTTTTTACCAAGCCATCGTGGCTGGTTTTTATCGTCTGTTTGGGGTTAAGGAAAGTCTGGCCCGTTTGGTTTCGATTTTCTTTTCTTTAGGGGCCATGATTTTCCTGTTTTTGTTGGTTTCTCGTTTGGTTAACCGTTGGGTGGGTTTGTTATCCGCCTTTTTCATGGCCGTTCTCCCCTACAGTATTTTTTACTCACGAGTTATCATGCCTGAGCCGATGATGCTTTTTGCTTCCTTGGGCATGCTTTGGTTTTTCTGGCTTTGGCTGGAGAAGCAAAAGAACGGTTTTTATTTCTGGGCAATGATTTTTATTATTTGGGCTTTGTTAATGAAAGTTTTTCCTTTGTTTTTGCTGCTGCCGATGTTTTATCTTATTTGGCAGAAGTATAGTTGGCGTTTTTACAAAGAAAAGAAGCTTTGGTTGCTGCTTTTAACCGTTTTGCCGCTGCTGGCCTGGCGCTTTTGGATCAGCCGTTTCCCAGAGGGAATTCCGACTAATATCTGGCTTTTTAATGAGGGGGGAATTCGTTTCCGTCCCGCTTTTTTCCGCTGGATTTTTGCCGAAAGAATCGGCAAATTGATTTTAGGCTATTGGGGGATTTTTCTTTTTGCTTTGGGTTTGGTGGTTAAAACCACCAAAAAAGAAGGTTGGTTTTTCCATCTCTTTTTATTGTCTTTTCTAATTTATGTTTCCGTCTTTGCCTTTGGCAATGTGACTCATGATTATTATCAGATTCCCTTTATCCCCATGGCCGCGATTTTCCTGGCCAAAGGGACTTGGTTTTTAATCACCGCCGGTAAACAAATTTTAAACCGTTTTTTCGCCTGGGTAGTTTTAATCGTTTGTGTTCTTTTAATGCTTGGTTTCTCTTGGTTTGAAATCAGGGGGTTTTATTTGATTCAAGGCGGGGTTGATGTCGCCGGCAAAGCGGTGGATGAACTAACGCCTAAAGATGCCTTGGTTTTAACCGGTGACTCCAATGATGTCACTTTGCTTTACAATACCAATCGTCATGGCTGGACCGGCGGTTATGCTTCCTATTTTCCTAACACTCAGGAAACTATTGAAAAGATTAAAGAGATGGGCGCTACGGTTTACGTCACCACCAAATTTGAACCTAAATCTGACTTCGGTCAATACATGCTGAAAAACTACCCGATTCTTAAACAAACCGACCAATACATCATCTTTTCACTATGAAAATCTTAATGCTGACTCCTTATCTGCCTTATCCGCCGTCGTCCGGTGGCCAGGTCAGATCCTATAATTTGATTAAAAATCTGGCCCAAGACCATCAGATTACCCTTTTTTCTTTAATCAAAGATAATAATGAACTGAAATATATTAAGGAGCTGGAGAAATTCTGTCGGAAAGTTAAGGTTTTTAAACGTCCGGGGGAACCCTGGACTTTAAGAAATATTCTCCGAACTGGTTTCGGCCTTTATCCCTTTTTGGTGATTAGAAATTTAGTTCCAAAAGAAAAAGAAGCAGTGGAAAAGGAATTAAACCAAAATGATTATGATTTGATTCATGCCGAAACTTTTTATGTTATGCCTCATATTCCCAAAACCAAAGTCCCGATTCTTTTAGTGGAGCAGACGATTGAGTATCAGGTTTACCAGCATTATGTTCAGTCCAAGTCTTTTTGGCTGCTGAAACAGCTTTTGAATATTGACGTCGCCAAAATCAGATTCTGGGAAACCAAATTCTGGCAGAAAGCCAACAAGGTGGTCGCTGTTTCCGAATCAGACAAAAAAAAGATGCAAAGTCTGGTCAAGGGTTTGGATGTTGACGTGGTCCCCAACGGGGCTGGCGAGGATTTAGTCTCTCTTTGGCAAGAAAATAAAAAGATAGACAAAATTATTGTTCTTTTCCAAGCCAATTTTCTCTGGCTGCAAAATACTGAAGCGGCCATTGACTTGGTGAAAAATATTTTTCCTTTGATAAAAAAGAAACTGCCTCAGGCGGTTTGTCGGATTGTCGGCCAGGAAGCTTACAAAAAACTGGCCAGCATTAAAGGCAAGAGCATTGAAATTATTGACTTGGGTAATGATGATATTGAAGGGGTTAAAAAAGCTTATCATCAGGCAACGGTCTTTTTAGCGCCCTTAAAAGGTCCAGGGGGGACCAGGTTAAAGATTTTAGGGGCGATGGCGGCCGGCGTGCCAGTGGTGACGACACCGGTGGGTATTGAGGGCATAGATGCTAAAGATGGAGTTCAGGTTTTAGTCAGGCAGAGCGAAAAAGAACTGGCTGAGGCAGTGGTGGAATTGATTAAAAACAAAAAACTTTATCAGAAAATCAGCCAAGCGGCCAGAATTCTAATAGAAAAAACTTATACTTATAAGGCGATTGCCGCTGTTTTGGACAGGATTTACCGGCAAGTTGGTAGCTATGGAAAAAATTGATTTATCCATTATCATTGTCAATTACAACACCAAGGATTTTTTAAAAAAATGCTTGGAAAGTCTTCAACCGGTGGTAAGGAAGACTTCATTCAGAACGGAAATTATTATTGTTGATAATAGTTCCAGCGATGACTCGCTTCAGTTCCTTAATTCTTTGAATTGGCCCAATCTAAAAGTAATTGCCAGCAAGAAAAATCTCGGTTTTGCCAAGGCCAATAACTTGGCGATTAAAAAATCTTCCGGCCGCTATATTTTATTTTTAAATCCGGACACAATTGTTCAGAAAGACACTCTAAAGACGATGATTAAATTTATGGAGGAAAATCCTAAAGTGGGGGCGGCAACTTGTCGGGTGGAGCTCACCGATGGTCAACTCGACCAAGCTTGTCATCGGGGTTTCCCGACAGCCTGGAATGCTTTTTGTTATTTTAGCGGTTTGGGAAAACTTTTCCCTAAAAGTAAAATCTTTGCCGGTTATTCTTTAAGCTATCTGCCTTTGGATAAAATTCATGAGATTGATGCCAGTGCCGGAGCTTTTCTGATTGTCCGTCGTGAAGCCGGTGAACTCCTGGATTGGTTTAATGAGGATTATTTTTGGTACGGGGAGGACTTGGATTTCTGTTACCGTTTAAAACAGAAAGGTTGGAAAATTATGTTTGTGCCGACAACCAAAATCATTCACTATAAAGGAGTTGCTTCCGGTATTAAAAAACACAGCCAGAAAATTAGCCCGGCCAGCAAAGAAACAAAGATAAGGGCCACTAAAGCTTCAATTGAAGTCATGCGTATCTTCTTCAAAAAACATTATCAAAAAAAATATCCGCGTTTTGTTTATTGGCTGGTGATGTTAGGGATTAAATTATTGG
>Ga0100389_1004977_pt1 | contig 10201 bp, 8 predicted proteins | sample CryGeymeta201513_FD_81537 | JGI IMG/M metagenome (GOLD analysis project Ga0100389, IMG submission 81537) | Groundwater microbial communities from Crystal Geyser aquifers in Utah, USA - Crystal Geyser metaG 2015-13 | ecosystem: Environmental > Aquatic > Deep subsurface > Groundwater | place: USA... | reverse complement strand
GGGTCTTGAAAATACGTTTCATTTTTAATATAACACCAGGTGTTATAGTTTGCAAGCGTCGAACGAAATGGCTCCAGCTAATGAAGTGTCACCCATGGGACACATAATGTGCTCGAGAATTTTACCGTTACCATTTCTCCCAGTGGATATTCTCAGGTTTGAATTTATCCTTGGGTTGGTCGGCCCCGGTCGGATGGCCGATGGGAATGACGTTCAACGGGATAACATTGTCGGGGATCCGCAGGCTCTTGCGGACGAAAGCCATTCGGTCATGGTTGGGATAGGCAGCGGTCCAGAGCGCGCCCAACCCCAAGGCCTCGGCGGCCAGCAGGATATTTTCACTGGCACAGGTAGAGTCGATTACGGCAAAGGCGAGACTTTGATCGTGCGCCTTGTCCGGCATGGCGCAGACGACGATGGCAGCACCCGCCTTGTTGAGCATTTTGGCGTGCGGCAAGCCATCTCTCAGTTGGTCCAGGGTTTGCCGGTCCGTGATCGCGACAAAGGACCACGGCTGCCGGTTGACCGCGGTGGGGGCCGCCATGCCTGCGCGCAGGATGGTATCGAGTTGTGCCTGGTCAACACCCTGGCCGGTAAAATTCCGCACACTTTTCCGCCGATGGATCGTGGTAATAGCATCTGGTAATGCGTTGTTCTGGCTCATCCGTTTTTCCCCCATTGATGGGTTATGACTCCCTAAATGTCCCGCCTGCCAAGCCGCAGGCTGTTCAGCACCACGGTGACCGAGGAGAAGGCCATGGCCCCGGCGGCCATGGCCGGATGCAGGTCGCGGATCAGGCCCGGCACCCAGGACACGTTGTGTAAAACCCCGGCCGCCACTGGGATCAGGGCGACGTTGTAGAAGAAGGCCCAGAAGAGGTTCTGGCGGATGGTGCGCATGGTGGCGCGGGAAAGCCTGATGGCGCGGGCCACGCCAGCCAACTCTCCGCCCACCAGGGTGATGTCGCTGGCCTCCATGGCCACGTCGGTGCCAGTGCCGATGGCGATGCCGACATCGGCCCGGGCCAGGGCCGGCGCGTCGTTGATGCCGTCGCCCACCATGGCGACCACCTGCCCCTGGTCATGGGCCTGGCGGACGATCTCTTCCTTGCCGCCCGGCAGGACCCCGGCCCGCACCTGCTCGATGCCCACCCGGCCGGCAATGGCGCGGGCCACCTGCTCGTTGTCGCCGGTGAGCATAACCGGCGTGATGCCCATGGCCCTGAGTTCGGCCACCGCCGCGGCCGCCGTGGCCTTTTCCTGATCCGCCACGGCGAGGATGCCGACCACGGTTCCATCCACCTCGACCAGCATGACGGTTTTACCTTGACTGGCCAACCGGCTGACCTGGGCCGCCGCACCGGCAGGCAAGGCCGCCGTCTGCCCGAACCAGTCCGGCTTGCCCACCCGCACCCGCTGCCGATCCACCCGGGCCTCAACCCCGAAACCGCTGGCCGCCTGAAACTCGCCAAGCGCCATGGTCGTCACGCCGCGCTCCCGTGCCCCTTGCACCACGGCCCGGGCCAGGGGATGCTCGCTGCCGGTCTCGGCACTGGCCGCCAGGGCCAGGCCATCATCCGGGCCCATGCCGCCATCCGGATTGACCCAATCGATGAGCACCGGCTGGCCCCTGGTGATGGTGCCGGTCTTGTCGAACATCACGGTTTGCAAGCGGTGGGCGGTTTCCAGGGCCGCGCTGTTCTTGAAGAGAATGCCGAATCCCGCGCCCAGGCCGGTGCCCACCATGATGGCGGTGGGCGTGGCCAGCCCCAGGGCGCAGGGGCAGGCGATGACCAGCACGGCGACCATGCGGATCATGGCCGGCACAAAGGCATGGCCGGCGAGCCACCAAAAAGTGAAGGTGGCCAGGGCCAGGACGATGATGGCGGGCACGAAGACCGCGGCCACCTGGTCGGCAAGTCGCTGAATGGGGGCCTTGGAACCCTGGGCCTGGCGCACCAGCCGGATGATCTGGGCCAGGGCGGTATCCGCGCCCACCCCGGTGGCCCGCACCCTGAGCAACCCCTGCTGGTTGACCGTGGCGCCGAACACCTGGTCGCCCGGATTTTTGTCCATGGGCATGGACTCGCCGGTGAGCATGGCCTCGTCCACCGCCGAGGCGCCGGAGACCACCTCGCCGTCCACCGGCAACTGCTCGCCGGGTTTGACCACCACCACCTGGCCAGGTCGCACTCCGCTGGCCGGCAAGTCGCGCACCTGACCGTCTTCGCCCTCCACATGGGCAAGCTTGGGGGCCAGATCCATGAGCTTGCGGATGGCCGCCGAGGTCCGGCCCTTGGCGCGGACCTCCAGGAGCTTGCCCAGCTTGATCAGGGTAATGATCACCGCGCTGGTCTCGAAGTAGACATGCATGCCGAGGCCGGGTACGAGCAGCACGGCCAGGGAGTAGGCATAGGCGGTGGACGAGCCCAGGGCCACCAGCACGTCCATGTTGGCCGCGCCGGCGCGCACGCTCTTCCAGCCACCGATGTAAAAGCCCAGGCCGGTATAGAACTGCACCGGCGTAGCCAGCAGCAGAAAGAGCCAGTTCACCCAGTGCCCATGGGCCCAGCCGCCCAGCAGGCCGAAATCCCGGCCCATGCTGAGCACAAACAGGGGCACGGTGCAGGCCACCCCGACCCAGAAGGTTCGCCGCTGCGCGCCAAGCTCCCGGGCCCGGGCCTCCTGTTCGGCGTCCACGCCCGCGTCCGGGCCGGGCAGCACCAGTTTATAGCCGGCCCCGTGCACAGCCTCGGCCATCCGCGCCAAATCGATCACCTCGGGGTCGAATTCAACGGCCACTGTCTCGGTGCCGAAATTCACCACCGCCGACACCACGCCGGCCGTCTTTTTCCCCAAGGTCCGCTCCACCGCCGCGGCACAGCGGGCACAGGTCATGCCCACCACCGGCAGTTCCACCTTCCTGGTCGCCAAAGCATCCCCTCCGGTTGGCTGCTACTTATCGGCCGGGTAGCCGATGTCGAGCAGCAGGTCGTAAATCGCCGCCAGGGTGGCCGGAAACTCCCACTGCACCAAAACATTCTTGGTGCCGGGATCGGCGGACACTGCCAACACCCCGGCCAGTTCACGCAATTCCCGCTCAATGGTTTTGGTACAGTGGCCGCAGGAAATGGCGGAAACATGCACGGTTTTCTCTTCCATGGTAGTCCTCCTATTTTTTTTTAGACTGTAATTGTCAGCAGCCAGCGGCTAACGGCTAGTGGGTGGCAATCTATCAATACACCTCGTAAAAGCCCGAGGTCCCCAAACGGTGGACCTTCATCAAATTTGTGGTGCCGGTGGCCGAGATCGGACTGCCCATGGTGATGACCACCACGTCGCCCTTCTTGAGGTCGCCGTGCGCGAGCACGGTCTTCTCCACCGTGCAGATCTGCTCCTCGGTGGTGCCCTCGCTGGCAACGAGCAGGGAGCTGACCCCGGAGTAAAGGGCCATGCGGCGCTGCACGTTCCTGGATGGGGTAACGGCGATGATCGGCACGGAAGGCCGGTATTTGGCGAGGATGGCCGCGATACTGCCGGTCTGAGTGAAGGCCAGGATGGCCGCGGCCTCGACCTCCTCGGCGGTGCGACAGGCGGCTCGACCGATGGCCTCGGGCTGCTCCCGGTAGCCGCTGGAGGCAGACGGAACATGCCGGTGCGCCCGCAAGGTGGAGTCCTGTTCCACGTCCAGGGCCACCTGGGCCACCACGGTAACGGCCGCCACCGGATGCGCGCCGACCGCGGTTTCACCGGAGAGCATAACCGCGTCGCTGCCGTCGAGCACGGCGTTGGCGATGTCCGAGGTCTCCGCCCGGGTGGGCCTGGGGTTCTTGATCATGCTTTCCAGCATCTGGGTGGCGGTAATCACCGGCTTGCCGGCCAGGTTGCATTGCCGGATGATGCGTTTCTGGATGAGCGGCACCCTTTCCGGCCGCATCTCCACGCCCAGGTCGCCCCGGGCGACCATGATGCCGTCCGCCGCCTCCAGAATGGCGTCAAAGCCCTCCACCGCCTCGGGCCGTTCGATCTTGGCAATGACCCGCAAGTCCGCACCATTCTCGTACAGAATTTTTTTAAGATCTGCAACGTCCTCGGCGTTGCGCACAAAGGACAGGGCCACGTAATCCAGGCCCTCGGCCATGCAGAACTCCAGGTCCTGCCGGTCTTTTTCAGTGAGAGCCGGGGTGGAGATCCGCACCCCGGGCAGATTAATTCCCTTAAAATCACCGAGCGCTCCGCCGGTGATCACCCGACATTCCACGTCCTCGCTGGAAAGGGTCCGCACCGCCTCAAGCTCGATAAAACCATCGTTCATCAAGATGCGATCCCCGGGCCGAACCTCTTGGGGAAAAGGCGCATAGCAGGTGGAAATCAGTTCCTGGTTGCCGACGACATCCCGGGTGGTGACCACGGCCCGGCCGCCGCATTCCAGGATAACGCCGCCCGGCGCCATGTGGCCGGTACGGATTTTCGGGCCCTGCAGATCGCCCAGGATGGCGATGTTCTTGCCCTGCCGCGCGGCATGGGCTCTGATCCGCTCGATCCACTGCTTCTTTTCCGCATGGGCGCCATGGGAAAAGTTCAAGCGGCAGGCATTGACACCTGCCGCCAGCAGGGCGGCAAAGGTCTCCTCCTCGGCGCAGGCCGGCCCCACGGTGGCGACGATTTTTGTCCGACGGCTGGTGATGTTCACGAGCATACCTCCTATTTTTTTTGCCTCGGTGGCCAGGCAAAGACTATCTGTCCCTTCTCGATTTTCCGCAATATACCAGCCTTCGGAAAAGCCTGCACATCTGCCTGGGGGGGTGGTCTACAAATTGCCTATAGGTCTTATAGGACTTATGCCTGGACGACATGAGGCCGCGCGGTAGATTCCCGCACAGGGGAGGTCATGAACTGCGGTCCGTTTTTTTGCTTTCATGCCCTTCCTCCCCTCGGCAACTCCTCCAGCTTTTGTGATATACTGAAAAAGCAACGGCTGCAAATCAAAGGCAAGCCGGCCTGTGTGGGCGGCCCCGCGCGCCACCCGCCTCACCCCACCGCAACCGCCAACCGGGCAGCGGACCGGCCGGCCGGAGGAACACCATGCCCCAGCGGATCTATCGTTTCAAGTACGGCATCTACGGCGAGACCAGACAGATCCTGGTCTATACCCGAGGCGACGAAGTGTACGCCAGCAACTACACCAACAAGGGCACCGCCTTCACCGAGGCGGAACGCCAACAACTCGGCATCTCCGGCAGCCTGCCGCCGGCGGTGAGCAACCTGGAGCAACAGGTACAAAACTCGTTGGCCAGGCTGGCCGGCAAGTATAGCGACCTGGAGCGCTTCCTTTACCTGCGCGGCCTGTTCGACCGCAACGTGGTGCTGGCCCACGCCGTGATCGCCAGCGACATCAGGCGCTTCATGCACGTTATCTACACCCCCACCGTGGGTCTCGCCTGCCAGCAGTATTCGTCCATGTTCCGAGAGGCCAACGGCCTGCACTTTTACCCCGGCAACATCGACCAGGCCGAGGAGATCCTGCGGCGTTACGCCCACCGCGATATCCGGGTGGCGGTGGTCACCGATAACCAGGGGATCCTTGGCATCGGCGACCAGGGGGCCGGCGGCATCGCCATCTGCCTGGGCAAGCTCATGCTCTACACCCAGGGCGCCGGCATCGCCCCCTGGCACTGTCTGCCCATCTCCCTTGATGTTGGAACCAACAACGAGGCGCTGTTGAACGACGCATTCTACCTGGGCTGGCGGCACCACCGACTGATTGGCAGCGACTACCTGCGCTTCATGCAGCGCTTCGCCCGGGCCTTTCGCACCGTGTTCCCGGATGCCATCTGCCAGTGGGAGGATTTTTCCAAGCAAAACGCCTTTGCCATCCGCGACGCCAACCTGCACAACATGATCTCCTTCAACGACGACATCCAGGGCACCGGCGCCGTTGTCCTGGCCGCCATCCTCACCGCCATGCGGGTGCAACATGAAAAACTCATTGACCAGGTTTTCCTGGTGCATGGGGCCGGCGCTGGCGGGGTGGGCATTGCCGAGCAGCTCGACCTGGCCCTCGTGGCAGCCGGACTTTCCGAGACCGAGGCGCGAGCCAGGATATTCACCATGGACAGCCACGGTCTGGTCACCAGCAGCCGTCCCCTGGAACCTTACAAGGAAAAATTTGCCAAGGATGCGGCCAGTCTGCCCTGGTATAAAGACCCGCACAAGGATGGCACTTTGCCCACAGTGGTGAAAAACGCAGGTATCACCGTGCTCATCGGCACCTCAAGCCAGGCGGGCAGCTTCACTCCGGAAGTGGTGCGGGCCATGGCGGTAAATACCGAGCGACCGGTGATCCTGCCCCTGTCCAATCCCACCGACAAGTGCGAAGCCACTCCAGCCGACCTTTACGCCTGGACCGCGGGCCAGGCCTTGGTCGCCACCGGCAGCCCCTTTGCCCCGGTAATCTTGGCAGGCCGGGAGCAACGGGTCGGCCAGTGCAACAACGTTTTCGTTTTTCCGGGCGTCGGGCTAGGGATCCTTGGCTCGGGCGCCAGCGAGGTGCTGCCCGCCTTTTTTACCGCTGCTGCCCATGCCGTTTCCGCCGCAGTATCGCAGGCAGACATCCGGTCCGACATCCTCATGCCGCCGGTGGAGGAGTTGCGGGAGATCTCCACCCAAGTGGCCATGGCCGTGGGCACAGCCGCATTTGCGGCAGGGGTTTCCCGTCCCTGCCCCTTTTCCCAGTTCCAGCCCAACGACGAACCGGCCGGGCTTAAAAAACTGGTGGAAGGCATGCGCTGGCAGCCGGCATACCTGCCCCTGGTGCCCATGTAAAACGGGACGGCCATCGCCTGAAATCGCCCATGGGCATCCATCATCGCCAATCAACTGTTCTCATCGGACCGGGAATAAGCTATACTGCGGTCCGGTGAGGTGACGCATGCTTAGCAAGGCGCCACGGGTGATTGTAGGTTGGAGATCTTGCAAGCTATGACGTTGGCGCGACAGTTTCCTTGGCGATATCCCCTTCTGTTGTTGCTGTCCCTGATGGCCTTGGGCCAGCCCCTCGCCGGTTACGCGCAGGCGGAGGCGTTACCCAACTACGCCTGCATTGCCCCCAATGTCTTATTCTGGAAAAATATCTACGGCCGTTACTCCCTGGCCCAGGGGGTAATCCATGACAAGGATGATCTGTCGGTGATTTACGAGGTGGTCAGCTTTGCCGCTCCCCAGTGGCAAGTCTTGAGCAGCGGCAATAAGGCGATGGTGGAGCAGACCAAGGCAAGATACCGGGCCATCCTGGAGACGCTGGCCGCGGGCCGCGCCCCCATGACCGCTGATGAAAAAAGGGTGCTGGCGCTCTTCGGCCCCAACCCCAAACCCCAGGCCCTGCTGGCGGCCCGGGGTAACATGCGCTTCCAGTTAGGTCAAAAAGAACGCTTCCGCGAGGGGGTGATCCGTTCTGGCGCCTACCTGGAGTCGATCCGCAGGATCTTTGCCGACCATAACCTGCCGGCCGATCTGTGCTATCTCCCCCACGTGGAATCATCCTACGACTACCGAGCCTACAGCAAGTCAGGCGCCGCCGGCATCTGGCAGTTTACCAGGGATACCGGCCGCCGGTATCTCGTCGTCAACAATTCCCTGGATGAACGCCTTGACCCGTTGCGCGCCACCGAGGCCGCGGCCCTATTCCTCAAGAATAATTATAAAGTCCTGGGCGATTGGTCCATGGCGATCACCGCCTATAACCATGGGACCACCGGCATGTGTAATGCCAGGAAAAAAAAGGGCTGTTATGAAACCATCTTCAAGGAGTTTGATGGCCAGCGCTTCGGCTTCGCCTCGCGCAATTTTTATTCTGAATTCCTGGCGGCGCGTGAGGTGGCGAAAAACTATCGGCAATACTTCGGTCCGCTACAACTGGCCAGGCCGGTTCGCACCCAACCAGTGCGGATTACCAATTTTACGCCGGTGCGCGATCTGGCCCGGCATTTTGGACTGACCATGGATACGGTCAGGCAATTGAATCCCGCCCTGCGCGACTCGGTGTTACTGGGGCGGAAACTAGTTCCCAAGGGGTACCAGTTTCATATACCGGCCACGAGCAATGGCCAACTGGCCAACCCCGGAAGCAAGGTGGCATCGCAGACCAGAGCCGCTCTGCACCGCCAACCCTGAACCCTCTGCTGAAATTCCGGTGTCCGGGATCCGGTATCCGGTGTCCGGTGTCCGGTGTCCGCTAAAAATCATCCTGCCCATAAATATCCGACCGGAATTGCACCGTACCGCTCTCATCCCCCCAGGCCGTAAGGTAGATCAGGTGGATCGGCACGGGCTCGGGCAGCTTGACCGTCTTGGCATGCGCAACCGTCAGGGCGTCCTTGATGGCCTCAAGCGATCCCAACGTCGTTCCCCGCAAAAGGTAGGCGGCCAATTCCAATGGTTTTTCGACCCGGATGCAGCCGGAACTGAGAGTGCGCTTAGTCAGGCTAAACAGTTCACGGCTGGGGGTGTCATGCAGAAACACGCCGTAGGGATTTGCAAAAATGAATTTGACCTGGCCCATGGCATTGCGCGGCCCGGGGTCCTGGCGCAGGCGATAGGGGAAGTGAGCGGCAGACAGGTACCGCCAATCGATGGCCTGGGCATCAATCTCCTGGGCCCCGGCCTCCCCGACCTGAAACACCCGGATGCCCAGACGACCAAGGTAGCCTGGGTCCTTGCGCACATGTGGCAGAACGTCCTTAACGGCAATCATGGGTGGGATTAGCCAGTAGGAATTGAGCACGAGGGTGGTGACCGCGCCGCGGAAGACCGGGGTTTGCCGGTCGGGCCTGCCGACCACCACCCGCATGTCCAGAACGGCACGACCGTCTTCCAGCACTGCCAAGGAATAATCGGCGATATTGACCAAGATGGCACGAGCCTCTAAGTCCCGCAGCAACAGTTGCCCGCGTTCGCGGTTCAATTCAAGCTGACGTGTTCTGACCGCGGTCGGCACATTGAGGGCACTCATGGTGCCGGAGCCCACCACGCCATCCACATGCAGTCCGTGGCGTAACTGAAAGCGGCGGACCGCGCCATCGAGGTCGCTATCGAAAAGATCGCCCCCGACGCTGGCTGGCAGAAGATCATTGCTACGGGAGAGCCGCTGCCGCAAAATGGCAACCCGGTCTCCCTGGTCGCCAATCTTGAGCTTGCCGCCCGGGGATATAATGGGCCAGCCACCGGTGACGGTGATCTGTTGGTATTGGGCCAGTGCGCCTTGAAAGCTTACCCGGCCCTTCGCAAACTCGACAGGGGTACCAGCAACGGCCAGGACAGAGGCAGTGAAAAAAAACAGGGCGCCGACGAGCAGGCCGGCGAGGCGGAGCCTACCAGGTACGGAAGGCGCCGGAATCGAGATGGACAAAGTCGCTACCGGGGTAATAGCCGACGCCGCCATAGGCCAGGCTAACGGCGGCGCGGTGCAGGGTGGAAAGTGACAGGCCAGGGATACGGAAATCGACGGCCCGTCCCTCCATGTGCAGACTGTGCTTGGCGACCCCATGACTCTGCTGACGCAGCATGGCGTTATACTGAGGCGAGCGGTAACCGGAAATGACATGAATCTCATTGGTAGTGCCGGCCCGCCTGACCGCGAGGTTGAGATGCTCGAGGGTGCGGACATCAATGGGATGGATCATGTTGGTGTAGTGGCAACGAAGCAGCCGGTTAACGGCATCCAGGGCCGACCGGTTATACCGACCGTTCTGGTCGCGATAGGTGATGGCCAGCCTCTCGCCGGTGTGGACATTGCGCAGGGCAAGCCTCCCCAAGGGCAGGCGGTCCTCGGGCCGAAGCAGCGCAAAGGCGTTTTCGCCTTGACACATGGCAAGAGTGGCCAGCAGCGAGGCCTTTATAAACGTTCGTCTATTCAGATTGTGATAAAAAGACATAGGCACTATGAAAAACAAATGTAACTATCCAGCGGAACCGCAGCCCGGGAAAGCTTAAATGCCGACACAAGTTGGATAGTTACAAAGAAATAAAGATGGCACGGGCACGATTGGGGGACATTAGAACAAAGTCATGGTGGTTTTGTCAAGTCACCATGCCCCACTTTGTTGGCAACAAATATAATTGTCCGGTTTTGTAGCAAATGAATTGTCCGCTTTTTATCCGGGGCGGAGTGGCTGGAGGGCGTAGCCCGGAAGCCACTCCGCCC
>Ga0100389_1004956_pt1 | contig 10221 bp, 11 predicted proteins | sample CryGeymeta201513_FD_81537 | JGI IMG/M metagenome (GOLD analysis project Ga0100389, IMG submission 81537) | Groundwater microbial communities from Crystal Geyser aquifers in Utah, USA - Crystal Geyser metaG 2015-13 | ecosystem: Environmental > Aquatic > Deep subsurface > Groundwater | place: USA... | reverse complement strand
AGGAGCTGCCCTGTCATGAAAATCACCGCTGTTCGCGTCACCCCGATTGCCATCAAAGACCCGGCCCTGCTCAACGCGGCAGGTGTACACGAGCCCTTTGGCCTGCGCTCCATCATCGAAGTGGTGGGGGCCAACGGCCTGGTGGGTCTGGGCGAAACCTATGGCGATGCGCCGGTGCTGGACTTGCTGACCCGCAGTGCACCCAGCCTGGTGGGCCTGTCGGCCTTTGATGTCAATGGCATGCTGGCGCGTGTGGCGGCGCTGGCCCCCAAGACCCATACCGGCCATGTCGAGATGGAACTGGCCCCGGGGTCGCTGGCCAGCAATCTGGTCACCAGCGCGTTCTCTGCGTTTGAAGTCGCCTTCATGGACCTGCAGGCGCGCACCCTCGGCATTCCGCTGGTGGAACTGCTCGGTGGCGCGGTGCGCGACAAGGTGTCGTACTCGGCCTACCTGTTCTACAAGTGGGATGCCTCGGTCGACCCCGAATACGCGCCCGATGTGTATGGCGAAGCGGTCAATGCCGAGCAGATCGTGAAACAGGCGCAGCAGATGATTGACCAGTATGGTTTTGAGAGCATCAAGCTCAAGGCTGGGGTGTTTGACCCCGAGGAAGAAGCCGATGCGGTGCTGGCCTTGCGCGCGGCATTCCCCAAGCACCAACTGCGCATTGACCCCAACAGCAACTGGTCGATGGCGACCAGCCTGCGCATTGCCAAAAAACTTGACGGTGTGCTGGAATACTACGAAGACCCCACGCCCACCTTGGAAGGCATGGCCGAGCTGCACCGTGCCACCGGCCTGCCGCTGGCCAGCAACATGGTGGTGACCAACTGGGCTGAACTCAGGCGCAGCATCGAACTTAATGCGGTCCAAATCCTGCTGTCGGACCACCACTTTTGGGGCGGCTTGCGCGCCACGCAGGCGCTGGCACGCACCTGCCAGACCTTTGGCTTGGGCCTGTCGATGCACTCCAACTCGCATCTGGGCATCAGCCTGATGGCCATGACGCACCTGGCCGCCTCCGTCCACCACCTGAGCTACGCCTGCGACACCCATTACCCGTGGCAGCAGGACGAGGTGCTGGTGGGTGGGCGCGTGCCCATCGTTGGCGGTTGTGTGCACCTCACCGACAAGCCCGGCCTGGGCGTGGAACTGGACCAGGCGCGCCTGGCCGAGCTGCATCAAGCCTACAAGCTGTGCCGCATCCGCACCCGCAATGATGTGGCGCAAATGCAGCGCTTCCGGCCCGGGTGGACGCAAATCAAACCCAGGTTTTGAGCATCATGAAATCAGCGCTTTGCATCATGTCGCCTGTAGGGTCGACTTCAGTCGACCTGGCTGACTGAAGTCAGCCCTACCAAGGAAACATCGACCCATGAGTCCCCCACTCTTTATCAAAATGCACCCGGCAGACAACGTGGCCATCGTCGCCAACGACGGCGGTCTGCCTGCGGGCGCGACGTTTGCCAACGGCCTCACCCTGACGCAAGCCGTGCCGCAAGGTCACAAGGTAGCGCTGGTGGACTTGCCCCAAGGCAGCGTGGTGCGGCGCTACAACGTCAGCATTGGCACCACGCTCAAGGACTTGCCCGCGGGCAGTTGGGTCAATGAATCGGCCTTGCAGATGCCCGCCGCCCGCGCGCTCACCGCCCTGCCATTGGCCACTGCCCGCGCCCCTGAGCTGCCCCCGCTCACCGGCTACACCTTTGAGGGCTACCGCAATGCCGACGGCACGGTTGGCACGCGCAATATTTTGGGCATAACCACCACCGTGCAATGTGTCTCGGGCGTGGTTGAATTTGCGGTGAAACGCATCAAGGCTGAGCTGCTCCCCAAGTACCCCCACGTGGACGACGTGGTGGGGCTGGAGCACACCTACGGCTGCGGCGTGGCGATTGACGCGCCGGACGCGATCATCCCGATCCGCACGCTGCGCCACATTGCGCAGAACCCTAATTTTGGCGGCGAGGTGATGGTGGTCAGCCTGGGCTGCGAAAAGCTGCAGCCCGAGCGGCTGCTGCCACGTGGCGCAATTGCTATACAAGCTGTAGCTGCGCACACAAGTAAATCAAGGTCTACAGGCCAATTTGCTATAAATTCTGAATCGGCTGATGCGGCTGATGCGGCCCGCGCCACCGCGGCAGAAACCCCGCTGGACGTGGTCTGCCTGCAATCCGAGAACCATGTCGGCTTCATGTCGATGATCGACTCGATCATGCAAACGGCCGATAAGCACTTGCAAAAGCTCAACGCCCGCCGGCGCGAAACCGTGCCCGCCAGTGCGCTGGTGGTGGGCGTGCAGTGTGGCGGCAGCGACGCGTTCTCAGGGGTCACGGCCAACCCGGCGGTGGGTTTTTTCACCGACCTGCTGGTGCGCGCGGGCGCGACCGTGATGTTCTCGGAAGTGACCGAAGTGCGTGACGGCATTGACCAGCTCACCGCGCGTGCTGCCACACCCGAGGTGGCGCAAGCCATGATCCGCGAGATGGCCTGGTATGACGCTTACCTGGCCAAAGGCAGTGTCGACCGCAGTGCCAACACCACGCCGGGCAACAAAAAAGGTGGCCTCTCTAACATTGTTGAAAAGGCCATGGGCTCAATCGTCAAAAGCGGCAGTGCGCCGATCAGCGGCGTGCTTTCCCCCGGCGAAAGCCTGCGCGGGCAAGGCATCACGCACGGCCTGGTCTACGCCGCCACACCCGCCAGCGACTTCATTTGCGGCACGCTGCAACTGGCCGCCGGCATGAACCTGCATGTGTTCACCACGGGCCGTGGCACACCTTACAGCCTGGCCGAATGCCCGGTGATCAAGGTGGCCACCCGCAGCGATCTGGCCCGCCGTTGGCACGACCTGATGGACGTGAACGCCGGGCGCATTGCCGACGGGCAAGCCAGCATCGAAGACGTGGGCTGGGAGCTGTTTCACCTGATGTTGGAAGTGGCCAGTGGCCGCAAGCAAACTTGGGGCCAGCACTGGGGCCTGCACAACGCGCTGGTGCTGTTTAACCCGGCTCCGGTGACGTGATGGCCAGTCCTGCACGCCCCTTTTTTGCCGTTGCCACCGTTGTCCCCGGCACTGTCCTTGGGTCTGTCACTGTAGGGCGGACTTCAGTCCGCCATGGTCGGTGCAAGTCGACCCTACAACGATCCCCTCAAATTGCCGACCATTGCTGATACCTACATCAACCCATTGATTGATCACCATGACACACACCACCCCTTACCAAGCCTTCCCCAACCGCTTCAAGCACGATCTGCTGGCAGGCAAAAAACTCATCGGCTGCTGGTCGTCGCTGTCCAATGCCATCACCACCGAGGTGCTGGGTGTGGCCGGGTTCGACTGGATTTTGCTCGACGGCGAACACTCGCCCAACGACATGGGCACCTACATCCCGCAGCTGATGGCGCTTAAAGACAGCGTCAGCGCGCCGGTGGTGCGGCCGTCCACCAACAGCGCGGTCGAGCTCAAGCGCTTGCTGGACGCGGGGTTTTACAACTTTCTGATTCCCTTTGTGGAGAGCGTTGAAGAGGCTCGCAGCGCCGTGGCCGCCACGCGCTACCCGCCACAAGGCATGCGCGGCGTGTCGGTGTCGCAGCGCAGCAACCGCTACGGCACGGTGGCCGATTACTTCAGCGGGGCCAATGACCAGATGTGCGTGATGGTGCAAATTGAGAGCGCAGCGGGTGTGGCCGCTGCACGTGAGATTGCCGCGCTGGACGGGGTCGATTGCCTGTTTGTCGGCCCCTCAGACTTGTCGGCGGGGCTGGGTCATTTTGGCCAGCCCAACCACCCGCAGGTGCAGGCGGCTATCGCCACGGTGTTTGCCGCGGCACGAGCTGCTGGCAAACCCAGCGGCATCCTGGCCCCGGTGGAGGCAGAGGCGCGTCGCTACTTGGGCCTGGGGGCCACCTTTATTGGTGTCGGCAGCGACCTGGGGGTGTTTCGCCACGCCACCCAAGCGCTGTGCGACAAGTACCGCGACTGACGCTGGCCGACTGAAGTCGGCCCTACAAAGACAAAGCCGAGTGGCATGGTGCTGAGTCCATGTCAATGCAAACTTTCTCAATTTTCAACAAAGACGGGGATATTCAAATGAGTAAACTGGGATTTATCGGCCTCGGCATCATGGGTAAACCGATGGCGGCGCATTTGATCAACGCCGGTCACCAGGTGTTTCTGGCCACCCGCAGCCAGGTGCCTGTTGAACTGATTGAAGCCGGCGGTGTGGCCTGCGCCCATGCGCAAGAAGTCGCGCAACGCGCCGACATCATTTTCATGATGCTGCCCGACACCCCTGACGTGGCCAAGGTGCTGTTTGGCGACCAAGGTGTGGCGGCAGGTTTGAAGGATGTGACGCGTGGCCCGTCGGGCCTCGGGGGCAAAACCGTGGTCGACATGAGCAGCGTCTCGCCCATGGACACCAAGGTGTTCGCACAGCAAATCAACGCCCTGGGTTGCGACTACCTGGACGCACCGGTGTCTGGCGGCGAAGTCGGCGCCAAGGCCGCCAGCCTGACGATCATGGTTGGCGGCCCGCAAGCGGCGTTCGACCAGGTCAAGCCGCTGTTTGAGCTGATGGGCAAAAACATCACCCTGGTCGGGGCCAACGGCGACGGCCAGACCTGCAAGGTGGCCAACCAGATCATCGTGGCCTTGAACATTGCAGCGGTCGGCGAGGCGCTGCTGTTTGCCAGCAAAGCCGGCGCTGACCCGGCCAAGGTGCGCGCTGCGCTGATGGGCGGTTTTGCCTCCAGCCGCATTCTGGAAGTGCATGGCGAGCGCATGATCAAGCGCACCTTCAACCCCGGCTTCAGAATCAAGCTGCACCAAAAGGATTTGGGCCTGGCGTTGCAGGGTGCGCGCGAGTTGGGTCTGGCCCTGCCGCAAACCGCTGGCGCGGCACAGCTGATGCAGGTGTGCGCCGCCAACGGCATGGCAGATCTGGACCACTCGGCGCTGGTCAAGGCACTGGAGTTGATGGGCAAGCACGAGGTGGCCAACATTTGAAAATGGCCGCAACTGCTATATTAAAAGTAGCTGTTTGCCAATGTTATATAAGGGCTAGAAGTTGATTTGATATGAATTCAGCTGGCTTTGTCCCATGGGTTGATCAGCGCGATGTTGGCCCCCTTGAAGTCATTCACATTGCGTGTTGCCAGAATGAACCCGTGCGCAGCAGAAATGGCCGCAATCGCCCCGTCGGCAAAGCCAATGGGGTGGCCACTCAGACGTGCCTGGGTGTTGACCGACGCGAAGGCTTGAGCTGCAGCCAGATCAAAAGGCAAGACACGCCCTTCAAACAGAGGCAGTATCTGTTCAAGAATTGCCAGACGCAACTTGTCCCGTTTTTGCCCCGTGGGCATGGCATCCACGCCCGCCAACAGTTCGGCCACCGTGATGCTTGTCAGGTACAGTGTTTGGGGGGCTTGCGCATTGAGCCAGTCCAGCACCACAGGGTTCGGTTGTGGTTTCAGGGGTTCCGAGACCACGTTGGTGTCGAGAACGATCATTCAAAAACCGCCGCAGCAACGGGTGTTGTGTCGCGGGACAGGTTCAGCTCAACGCCGCCCAGACTTTGGCCGATCGATGCCAGCGCCGTGCCCAAGCCCAATTGGGGTCGAACGGCGGCATCCAGAATGCTGCGAATCTCGGCTTCAGTGCTGCGACCATGCTGAGCCGCGCGCAACTTGATGGCGCGGTGGGTTGCTTCAGGAAGTTTGCGAATGGTGACGGATGGCATTGATATCACTCCTGCTGACCTGCAGTCAACGATATCATTTAAGTAAATTGATGTCAAATTGGTTTCATTGGAACGGAGAATTGCGATGACCCTTGCCACTTCCCGCCAGTCGCGCGCCCTGCTGCGCCAGCTGTTTGATGCCGCTGTGGCAGCGGCCCAACCGGCACTGTGCCTGCCCGCGCATCTGCCACCGCCGCCCAAGGGCCACACGATCATCATCGGCGCGGGCAAAGCCAGTGCCGCCATGGCACGCGCGCTGGAAGACCATTGGGCTGCGCCGCTTGAAGGCCTGGTGGTGACGCGCTACGGCTACCAGGTGCTGTGCCAGCGCATCGAGATCATGCAAGCCGCGCACCCGGTGCCCGATGCGGCGGGGCTGGTGGCCACGCAGCGTATTTTGCAAACGGTGCAGGGGCTTACCGCAGACGACCTGGTGATCGCCTTGATCTCCGGCGGTGGTTCTTCACTTTTGGTAGCGCCTGGCGCAGGTTTGACGCTGGCTGACAAGCAAAATGTCAACAAAGCCTTGCTGGCCAGCGGCGCCACCATTTCAGAGATGAACGGCGTGCGCCGCCATCTCTCGGCCATCAAAGGCGGCCGGTTGGGTGCGGCCTGCTACCCGGCCAAGTTGCTCACGCTGTTGATCTCGGACGTGCCCGGTGATTCGCCCATGGACATTGCCTCTGGCCCCACCGTGGGTGACAGCACCACCTGCGCGGATGCGCTGGCCATCGTGCAGCGCTACCAGATTGACCTGCCTGTAGCGGCACGCCAACTGCTGGAGGGCGGCGCGGGCGAGACCGTCAAGCCCGACGACGCGCGCCTGAGTGGCAGCACCGTGCGCATGATCACCGCGCCGCAAATCGCGTTGGAAGCTGCTGCAAAAGTGGCGCAGGCCGCCGTGTTCACGCCCTACATCTTGGGCGACAGTCTGGAAGGCGAAGCGCGTGACGTGGCCAAGGTGCTCGGCGGCATGACGCGCCAGGTAGTGCTGCACGGCCAGCCGTTCAAGCCGCCTTGCGTGCTGCTGTCGGGTGGTGAGACAACGGTGACGCTCAAAGGCACAGGACGTGGCGGGCGCAATGTGGAGTTTTTGCTGGCGTTGGGTGTGGCGCTGGCGGGCACGCCCGGTGTTTACGCCATCGCCGGTGACACCGACGGTGTCGATGGCTTGGAGGAAATCGCCGGGGCGGTGTTGACCCCCGACACACTGGAGCGCGCTTGGGCGCTGGGCATGAACCCGCGCAGTTTTCTGGACAACAACGACGCCCACACGTTTTTCCAAACCCTGGGCGACTCGGTCATCACCGGGCCGACGCTGACCAATGTGAATGATTTTCGGGCGATCTTGTTGACAAACTGATCGCCCTTTGAAGTCAAACCAGACCCGCCAACGCAACCACTTCGCGCCAGGCGGCCAGTTTGCGCTCAAAAGACCAACTGGCGTTGGCCGGGCTGGTGGAGGGCAGTCTGACAACTGGATAACCCAGCGTGCGCGTGTGGCGGGCATGGCGATAACTCTCGCCACCGTTGTGGGCAATTAATTTGAGTGCCGGGCAATGTTGGGCCAACGCGGCCAAGTTGTTGACTTGCGGGTGTTGGATGGCGCTGTCTAGGCTGCCTTGGCGCTCACAGGAGGCATAAACATCCCACAGCCCCAAACCCTGGCGGAGCAATGCTTCAATCCGTTTTTCATAGCTGTCCACGCTTATACTGAAAGGTCTAGCGGGCCAAATTACTTGCAACATCTTCCAGAAAGCATTTTGCGGGTGGGCGTAATACTGCTGGCGCGCCAGCGAGGTGACGCTGGGGAAGCTGCCCAGGATCAGCAACCGGGTGTCGCTGGAAACCACGGGCGCCAAGCCGTGCCATCGTAAAGATTCAGTCATGGCCGCAAGGATAGCCTGTCAACTGCTGCCGAACACGTGCGCCAGTACGACAATGGCATTGCCTTATTTTGGCTATCAACATCAAACCAATTTACTCAGGGTGTCGAAAATGCTTATCCGCATCATCTACGTCAGCAAAGCGGTTGGACCGCAAACCAGCGTCATGACCCGCGCCATCCTGCAGAAGGCGCAGGCATGGAACACGGCCCACGACATCACGGGTGTGCTGTGCCAGGGGCAGGGTGTTTTCCTGCAGGCACTCGAAGGTGAGCGTCGCGCGGTTACCGCGCTGTATTCGCGCATTTATGCCGATCAGCGGCACACCAACGTGGAGCTGCTCCATTGCGAAAGCATTCTGGAAAGACGTTACAAAAATTGGTCCATGGCACACGTCAGTTTGTCTGATGTTGACCCAGAAACAAAAATCGATTGGCCAGAATTTGACCCCTATAGCGTCAGCGGGCAACTGGTCATGGAGCGCATCGACGGCTTGCTGGCCTCAGGCACGGTGATCCAGGATCCGAATGCCTGAAACAAAAGGCGCATTGCGTTTGCAGACGCATCTCGGAGGTTACGCCATCGCCGGTTAACGTTAAATTGGACGAGCTTGCGTCGGCCGCTTGGGCTTTCCAGGCAGCAAAAACCACCCATAAGCCAGCGCCTGCGCTGCCAGCAGCAGCGCAAAAGTCAACCTGAAAGCCTCGCTGCGGCTCAAGCCCGTGGCGCCCGCTGCATCCACCGCCGCCCCTATGCCCCATTGCAAGCCAAAGGCGCCCACAAACACCAGCAGGTTCAACGCGGTGTTGACCCGGCCAGACAGCGCCACCGGGAACGCTGCGGTGAGCTGTGAATAGGCGATGTTGCTCAGGCTGAACGAGATACCCAGCAGCGGCCACAGCCACATCGGCGCGGCCAGGTTCAGGATGATCGCCAGCTCGGCCACCAGCGCCAGCCCCATGCCAGCAGTCAGCAAGGCCATGGGCGACACGCCGTGGCGCGCCAGCCAGAGCGAGCAGGTCGCCACAAACAAGAACCCTGCCAGCATGGCCACGGCCAGCCCCAGCAACACGCCCGCTGCGTCGCTGCGGCTCAGGCCGTTGACCTGCATCAGCCACGGCACCGCCCACAAGCCTTGAATGGCCATGAAGCCGCCCACGGCAAAGCAGCCTTGCGGTGCAAAGCGCCAAAAGATACGGTTGGTATAGATCTGGCGCAGGGCATTCAATTGCTGGCCGATGGACTCGCGCTGCGTGCCGACAGCCTTGTCGGGCACCGTCATCAAATAGGCGGCGCAGGCCACCAGCAACGCGGCGCACATGTAAAACAAGCCACGCCAGCCCAGCAGCGGCAGCGCCGCTTCTACTGGTACGCTGGCCGAGAGTGCCCCCAGGCCACCCGCGACCATGATGGCGGCCGTCAAAGACGGCAATTGTTCAGCGGAAAACCATTGGCTGAACGCCTTGAAGCTGGCCATCAGGCAGGCCGACACCCCCAGACCAATGAGCGCGCGTGCCAGCGCCAGCGTTTGCGTGGATTCGCCCAGACCAAACAGCGCGCAGCCCGCAGCCGCTACCAGCAGCAGTGCCGCTTCAACACGACGTGGACCAAAGCGGTCCAGCAGCAAGCCCAGCGGCAATTGAAACAGGCCAAAGGCTAAAAAGTAAGCCGAGGTGAGCAGACCCAGCCCGGCGGCGCTCATGTTCAGCTCGCGCATCAGCTCGGGCGCAATGACGGCGTTGACGCTGCGCAGCGCGTACGACAAAAAATAGCCCAGCGCGTAGGCTGGGACCAGGCGAAACCACAGGTTGACGGGAGCAATCATGCGCGGCATTGTCGCGCAGCGTTAAATTCCAGAGGCGTGCAATCTGAAAGGATGCCGGATCAGGTCCGGCATGGCAAGCTGAGCCAATGGGCTAGCGCGCGCTGAGCTTGTCCAGTACCGGTGCCAACTTCTCGCGGTTGCTCGGGTTGATACGGATCGCTGAATCAAACGCCGCTGCGGCCAGCGCGTCTTGGCCGGTGTGCAGGTAGGCAAAGGCAACGCCCAGCCAGGCCTTGTCGTTGTTGGCATCCAGGCCAATGGCGGCCTGGTAGGTCGGGATGCTGGCCTTGAAGTCTTGCCGTGACAGCTGCAAGCCGGCCAGCTTCATGTGCGCCTTGAGCGATTTGGGCTCGGCGCGCACGGCTTGCTCAAAGCTGGCTTGCGCCTGGTCCAGCTGCCCTGCGGCCCACTGCTGGTCGCCCTGCTTGACCAGGTCCACTTTCATCGCCGCTTGCGCAGACCAAAGCGCGAAAACGGTCAACACGGCGGCGCAGGCCACCATCAAATTTTTTTGTAATGTTGCACTCATGGCTTTCCTCAGTAGTCGGTCGTCATCAAAAAAACGGCCCTTCGCAGGGAAGAGCCGTTCGCTTGTGTGGCTTGGTGCCAAGCTTACTTCATGCTGCCCTTGCCGTAGCGTTCCTCGTAGCCCTTGCGCACTTTTTCGATCTGGTCTTTGCCCATGCCGTTGAAGAACCAGTCATGACCGGCGATCGGCTTGAAGTACTTGGCCAGCATGTCTTCGGCAAATTTCTCGTTGCCGTCT
>Ga0100389_1004941_pt1 | contig 10238 bp, 12 predicted proteins | sample CryGeymeta201513_FD_81537 | JGI IMG/M metagenome (GOLD analysis project Ga0100389, IMG submission 81537) | Groundwater microbial communities from Crystal Geyser aquifers in Utah, USA - Crystal Geyser metaG 2015-13 | ecosystem: Environmental > Aquatic > Deep subsurface > Groundwater | place: USA... | reverse complement strand
GAGGCCGTCAAAATTCGGAACGATTACTGAGCTATTGCCGAGCATTGATAGCCACACGTCAAGAGTTTCATAGAGGACGGCACCAAAATCCATTTATGCGTAACGTATTCGACCAATATACACAACCAGAAAATCGCATCACACATGCGTTGGTCACTGCGCTTGCTGAAGACCAGAAGCTCTTACGCGCATTTGTGCGTTGGGTAACTGGTGTTTCTGCGCCTGCCGGGAAATTGCATATTGTTGAGCAAAGGTTACCAGGGGAGCCTGATGAGCATTCCGAGGTAGACGCCGCACGCCGTGGCTTGCCGGATGCATGGATTTACAATGACGACACATGGTGCCTACTCATCGAGAGCAAGATTGCTGCAACGCTGAAGAACGATCAGCTGCTTAGGCACCAGAAAACGGCGGTTAGGCGGGGTTTTGAGAGAGTGAATCTGCTTGCACTAGATGTCATTGAACCACGTAACTCATTGCCTGCTGGAGTAGTGTTCCGGAGGTGGCAGGATGTTTACACCTGGCTTGCCGGAAAAGAGCGCGAATCAGACTGGGCAGGAAGGGTGGTGCAGTATCTTGAAGTGGCTGACAACCGTTGGGCAGAGGAGGGTTATTTGAAAGAAGGCACGCTTACTACGTTTTCTGGTATTCCATTTCATGCTGACGAGCCATACAACTATCTTGAGGCCAAGCGCGTATTGAAGTTGGCAATGGAAGAGTTGCGCAATAAGAAGGTGCTTGTTCGAGAAATTGGAATGGATCCAAAGTTGGGAGGCAGGTCCAGTATAACTGGCAAGGATGGCATTGCCGTTTGGGACTTTCTGCGCCTTAAAGGTTCAACAACAGACGAGGCGTTTACGAAGAATCCGCACCTTACGTTGTCGATTGAACATGACAGACTTCTTGCGATGATAACGGTTCCGCATGGGATTAAGACAGAGTCACGCCGACGTTTGGTTGATTTGGGTAGCGATGGATTCCAAGATCTACTTGAGGATGTGAATAGGCGGCTTATGAAGGCGCTGGGTTCTGCTAAGGGGGCAGCGCCTTGGGGCATTGTGGTACAGCGTAGATACCCATCGCAGCGCGCTGCAGCAATAGTGGATGCCAAAATCGAATATGATCTCCGCACTGCATTCCCAGCCACTAACAAGAAAAGTCAGGTAAAGGTGCAAACACAATGGTTGCAAGCAACATACGATGCGCTTTGTCACAAGAGGTCGAATTTGCAAGTATCCGTTGGCGCTGTATTCCCTTACGGATTTTGCCCATCGACGACCAAGCCTGAGATCATCAATTCGATCTCTGAAGTATGGCTTGCGTGCAAGCCGTTGTTAGAAGTCATGCAAAAAGGTCACCGATAATCATCTTGCTTGTTAATTGCTACTAAGTAAGGCTAGAGGGCCGTCTAATAATTGTTGAACATCATAGGTTATGGCCGAATCTGATACCTTACATTCCAGTCGTCGCGAGAAGCTCGTTGAACACGTTTTCGTCGGCGAAGTCCTGCGCCACCTTTGGCGAGGTGGCGTTCACGAGGTAGATGTTCTCCGCGCCGAGACAGATGCGGGTGGTTACGATATCGTTATTGAGGTTGGCTCTGTTGCCCGCCATATTCAACTGAAGTCCTCCGCGATCGGCTCTACGACATCAAGGCAGAAGATCAACGTCGCTCTTGGTGCCAAGCTAAGTGGCTGCGTCGTTTGGGTATTGTTTGACTCTTTGACTATGGAGCTTGGGCCTTTCCTCTGGTTCGGAGCGAAACCTGGAATGCCATTACCAGACATTTCGCACTTCCCCATCGCTAAGCACACCAAAGGAAACGCAAAGGGCGAAAAAGTGGAGCGGATGAATATTCGCGTAATCAACAAGGGTAAATTTGAGAAAGTTGAATCAATCGCTGGAGTTGTCGAGAAGCTGTTCGGCGCGCAGGTGGGCCAATAGCCATGAAGCCAAATCCGAACTCATCGTTCCAACGGAGGCTGCGCGATAAAGCCGCGTAGCGCCGGTGAACGCCACTTTATGAGTCCTGTCGTGAACATCGCAGATTTGCTTCATCAATCGGAGGAACTGGCCGCCGAACTATCTGCGTTTATGGAATTACCACCCTACGATAACTCACCGCGAATAACTTCGAGTCGTACACTTTGCGGTGTTTCATTCGAGCACTCCGAGAGTGTGCGTATCCTTATTTCGACGGGCAATTTCACCTCTTCACTCGGTGTGCTCCGGATGCAATACGAAGCGCTGGTAAAGGCTATCTGGGCACTCTACGCGGCTTCTGACAACTCCATTTCAAAGCTACAAAGTAACCTGAACGCTGAAAATGCCAAATGGTCTGACAGAATCCCTCTTCTGCGGGAGCTACTTGTTGAGCTTGAGGGGAAAGCGCCGGCTCAATTGCTCGTACCATTGCATGAGTTCAAGGAATATTCATGGAAGCCACTCAGTTCATATATCCACGGTGGTGTTCACGCAATTTCGCGCCATGGAAAAGGCTATCCTGTTGAATTGCTCGCACAAGCAGTGAGATTGACGAATGGTCTCCAAGTTATGGCGGGAGTGATGTTGGTGATCTTGTCTGGCGATACCAAACAACAAGGGCGTATTACCGAAATTCAGCATAAATTCGCCAACTGCTGCCCCCCACTTAATCCTCATTACTCTGCGCAGTAGGTTTGGATTCAAGTCCGCTCTGGTCAGCTAAGTGGTCACATTTTGAGGCACACTATTTTGGCCGCTCAGGCCGACCTGGAATCATCAATTGAATTTTTCCAGCGCATGAGCCGATGAATCGTCATGGACGGCAACACGTCGGCCCTTCCAGAAACTTGCCTAGTAAAATCACGGCCATTGCAGACGTTGGGATCCGTTTATCTCATGTGAACTTCCTTGGCAGACCAATCACCTCTTCCCAGGTGCTTGTGAAAATTTCTCCCATGACTTCTGAGTCGTGAATCAAAGCGTTTGAGCACCAAAAGCGCAAACAATCCTGGTAGTCTGCCTCCGTCTTGATCATTGGATCCCAAGGTTCCCTGCGGGCAAGCTTGCCAAGCCAAGCTGTAACTAGAATATATGTTTGAGGGTCATCACGGCTTTGCCTTGCTATAACTACGACCGAGGTAGTTTCTTCACCGATCGAGCCCATAGGAGCAACGCGACTAGGCTTGTCTCGGCCTGTCCTAGAGGCAAACAGTATCTGGGTCGTCAAGTCGCATGGCTCCGTCCTAACACGGCTTGCTCTCCCAAGAACTCGACCAAGGTCTACTTCCATCTCTACGAAGCTTTCGGCTGGCAATCTGGCTCGTCCTATTGCTTCTGGCAACACCATCATTACACCTGGATGTGCCTCAAGGTGCGATATCGCTTTTTGCGATATAACGATGTTGCGATTGCATGCAGTCCTAATATTTCGCGTACTTTTCGGATGGTGATTGCTATTCATGTTCATATACTAAATTCCTCTTCAACAGGTTGGTCGCTACCGAGATTTGTTATGCTGGCAGACAAATTTTATTGTTGGAATCGGCGGGCGTATTCCCGAGATTTCAGGGACCGTTCAGTCGATCATCCATTGAGGCAAGTGAGCTTGGCATTACTCAACCCTCAGGTTCGTGATTGGAAGATTTAAGAAAATCCCTTTCTTTTGGGAGGCCCGCTGTATTCAACTTGCCTTGGTGAATCGCCCTCGTAGGGCTCAAATCTCATGTATTCTTCTTGGAAACGCAAGGCGTACTCTCCAATCGGTCCGTTACGGTGTTTTCTTACGAGAAGTTCGGCAAGGCCGCTCCATTTTGATTCATTGCTGTACAGGCTTTCCCGGTGAAACATTACGACGATGTCTGCATCTTGCTCAATTTCACCAGAATCACGCAGGTCTGACAGCAAAGGTCGTTTATCTGTACGCCCCTCAACACCACGATTTAATTGCGTTAAAGCGATAATTGGAACTTTCAGCTCCTTAGCGAGAGCTTTGAGCCCTCTCGAAATGCTGCCCACCTCTTGGTTGCGATTCTGTCCTTCACCCTTCATTAATGCGAGGTAATCAACAACGATCAAATCAAGGCCGCTCTTGCGTTTGATTCTGCGCGCTGCGGCTCTGATGTATGGGATACCGACTGCAGGACGATCTATCAGTGATAAGCGTTGTTCAGATGCAGCACCCTGACAATCGCTAATTCTGCTCCATTGCACCTCGTCCACTTGCCCTGATCTCATTTCTTTGACTGAGACACGACTACGCATGGAGAGCAGCCGCTGCGAAAGGTCTCGGTTGGTCATCTCCAGGGAGAAGAATGCGACTGATCCACCATGACTGGAAACGTGATCAGCAATGTTGAGTGCAGCCGCTGTCTTACCGACGGATGGTCTTGCTGCAATGATAATGAGCTGTCCTGGTTCCAGGCCGCCAGTCAGAGAGTCTAAGCAGGCAATTCCAGTTTGCAGCCCAGATTGGCGACTACCTGTTGCGCGTTCATCTATGTCCGCAACTGTGTCCGCCAGAGCGTCGTAAAGAGTAACTGGCTCATCATTTCCGGCGTCTAGGAGTTGAACCATGCCTGCATCAGCACGGTTGATGATTTCGTCAACCTCTACACCAGGAGCGTAACAGTCGGCCCTGATGCGCTCAACTAGAGTTAGCAAGCCCCTCAGTAATGCACGCTTCTTAACGGTTTTTGAATAAGATGCAATGTTTGCTGCGCTGGGCGTGTTTTGAGCGAGACTGCCTAGGTAAGGCAGGCCGCCTATCCGTTCAAGGCTTCCTGCACCTTCCAATTCTTCGGCAACGGTAATTACATCTATGGGGGTGTTGCTATTTGAGAGTCTGCGCATGGCACAAAATATCTCTCGGTGATCATGGTGGTAAAAATCTGCATCAGAAATACTCCCCTCAATCTGATCCAATGCATCACTCCCAGCAATTAGGATAGATCCTAATACGGATTGCTCTGATTCAATCGATTGCGGAGGGAGCATAAGGCTTTCCGGGAGCTCGTTCGGGAAGTTGTGGTTTGCAGCAATGAGCTGTTCGTTTCCGCATGCGAGTCGGTTCATGCGACCTCCCGGTGGTATTTGTTCTCAAGGCACTTGGCAAAGCCGTTTGGTGACATCAGGAAGTCGATGTCGGCAATAAACGGTGGTTTACCTTGCTGTGGCACTGCGTGGCCGGTCAGGAATGCTGAGTCATTGCATATCTCGAAGAAAGCTTTCCAGGCAGTAAGTCCATCGGCACGCGAGCTGTAGCCGAATGGTTTGCACAGCAGGCGAGAGGCTTCCAGCCAACGAGACTTGATGGCACCACGACGTGCGGTATTGACTACCTTGCAGCGCGGATTCTCTGGCATGGCCTCGTGGTACAGCGAAATGATTTCGTCTACTGGACATGCCAGCGTGTCGCCTGCCGGCGACATAGCATTTATAGGGTTAAGGGGATCAGGAATCAGGTTAAGGGAATCAGCCGGGCTAGCTCTGTGCTCTTCCTGCTTCTGCACTGTGATGGCACAGTACCCGTCCGGTGCAGGTATCGTGCTTTGGGGCTCCTTGCAATGGGGATTCTGGTGCTTGCTGAAGTTCACAACCTGGATGAAACACTGTTCGCCAACGGTATAGCGCACGATGAAGCCAGCCAGATGCAACTCATCCAGCATTTCTTCAATGCTTCCGTCATCGTAGGGTAGGATTTCCGCTCGGATGCGCTTGGGGCGGTCTTCAAGACGGCCTGCGCGGTCGGCAAGGCACCAGAGGCCAGCGAATAGAAGGCGAGCCAGAGGCGAACACTCTGCAAGCGTTTCGTTTTTGAAGAATCCAGGCTTGATGTTTCGAGATCTGGCCATGTTTACACCATCTCTTTCTGCGCAGTTTCACGAGAGATGATTTCGTGGTTGGCTTGGGTAAATGAACTTGAATTGGTGCGTCTGCATTCAAGTTCGATCACCAGTTGTTGAATTTCAGATTCTGTCTTGCCAGCAATCCGAGCCATGTTGAGTTCAGTAACCTCGGAAGAGGGCCATCCGACTGCTCGTTGCCCAATTTTGATAGGCCGAGTGAATAGCCCTTTCTCGATGTCTGAGTAGTGCGAGCTTCGCGAACGCCCGCGTTCAATTAGCACTTCTGGTAGTCTTTGAATCCTATAAGTCATTGGCACACCTCCTTGGAATTGATGTGCCATTTTTACGAATCCTAGAGAATGTGTCGCTGACGCGTTTTAGAGAAATTTCTAGATGGAATTTGTCCTATGAGACTGCCAAGTGTTGCGCAAGCCTATAAGTATTCACTCTCGATTTTGCTAAAGTCGTGGTGCGAGATTGTTCAGTATCACGCTCAGCTTGGAGGAACTACGCAAGAAGATATCGAAATTTCTCTCTTTGGAAAAAGTCACCACGGGAGGCAATGGAGGCGGTGGAGGGATAATGGACAGTTAACTGAAGCAAATGAATTCGTGCTGGTTGCTGCTGAGGCAGAGCGGCTTGGATGGATTGAACCTGATATCAATTCAATGTTTTGTGATTCTTACCTTCGACGGTACTCAGTTCCTCCGACTGACGAAAGTGAGAGTGATGCTGACATCATGGACATTTGCGAAGCGTTTGAGATTTTCTGCAGCGAGTCTAAACGCTTGGTGGCAGCATGCAATGATCTAGCTTGGTATGCATATGGTCCCAATTCAGATGACCCCTCTTTGCAGGTATGGGAGGAAATCCATCAGCAGGTCAGTTCCTTTATTGAAAATTCTTTTGTTTTGGATGAGATTGAAACCAGACTTCTTGAAACGATAGAAATTATCGAGGACAACGAGGTTTTCAACCCATTGAAAAACAATATAGAAAGTTCGTTAAGTAAGTTGAGAAAGATATATCGAGTCTGTTGATGCGATCTGGCCATCATGGATTTCTCATGCTTATTATTTCAGTATGGGACTACTTCCGATTCTGTTTGATTTCGAGGATGAGTTTTTCAATGAATTGATGTCTATCTAAGCCGCTGGCTTCACAAGTGGTATCAAGAATTTTCTTGGCTGTTCTGGACAGGAAAATATTTACTTGCTGCCGACTTCCATTGACTGACAGCGCCTCTCTTCTCTTGCGCTGAGCATCTCTAAGCTGTTGCTTCCGTCTTTCGATTTTGTCTTGGTCTGTCATCGACATGTTGCGCGCGTAGCTTTGATTATTGTCATCATCAATTGTATCCAAGATTTTTGTGGATTTTGGGACTCTGATCGCACGCGCAGTTAATTGTTACGCGAAATGTTGACAATCAACAATGCTGAAGGTATGTTTAATTAATGATGATTGTCAACATGGAGGTTGGGCATGATCAATTCGCAACAGGCAGTTGCAGAAACACTCTCAGTAACAATGATGGCATTTGGACAAGCAATCTGTAACGAGGAGCGAAGATTCGGGCAGAAAAGCTTGGAGGAAATTGCTCGGGAGTGGCTATGTAAAGCTGCGTTGATGCAGCGGAGCGAATGGATCGCTGGACGAGATTCATTGCTGCATTATCTAAAACACATGAACTCACAGAGCGCATTGAATGCGATCAGTGTACTGACCTCACCATTGTCAGATTACGAGAGGAATTCCAGACTATTCAAGGGAATTTATCGGCAGAGAAGGAAAAAGCCGGATGCTCTCTATCTCAATGCCACGAAGGATATCTGTCAGGCATACCAAATCCCAATCCCAGATCGAATTGAAATCGAAATCCACGGTGGGACTACGGGGGTAAATCCAAGGAGAGAACGGCTCATGGAGAGTGGAATTCAACGAGCAGGGGGAGAACATAATGAGTGAGAAACCCAAGAAGAGTAAGCGCTACACACTCTCAAAGTTGCCAAGCGAGTGGCGAGAAACAATATTCATGAGCATTTCCAGTGAACGACTAAAACTGGCGATTGCAGTTCTATCTGCAACAGGCTGCAGACCGTCCGAATTGGAGCGGGGCGTTCTTGTGGCAGTAAAGTGCAAGCAAATGCAAATTGGAATCAAGGGATCCAAGGTCGATGAAGTTATGAAACGAGGGCAGCCGCTGCGGTTGCTTACAGTCGACAGCACTACAAGATGGGGAAGTTATCTATCCGAATGCGTCAGTAACAACAACGGGAAGCCTTTGCTGGTTCATTACGATGCCGGAGGGATATCGCAACGACTGCGTGAAAAATCCAGAGAGCTATGGCCTCGGAGGAAATCATTGGTCAGCGCATATTCTTATCGCCACTTCATCGGTAAATCACTGAAGGAGTCCGGTGAGGATAAGAACAAGATTGCAGCCGTTCTCGGTCATGCCACAGATTACTCCCAAGCGGTTTACGGTCGGGCTGGAGGTGGGAAAAAAGGTGCCGGGCAGCATGGAATCGAGCGGGCTATCGCATCGAACCCCATCAGACATTCAATAAAATCTGACAAGCTGAATAAGCTTGCCAGCCGCAGTTCCGCACCTGTCGTTGCGTGAATAGAAGGAAGTGCCTATGACAGCACAAAAAAAACTCACATTGCTCATTGCTATCGTATTGACGGCAACTGCTGTGCTGATGGCTGCATTCTCAGCCATGGATCGTGGGGGCTCAGTGTCAGATCGGGTACTACTGGTTGTGATATCAGTCGTGATCACTATCTTGGCCCATCTGCTACTGTCGCTGACACGTAACAAGCTGGCATGGCTACTTTGGTTAGGTTGTTTGGCAGTAACGATATACGGGCATACGGTGTTTTTCACCAATTCTATAAATCGTGCGGGAGAGCAGGCCGTGAGGCACTCGCTGCAATCTCAGGAGATAGACCGGCAGATAGAGTTCATTACTCACGCCATTGCGGGCATCGTCGCACGACCGGTAACGGTAGTCTCAAATGAATTGTCGGTTACTCGTGGGTACCGCAAGCGGCAAGCCCTGAAAAATGAGTTGATCGAGGCTGAAAGGGCTGTGTCCCTTTCGGAACGTCTGCTTGCACTTACAAGTCAGGCAAGTGACGTGAAACGCACGCAAAGTCACGAACAAGTGGCTTGGTTACTGTCGAAAGTAACGGGTAGTAGCGTGTCTCTGGTCACGTTAATCATCAGCATATCCTTGGCTTCTCTGGTCGAGTTTGTTGGGGCTCTGCTTTGGTACGAGGTAATCAGGGTGGGGGATGCGAGAGGATTTCCCTACAAAGCGAGTCTTGTCGCAAATGACCAAGTGTCTGGTCTGCATGATCGTGCAGCGACAGAGGAATCTCAGATGGAAAAACTTGTGACAGCGATCAAGGCGGGGGCATGTAAACCTACGGTAGCTTCAATTCGTAGCTTCTTGGGATGTGGGCAGGCAAAGGCTGCTGAATTGAGAAGGCAGTTGGTGGCCTAGCAATAGACAGGCCATGCCTTGAGATTGGGCGGAACAGAAATTTATCGTATGCGATAAATTTCGGGCTGAATGAATACAGGTTTTGTTGAATACGATAGAGAGCGGTAACAACGAGGTGTGCTCAGGCGTCACGTGTAATATTTCGGAGAAATTGTGTATGAGCGAAAACAATCAGAACAGTAATCCACAAGCAAAACCAGCCGTCCGCAACTGGAGATCGATCCAACAGCAGACTGCTCCACGAAAAATGTCAGCGTACATCACGCCTGAGGAGGTTCAGCGGCTGTTGAAAGCACAAACCGAGGGGGATGATGGCAGCCGGGAAGAAGATGAACAGAGACCAAAATGAGTGCGCGCGGGGAATTGCATGGGCACTGCCATAGGGTCGCCATAGCAACCCTATGGCGCTTTTTATGGCAACCCTACGCATGGCTGCAAAACAATGCGTCATGACCGCGATGTAGCAACCCCATAGCAACCCTATGGCAACCCTATGGCAACCCTATGGCAACCCTATTCCCGAGAGAAGGTGAGCATATGGATAACGCCTCCGTGATATTCACCATATGCGCGAGTTTCATTGAATATTTTGTCGAATTCGACAAAGTGATGGTCGAAAGAATGCATGGTTTGTCGAATTCGACAAAAAGGGTGGCAACGAGTTATAGGCGGTCTTAATGCCCATCTAATTCTCGTCGATTCTTTTTTGGGCATGATGTTGCTCAGAACGAGGGCGCAAGGACCTGACATAGCAACCCTATGGCAACCCTATACCCTCCGATTTTCCCTTCTGCATCGCTCGCAATTCGCGGAATGAATATAGATTCATCGCTGCCTTGGTTTCAGCCACTATTTGTTCAAAGCTTCTACCAGACATTAATGCACGATCAAGCAGATCTTC
>Ga0100389_1004920_pt1 | contig 10255 bp, 9 predicted proteins | sample CryGeymeta201513_FD_81537 | JGI IMG/M metagenome (GOLD analysis project Ga0100389, IMG submission 81537) | Groundwater microbial communities from Crystal Geyser aquifers in Utah, USA - Crystal Geyser metaG 2015-13 | ecosystem: Environmental > Aquatic > Deep subsurface > Groundwater | place: USA... | reverse complement strand
TCAAGCTGCCGGCAAACAGGGGGATGTAGAAGATCTCCCGCCGCACGGTGACCTCTCCAGAAGCCACTGGCGGCAGGAACTTGACGTATTCTGCCAGGTCAAGCCCTGTGATCACCAGTCCGGCCGCGCGGTGGGGCACCCAGGGACCGAAATAGCCGACGAGGCCGGCCAGCCCGGCCAGGATCAGCGGAAGCCAGCGCGCGCCGGGGTAACGTGTCCGGTGTGTGCGTGTCATGGAAAATGCTCCGAACAGTTCCAGACCCGAAGGGTTTCTTGTATCGAGGTCATTTCACGGCGACACGTCTTCCCCAAAACCCTTCGGGTCTGGAAAATTGGCTACCAGCTTGTAGGCTGACAGTAGTTTCTGAGCTGCCGCGTGCCACGTGAATCGCATGGCCTGGGCGCGGCCCAGATCGACCAGCCTCACCCGCAGGTTGGCGTTGCCCAGGATCCGGGCCATGGCGTCCGCCAGCCCGTCCACATCCTCGGCATCCACCATGAGCGCGGCGCTCCCCACGGCCTCGGGCAAACTGGAGTTGTTGCTCGTCACCACCGGTGTACCGCAGGCCATCGCCTCCAGCGGCGGCAGGCCAAACCCTTCGTACAACGACGGAAACGCCATCAGATCGGCCATCGTGTACAGGGCGGGCAGATCCTGGTCCGCGATGAAGCCGGGGAAGTGCACGTGCTCGCTCAACCCTTCTTTGGCCACCTGATCGTGGATCGGCTGGTAGAGCCAGCCAGGATTGCCCGCGATCACCAGCTCGTGGGGGAGCCCGGTCTGGCGGCGCAATTGGCCGTACGCTGAGATCAACCGGGGATAGTTCTTGCGGGGCTCCAAAGTGCCGACAGAGAGGATGAACCAATCGGGCAGCCGATACCGCGCCCGCACTTCTGCCAGTCGAACCGTATCCCGGATAGGCCGGAACCGCGCTTCGACGCCCGCGGGCACGATGCTGATCTTGTCGGGCGTCACGGCCAGCAGGTCGATCAGATCGTTGCGCGTGTTCTCAGAATCGGCCAGCACGTGGTGCGCCTGGCTGACCGCGCGCGGCACTGCGCGCTCCAGGAAGGCCCGGAGCCCAGGATCGGCGCACTGCGGGACGCGCAAGAATGACAGATCGTGGACGGTGACGACGCCGCGGGCGTGGTGCAGCGGTGGCAGAGTAAAGTCTGGCGAATGGAAGATGTCGCTTTCGCCCGCCAGGCGCTCCGCGGGAAAGGGCAGTCGCAACTTGTACCAGCCCGCGGTCAGCCAACGGGCGGGGATGTTGCTGGTCCGCACGGTGAAATTGGCCGGCCAATTCGTCTCTTCGGGCGCTTGCCCCGCGCAGAACAAGGTGTAGCGATTCTCGTGGTCGATCTCCGCCAGGGCAGCGACCAGCCCGCGAGTGTACCGGCCGATACCGGCGTGCTGTCGGAGAGCTGGCGTATAGTCGATTGTAACGTGCACTGGCTGCGCCTCCGCTTTACTTGATCCCCCGGTATGTCCACACGCGATTCACCCCGTAGTTCCAAAACAGCACGACGCCGATCGCCGTGATCTTCGCCAGGTTGTAGTCGAACGGGTCCAGGACAAAACCCGTGATCAGGCGAAAGACTCCCCAGAGCACGGCGTTGTTGATCCCCAGTCCGATGACGTTGACCAGGGCGAATTGCCCTAACTGGCCCAAGATCGGGCGTTGGCGGCTTTCCGGAAAGGTCCAAAGCCGGTTCCAGGTGAAGTTGCTGACCACGGCTGTGCTAAACGAGATCGAGTTGGCGACCAGAAGATGCAGACCGAAGACCTTGTGCATCAGATTCAAGATGCTCAGATCAACCACCATGCCGATGGCGCCCACGGTAGCGAATTTCAGGAAGCGCAGCAGCTCTTGCGGGCGGCGATCCAACCCCAAGCGATTGATGACCGGCAGGCGCAGGAACCAGATCAAGGGCGCCGGCAGAGTCTCCTTGGTTATTGCGTGTCCTACCAAGATGTTGCCTCAGACAAATCAGCGAGTCGGCGAATCAGCAACCAACCCATTGGCGCCTTTTCACAACCCCCGCCATGTCCCCATAGCCGGTTGGCGCCGAAATTCCAGAGCAGAGCGATGCCGCTGGCAGTCGCCTTGGCCAGGTTCCACGCCAGCGCTGCGCTGAACAGATGGTCCTAAAGGAGCGCGTGGCTGCCCAGGAAGACTGCCTGGTTGATTCGGCGCCTCTGTGGCAACCAGGCTGCCCAGTATGAGCGCCAACTGGAGCTGCGTGTGCTGGACGAACAGGTTGTCGAATAGACTGTGCAGGCTGAGATAGGCGAGAGTGCCTAGCAGACCGAACGCCAAAGCGGCTCTATTCCCGCGTGACCGCATGCCCGTCCGCCAGGCATACCACACCATCCCCAGCCAAAATAACCCAAACGCGCCCGCGCCCAGCACGCCGGTTTCTGCCAGGAAGTTGATATAGACGTTGTGCGCGTGTCCCAACGGCTCATACCAGTGGGGCAGGGCATACGCGGCATAGGCGACTCCGTAGTTACCGATCCCCACTCCCAACCAGGGATGATCGGCGAACATGCCCAGCCCGGCCTGCCAGTGCGCCAGGCGCTCCAGCGCCGAGAAATTGGCGTCGGTAATCTCTGTGCGCGCCAGGTCGAGCTGGCCCGTTCCCGGCCCTACCACGTATCCGCCCAAATCGGCCAACCGGCTGGCGACCGCGTCGGGAAGCCAGCCGGTACCCGCCATGGTAATGACGGCGACAAGCAGGAGCGCGCCGACCGCGGTAAGCAGCGCGGTCCGCCGGCTGCGCACCGCCGCGACAACCAGCAGTCCCGCCAGCAACCCGAACCAACCGCCGCGCGACCAGCTCATGCCGATGCCGGCAGCCAACGCCAGGGCCGCGCCTCCCGAGGCGATTCCTGTTATCAGATCGGACCTGCGCCGCGTCTGCCACCACCGACCAACCCCGCCCAGCGCCACGCTGGCCGCCACCGGCGCCAGATAGCCCAGGTATCCGGCGTACGGGTTAGGCTGGCGGAAGGTGCCATAGGCGCGCATGAAGCGGCCCATCAGGACGAATGGCTCTGGCCCGACCTGGCGTAAGAACTGGTATGCGCCGAGCGCTGCCTCGATGACGCCGGCAGCGAACAGCCCGCCAATGACCCACCAGGCGCGCCGCCGGTCCAGGACCTGAGTCGTCACAAAATAGAGAACGGCAAGCTCAGCCCATTTGAGCCACTCAGGCAGCCCTTCACGCCACGAGGTCGCCTGCGTCAGGCTCAACGCGGCGATCCAGACGAACGCCAGTAGCGGCCAGGTCAAGGCGGGCGGGCGAAACCGGATCTCTCGTCGGGCAATGCTGCGCATCAGCCAGCCCGCCAGAATCAGCGCGACCACCAGATCGACGACGTCGATGCCCGGCGCAGGCAGCGGCGCCAGGCCGCCGAACGGGATGAGCAGCCCCACCGCGGCCAGCCCGATGGCTGGTGAAACCAGGACCAGCGCGGTTGCCGTCACGCCGACTATCGCCGCAACCTCCCAAGCCAGCGGAGCGCGGGCCAGGGTGATCGCCAGCAGCCCCAACGCGGCCAGGCCGGCCAGTTGCCCGGTAAATTGCCCGGCAAATTGCCCGGCAAATTGCCGCGATCTCCCTGCGCTCCACATCAAACGGCGCCAGCGAGGGGCTGGCGCGTTAGAAATCATGCGACGTGTCCTCCACAGTGGCATAATACGGCAAAGGTATCGGTTTGTCAATTGACGCCCCGGTGGTGTGTTGTGGTATACTCGGTGGCGTTGGTTGTTTCGCCGCGCAGTGGAGCGCGGCCTATACTATTTTTGGATTCCGGAGCGATGATATGGCAAAACGTGCGCAACTGCCGAAACGTGCCGGCCAGACCAGCAAGGCCCAGGCCGCAACCCGCAGGTCAACCAATTCGTGGCTGCTGTTTGGAGTGATCGCAGCGGTTTTGGTCGTGGCGATCGGCGTGGTAGTCCTGCAGATGCAATCTGTGCGGAAACCGATCGAGGTGTCAAGGCGAGTAGGGGAGGGCACGGCGTGGGGACCGGTGGATGCCAAGGTCCAGATCACAGACTACTCCGACTTCGGATGCAGCGCTTGTGCCAGCTTCGCCCTGGGCACGGGGCGCCGCCTGCGGGAGGAATACGAGACCTCGGGTCAGGTTCGATTCCAGTTCAAGAGCTTCATCATCGGCGGGCCCGATACCGCAAATGCCGCGAACGCGGCGGAGTGTGCGGCAGATCAGGGGCGGTTCTGGGACTATCACGACCTGCTGTTCAGCAAACAGGGTGTCACGGTCGATCCGTTCAACAAGGCGGCGCTCAAGCAGTATGCCGCGACGCTCGGGCTGGACGCCGCGCAATTCGCTCAATGCGTCGACAGCGACCAGCATCTGGAGAAGGTTTATCGGGACGCATCAGAAGCACGTGGCCTGGGGGTCAACGCGACCCCAACTTTCTTCATCAATGGGGAGAAGGTTGACGGCGTGCTCCCGTACGCCGACTTCAAGGCGCGGGTAGAGGCCGCGCTGGTCGCCACACAATGATTTCGTGTAGTCATTACACTATCTTCTTACCCCACACATAATTCTCATCAAGATCAAAATGGCTATGCGAAGTCTCTGGGGTATCGGCCGACCAGGCTGCAAGCCGAAGCGGCTTGCAGCCTGGTCGGCCGATATTTTGGAGTCAGCGTCAGTGGATGTATTGGCCAACCAGCAAATCGAGGCGGGCGGCGACGGCGGGGGGGATCGCCGCGCGTTGGGTGATGATGGCGTCCTTGAGCGCGGCGGCGTAGGGGGAGGGGGGGGCGTCTCGCAACGCCCGCACCGCGTTGACCACCGAGGCCTTGGCGACCTCCGCGTTCTTCAGCAGTTGCTGGATCACCATCTCGACCGTCACCGCGGCCTCGGTCTCGTGCCAGACATCGTAATCAGTGACGTGCGCCATGGTGGCGTAGCTGATCCCAGCCTCGCGGGCCAGGAACACCTCAGGCGCCGCGGTCATGCCAACAATCGCAAACCCTAACTGCTGGAAGACCAGGCTTTCGGCCTTGGTGCTGAACCGCGGCCCTTCGATTGTGACAAAGGTACCACCGTGATGCACCGTGTGGCCCGTCGCGGCGACCGCATCGACGCACACACGATTGAGATAGGCGCAGAATGGCTCGGCCACCGACACGTGGACGACCAGTCCGCTGGTGCCCACGCTGGGGTCATCGAAGAAACTGAGCGGCCGGAGCCGCGTGCGGTCAAAGACCTGGTCGGGCACCACGATATCGCCTGGCTTGTACCGAGGCTGCAAGCTGCCGCAAGCGCTGATCGAAATCAGGTATTCCACGCCCAACATCTTGAAGCCGTAAATGTTTGCCCGGCTGTTGAGCTGGGTGGGGCTGATGCGATGTCCCCGGCCGTGCCGCGGCAAGAAGGCCACCGGCTGGCCACCGATCTTTCCGACGACATACGCGTCCGACGGCGCGCCAAACGGCGTGTCGAGACGCACCTCGCGCACGTCGGTGAGCTGAGCCATGTCGTAGACACCACTGCCGCCAATGACGCCGATCCGTACCTTTTCCATGGGTGCTTTCCTTTCGATGGTCACCACGCAGCCTTGCTGTGGCCGGTCTCCTGACCGGGCCACGGTGGCCCGGTCAGGAGACCGGCCACAGCTCCTTCAAATCCTTCGGAGACACCAACCCCGCATCACCACGGCACATTAGGGCAAGTATCGACCCCAGCATGCAGGCCCAGCCGCTTGACCATCCGTACGCGATCCCAATCCCGGCCCATCACGCCATCATGGATCGCCCAGGCCCGGCCACGCACGGTGTCGGCCAGGGCGGGCGCGCGAAACGGAGTGGCGCCGTCCAGTCTGGCGCGCAACTCGCCACCCGGCGCGAAACCGCGGCCAATCTCTTCCATCCGGGCCTGACCGTAGATGTAGCTGAACCCCAGGCGCTCGAACAGCACGGCCGTGTGATAGTAGAGGGGCTGCACGAAGTACTGACGCTGGTTGAGGCACGCCATGAAGGACTCGAGGTGCGCCGCCATCCGGTCCAAGGTACCCAGGCCTCGACGCACCTGGCCCGGCGCCAGCCCCGCGCGCAGGGCCGCCTCCTCTGCCAGCAAATTGCGCCGCAAGGCGCCCCGTAGCGTAGTAGTGGCGCCGTCGGGCATCACGTCGATGTCGAAGCGTGGCGCCCGGGGATCTTGAATTGCCACCCACAGCACCTCAAGTTGGTTGAAGGGCGTGTCGGCCAGCTCCATTTCCACCAGCGCGTCGACTGCGTCCGCGGCATGGTACAGCTCCAGCCGGATGCTGTTGGCGCCTTCACCGGGGATCGCCCGCAGCGCCGGCCGCCCCTGAGCGTCGGTGAGGGTGATCGGATCGACCCCAAATCGCATCAGCGTGTTGACCGGAAGTAACACTCGGAAGAGCATGAGCTGCCAGCGCACATCCCACCCATTGACCGCCTGCAACGAAATCGGCTGCAACTGGTCCGGGGTCAAGTCGTGCACGGCCAGCCGATCACTCGCCACCGGAGTTGGCTTGCGCCAGTGCGGGCCGACGATAGAAAACGACATGTCCCCTCAGTGGTATCCTCAGTCCGGGGCAGCTCAAGGCGGATCCGTGATCCGCCGCTCGCCCGCCGAGTCCCGGACTCGGCTTGAGCAGATTTGTCCCCGCCTTTTTGAGAGGATACCCTCAGTGACGGAGATCTGAACGCGCAAACCTTCCAGCTCAGAAGCCAAATTCCGGCTCTACCCCGGCATCATCCAACACCTCAGCCACGATGTCAGATAGAGCCTGATGCTGGGCGGCGTTGCTGGTGAGAACGCCGAATCGCCGCGTCACGTCGCGTTGGTTATAGCGCAACGGCCGAGTCCAACAGTCGGTCATGATCCCGCCGGCCTCGCGCACGATCACTTCCGGCGCGCAGGTGTCCCACTCTTTCGTCCCCGGATTCGGGTGGACGTAGAAATCGGCCTGACCGCGGGCGATCAACCCAATCTTGAGGCCCACACTGCCAATGCTGCGCTCCCGCTGCAAGCCCATTCGGGCGATGATTGTATCCACGAGTTGGGCGCGGTGCGAGCGGCTGACCACCAGGCGAAGTCGCTCCAGAGTAGTCTCTCGAGAGACGCGCAACGGGCGTCGCTCTCCGAACTCCTCCACAAATGCGCCGCCGCCGCGCGCCGCCGCGTACAGCACATCATCGATCGGCTGGTAAACCACGCCGACCACCGGCTCACCGTCGACCGCCAGTCCCACCATGATGCAGAACTCGCCATTGTGTGCGATGAACTCCGCAGTGCCATCCAGCGGATCGACGATCCAGACTCGCCGTTTTGCGAGCCGCCCCAGGTCATCTTTGGATTCTTCGGCCAGCACGCCATCATCGGGAAAAGCCTGGGTGAGCTGCTTGACCAGGTACGCGTTCACGGCTCGGTCGGCCTCAGTCACCGGCTCCATTTCATTGCCATGAGACAGTGTCAGCGCTGCGTCCTTCCACTTCACCGTGGGTGGCACGTCGTAGAAGGCCCTGACGATTGCGCCGGCCTGGCGCGCCAGATCAATGGCAACCCGTAACTCGTGGCTGTAGTCCAGGTTGGTCCTGGCGGAGGTAGAAAGATCCTGGGAGACTGTCACTTGTGCGCTCTTTCCGTCACTGATGGGTGGATTCTGCTGTCAGAAGGGGGATTGGACCGCGCCGCCGTCGATCTGGATCGCCGTCCCCGTCACGAAGCTGGCGCGCTCGGAGGCCAGAAAAGCCACCACAGCGGCAAGCTCCTCGGGGCGCGCCATTCGTCGAAGCGGGATGCCCGAGACGATCTCGGCCTCCACCGCATCGACCGAGATGCCCCGCTTGGCCGCCTGGGCGGTCAGAAGCTGCTCAACCCGGTCGGTGCGGGTCCAGCCTGGCAGTACCGCGTTGGCCAGGATGTTGTAGGGCGCCAGCTCGATGGAAAGGCTCTTGATCAGGCCGACCACAGCCATCCGAATGGAATTACTCAACATAAGATTGCGGAGCGGCTGCTTCACCGACATGGAGGCGATTGCCACGATCCGACCACCACCCGCCGCCTGCATGTGGGGCACGGCCGCGTAGCACAAGTTCACGACGCTCATCAGCGTCAGATCCACGCCGCGGCGCCAGGCAGCCTCGTCCAGATCCAGGAAGTCACCGGGTGGGGGGCCGCCTGCGTTCGTCACGAGGATGTCCAGCCGGCCATAGTGCGCGGCCGTCTGTTCAACGAAATTGCGGACATCGTCCGCCGCGGTAAGGTCGGCGACGACCGGCAGGGCCGCACTGCCAGTCTCAGCACGGATCGCCTCGGCCGCGGTCAATAGTGGCTCTGAATGGCGGCCGCAGATCGCCACTCGAGCGCCCTCGGCCGCCAGGGTTTTCGCCACGGCCAGCCCCAGGCCCTGGCTGGCGGCGGCAACCGCGGCAACCTTGTCCCTCAGTCCCAAATCCATGATTCCACCTCCGGTCAGGAAGACATCGCACCCGCCGCGGACCGCTCAAGCCGATCCAGGCAGCCCATCCGTGTGGGCGGCCCCGTGCGGGCGGCCCCGTGTGGGGGCCTTACGGGCGGCATCATAGCACATGAGTCAGCGAGATGCAACTGGCAACGAAACCCTGATGGCAGCAAAACCCTGCCGAAAACAACTCTACAAAGCAGAAACCCGGCCTCTTTGCGAAACCGGGTTTCTGTGAGAGTGGAGATGCCGGGAGTCGAACCCGGGTCCGAAACAAACGAACGTACGCATCTACAAGCTTAGCCGCTGATTCAGGTTTCGCCGAACGGTTCGGCAGTGACCACCGTCCACTAGTTCGACTAGCCGAGAGCCTTAGACCCGCTTATCGGCATCGACGGGCCGCACCTTACGGTTTCTGACAATGCGCCTCGATGCCGCCTGGCCCCATCGAGGGCACCGTGGTCACCCTGCGGCGACCAGTTTGTTCCCTATCCTACCTCGTTACGCGGCCAACGCCATGGCGTTGGTGCGGGCGAAGGGGAAGGTGAACGCTTTGCCTGTGTTGGCAGTTATGTTTTTGCCCCGGATTTACGAGGGTGGAGCACCTCGGCTTGCAGCTTACGCCCTATTTGCCCCGTCGAAACCAGTCATCCCCAGAGCAGCCGCACTATACCACATCCAGCCGCTTTTGACAAACCGCGCTCATCCGTAGCGCTTGATGTAGGCCTCGGCCGTTTCCACCAGACAGCGGTTGCCCACAAAGAACGGGGTGCGCTGATGCAGGCTGGTCGGCACGATGTCCAGAATCGGCCCCTTGCCATCGGACGCGTACCCGCCGGCCTGTCCCGCAATATACGCCATCGGCGCACACTCGTAAAGCAGCCGCAGCTTGCCGTGAGGCTTGTCGGGGTCTTTGCTGTCGGCCGGATAGTAGAAGATGCCGCCAGCGAGCAGGTTGCGGTGAAAGTCTGCCACCAGCGATCCGACGTACCGCATGGAAAGACCGCCGTTGAATTCGCCCGTCTTGCCCTGGACATAGTCGGTGAACTGGCGCACCCCGGAACTCCAATAGCGCTCGTAACCCTGGTTCACGCTGTAGAAACGGGCGGGATCTGGGATGCGGATGTTGGGATGGGAAAGCAGGAACTCCCCCACACCGGGGTCCAGTGTGAAACCGTGCACGCCCTGGCCTGTGCTATAGACGAACACCGTGCTGTTGCCGTAGATCACGTAGCCCGCGGCCACCAGGCTGCGGCCTGGCTGCAGAAAATCCTCGATCTGGCCGGGGCCGGTCTTACTGATCCGCCGATAGATCCCGAAGATCGTGCCGATGCTGATGGTGTAGTCGGTGTTGGAGGAGCCATCCAGCGGATCGAACAGGAGCACGTACGGGCCGGTCCGGTATCCCTCCGGGATGGGGATGATGTCGGCATTCTCCTCCGAAGCCATGCCCGCGAGGCGGCCGGTGGGAGAGTTGACCCGGATGAGGGTCTCGTTCGCCAACACATCCAGCCGCGCCACCTGTTCTCCCTGGACGTTCTCCAGGCCTGTCTTGCCGAGCACGTCGATCAGACCGGCACGCGTCGTCGCGTGCGCGATGATCTTGGCGGAAAGGGCGATATCGTAGAGCAGGCTAGTCAGCACCCCCGTGGCCTCGGGATGTGAACGCTGCTGATCCAGGATATGCGCCTCGATCGTGGTCACCTGGATGGGCGAAAATGCCTGGTATGACGCGTTTGCTATTCTGCTGGGTTGGGTAGACATGGTTTCTCCTTTGAAAT
>Ga0100389_1004914_pt1 | contig 10259 bp, 8 predicted proteins | sample CryGeymeta201513_FD_81537 | JGI IMG/M metagenome (GOLD analysis project Ga0100389, IMG submission 81537) | Groundwater microbial communities from Crystal Geyser aquifers in Utah, USA - Crystal Geyser metaG 2015-13 | ecosystem: Environmental > Aquatic > Deep subsurface > Groundwater | place: USA... | reverse complement strand
TACGCTTACCTTTTAAGTCTTGGGTCTTGAACCTGGTGCTTGCTTAGGATTTAGCGCTTAGGATTTAGTGCTTAGGATTTAGTGCTTCCCTTTACGCACGAGCGCAAGCGGTCAGGCGGGATGTTCAAAATCTACTACGGGGTAAACCCTTGTAGTGAATTTTGAACCGCTTTCAGCTTCCCGCTTTGCGGGATGTTCAAAATCTACTACGGGGTAAACGCCGTGCTATACTAAAAAACTCAAGTTTGTTATTTGTTTTCAGTATCCACCCATCTAATCCGCTTTTTCGCCCTATCGGGCCGCAAACCGGAGTAAGATGGGTGTACAATTACTGATATGGCAGTATATGCTCAAAACCGAAAGGCGCGGTTTGACTACGACATATTGGAAACCTTTCAAACAGGTATTGTTTTATATGGATTTGAAGTCAAATCGGTTCGGGCAGGACGCGTAGACCTGAAAGATAGTTACATAACTGTCAAAAACAACGAGTTATGGCTGTTGAACGCCAAGATTTACCCTTTGCAACCCAAAAACATTCCCGCAACATACCGAGAAAACCGCAGCAGAAAAATATTGGCGCATGCGGATGAGGTCAAGCGCATGATAGGAAAAATCCGCGAAGCAAGGTTGACGATTGTGCCTTTACAGATGTATAATGTAAAACGATACCTGAAGCTTGAGTGCGGACTTGCCAAAAGCAAACGCGCATTTGAGAAACGCGAACGTATTAAAAAAAGGGATACGGAGCGGGAAATCGAACGTTCTTTAAAAAACTAAAACTCAACCTCGAAACTTAAAATTAGGATTTATGATTTCGTCTTAGGGTTTTACTTTGTTGGGGATGACGTGCTTTGACATGTTTGGCAATGCGGTATGCGAATCGAGGAATCCTGTACCCCTCGTAAAACACTCGGGAATTCAATATATGCCAATTTCGGCGTAAATTCCTTTGCTCCGGCGTTTGCTGTTGCATAAAGGCGTCCTGTTTTTGAATGCTCAGTACAAAAATATGGGCGTAACTCAACTGAGCTGCGCGAGCGTTCCTGCTTGAAGAACGCTAGCTAAGCAATACTCAAGCGCATGAAAGAAACGTTTTCTTGGTTTCGCGCCTTTCTATGAAATAAAATCAAGATGCATTCGGAGAAATATCGCATCTAACCGAGCATGGACGTGGGTTCAACTCCCACCATCTCCACCGTCCTTCGTTGAAACTACGGAACGGTTTCTGTACCGTCCTTCGTTAAAACTACGGAACGGTTTCTGTATAATCAACGAATACGATTCCGTGATGACAGGTATTCCGAAGCTTTAGCGAAGGATACCCACCGGGTAGCAACCCTGCAATATGCAGGATCACTACAGAAAAGTTCTGTTGCAAAAAAATTAATTCATACAACTTCTATTTTTAGGCCTTATTTCAAGCCCAAACAAACAAAATTCCGCATGAATGATGCCATCACGGCGCAACAGGTCCGTGCCATTGATGATAGCGGCAAAAATCTCGGCTGTATCAGCATTGAACAAGCCCGAACAATCGCCAAGGAACGCGGAGTTGATGTTATCCAAATTACTCTTGACCCTGAAACGCCCGTGGTGCGCATTATGAGTTTTGGCAAATTCAAGTATCAACAGGAAAAACAAGAAAAAAAACATAAACCCAAAGAAAAGAAAATCAACTCAAAAACGGTCCGCATCAGTTTAGTGAGCCAGCTCCACGACTTGCAGGTCAAAGCAAAACAAGCAGAAGAGTTTTTAGAACAAGCCCAGCACGTGCGAATTGATTTGATGCTGCGCGGCAGACAAAGGGCGCATCAGGACCTAGCGCGCGAAAAAATAAAAAAATTCCTGACGCTTATCAAAGCGCCCATCAAAATCGACCAAGAACGCATGACTCCTCGCGGACCGCAAATTATTATTAGTAAGTCGTAATCATACATGGCAAAAACATTAAAACTCGTGAGTAAGCGACTGCGTGTCACGAAACGAAAAAAGGTCTTATTCCGTTTAGCGCAGCAGGGACACGCAAAAGCCAAAGAAGCCGGCGATACGCGCAGAAACAAACGCCAACCACATCAGTCAACAGCGCCGTTTCTTAAAAAGGTCGTCAAAAAGTATCCAATGAAAACATAAATCATTATCATCACGTATGACACGCGTTAAACGAGGAGTAAGTTCAATAAAAAAGCGCAAAAGCGTACTCAAACAAACCAAAGGATTCCGCGGCTCGTCAAAAAACAAAGAACGGCAGGCAAAGGAACGTCTCCTACACGCCTACACGCACGCCTACACAGGCAGAAAGCTTAAAAAGCGCGACTTCCGCTCTGTATGGCAAATTAAAATCAACGCAGCTGCTCGCCAAAACAACACGACCTATTCACAACTTATGCATGCAATAAAAATAAGCAATATTGCGCTGGATAGAAAAATGCTCGCCTTACTTGCGGAAAAATACCCCAAAGCATTCAAAGCGCTCGTAAAAGAACTAGCACCAATAACGAAATAACGAAAAACGTCCCGCGTGCACACGCGGGACGTTTTTCATAAACTAATCTGAACGCACTTCGCCGCTAAGTGATGAATATATAATTTTCCCATTTTCTAAAATGCGCAGTATGCGCTGTTCCTCGGAAATAGTATAAACAGTCGTACCTTGCAATCGATATGAACATGCAATGCCTGCTAAATGCCGCGCATGCACTTTCCTTGCAAACCCGAATGCATCTGACAAATCATCTGCCTTACCCGACGCAATTTCTTGCGCAACTTCTTTTGGCTTCATATTTTCCAAATACACGCCGCTGGCAATGAGTATTCCCTGCTGGCTTATCAATACAGCGTCATCAAAATGCGAAAGTTGCATAAGCAATTCAAGCGTATGTTCAGAGGAATGCTTTTCCAGTTGATACGCTTTTTCATGAAATACATTCTGGGTTGCGTCCGGAAACGACGCGTAATCCTTGAACCACTGCTGTTTCCACCCGTACACGACCAGCATGCCAAATGAAGACCTGCGCTTTTTCATCAACCGCCGCAACAACAAATACATCCGCATTTTTTCTTGCTGCTGCCTTTCTGTTCCTGAAGATTGCAAAGAGCTCATAACTAAAGACTGCTCCCACAATGGGCTTGCAAAAAGAAACATGCTCCGCATATAGCGCGGAAAAAAACGAAACAATGGCTTCATGACCGCATCATACTATTCATGTTTGCAAAAATGCAATTAGCTGCGCAGATAATTTCGTATTCAAAATGTTTTTTGCTTCCAGCCACCCGCGGCGCGCAACACCCACGCCAAACCGCATCACATCAAGTTGATGCGTTGTGTGGCTGTCTGTTCCCAAAGAAAACAAAATCCCGAAATCCTTACCCATGCGCGTCAAATTGGCGTTCACATCTAACCGGTTAGGAAACGCATTGATTTCAATTGCGGTTTTGGTTTGTTTCGCGCACGCAAAAACTTTCTCAAAATCAAGCTCGTATCCTTCGCGCTGCAACAACAATCTGCCGGTTGGATGAAATAAAATATCAACATGGGGATTTTTCATAGCGCGCATCACACGTTCGGTCATATCGCGTTTTGACATGGAAAAATGCGAATGCACCGCAGCTCCAACCATATCCATTTTCGCCAACAAGACGTCCGGAATATCAAGCAAGCCGTTTTTTAAAATATTCACCTCAAGTCCTTTCAAAATTCTCAGTGTGCCAGCGAGTTTTTTGTTGAGTAAATCAATTTCTTTCATTTGCCGTATAATCTGGCGTTCATCCATGCCAGCCGCAATGCCTAAACTCTTGGTATGGTCAGTTATAGCAATATACGCGTACCCGAGCTGGAGCGCTGCCATTGCCATTTCTTGTATGGTATTTTTGCCGTCAGACCACGTGCTGTGCATTTGCAAATCGCCATTAATATCTTGTAATTTCACGAGTTCTGGCAATGTTCCTTTTTGCGCCATTTCGATTTCTCCTTGGTTTTCGCGCATTTCCGGTTCAATATAATCCATGCCTAATTTTTCATAAAGTTCTTCCTCGGTCTTACCTGCAATCATAATCTCCTTATGCGCAGTTCCGCGTTTTGGCCCGCGTTGACCCGCGATTTTAAAAAGGCCGTATTCGTTGAGTTTCCATCCTTTACTAATTGCAATTTCCCGCAATGCCACATTATGCTCCTTAGACCCGGTAAAATAATTCAGCGCCGCTCCCCAACTTTCGCTCGGCACAACACGAAGGTCCACATCAATGCCGCTTTCCAGCCGCACGGATGATTTAGTTATTCCTTTAGCGTATATTTCAACAATAGTGGGAAGTGAAACAAAATAATCCATAAGCGCTTTTGGATTTTCGCTTACTGCAAGCATATCAATGTCATGCACGGTTTCTTTCATCCTGCGTATGGAACCCGCAATTTCAATTGCTCTCACGCACGGAACCCGCGCCATACGCTTTCGCATGACCAGCGTATCGTCGTATACGGCCCCGAGCAAAAAAGTTCCTGCTGATTTTTTTGAAAACGCCACATGTGTTGCAAGTTTTTCCTGCGTTTTTTTGCCAAATCCTTTAATATGCTCCAACTTTTTTTGCGCAAGCGCACGTTCCAAATCCGCAAGTGTTTTCACTTTAAGCGTTTTATACAATTTCAGTGCGGTTTTCGGGCCAATGCCTTCTATTGCAGAAAGCGACGCCATGTCAAACGGAAATTGCTTTTTCAATTGCTCCAATTGTTTTATCTTTTTTGTACGAATATATTCCTGTATTTTTTCCGCAAGCGCTGTGCCGACTCCGGGGATTTCGTTTAATCCTTTTAACCCATGTTCATGATATACATCAGATACATCTTTTTCGTATATTTCCAATGACTGCGCAGCGCGTTCGTATGCCTGCGGCTTGAACGCAATGTTTTGCGCGTATAAATACTGCGTAATCAAACGAAACAATTTTGCAATTTCGCGATTCATATACATATTGTAGCAAAAATAACGCTATTAAAAAATATAGTTTAAAAAAGCGCCGGTGTGAAACCGACGCTTTATATTTTTGGGGGCCGCGCGCCCCCTTATGGTCCGCAATAACAATACGGCGGAAATGCCGGGCCGTCTGGCCCGACATCCCCTGCTTTGCAGGGGGTTGGGACATCACCCCATTCGGGGTGAGTCCTATCATTCCCACAGCGGTCAGAGACCGCCATGGGGTTGTTCTGAGTGAATACCCAGTAGCAAGCTGGGTATTCAATCGGAGTCGGCGTTGTTGCCGACTCCTGTACATCCCAACCAGCACTGCTGGTTGGGATAGGGGTAGAAGACGGAGGAGAAGGATTAGTTAAAACAACCCAAACTCCCCACCACCCATCTACAAGAAATATCAGTATTGCCACCCCAAAAAGGATGTAACTTAGGGGTGGCGCCATCGTCATCGCCGCAATGGCGATGACCAAAGCTACGAGCAAAATTAACCCCCATAAAATTAACTGCCACCATTCCATGGCGTCCTCCTTGCGCGGAGTTATATTATACCACAAAATCATAAATATTACAAAACTTACAAAGCAAAAAACAGCTTGCTATCCTATTTGACGATCGTTCAATAGGATAGTTACGAATGATTTATTGATTTATTTTAGTCCTCGCTAAAATTTAACCTTAGTTAAACATGAAAATGCGCACCTTACCATTCCCTGCTATCTGTAAAAACTGTTCCTTTGTTAGCCGATGAAACTAACCCTTATGAGCAACTTGTCGTGCCCCCCTTGTTTATTCACACCTATTACAAAATTAACGATCATTATTAATATGATGATATGGTTATTGCGTTCATTTTATGCACGCAGGCGCATAGATATGCGAATTATAAATGTTCCGTGTTACACACCCTATCTTATGCTTTTTGAAATACGATTTCGCTGTTTTCAAATATCACTTGCACCGCATCGTTACGTCCAAGTTTTCCTTGCAGAATCTGGCGTGCAAGCGGATCTTTGATACGGCTGGAAATCACGCCGCGCATGGGCCGCGCGCCAAACACTGGGTCGTACCCAAGTTGAGCAATGTAATCAGACACGCCCTGTCCGAACGAAAGCGTGATGCCCTGCATGGTAACAATTTGCCTGCTTAATTTTCCCAATTCAAGCTCAACAATTTTTTTGATTTCATCCTGCGTCAACTGCCTGAACGCCACCACGCTGTCAAAACGGTTTAACAACTCGGGTTTGAAATAATCAACCAATTTCTTTTTCAGCTCATCGGCAAAATCAGAAACGGTTTTGCCTTGTTCAATTTGTTCTTTAATATACGCGGAGTGCGCGTTTGATGTGCAAATAATAATTGTATGTTTAAAATCAACGATTTGGCCAAGATTATCCATTATTTTTCCTTCATCAAAAATAGGCAGAAAAATATCCACAAGCTGCGGATGGGCTTTTTCAAACTCATCAAGCAAAATAAGCGAAAATGGCTTTTGTTTGACTGCTTCAATAAGCACGCCGGGTGTTATGCCATCCGGCGACCCTATGAATTGCACAATGGAGCGCTGTTCCTGGTATTCTGACATGTCAAAACGTATCATCATGTCTTCAGAACCGAAATACAGCCCTGCAAGCACTTTGGAAAGCTCGGTTTTTCCAACGCCGGTCGGTCCCACAAACAAAAACGACGCAATCGGACCTTTGGCGCGCGCAAGCCCTGCGCGATATTGCCGCAACGCGGATGCGACTAATCCTACTGCTTGGTCTTGGTTAATCAATTTTTCATGAATCGCATCTTCCAAATGAAGCAATGTTTGCGCTTCGGCGCCTGTTGCTGTCGCAATCGGAATTTGGGTCTTGCGCGATACAACCGACACAACCAACTCGGGCTTTATCGCGCGCTCGCCGTATTGATGCGCCCCAACCAGCACTTCTTGCAATAAGTCAAGCGATGCGCGGGGGAGCGGTTTGGTATGCAAATACATATACGCACACTCCACTATTTTTCGTATCGCGGGGTAGGTAATCGTGATATTCCATTCGCTTTCCAATGCATACGCTTCGTATATTAAAAATTGCGTGGTGAGTTCTTGATTTAATTCCTGTACCTTGACTGTCTCAAACAGCGATGCGAATTTTTGATTTGTTTCAATGATTTGCCTGTAGAGCTTAGGAGTAGTGTCACCAACGACCGGAATCTGCGATGTAGAAAATAATTGCTCCAACGCATCAAACGCGCTGATTTCACCCTGGTGCGTGAGCTGTTCAATCGCGTGAATACCTGGAATATACAGCACGATGTTTCCCGCAGTAATAACCTCGGCAACGATTTTTTTAAACCGCTCAATCACATCCCCTGTCTCCTGCGCGCCCGAAACAAGTTTTGTCACATCAAGCTTGACCAATCGTTTGTCAAACAATTTTTCAGGCACATCGTCTTTCACCATCGCAAGCGCCAAATGGTCTACAATCGCGCTTTTGCCAATATCTTCATCACCAACCAAAATCACATTGTTGCGCGTGGGTCTGGACAATACTGTCAGCATAGATTGGTATTCGTCTTTATGGCCGATTAAAAAACCTGCTTGCTCTTTCCGCGCTGCTTCAGTCATATCTTCAGAAACAGAATCAAGATATGTTGTAGGCCGAGATGTCCACGCGCGATTGACGCGTGAACCTGGACGAATCTCTCCTTGCGCTTTCGCCCGTTTGGCGCGCATGGTCCGCCCCAAACCACTGACCAACCTGCCGAATATAATTGCGTTGCGAAAATCCTCCGGGCTCAGTCCGAATCGCTGCACCGCATCCTGCAAATCAGAACGCCGAAGCATGATAATCGCGGCAAACAAAGCAGAGAAAGAAATAGTTTTATCTCCCAGGGCAATTGCTTGCGAAAACGCGTTTTCAAATGTTGTTTGAATTTCATTCACGCGCTGCTGTTCGCATCCCAAACCTTTAACCGCATCAACTTGACATACGCCCGTTGCGGCGCGCGCTTTTTGTTCAATCATTTTTTGCAATTCGCGCACATCTACACCTAACCTGACCATGCCATTTTGAATCTCGCGTGAATCCAACAGCTCAAGCAACATAAAAAGCGATATGTTCGGCGAATTGGCAAACTCGGCGCGATTTTGCGCCCTGTCCAAACACCGAATCACGGCAAGGCTGCAAAAATCGTTCACGCGCATTGCCTTGCCCGTATGCGCCATTCTAACCACGCGCGAAGTAATTTCCTGATTTCCCGCTATGGCGTGTATAATCGTATCCGCAATAAAAATCAAAATCAAAAAACCGAATGCTCGCACGTTACCATTTTCATTACTTGCCAACACTAACGCTGAAAATCCAACAGCTGCCAAAAACCCTACGAGAATAATTTTGGTAGCGAGCCGCGCGAAAAACGGCAAACGAAAATACCGAGTGTCAAACATGCATGTGAGTGTTTCGTTCATATGGTTATACAATACTTCGCACAACTAAAAATATTGGAATGGCGCACCACACTAACCACACCGCAACGGCAAAAACGCATATGGCTGCATATACCAATCCCCCGGCGCATACGCGAATCAACCGAAATATGGGCCCAATGAGTTTTCCCATAAACGAATAATCACTAAAAAGCGGCTTGAACAAAAGCCGAACATTAACCCCGACACCTAAAAATCGGTCTAACCGGGCGAAAAACGAAATAATCTCATCCCAAAAATCAAGCGACCCTTTGACATACCATCGCCACACAAAGTTCCTCAAAGCTTCGTAAATGGTAAAGAAAATGACTGAAATCACAATTTCAGTGTACCATTAATCCCGATGTTAAAAAAGGGATTTTTGCATTCCAATATTTGCGCGGTCCTCGTTTGAAAACAGTTTAATCACGCCGTATTCGCCATCGTATCCTGCGATCTTTTCCACTTTTTCTTGACGCATACGCATGATGCCTTGCGCAACTACATCATATCCGTGACGCGCAATTTCACTCGCGTCCGCATCCAACAACACATTGATTTCTCCGCCGAATGTTTTGCATAAATCAATATACGCATCCATAACTTTTTTTGTTTTGGTCGTGACCCCAAACGATTGCGCAATTACTTCGTCAAGCGGCATGGCGTTGCGAAACGGAATCGCGTTAGGCAGGATAAACCCTTCTGGTCGGTCAGCAAGTTGTTCCACGCGATAAAGTGTTCCGAGCACCAATGATTTTCCGCATACCGGACACTTTCCTCCGTGCGCTCTTGTTTGTTCCGGTGAAAAACTGATATTGCACAACCGGTGGCCGTCAAAATGATACCTGCCTCCTTCCGGGTAAAACTCGATTGTGTATAAAAACTTTTTTGGGTCGCGCGACTTGATTGCGTCTATAACGCCCGCGTAGCCCAACTCGGTATCAAATACATTTGCCTCACGGCCAATACGCTGAACCGAATGCGAGTCAGAATTGGATATAAGCGCGAGATTATCCAGCTGCGAAAGCCGCCAGTTCATCAACGGGTCTGACGAGATTCCCGTTTCAATGGCAAAAATCTGCGATGCGTATTCGTCAAAACATTCCTGCAACGAATCAAACCCGGACATTGACCCAAACACGGAAAACCACGGCGTCCACGCATGCGCGGGAACCACCATGCATGACGAGTCAATATTCAACACGATTTTGACCATTTCCTTGGCATCAAGGCCCAAAATTGGCCTGCCGTCTGATTTGATATTTCCTATCCAGGAAAGTTGAGTGTTGATTTTTTCAACTGTTTCAAAACTCGGGGCAAAAACCAAAAGATGCACGCGGTGGCCTTTGCCGTTTTTTGAGTAAATATGGCTGGTTTCAACAGTAAGCATAAACCGTGTTGCATTGCCGGTTTCGCGTTCAGGGTCTTTATTCCATACGAATAACCCCGGCTCTGCAGGAATAAGCGACTGTTTCAAATGCTCAAGCCATTGCGGATGCGTAAAATCACCGGTTGCTATCACACGAACGCCTTTGAGCCGCGCCCATTGCGCGATATATGGTATTTCCATGGCGGGTGAGGTTGCGCGCGCAAACTTGGAATGAATATGCAAATCAGCAACGAATTTCATAATGTATATACATTATAACACTGAATCTTCGGTGCCATTAGGAAGCATTGAAACCTCCATTTCAGCATTCGGAGGGTTGCATTCCCTGCCTACTAAAGCTATGTGCAGTATATTGAAAGTAGTTCGAATATTTTTCACCGCCGCAGGCGGCGAAATGCGTTCGGACTAATTCAAGAATACTGCACCAGAAAGGAAAAGTCAAAGAGTTTTGGTTCGC
>Ga0100389_1004910_pt1 | contig 10262 bp, 6 predicted proteins | sample CryGeymeta201513_FD_81537 | JGI IMG/M metagenome (GOLD analysis project Ga0100389, IMG submission 81537) | Groundwater microbial communities from Crystal Geyser aquifers in Utah, USA - Crystal Geyser metaG 2015-13 | ecosystem: Environmental > Aquatic > Deep subsurface > Groundwater | place: USA... | reverse complement strand
TGAAAAGGGTAAAAGGGACAAAAGTGTTGGGACGGATGAAAAAATCCAGCAATTAGAAAAAGCTTTGCAGGAGCAGATGGAAATCACCAAAAGAGCTCAGCATGATTACATCAATCTCAAGCGGGACTTTGATAGATATATGCAAAACATGAAAGAAAAATCAGCTTCTTTGGAAGTCGATACGCTTATTTCTGTCGTCAAAAAATTCCTTCCGTTTGTAGAAAATCTTAGAAAGTCGCTTATCGCTATCCCCGCAGATCAGCAAGAGAGTCCTTTCGTAAAATGACTCCAGATGATGTATGATAATTTTCTTAAAACTTTGGAATCATTTAATATCAAACCTATCGAGTCTGTATGATTAGTGCCAGATTCATTAGTTCATGAGCCGGTTAGCATTCAGCCCGTAGAAGATGAAAAATTGAAATGAAAAATAGTCCAAGAATTCGAGAGAGGATTTGTGTATGAAAAAGATGGGGACAGAAGAGTAGTAGCTGCGAGTAAAGTCGTCGTCGGACAGTAATTTATCTCATATATTTCTATGCGTAGAAAGTATCTCACTTGATTATTGTTGATTGTGCTAATGGCATTCTTGGGCTGATCAACTGGTATTTTTGCTAAAATCGCTTTAAGAGAAATTTCTCCTTTCTGATTTACATTTTTGAGATTCATTTTTGCGGCATTATTTATCGCGCCTTTTGTGATACATAAAATTTCCAAAACACATTTGATGAAACTTTTTTTGCTCTCCTTATTCGCTGCATGAAATGTCATCTTATTCGCCTTCGGAATACAGTGGACAACCGTAACGTCTTCTTCCATCATCTATGTGTTGTCCCCTATCATGGCCTTATTGTTCTGATATATTTTCTTGAAGCACAAATTCGATAAACTGAATATTTTATGAATCATTCTTGGATTTCTCGGTGCTGTAGCTATCATATTATTGCCTGTGCTTTATACATGAGATTATGCCGTTTGATAATTGATTGGTAACCTCATCATAATAGCCGCCATGATATCATTTACCATATATACTGTCCGATCAAAATCTGCACAAAAAATATTCTCTCATGAAACGATAACTGCAGGATTCCTTTTTTGTAACACTTATAATCACCTGAATCATGTCATTCATTCATCCACAGCAGATTGTCTCAGAAATAACGCACTTATCGACCTATGCCTGGCTGCTATTATTTTTGTAGGGTTAGCCTGAACAGGATTACAGTATCTGCTTCAGCAGATCATCATCAAAAGAAATTCTTATGTTGATTGATCGTTATACCTTTATATTCAGCCTGTAGCAACTGTACTATTGGCAGTTCCGATTTTACATGAAAAAATAACATATTTGTTCGTGATTGGTGCTGTTGTGACGCTTGTGGGCGTCTGGTTATCGTCTAGAAAGGCGTAAATTATGTTCGGGCAATAAAAATTCTTATGATGCTTTATTAAATGTTTGGGAGGCTTTCTCTGTTTGTCTTATTTCTTCTTCTATTCTCTTATTTTCTTTGCTTAATCTATTTCCTTCCTTGATGTGGAATGCTACTTTTCCGACAATATTCAGATTGTCTAAAAGGTCTTTGCTTCCACCACTTATGATTTCCCGTATTTTTTTGGTTCGTTTGTAGCTCGGCATATATTTCGCAGATACCGCTTCTGCGATTAGATCCTTTTTTTGATTTGACATAGCCAATGCGATTGATTGATCCATGAGTATAATTTAGTATGTAAAATTATCTATTCTTATTATATCCGCTTTTTTATTTTTGTCAAATATTTGATACATCAAATATTTCACCCGTAATTCAATCAAAATCATAAACCATGCTTTTGAAGGATTACGTGTCAAATTTCTAGAGACTTTTTGAATAATGGAAAAATGCTGACGGATTGCCACGCTTTGCTCGCAATGACAGGTCAGCATTTTATGTAAGTATTGAATTCCTTACTAGAATGGGAGGTCGTCGGTTGGTTGTTTTGCTGGTTTAGCTGCGCTTCCTGCGCCTGCTTCCAATCTCCATCCAGTGATGCTGTTGAACCATCTTCCTGCTTGAGTTTTTGATTCGTTTGTTCTGGTGTTGATGTGAACAGTGATAAGATCACCAACTTTCACATTGCTGAGAAGTTCAATCTTGTCTTTGAAGAAATCTACCGCCAATCCTCATTTAAACTCTCTGTCAGTTTCTTCCTCCAAAACGATAGTCTGTTTTTCTAACCCATTTGCGCCAATAGTTTCCTTTGGTCCAATGAATTTTACGGTTCCTGTGTACTGCATGATATTTTTTGATAAGGTATAAAACATAGTAGTAGAAAGTACAAAGTGGAAAATACAAAACACAAAACTCTGTCATTTCTGTGGTGAGGTGACTTTATGTTTTTAATTTCTTTTTTCAAGGCCAGATTTCCTTGATGATAAATAGGATTATTCATATATTGAGAAATACGTCTGCGATATTGAAGATTGGGAAATCCCATATTCTGATGTTGATGAAATCTCTTACTCCTCAAAACCATAATCTATCCATAAGGTTCCCCAAAGCCCCTGCTATCAAAAATCCGGCGATGATGATATTGATGTATCCACGGTAATAGATGACAAAAAACAATACGAGCGCAACGAGTGAGATGACTATGGTAATGATGAGCGGCAACCCCATGGATCGTGCGATACCAAGGTTGAAACTCGGGTCGATGACTGCTATTTCTTTTCCAAATTGCAGATCATAAAAGAAATACTTACTTGCCACATCTATGATGAGTAGCAGTACGGTGATCATGATGAATTTCGTGACGTGTTTTCTGCTAAGTAGCATGAATAGGTCGTTAAAAATTGTTAAAAGTCGTTAAAAATCGTTAAAAATGGAAGTTTATGATTTTCTGCTTGCAGACCTCGTTTTGAATCTCTTTATTCTCTCTTCATATTTTGATTTTCTTTGGACATCTCTTTGTTCGTCTTTAGGTTTGCTTTGCTCTTCTTCATTCCTTTCTTTGAACTTTATCACGAGCGGAGCTCAGATGAAACTAAAATGTTTCCTTAAAGAGTTGTCTATCCGTTGTTTGAAGGCGAAATTGGCTCTGTCTTTGTGGTTTACGAACGCCATGAAGGTCGGTGCATCGATGTCTGTCTGCGTGATGTAGAGGATTTTGCAGATTTTATTTTTTGGGAATCTCGGTGGTCTGCTGAGATATTCCTGGTTGATGACTTTGTTGAGCTTGTTGGTATCGATTCTCTTGTTCATTTCTCTGTTCACTAGCGTGACGAGCGCCATCATTTCTTTTATTCCCTTGCCTGTTGTCGCGACTATCGGGATGATAGGTATGTATTTGGCGAAACTGAGATATGCTTGGATAGTTTTTATCATAGCATCACTCTGTTTCTTGTTGATGAGATCGGTTTTGTTGAGTCCTATAATGATCGGTAATCCCACATGATTTATCTCTTCCAATAGTGTCATGTCCCTGTGCGAAAGCCCTTCGGTGCAGTCTATCAGAAAAAGCACTACCGGTCTGATGAATTTTAGCATATCGAGTGTTTTCTGATAGGCGATTTTTTCGATACCGTGCATGCTTGCCTTCTTTTTTATCCCTGCGGTGTCGTAAATTGCGTACTTGCGCCCATCATAATTAAAAGCTCCGATGACGTAGTCACGCGTAGTCCCTGATATATTTTCTACTTTAGAGAGTTCTTTTCCGACGAAAGTGTTAAGTAATGTCGACTTTCCTACATTCGGTTTTCCGAGAATCGCAATTCAGGTCGAAAGTCATCAAGTCGAAGGTCATCAGGTCGAAGGTTTTTTGTACCTTGCTCATAATTTTACTATCAGATTTTGCAATTCTTCCAGATTTCTTGCATTTTTTGCACTTATGCCGATGATATGTTCAAATCCTAGACTGTAGTAGTCAGCTATCGCCAGACTTGTCTGGGATTCTTTCCATTTGATGTCGAGTTTGTTGATGATGAGTATGGTCCTCGCTTGTTTATGCTTTTCTCTGATATATTGAGCGATATGCTGTTCTTTGGCAGTAACGCCCACTTTGTCGTCAATCATGAAGAGCAGGAGGTCAGATTCGTCTATTATTCTTTTGATAAACGGCCGTTCGGATTTGAAATCCAATAACCCCGGACTATCAGCAAAAATGACCTGGCCCAGTCAGTCGATCTGGGTCGTGTGCTGGATGATATCTCTTGTTGTACCTGGAATATCGGTGACAATTGCCCTAAACTGGCCAATGAGCCTATTGAAAAGCGTTGATTTTCCAACGTTCGTCGACCCGACTAATCCTATAATCATAAAAAATTGTTAAAAATCGTTAAAAATGGTTAAAAATTGTTAAAAATCGTAATATGTGCTGAAAGCACTTTATTGTTTTGCAAAATGAATGCAAATACTTATATTTTGCTCGATATTTTTATTCATTTTTTCGTTGTTGAATGAAAAATATATTCCTGCCACGGAGAAATTCAAAAAATTTCTCCTCAGCTGCGCTGGATAGAAGCGACGTTACTTCGAAAACTCGAAGCCAGCGTCTTCTTCTATATCGCTATTTCAAATTTCTGTGTGTGTGTTTCATCCTCTCCGCAGCTTCTTTATGGATGGTTTTTTCGGCAGGCTGAGTGCCAACTGATTATTATGCTAACTATGCTATCAGCGATGATCGAGATGCAACCTTATGATTGTTCGTAGAAATCGAATCTGAAATGAGTACTACTCAGGGGCAAAATCTTCCAGCAAAGTTTGGTATTTTAAATACACACTTCAATGTCCTATTCCCCAAATTCCCTCAGGATTATGCTTTCGCTGTCACCTATAATCAATGTTTGAGTTTGAGTAGTCAGTTAGCGGCTTTGTCATATCAAGATCCTACGTTCAAGCCATTATTAGGTCAGTATAAATCTAATTGCTATAAGCCATTCACCGATATCCTTAAAAAAGTTAATTCTTCATATACCGTGGTGCCAAAGGCTAAGGCTTCTCCTATGAGTTGACCATCTCCATTGACGGTGACCTTTGATGCAAGAGGCAGTATTGATCCTTCCGATGAGACTATTCCTTCTTCAAATTTCTTCTGGTATTATAGAGACGTTGATGGAACTGATAAAACTATAGGCAATGGACCTGTTGTAAATTATGTTTTCGCAGAGCCTTGAAATTATCTTGTGCATCTTACCGTGAGAAGTTCAAATAATCTTCCTCCCCAGTGAATCTTTGATGGAGAAAAAACCATGTCAATCGATGTAACTCCGAAGACCGCTATTATCTCTATCTATACCAATGGACAGAGAATGACCAAGGACAGCAAGATAAAAATATGAACACAAGAGGCTGAAAGATGAGTGGTATTTGATGCTTCGGCTACGATTCCTATGTGATGAAGACAGCTGATGTCTCATCATCGAGAGATTACATCAAAAGATGGATTTACATATACGAAAGACGGCGATGGTGCTCCTGGTATCGTCAGACTTGCTTTACCTGGACAAGGGGAATTCAAGATTGCATTAACTACTACTGACAATGAAACCAATAAGGTCACAGAAACATATTCTCTCGTGGTTTCCGATCCGATTGCTATCATCAAACAAAGTCCGGACAAATGAAATACTTCCAGCACTTTCACGTTTGATGCCAATGCCTCCTATTCAGTTTTATCGCAACTTAGGCTTTATACCTGGGAAATTTTTGATCAAGAAGCAAATAAGATAGAAGTGTACCAGTGAAAATCCATCAAGCAAAACTTTAAAGAGCCTGGCTCATATACTGTCAAACTTACCGTCGAAGATCAACAGGCACAAACCAATTTTGATACTGTGCAGATAGTCGTGGATTCTACTGATCCGATTGCTCAGTTTGAAATGAAGCCAACCAATGAGTGGCTTTATCCTTCAAGATTCACTCTTGACGCATCTATTTCATCCGATGTGGATGTGACTAATGGATTTGACCAATTGACCTATGAACGGGTATTTCCGGAAGAACTTAAAGCGAATATCATCGAATCTCAAAATACCAATGAAACCGTTATCGCTGAATTTAATGGCGTGGGGAAATACAAAGTGAAACTTGTCGTGAAAGATCAATATGGCAAGATGGCTGAAATAGAAAAAGATCTGGAAATCAAATCTACTCTTAGGCCTGAGATTGATATTATGCCTGTTGCTACGTATCGATGAAATCCAGTTAATCTTACTGTGAGATCAAATGAACCTATTATAAATTATCAATGGGATTTTGGCGATGGAACAAAAAATTCTTTGCAGGTTGCCAACATCACCCATGTATACAGAAAAACCGGCGTATATACGGTCAAGCTCTCTGTAGATGGCGCGAATGGAAATAGGAATGAAGTCAGCAGATTGGTATTTATCTGAGAAAAGGATTACCCCGTTGCTGGATTTGTCGTGTATGATAAGCAGGGTGTCGCATTTACGCAAAATACAACGTGTACGGATATTGACTCCGATGCTTCGGAGGAAGCTGCTGCTTATCAGATCGATAGATATCAAGACATCAAAGTAGATCCTTCCTTGTCTGTGAATTCCAAATGAGCGGCTACTGATCTTGCTTTCTATTTCCAGCCAGGATGAAAAGAAATATATAAGCAAACTGATTTTTCTTATAAGTTCGACGAAATGTGATGTCAGTTTATAGATCTGACTGCCGAAGATACTGCTGTGTGAAAAAATAGTAAAGTAAGAGTTTGGTTCAAAGTCGTCAATGCTTTGCCTAGATTGGATAATGTGGTTCTGCTTTTCCCTCAATATGGAAATGAAATGGGTGTCGGATTTAATGAAAATCAGGTGAAAGATATTTTCAATGATACTTTCGATCCTTTGATTGTAAAAGTGAGTGCTACAATGCCTGTCGATCCTGACGGGAACATCTCTTATTTCAAACGATACTATTATTATAAAGATGATCCAAATAGAGTTTTGGAGACTAAGATCACTCCGAGTAATGTTCCTTATGCCTTTTTCTCCTTGCCGAGAATTGCTGGAGAATTCATGTTTGGCGTCATGATGTATGATAATGATGATGGGAAACAAAGCAGTGAAGAGATTGTCGGCAATGGGCCTATCGTATTTTTTCCTCCTGATGCCAGCAAACCGGATGTGCCATTAGTTACGCTCAAATCCAATCAGGCTTCCGCAGAAGTCGGCGATGAAATAACTTTTGATGTCGTTTCCAAAATCATTTCTGACAGACCTGATTTTGTGAAGGAAAGGACTATTTATTATGATTTCGATGGTGATGGGACTCGGGATTTGATTACCAAACAAGATCGTGTCACCTATGCTTATGATAAGCCGAGCGATGAGGCATTGTGATGATATACTCCTAGAGCGTCAGTACTCTATAGATGATATAGAGGTGTTTCCAATGGGTGAAAAATCATCATCAAGAATTGATTGAAGCCTAAGCTATTGTATGACCAATTCGGCAAACTCGTCATTTTCAAAGATATCAGCGTTTGAGATATAGAACAAAAATCACTCTGTCTGGATATCAAGACATGCACCGCATCGAATGCCATCACTTGATGAACGGCTTTTTCTTATGAATATCCTGATTATGGAAAATATTTCATTTCTTTAGATGTGAGCGACAAATTCGCCAATAAAGCCAGCAAAAAACTTGCCATCACTTTGAATAGCGGTGACGTCATCACCTCGAATCTCTCGGGGCAGGCTGGTGATTTTCATCTGCTTGCTATTCCTGCTCCGTCTCCAAATCAAAGTGGTGATATAGAATTCTTTGTAGGTAAGAGCTTAGAAAACTCCGTTCTTTATTATATCTCCTATCCTAATGCCAGGGGAGAATGCTATGTCGATGTGAATATTGCTGCTGACTCTAATAGTGATAGTGTCGTGGATAATGATCATGACTTCAATTGTAATCAGCTTTCTTTGCAGAAATATCAAGCAAGGTATGACGGGGTGGTGTGAAGAATTTATTATTCGCAAGCAGATCTCAAATTAGTGTCCAAGGATTTCAAAGTCAATTTCCTTGATTTCGAAGTGGAACTTGATGCAAAAGCGAAGGCTGTCTATGATGATATCACTGCATTGTTGAATACTATGGAAGGAGAATTGCGATGAAGCGGAGAGCATAAGACCTTCAAAACCTTGCTCACTTCTCTTAGAGATGGGCTCGGTGATGCCAATAATTCCAAAGCGAATCTCGTACAGGTGACCGACTATATGGAAAAAAATACCCTTACGCTGACTGATGATCAGAAACAAAGGATAGATAGCATTTCTGCTGTGCTGTCTGACAAATCTGTAGTTGCTGCACAATGAGGTAGTGAATATCAAAAAGCGAAAGCTGAAATATTGTCCATCTTACCGCTCACCTTGTCTGCTGAAGTTGCCGACCTGTTCACCCAATTTGATGCGGTAGTAGGCGATCAGTCTTTGGACATCTCCCAACAAGATAAGAGAAAAGAAATCCTTCAAAATATCGTAAATACTATCAGTGCCAATGTCGCCACGAAATGAACTGCCATGGAATGACAGATTGATAAGATAGACATGGATACTATCATCATGCCAAATATCTGTGTCATCATGCAATTCTATAGCATCCCGAGCACCTTATGTAATAGCGACAATACTAAGGCTGTCCCTGAAGGCATCGCTGTAGAATCTGGTCAAAAAAGCTCCAGTCTGCTCAAGATTATCCTTATTGTGCTTGGTATCTTGGTGTGAGTGTTCTTGATCTTGGTGGTCATCTTTGCTGTCAGAGCGAGAATGGGCCAGGAAAAGGAAGAAGAAATCGGCGGCGAAGTACCTCAACCACCTACACCTACAACTACACCTACACCTACGGCTACTTAATTATCAGTATATAAGCTCAAAATAGAGAAATCCTTGCCAATTGTGTAAGGATTTTTTTTGTCAATCTAAAAAAAGGCGTAAAGGCGCAAAGGTGCAAGGGTGCAGAGGTGCAAATGTGCTAAAGTACCTATAAATTCGCCCTTATAGGGTTATAAAAATATCTCTTTAAAAAAGTCCCTCTTTTTTTGCATTATTTTTGTTTCTGACTATAATTAGAATGATATCAGATAATGTTTTCTGACGATATCAGATGACAAATGTTTTAATTTTTATTATATCATTATGACAGCAACTGATTTTACAGAAGTTTTTGATAGCAACCCTGGGCTTAATACTCAAGCTGAGAAAGATTTTCTTAAAACTAAATCAGTGGAAGATATTAAAAAATGAGTGAAAGGTGATGCTGTAAAGCTGAAAAATCTTATATATCGTAAATATCATGTAGAAAACTTTAAAAGGATAGATGATGCAAAAATTAAAGAAATCAAATCAGTATTGGGAGATGCTTATGATAGATTAGTTCCTACGAAATTGACTAAATGGGCAAGTAAATGAATTGCCGCTTTACAAGCTCTTGCGATTCATTGTGTAGAGAATATGCAATTGAATCAAACGACCAAAGCAGTGGCAGATATCTTGGAGTGACAATATATTACATCTCACGCTGTGGATGGGATTTTAGGCCCTAATACCTTGTTTTTGCTTAAAGAGATTGCAAACACTTCTTTGTGAGGCGCACCTATTGAGGATTGGAATGGGATTGTAGATGATACATTGTATACTGTTACATTGTATACTAAAATGATCAATATCTGTAAACAGAAGCCATCAGAAGAACCTGAAGAAACAACTAGAAAAACATTAGTAATCCAACCAAAATATTTGAATACTGATGGCACCCTTAAGAGTGTGGGTCCTGTAAGAATCGATCAAATTCTTGATATGACTACTTCTTCAGAGAAATTACAAATCACTCATGGCGGAGTAAGCAAAACCATCATTAAGTGAACAGTCAAAATTAGCGGAAACGATGTAAATACTTACGTGTATGAAGAAGATGTGAACAAAAGAGTAAAAATTTATGATGGCGATAAGATTGAGGCAGTGAAACCTGTGATCGATGAAAAACTTGAAGTTGAACCAACTCTTCTGATTGATCAGTTGACAGCAAAAAGTGGTTTGGCTTGTGATCTCCTTAAGTATTTTAATCTCGAAGATGATGATAGTATCAATAAAGTCCTAGTATTTGTAAAAAATAATAGCCTTGATACATTTGCTACCGCTATGAATGTTATTAAGGATATGGTTCATGTGCCTACCAACAAAGATCTTGCTTTCAAATTTTTCATGGATGATTTGAATTTGCAACCGGAAGTGCAGACTTTGTTAAAAAACTTTGGAATAGAAGATGCTCAATTTAATC
>Ga0100389_1004900_pt1 | contig 10281 bp, 8 predicted proteins | sample CryGeymeta201513_FD_81537 | JGI IMG/M metagenome (GOLD analysis project Ga0100389, IMG submission 81537) | Groundwater microbial communities from Crystal Geyser aquifers in Utah, USA - Crystal Geyser metaG 2015-13 | ecosystem: Environmental > Aquatic > Deep subsurface > Groundwater | place: USA... | reverse complement strand
CTGGGCAATACCGTGCCCATCAGCGTGTCCACCGCCATTCTCAAGGATAGCACCGGCAAGATCGTGGGCGGCGTCGAGTCATTCCGGGATCTCTCGGGCAGCGAAACCATCCTGCGCAGCACCATCCTGGACTCTATCGCCGACGGGGTGTTCACCGTGGATCTCGCGCACCACATCACCTCCTTCAACCGGGCCGCGGAAAAGATCACCGGCGTGCCGTATCGGCAAGCAATCGGCAAAAAATGCCAGGAAGTTTTTCAGGCAGACGTCTGCCAGGGCGACTGTGCCCTGGGGCGCGGCATGGAGAACGGTGAGGAGGTCAAGGACTGCCGCGTGCAGATCAAAAACGCCGATGGCCACCTGGTGCCGATCAGCGCCTCCTCAACCAACCTGCAAAACGACGATGGCGAGGTGGTGGGCCGGGTCTTGACCTTCCGCGATCTGTCCACCGAGGAGTTGCTGCGCAAGGAAATCACGGCAAAATACACCTTCGAGGACATCATCAGCAAGAGCCACGAACTCAAGAAGATCCTGGACATCCTGCCCGATATCGCGGAAAGCGACTCCACCGTGCTCATCGAGGGGCCATCTGGTTCCGGCAAGGAACTCTTCGCCAAGGCCCTCCACAACCTGAGCAAACGGAGCCAGGGAAAATTCGTGGGCATCAACTGCGGCGCCCTGCCCGACACCCTGCTCGAATCGGAGCTGTTCGGCTATGTCAAGGGCGCCTTTACCGACGCCAAGCGGGACAAGCCTGGGCGCTTCGCCCTGGCCCAGGGCGGCACTATTTTGCTGGACGAGATCGGCGATATCTCCACCGCCCTGCAGATCAAGCTGTTGCGCATTCTCCAGGAAAAGGAATACGAACCCCTCGGGGCCACGTACACGCTGAAAACCGATGCCCGGATCATCGCCGCCACCAATCGCAACCTGCCTGAACTGGTGGCCAGGGGGCAGTTCCGCGAGGATCTGTATTATCGGCTGAACGTGGTGAAAATCTCTCTCCCCCCCCTGGCCGCCAGGCGGGAAGACATCCCCCTGCTTATCGACCACTTCATCCGCATCTTCAACTCCAAAAAGGAAAAAGACATTCAGAAACTATCAGACGAGGCCATGGCCGTGCTCATGGCCTACGACTTCCCTGGCAACATAAGGGAGCTTGAAAATATCATCGAATACGCCTTCGTGCTCTGCCGCGACGGGGAAATCCGCCCCGAGCATCTGCCTCAGGATCTGGTGCGGCGGGTGGCAGGCGTACCCCAGCCGGCATCGCCGGCGCCCAAACTCAATCTTATCGCCCAGGCCGAGGCGGAAGCCATCCGGCAGGCGCTCATGCGCAACCAGGGCAGCAAACAGAAGACCGCCTTGGAGATGGGCCTCCATAAAACCACCCTGTGGCGCAAAATGAAAAAACTGGGGATCGACTGAACCCGGCCAGCCTGTCTTGCGTAAAAAGACGGGGAACCGGGCGGTGGACCGGGGGTGGACCGGTAGAGTAGAAAGCAGATTTACCGACCGGCGCAAGACTTTCCTTTGATGCCGCGCAGGTTGTCGGTTACCCCGTAGTAGTTGTAATGGCCCCGCAATTTGGCTTTGGCTGTTTCCCAAAGTTCCTTGGTCTTTAAGGTTCTTGTCATCCCCCTCGCCGAGATAATTCAGATTACCTCATCGCCATGCCGATAGCAGTGGCAGACAGAGGTGTCAATGTGAATTTAAGAGCGTGACAAGACTAAGCATGATGGAAACGTAAACCAGGCAGCTCCAGGGCGGTCAGCAAGTTGCCATAGACGGCACCGGTGTCAATGCCGATTTTATGAGGGGTCACCAGCGGCGTGGCGAACGGGGTGTGGCCAAAGATCACCCGTTTGCCGAAGTCCACATCCTCTTCAAGAAACTGCCCCCTGATTTCGCAGAGGTCGGACGGGGACTGCTCGGCCAGGGGCAGGCCCGGCCGGAGGCCGGCGTGGACAAACAGGTACTCGGACGTTTCCCAGAAGGGCAAGAGGGAAAAGAGGAAGTCCCGATGCTCGGCGGGCAGGAAGGCCAGGGTGGTCAGGGAGTGGAGGGAGGCGCCGTCATAGCTCTCCAGGGTTGCCTCGACCTCCAGGCGCCGCAGGTAGGGCACCAGGGCCGCGTCCCCGGAGCGATGGTATTCCAAGAGCAGGTGTTCGTGGTTGCCCATGAGCGCCTTGATGTTGTAACCTTCCCGCCGCAACCGGCAGAGGATGTTCAGCACCTGCCGGCTCCCGGGACCGCGATCGATGCAATCGCCGAGCACGACCAGGGTGTCGCGGTTACGATTTAGAGGAAGGCGGTCGAGCAACCGTTCAAGCTTGGCTGAACAGCCGTGGATATCGCCGATGGCAAAGATTTTTTCTGTCATCTTGCTCCTGGAAACGCTTGCCAGCCATGTTCGAAAATACCTGCGGTCTGATTTGCCGGCCGGTCTTTCCAACAGCGTAACTGTCCAGCAGCACCACATCTGCGTCGTCATCGGCCTGCTCATGTGCAATAGCACACTTCGCAGACCTCTTCCTGGCATCCGCGGCACTGCTGAACAGTTACATACTGTGATTTTCGTTCCATTCCGTCATCAAGCTGGATAGTTACCCAACAGCCACTGTAACGCATTTTGCCAGGGGACAAAAGGACCTTGGCCGAACGCGCACTTTAGCCCATCATTTTTGATTTTTGATTGAGAACACACGGATGACCGAGAAGAATTGGCAAGAACGGACAAAGCCGTTTGGGGTATCACGGGGATATGGTAGTATCTGTGCACCGTGATCAGCCAGTTTTTTTCCGGCAACCTGGCCGTTAACCCTGCGCGACTCTAGTGCCATGACCAATATCATTGATTTCCACGTCCATGCCTTCCCCGACAAGGTCGCCCGCAACGCCATCCCCTTGCTGGAAGAGGAAGGCAATATCAAGGCCAACCTCGATGGCACGGTGCGGTCGCTGCTAGGCTCCATGGACCGCGGCGGCATTCAAACCAGCGTCATCTGCTCCATCGCCACCAAGCCCGACCAGTTTGACGCCATCCTCACTTGGTCCAAGGTCATCCGTTCCCAACACATCCTGCCTTTCCCGTCGGTGCATCCGGCCGACCCAGATTTCCGGGACCACCTGCACCGCATCAAGGCCGAGGGCTTCTCCGGTATCAAGATGCATCCCTATTACCAGCGCTTTTTCATGGATGAGGAGCGGTTGCTGCCCTTCTACCAGGCCGTGACCTCGGAAAAACTCATCCTGGTGATGCACACCGGTTTCGACCTTGCCTTCCCCCGTGACCGCCGGGCCACCCCCTTGGAGATTCTGTACGTGCGGCAACGTTTCCCAGACCTTCTTCTGGTGACGACCCACATGGGGGCCTGGCAGGAATGGGAGGAGGTGGAGCAACACCTCATCGGCCAGCCGATTTACATGGATATCGCTTTTTCCTTGGAGTACCTCGATGCTGACCGGGCCCGGCGGATGATCGAGGCCCACCCGCCGGGGTATGTCCTCTTTGGCAGTGACTCCCCATGGGCGGACCAGAAAAAATGCCTGGCGCAACTGCGCGGCTTAGGATTAGCGCCGGATGTGCTGGCCGGCGTTCTGGGCGGCAACGCCAACCGCCTTCTGCAAAAGACCTTAACCTGACACCCTACCCCTGCGACATCTTGGCCTTGGCCATGGCCCGACCAAATCCCGCCGCCGCCTTCTCGATGACCTTGTCATCCACGCAATAGGCCAGTCGGAAATACCCCGGTGCGCCGAAACCCCGGCCTGGTACGGCCAGGATTTTCTCCTCCAGCAGTAACGCCACGAAATCAACATCGCTTTCCAGGGGGGATTTCGGGAAAAGATAAAAGGCGCCTTTTGGTTTCACGTACTCGTACCCGTAACGATCCAGGATGTCCATGAACACCTGGCGGCGCCGCGCATAAATGCCGCGATCCACCGTGGCGCCCTGCAGTTCGGCAACCACGCGCTGCATGAGGGCCGGGGCGTTGACAAAGCCCAGGATACGGTTGGCCAGGGTCATGGCGTCGAGCAGGGCGGCTTTCTCCGCCGCGTCCGGATGCACGGCGATGAAACCGATGCGCTCCCCGGGCAGGGATAGGTCCTTGGAATAGGATGAAAGCACCAGGCTGTTGGCGCAGGCCTGGAAAATACTCGGGACCACCTCGTTATCGTAGACGATTTTCCGATACGGCTCATCGGACAACAGGTAGATGGCCTGGCCGTTCTCGCGACCGTGGTCCGCAAGCAGCTTGCCAAGGGCCAGCAAGGTTGCCGCCGGGTAGATCTGACCGGTGGGGTTGTTGGGGCTGTTTATGATAACGGCCTTGGTGCGGGGAGAAATGGCCTGTTCGATGGCCGTAAGGTCCAGGTTGAATTGGGCATCGGTGTTGACCACCTTGGCGACACCACCATGGTTGTCCACGTAAAAATTATATTCCACGAAATAGGGGGCCAGCAGGATGACCTCGTCGCCCGGATCGAGCAGCGCCTTCAAGGTCACGTTAATTGCCCCGGCCGCCCCGCAGGTCATGATCAGCTCATTGGCGGCCAGTGGCACGCCCTGCTCATGGCCGATTCCGGCGGCAACCTTTTCCCGCACAAAAAGATAGCCGCCGTTTGGCATGTAGGCATGCCGGCCGGGCCCCTCCTCATCCACCATGCGCTGCAGCACTTCCTTGAACCGTGGCGGCGGCGGCAGATCGGGATTGCCCAGGCTGAAATCGAAGACGTTGTCAGCGCCGTACCGCGCCTTGAGGCGGCCGCCTTCCTCGAACATCCTGCGAATCCAGGATGAGCGTTCGGCAAACGCCACCATTTTTTTGGAAATAGCCATCGGGGTTCCTCCTTGAAGGGCTGGGGCTGGTATCCCCGGCCTTATTATAATGTTCTTTTGTCGATCACTCGTGTCGCCTTGCCTTCAAAACGCTCCAGGGTTTTCTCCTCGACGAGCTTGACCTCTACCGTGATGCCCAACTCCGTGGCCAGTCGGCTCTTGATGTGCTCGACCAGTTCCCGCTGCTTTTTCATCTGATCAAAGAAGATGGCTTCCATCACCTCCACCATGACCGTCACCTTGTCCAGCCTTCCCTCTCTCTCCACCACGATCTGGTAGTGAGGCTGCGTGCCTTCGGCATCCAGGAGAACCTCTTCGATCTGGCTGGGATAGACATTGACCCCCTTGATGATCAGCATGTCGTCGGTGCGTCCTAAGACGCGGCTCATGCGGCGCATGGTCCGACCACAGGGGCAGGATTCCGGCGGAAAACGGGTCAGGTCGCGGGTCCGGTAGCGAATGAGCGGAAAGGCTTCCTTGGTGAGGGTGGTGATCACCAGTTCCCCCACCTCGCCGGGGCCAACCGGCTCCAAGGTCTTCGGATCGATCAGCTCGAAAAGGAAATGATCTTCCGCCATGTGCAGCCCGTTGCGTTCCCGGCATTCGCCGGCCACGCCTGGTCCCATTACCTCACTCAGACCGTAGTTGTCGGTGGCCAGCACATGGAGTTTGCTCTGAATCTCGGACCGCATGGCCTCGGACCAGGGCTCGCCGCCGAACAGCCCGAATTTCAGAGAAAGGGCGTTGATCTCAATATTGTTTTCGTACATATAGTCGGCCAGCAGCAGGGCGTAGCTCGGGGTGCAGACCAGGGCCGTGGTCTTGAAATCCTGCATGATCTGGACTTGGCGCTTGGTGTTGCCGGAGGAAATGGGAATCACCGAGGCCCCCAAGCGCTCGGCCCCGTAGTGCAGGCCGAAGCCGCCGGTGAACATGCCGTAGCCGAAGGCGATTTGAATGACATCGTCCTTGGTAAGCCCGGCCGCCACCAGGATGCGCGCCACCAGATGCGACCAGGTGTTGATGTCGTTCCTGGTATACCCCACCACCGTCGCCTTCCCCGTGGTGCCCGAGGAGGCATGGATGCGCACCACTTCCCGGAGCGGCACGGCGAAGAGACCATAAGGGTAGTTGCCGCGCAGGTCGTCCTTGGTGGTAAAGGGCAGACGCCTGAGGTCATCAAGGGAGCCGAACTCCTCGAAATCAATCTTCTGATCCAGAAATTTTTTCCGGTAAAAGGGCACATTGGTGCCCGCCCGGAACAGGGTGGATTGCAGCCTTTCCAACTGCAACTGCTCGAGGTCATCCCTGCTCATGCACTCTTTTTCTTCTTCCCAATACATATTTTCCCTCCCCTTGCAGTCCGAAGCACCTGTCATGTTTGGGCGTCCACATCCCGCCCCAGGTAGGCCCTCTGCACGTCCTGATTGGCAAGCAGATCGGCGGCCGCCCCCTGCGCCAGAATATGCCCGGTTTCCATGACATACCCCCGGTCGGCGATATGCAGGGCAGCCTTGGCGTTCTGTTCCACCAGCAGCACGGTATTGCCGGCTTCGCGCATTTTGACGATGACCTTGAAAATATTTTTGACGATGAGCGGGGCCAGGCCAGTGGATGGTTCATCCATCATGATCAGGGCCGGTTGCGCCATCAGCGCCCGTCCCATGGCGAGCATCTGCTGCTCCCCGCCCGACAGCGTACCGGCCAATTGCCCGGCCCGCTCATGCAGGACCGGAAACAGTTCGATAATCCAAGCGAGCTGTTCCCTTACCCGATTTTTATCCCGGCGCATCGGCAGGTAAGCGCCCATTTGCAAGTTCTCCATCACCGTCATGGTAGCGAAAACCTGGCGACCTTCGGGGACAAGGGAGACCCCCAGGCCAACGATCTTCCGAGCCGGATATTCCCGCAGGTTCTGGTCACGCAATACCACCTCACCGCCGCTGGCCCTTAGCAAGCCGGCTATGGTGTGCAGCAGGGTAGTCTTGCCAGCGCCGTTGGCGCCGATGATAGTGATGATCTCCCCGGGCGCCACATGCAGGGATATGCGTTTCAGCACCTTGAGCTTGCCGTAGCCAACCTCCAGGTTGCGTATCCTAAGCATCGTCCTCACCCAGGTATATCTGGATCACCTCGGGGTTGTTCTGGATTTCCAGAGGGTTCCCCTCGGCAATCCGCCGGCCGAAACTCAAGACCACGATGGAGTCGGAGATATCCATCACCAGGGACATGTCGTGCTCGACCAGCAGAATGGTGATCCCCCGGTCCCTGACCTTGCGGATCAACTTGGCAAGTTCGGCGGTTTCATAGATATTGAGCCCGGCAGCCGGCTCATCGAGGAGGAGAAGGTCGGGCTCCAGCGCCAGGGCGCGGGCGAACTCGACTGCCCGCTGTTGGCCGAAGGCCAGACTGGCGGCCTCGGTGCCGGCATGTTCGGCAATGCCCATGAATTCCATGAGTTCCAAGGATTTCCGCCGGATCCCCGCCTCCTCCTTCCAGGTCCAGGGCAAGTTACCAGCGCCAGACCAGACCCCTGACCGGCTGCGCATGTGGCGGCCGACCATGACGTTTTCCAAGGCGGTCATCTCGGGAAATAACTTGATGTTTTGAAAGGTACGCGCCATGCCCCGACGGGCGATCTGGAAAGGTTTGAGGCCCTGAATGGGCTTGCCCAGAAAGATCACCTCGCCGGCATCCGGCAAGATATTGCCGGACAGCAGATTAAGTAAAGTGGTCTTGCCGGCGCCGTTGGGGCCGATAAGCGCCTTGATCTCACCGGCGGCGAGGGCAAACGAAACGTCGTTGACCGCATGCAGGCCGCCGAAGGATTTGTGCAAGTGCTGAATGGCCAAAAATGACAAAACAACCTTCCTTTCCAGATAACTATCACAAGAAAAATTATTCAGTCCGCGACTTCGGTTTATCGACGCCGCGCCACCGGCGCATCCTCTGCCAGAGGTGCAGGCGCAAGAGACCGTTGGGGGCAAACAGCATGATCAGGATCAGAATCACCCCAAAAACCGCATCGTCATAGGTTCCGAACATACCCCGCAAACTCATGAAATTGAGCAGGATACCCATGAAAAAAACGCCCCAAAGGCTGGCCATGCCCCCCACCGCCACGATGGCCACGTACCGTATCGATTTCATTACACTGGCCTCCGAAGGGCCGATGCCGCCGTTGTAATGGGTGAGAAAAACGCCGGCCAGGGCGGCGAACACCGCGCTGATCACAAAGGCCTGCAGTTTCAGGCGCGGGGTGTTGATCCCCATGGCGTTGGCGGCCTCCTCCGAGCCATGGATGGCCCGGAAGGCCCGCCCGATTCTGGAGTGGACCAGGTTGATCAAAAACAGCAGGCCAACAATTAACAGACCGAAGGCGATATAGTAGTTCTCAGTACGCGCCGCGAAATCGCCGCTCACCGTCACGCCGGGCAAAAGGGGGAACGGGGGGACCGCGGATATACCATCGGCTTCACCGAACAGGGGCATGGCAAGAAAAACCCGGTAGACGATGGTACCGAACCCGAGGGTGGCCATGGCCAGGTAATGCCCCTTGAGTTTCAATACGGGCATGCCGATGACAAACGCCAGCCCCGCGGTGAGCAAAAGCGCCAGGATACACGACGGCCAGGGATGCACGTGCAGAACCTGCTGCCCGTAAAGATCCTGCCCAGCGGTCAACAGCCCGGCGGCATCGAGGGTCTGCACCAGCCACTTCTCCCGCAAGGGTTCCAGATTATAGGTGGTCAACGCCGCGGGAATATAGCCACCTATGGCAAAAAAACCGGCATGTCCCAGGGAGATCTGGCCGGCATACCCCATCAACAGACAGAGACCGGTGATCACCAGGGCATAATAGGCCGCCATGGTGAGCTGGGTCAGGTAAAAGGTGGTTCCGGTATGTTGAGTGACCTGCTGCACCAGAACAAGACCCGCCACCAGAAAGGCTATGGGGATATAACGTGCGAATCCCATCAGAATTCCTTGAGCATGGCGGCGCTCCGGTTCCCGAAGAGTCCGTGGGGCCGGATAAAAAGGATAATCAGCAGGATGCCAATGGCGATGGCGTCCTGAAAGGCCAGCGGCACCACCGAGATGCTGAAGGCCTCAATAATGCCCAGAAGCAGGCCGGCGGCCACGGCGGCCATGCTGTTGCCCAGACCGCCCAGAATGGCCACGGTGAACCCCTTGATGGCCAGGTTGGTGCCGCCATCATACTGGCTGTAAGTGATGGGGGAAACCACGCAGCCGGCCATGGCGCCAATACCGGCGGAAAGCACGAAGGAAAAGGTCACCATATTCTTGGTGCTGACGCCGCAAAGAGTGGCGGCCACCCGGTTGGCGGCGCAGGCTCGCATCACCAGACCCAAAGGCACGAACTTGAAGAACAGATAAAGCGCCGCCACCATGAGACCGCAAACCCCCAGCACCCAGAAAACCTGGGGCGAAACCCCTACCCCAAGCACGACGATGGAAGTGATTTCGTTGCCGTTGAAATAAGGCAGGGCCCGCACCCCCTCCCCCCAGATATGCAACGCCCCTTCCCTGATCAAGATGGAAAGGCCAATGGTGATGATGATCATCCGTAAAATCGAAGGGTTATGAAGCCAGCGGATGAATACCATCTCGATAAGGGCGCCGATCACCATGGTAATGGCAACCGCCGCGGCAATGGCCAGGGGCAGCGGTAAATAATGGTGCAGGGAGATGGCGGTCATCCCGCCCAACATGACGAATTCGCCCTGGGCAAAGTTGATGATGCCGGTGGTGTTGTAAATGATATTGAACCCGATGGCGACGATCGCGTAGATCAGGCCATAGGTCACCCCGGCAAAGAGGTATTGCAGAAAAAGTTCAGGGGTCATAAAAAACACAAGACCCCCGTGACGGAGGCAGAATTGCAACCTGCCGCCACGGGGGTCGTCGAAAAATTGTTAATGGTTGTAAAGTACGAACTTGCCGTCCTTTACCGTCAGCATGGCAAAGGCGTCGATATCCAGGCCGTTATGATCGGCGGGGGTGAAATTGAAAACCCCGCCGGTGCCCACAAAGCCTTTCATGTTCTCGATGGCATCCCGCACCTTTTCCCGGTCTGGTCCGACCTGGCCGATGGCGCGGCACAGGATCTTGAACGCATCGTAGCCGTGGCCGCCAAAGGTGGAGGCGGGTTCCTTGAATTTGGCCTCGTAATCATTCTTGTACTTCAATAATACGGTTTTCTGGGGATGATCGTTGGGCAGGACATCCGCCACCAGCAGACGGCCGGCGGGAAAAATGATGCCCTCGGCCGCGGCGCCGCCGACTTCAACGTATTTGATATTGCCAAAGCCATGGCTCTGGAAAAGCGGCACTTTCCAGCCGGCCTGCCGCATGTTCTTGGCGAGAATGCCTTGGGCCGGCACGATGGACCAGTTGACCACGGCCTGGATATCCTT
>Ga0100389_1004881_pt1 | contig 10300 bp, 9 predicted proteins | sample CryGeymeta201513_FD_81537 | JGI IMG/M metagenome (GOLD analysis project Ga0100389, IMG submission 81537) | Groundwater microbial communities from Crystal Geyser aquifers in Utah, USA - Crystal Geyser metaG 2015-13 | ecosystem: Environmental > Aquatic > Deep subsurface > Groundwater | place: USA... | reverse complement strand
GCCTGGGTAGCCGGCTGCTGTGGGTGGTCAATCACGTCCTTGGCGGGGCCGCACTCCACCACCACGCCATCGCGCATGAATACCAGCACGTCGGCCACTTCGCGGGCAAAGGCGATCTCGTGGGTGACGATCACCATGGTCATGCCGTCCTTGGCCAGCGACTGGATCACCGCCAGCACCTCGCCCACCAGTTCGGGGTCAAGCGCCGAGGTGGCCTCGTCAAACAGCATCACCTGCGGCTGCATGGCCAGCGCGCGGGCAATGGCCACGCGCTGCTTCTGGCCACCTGAGAGCTGCTGCGGATGCGCGTCAGCCTTGTCCGCCAGGCCCACTTTGGCCAGCAGTTGCAAGGCCTGCTCGCGGGCTTTTGGCTTGGGCGTGCGCAGCACCGTGACCATGCCTTCCATCACGTTCTGCAACGCGGTCATGTGCGGGAAAAGGTTGAAATGCTGGAACACCATGCCGGTGTTGGCCCGAAAGCGCGACAGCACGCGGTCGCCGGGCAGTTTGGTGGCGTCGCCTTGGTAACTGAATTCGTGCGTGCCAACGCGGATGCTGCCGGCGTCGGGCAGGGTCAGCAGGTTGATGCAGCGCAGCAGCGTCGATTTGCCCGACCCCGACGGCCCCACCAGCGCCACCACCTGGCCTGGTGCCACGCGCATCGACACGTCTCGTAAGACAACGTTGTCGCCAAACTGCTTGCGCAAACCCTTTATTTCAATCATGACTTGGTTTCCAAATGGTGTCAGGTGTCGGCACGCCGCTCCAGCCGCTTGATCAGGCTGGTGGCGGGCAACAACACGGCCAGGTACATCAACGCGATCAGCGTGTAGGTTTCCAGCGGGCGGTAGGTCTCATGCACCACGGCTTGCGCCTGGTAAACCAGGTCCGGCAAGGCCACGATGGACACCAGCGAGGTGTTTTTGAGCTGCATGATCGACTGGTTCAACAGCGGCGGCGTCATGCGCCGCAGGGCTTGCGGCAACACCACGCGGTGCATGATCTGAAAGCGCGTCATGCCCAGGGCGCGCGCGGCTTCGGTCTGGCCGACCTCGATCGAGATGATGCCGCCGCGGATGATCTCGGAGTAAAACGCACCGCCGTACAGCGACAGCGCCAGGATCGCCGCCATGGCCGGCGACATTTCAATGCCCAGCAGCACCGGCAGCGCATAGTAAAACCAGATGATCTGCACCAGCACCGGGGTCGAGCGAAACAGCTCCACATAGCCCTTCATGGGCCAGCGCACCACGCCAAAGCGCGACAACTGCCCCATGCCGGCAATCAGGCCAAACAGCAGCCCAAGCCCAATGCACATCACGGTGTAGCCCAGGGTGTAGAGCAGGCCGATGGCAAACAGGCTGCGGTAGTCCCACAAAAATTCAAAGTTCCATTCGTACACACAGGCTCCTGAGGATCAAAAAATGGTCACTGCGATGGCCGCGTCGCTGCGCTCCTTTCAATGAACACAGCTTCTGGGCTTGTTGTGGGGTCGACTTCAGTCGACCATGGCGGACTGAAGTCCGCCCCACAAGGCTCATGGTCCGTGTGCGGTAGCGGGCCGGATACGGGGGCTCGCGATGACGCGGCAGCCAAACGGGTATCAGAACTTGACGATCACCGGAATCTCTGCAGGCTTGATGCCCATCAGTTTGTCCAGGTTCGACAGCACGATCGGGTTCATCTTGTCGGCCGCGCGCAGTTCGGTGACCCATTTGTCCACGTAGGCTTGCCAGGTTTTGTCGACCTCTTTGCGCAAACCGGCGTTGGTGGTGGTGCCCTTGATCGGTTCCGGCACAATCAGGTGGCCGATATTGGGGTTCTTCTTGAGAATGCCGGCCGACACGGTGACCACCAGCGGCTGCACGTCGGCGCGGCCGGTTTGCACCGCCATAGTTGCGTCATTTGATTTCTCAAAGCGCAAAATTTTGGCCTTGTCGTACATGGCAGTCACCAGGTTGTCGTAAGACGATCCGACATCAACCGCAATCGTCACGTCTGGCCGGTTCAGCTCGTCCCAGGTCTTGGCCTCGAAGCCTTTTTTGGCAATCAGCGTGAACGCGTTCTGGTACAGCGGCACGGTGAAGTCGATCACCTCGCGGCGCTGCGGCGTTGGGTTAAGGCCAAAAAAGATGTCGAGCTTGTTGGTCTGCAAATCGAGCACTGAGTTGCCCCAGGTGGTTTCGGTCACCACCAATTTCACGCCCAATTGGGCTGCCAGGTCTTTGGCCAAGTCCACCATGATGCCGCTCCATTCACCGGTGGCCAGGTTTTTCTGGTAGTTCGGCGGGGCACCGGCCACCGCGCCCACGCGAAGGATTTTGCTGCTGTTGATGCGCTCCCAAGTGGTTTGATCAGGCGCCTGAGCCAGCGCAGTGCCAGCCAGGCAGCTGGCAGCCAGCGCGGCCACGCCCATGGTGAAATGGCGTCGTTGTTTCAGTGTCATCGTCTTCTCCTGGTGATGGCAAACACATTGCCGGTTGCAAACATTTTTGACTCGATCGCGCATTGGCATGGCATTGGCTGGTGGTTCCTTTTGCTGGAACGGACTACTGGTCATCGGCGTAGGCGGCCAGCGCCGCCACCGACACTGGGCGCAGCGGCCAGCGCGGCACACGGCCGTGCAGGTCTTGCGGCTCAAACACCACCCCTGCCTGGGCGGCCAGCGCTTGGGTATTGCGGGCGCAAAAGCGGCCCTGACAAGCCCCCATGGCAAAGCGGCCGACCACCCGAATTTCGTGCGCTGAGCCAGCGCCCTGCAATGCCGCAAAGCCCGCAGCACGCAGCCCCTCACAGCGGCAGACCACAGTCTCGGGCGACAGGTCAGGGCTGATGCCGGTGCCGGTAGGGGGCTGGTACAGCGTGCGCAGCGCCGCCTGCAAACGCCGGGCCGCCTGCAAGGGTGCCTCCAAACCAGCCTCTGGGCACGCTTGGCCCAGAGCGGCTGCCACTTGCTGTGCCGCCCGACGGCCGTCTAGAAGCGCCGCTTCGGCACCCAGCACCTCGCGGCAATCACCCGCCCAAACCACGGGCACACCCGCCACTGATTGCTGTGGCAAACCCGTCTGGTTGACTTCCAGGCCGTCGTGTAAAGCCAGGTGCGCCACCTCGTACAGGCGCGTCTGACCACGCTGATTAACGGTGCTCACGCGCAGGCCCTGCGCTTGCGCCTCAATGGCTGTTACCCGGCAACCCGTGTGGTACGGCACGCGCGCGCGCCACAGCTGGCGGGCATAGCCCAGCGCTTCAGCCAGCGGCTGCCAACGGCGCAAGCTGTTAAAGGCCGCGCCGGGTTGCACCAGCGCCGTAACAAAAGGCGTGCCGCGCTCCAGCAGCGCCACTGGCGGGTAACCGGCAGCGGCCAATTGCGCGGCATAGGCCAGCGCAAGCGGCCCGCTGCCAGCCACCAGAATCGGGCCCTGCGGTACCTCACCGGTTTCCTTGAACTGCACTTGCATACCGCCCACGGTGCTCACACCTGGCAGCTCCCAGCCCGGCATCGGCAGCACGCGTTCGACACCGCCCACCGCCATCACTACCGCGCGGGGGCGCACACTGCGCACCCGTCCCGCCGCCCGGTCATCAAGCAAATAGCGGCCCTCGCCCTCCACCCCTAAAAAGACGGATTGGAACTGCAAGCTGAGCCGAGCGCCCGCCTGCTGGAGCTGCTGCACCTGCGCCAACAAAGCCTGCCAACGGCGTTCATGGTGCGCATTGCGCTTGACCGGGCTGGCGCCCACACCGACGTAAGCACGGTGGATGGCACCACCCAAGCGGTCGCGCTGCTCAGCCAGCAGCACGCGCAAACCCATGCCAGCCAAATCGACCGCAGCAGCTACACCGCCTGGGCCGCCACCCACCACCAGCACATCAGGCTGAGCATCAGGCGACAACACGGTGCACCTCGCAAACCGGTGGCGCCGCCAGCGTCACCTGCACACCCGCGCGCGCCGGCGTCAGGCAGGCTTCTACTGGTGCCGCCCCGCTGATCGACACCAGACAGGCCTGGCATGCGCCAATACCGCAAAAATAACGGCCACGCAATTCACCCATGGCAGGGCCCAGGTCATTCAGACCCGAGCGGCGCAAGGCTGCCGCAAAAGTTTCACCCGAACGAAAAGTCACCGGGTGCCCCAACCAAAAAAACGTGTTGTTGATCATCCAGGATTTCCTGTTGCCATGGCATTGCATCTGCACAAATTGAGCGCTTTATTAAACCTCAAAACCATCCGCTCACAAGCTGTGCAAACCCTCAGGCAGAGGCACACGTCGGGTGCAGGGTTCATTTGGCGCGGCAACAGCAGCGCCGCAGCGCATTGGCTCTCGAACTGGCTAAACTGCAAAAAATCAACAACCGCTTTCTGCACCCCCACCACCATGAACCCCAACATCTCCCTGATCGGCGTGCCCACCGACATTGGCGCGGGCAGCCGCGGTGCCAGCATGGGCCCCGAAGCCCTGCGCGTGGCCAATATTGTTTCGGTGCTGGAGAGTCACGGCCTGCAGGTCATTGACTGCGGCAACCTGAGCGGCCCGAGCAACCCCTGGCTGCCGCCGGTGGACGGCTACCGCCACCTGCACGAAGTAGCGGCCTGGAACCAGACGTTGCACGACGCGGTGTATGCCGAGCTGCAACAAAACCGCCTGCCCATTGTGTTGGGCGGCGACCACTGCCTGGGTCTGGGCTCCATCAGCGCGGTGGCGCGCCACTGCCGCGACAGCGGCAAAAAACTGCGCGTGCTGTGGCTCGACGCCCATGCCGACTTCAACACCAGCGCGCTCACGCCCAGCGGCAACATCCACGGTATGCCTGTGGCGTGTTTGTGTGGGCATGGGCCCGAGCAGCTGACCCGCATCGGCGGTCAGGTGCCGGCCATCAACCCCAAATGGGTGCGCCAGATCGGCATTCGCAGCGTCGATGCCGGCGAAAAGCGCCTGGTGCACGAGGCCGGGCTGGAGGTGTTTGACATGCGCTTCATTGACGAGATGGGCATGCGCGCTGCCATGGAGTTGGCGCTCGCCCTGGTCGACGCTAACACCCATCTGCATGTGAGTTTTGACGTGGACTTTCTCGACCCCGACATTGCACCCGGCGTGGCCACCACGGTGCGCGGCGGCCCCACTTACCGCGAAGCGCAGTTGTGCATGGAAATGATTGCCGACACCGGCCGCCTTGCGTCGCTGGACGTGATGGAAATCAACCCGGCCTTTGACGTGCGCAACCGCACCGCAGAGGTGGCGGTGGATTTGATCGAGTCGCTCTTCGGTAAGAGCACACTGATGCGCAAGACGGCATAGGGGAGCCTCCCACATTTCACACCATGGATGAACTTGACCAAACCCTGATCGGCCTGCTGCGTCGGAACGCGCGCATGAACGTGGCCGACCTGGCGCACAAGCTCAAGGTGTCGCGCGGCACCGTGACCAACCGCATCCGCAAGCTCGAAGACAGTCAGGTGATCCTGGGTTACACGATCAAATTGCGGCCCGAATCGGCGCAAAACAACATCCGGGCCTGGATGGAGGTGCTGGTTGAAGGCAACCAGACCCGGCTGGTGATTGCCAGTTTGCTGGGCGAGCCGGGCGTGGCGGCGTTGCACGACACCAATGGCCGCTGGGACCTGCTGGCCGAGATCGAGGCCACCTCGATGACCGAGTTGTCGCAGATTCTGGAGCGCATCCGTCTCATCAAGGGCATCAGAAGTACTGAAACCAACATCCACTTGGCGACATATCGCTGACAAACGCCCTAGCTCAAGCCTTAGCCGGTTCACACGGCAGCAAAAGACCCGTAGACCAACAGGGTCACTCACCCCATAATTCGCGCATGATTTTTTTGCTATTTCACACGCTGTCAGCGCGTTGGCGGCTGCTTGCGCCGGGCTTGCTGCTGGCCCTGCTTTGGCCCGCACTGCAGGCGCAGGCGGCCGACGCCACGCTGCGCACGGTGCGCGTGGGTGTCTATGAAAACGCACCCAAGCTGTTGCTGGGCGAGGATGGTTTGCCCAGCGGCATTCTGGGCGACGTGCTGATGGCAGTGGCAACGCGTGAGCGCTGGCAAGTTGTCAGTGTGCCGTGCGAATGGTCAAGCTGTCTTGACAAGCTGGCGCAGGGCCAGATCGATTTGATGCCCGACGTGGCCTACATCGGACAGCGCGCCCAAGAGTTTGATTTTCACAAGACGCCGGCGCTGCTGAGCTGGTCGCAGCTCTACAAGCGCAACGATGTCGCCATCACGGCCATCACCGACCTGAGTGGCATGCGCATCGCCGTGGTGGCGGGGTCCATTCAGGCGGAGTATCTACAGAACCTGCTCAACAGTTTTGCCATTGATGCCGCGCTGGTCCGCGTGAACTCCTTTGAGCAGGGCTTTGAGCAAGTGCGCCAGCGCAATGCCGATGCCGTTGCCAGCAACCGTTTTTATGGCGACTTGCAGGCCGCCCAGTTCAAGTTGGAGCCGACCGCCATCGTGTTTCAGCCGGTGCAGCTTTTTTATGCCACCAGCCGCGGCAGCAACGCGGAATTGCTGCTGGCCCTGGACAACTACCTGTCGATCTGGCCAAGCCAGTCCGACTCACCTTATGCCAATGCCTTGCGGCGCTGGATGCAGCCCACGCCAGACTTTGAAATACCGCGCTACCTGTGGTGGACGCTGGCTGGCCTGCTATCGGCGCTGTTGCTGGCGCTCGCGCTCAACGCCTGGCTGCGCCGCCAGGTGGCGCAGCAAACGGCCCATGTGCGCGCCGGTGAAGAACGGCTCAACACGATCCTCAACGGTGTCGATGCCTGCATCTACATCAAGGACAAGGCGCTGCGCTACCAGTACGCCAACAGCCGGGTCTGCACCCTGTTTGGCCTTGCGTGCGAGGAGGTGATTGGTCAAACTGACAACGCCTTTTTCGATGCCGTCACGGCAGCCAAACTGCGGCTCAATGATTTGCGCGTGATCGAACACGGTGAGCGGGTCGAAGAAGAAGAAATCAACCGCAGCATCGACGGCAAAGTTGAGCAAAGCTATTTGTCGGTCAAACTGCCGCTGCGCGACCCACAGGGCCGCATCTATGCGTTGTGTGGCATTTCGACCGACATCACGCGGCGCAAACAGGCCGAGGAAGCCGTTCACCAACTGGCGTTTTACGACCCGCTGACCAAGCTGCCCAATCGCCGCTTGCTGCATGAACGGGTGCAGCAGTTGCTGGCCAGCTTGCCGCGCGCGCCGCAAGGTGCCGCCCTGATGTTCATGGATGTTGATAACTTCAAGGATATCAATGACAGCCTGGGCCACGATGCGGGTGACCAACTGCTGCGCCAGATTGCTGAGCGCATGCGCGAATGCGTCAGGGCCCAGGACACCCTGGCGCGCCAGGGTGGCGATGAATTCGTGATGATGCTGGTCAGCCTCAGCACCCAGGCCGGTGAAGCAGCGCAGCAGGCGCAACAAGTGGCCCAAAAAATTCTGGCACGGCTACGCCAAGCCTTTCAGTTGGGCGGGCAAACATGCCAGTGCAGCGTCAGCATTGGTGTGGTGCTGATTGACGGCCCGACCAACTCGCGGGAAGAACTGTTCAAGCAGGCGGATCTGGCCATGTACCAGGCAAAAGCCGCCGGGCGCGACACACTGCGTTTTTTCAACCCCGAGATGCAAAACCAGGTGATGGCGCGCACCACGCTGGAGGCAGACCTGCGCTGGGCCCTGGCGCATGACGAATTTGTGCTGTTTTACCAGCCGCAGGTGGATGGCCAGGGCGTGACGCTCGGCTTTGAGGCCCTGCTGCGCTGGCAACACCCGATGCGCGGCCTGATCCAGCCCACCGACTTCATCGGGGTGGCAGAGTCTTGCGGCCTGCTGCTGGCGCTGGGAGACTGGGTGCTGCACACCGCCTGCGTGCAATTGCAGGCCTTTTCAATGCAACCGGCGCAGCGTGCCTGGACGATCGCCGTGAACGTCAGCGCGGCCCAATTTCGCCAGCCTGATTTTGTCGCCCGGGTGCAAGCCATCCTGCTGCAAACCGGGGCCAATGCCGCGCACCTGGAACTGGAGCTGACTGAAAGCCAGTTTGTGCAGAACATCAAAGACGTGCAAAGCAAAATGGACGCCCTGCGGGACGTCAGCGTGCGCTTGTCGCTGGACGACTTTGGCACCGGTTACTCGTCGCTGACCATGCTCAAGCACCTGCCGCTGAACCAGCTCAAGATTGACCAGTCTTTTGTGCGCGACATGAGCTTTGATGCGCACAACGTGAGCATCATTCGCGCCATTGTGACGCTGGGTGAAAGCCTCGAGTTGGATGTGATTGCCGAAGGCGTGGAGAACGTGGCGCAGCGCGATGCCCTGCTGGCGCTGGGCTGCCACCACTTTCAGGGTTATCTGTTCGGACGGCCTGCGCTCATCCCGGCGGCAGCCGCTGTGTGAGCGCCCATCGACAACGTTCAGGCCGGCCGACTGCGGGTGCCAAAAATGGCCGAGCCGACGCGCACCATCGTGCTGCCCGAGGCGATGGCGGCTTCCAGGTCGGCGCTCATGCCCATTGACAAGGTGTCGAGCGTCAGTCCTTGCGCCTTCAGTTCGGCAAATAAGTCGCTGGCCCTTTTGAACACGGCGCAAGCTGAGTCGAAATCTGGTGCCGGCTCAGGGATGCACATGAGGCCGCGCAAACGCAGGCGCGGCAGCCCGGCCACCGCTTGCGCCAGCGCCAGCGCATCACCGGGCACCACGCCCGACTTGGTGGGGCCGCCATCAACATTGACCTGAATGCACACTTGCAGCGGCGCCAGCTCAGCGGGGCGCTGATCGCTCAGGCGCTCGGCAATTTTGAGCCGATCCACCGTGTGCACCCAGTCAAAATGCGCGGCCACCAGCCGGGTCTTGTTGCTCTGGATTGGGCCAATGCAATGCCACTGGATCGGCAGGAGCGCAAGCGCAGTGATCTTTTCCACCGCTTCCTGAATGTAGTTTTCACCAAAGGCCGTTTGCCCGGCCTCAAAGGCCGCCTGCACAGCGTCGGCGCCAAAGGTTTTGGAGACCGCCAGTAGCATTACCGCATCAAGTGGGCGACCGGCGGCTTGGCAAGCGGCCCCAATGCGCTGCCGCACGGCGCTCAGTTGTGTTGAAATCATGGTCATAATTGTCAAGCGTACCAAACAAAAGGGACTTCTGTGGACATTACCCAGTTACTGGCATTCAGCGTCAAAAACAAGGCTTCCGATTTGCATTTGTCAGCCGGGCTGCCACCCATGATCCGGGTCAATGGCGATGTGCGCCGCATCAACGTGGAACCACTCGACAACAAGCAGGTGCACGCCATGGTGTATGACATCATGAGCGATGCCCAGCGTAAAAAATACGAAGAGTTTTTGGAAGTGGACTTTTCCTTTGAAATTGAAAGTCTGGCGCGCTTTCGGGTCAACGCCTTCAATCAGAACCGCGGCGCAGGCGCGGTGTTCCGTACCATTCCCAGCAAAATCCTCACGCTCGAACAGCTCAACTGCCCCAAGATATTCGGCGAACTGGCGCTCAAACCGCGCGGCATGGTGCTGGTGACCGGCCCCACAGGTTCGGGCAAGTCCACCACGCTGGCAGCCATGGTGAACTACCTCAATGAAACCGAGTTTGGCCACATTCTCACAGTGGAAGACCCGATCGAATTCGTCCATGAGTCCAAGAAATGCCTGGTCAACCAGCGCGAGGTGGGCCCGCACACGCAGAGCTTTGAGGCCGCGCTGCGCTCGGCCCTGCGCGAAGACCCCGACTGCATTCTGGTCGGCGAAATGCGCGATCTGGAAACCATCCGCCTGGCCATGACCGCGGCCGAAACCGGTCACCTGGTGTTTGGCACACTGCACACGTCAAGTGCCGCCAAGACCATCGACCGGATCATCGACGTGTTTCCCGCCGCGGAGAAAGAAATGATCCGCGCCATGCTCAGCGAGTCGCTGCAGGCGGTGATCTCGCAGACGCTGTGCAAAACCAAAGACGGCCAGGGCCGGGTGGCCGCGCACGAGATCATGCTGGGCACCAGCGCCATTCGCAATCTGATCCGCGAGGCCAAGGTGGCGCAGATGTATTCGAGCATCCAGACCGGCAACAACGTGGGCATGCAAACGCTTGACCAAAATCTGACCGACCTGGTGCGGCGCAACGTCATCAGCTCGGCAGAAGCCCGCTCCAAAGCCAAAATTCCCGAAAACTTCCCAGGCTAATTTCAACCAAGGAATCCAGGACCATGGAACGCGATCAAGCCAGCACCTTCATTACCGACCTGCTCAAGCTGATGACCAGCCGCAACGGCAGCGACCTGTT
>Ga0100389_1004873_pt1 | contig 10310 bp, 7 predicted proteins | sample CryGeymeta201513_FD_81537 | JGI IMG/M metagenome (GOLD analysis project Ga0100389, IMG submission 81537) | Groundwater microbial communities from Crystal Geyser aquifers in Utah, USA - Crystal Geyser metaG 2015-13 | ecosystem: Environmental > Aquatic > Deep subsurface > Groundwater | place: USA... | reverse complement strand
GCCAAAGGTTACATTACGGGGTTGATAAAATATGGCAAAGAAATCCAGCGCGATTTAAATCAGTGGATTAATTCTTACAAAAGGTTAATTCCTGGCTACGAAGCCCCGACTTATTTAGCTTGGGGCCAAAGAAATAGGTCGGCTTATATTAGGATTCCTCAATATCAAAAAGGAAGAGAGCGCTCTACCAGAATCGAGCTTCGCAGTCCTGACCCGGCCGGCAATATTTATTTAGGATTAGCAATCATCCAGGCAGCAGGAATAAAAGGGATTAAAGAAAAATTACCTTTCCCGCCAGTAGTTGAAGAAGATATTTTTGAAATGACTATCGAAGAGCGAAAGAGAAGAAAAATAGACACCCTTTCAAAGAACTTAAAAGAAGCCTTAGGCCATTTTCAAAAGAGTGATCTGGTAAAGAAAACTTTAACCGACCACCTTTTTAAAAAGTTTGTTGCCAATAAAGAATACGAATGGTCTTTGTACAAAAAAAACGTCAAAGAAGGCTTTGAACAACAAGTAAGTGACTACGAGATAAGGCACTATTTGCCGGTATTATAAAAAATAACATTTTAAAATTTTGCCCCTGTTAGAAACATGCCCCATGAGTTTCATACCCCGCACGAGTTTCTAACGGGGTTGACCTCCGTGAAATTCAAAATATCTAAAGATTATCTTTTGTCTCTTAGATACTATCTTTTATTTGCTGCTCTGATTTTTATTTTTTCTGTTGGCTGGGGCTACCTTTTTGCCAAAGATTACCCAGTCGAAGTTCAAAAAGTCCTTCAAGACTTACAAAGAGTTTTAGAGCCAATTAAAGAAATGAGCGAGATGCAGCAAGTTTTTTTTATTTTCTTAAATAATTCTGTCACCGGATTCTTGGCGATTTTCCTGGGACCAGTCTTGGGAATCTTTCCTTTTAGTATACTCCTAGCCAATGGCGGAATGATGGGAATTATGTTCTTTTTATCAGAAGAAAATGAGGTCCTCTCAGCATTTTTTACCGGAATTTTTCCTCATGGAGTTATTGAAATCCCTGTTTTAATTTTTTGCGGAGCTATTGGAATAAGGATTGCTGTCTCCTTATTTAAAAAGATTTTTCGAAAGAAATCGGACATCAAGAAAGAATTAATCCAGGGCCTAAATTTTTTCTTTAAGATTTTAATTCCACTTTTGTTTTTGGCTTCTCTTATTGAGGTTTTTATTACTCAAAGACTTCTGATATAAATATTAAAGGAGATTTATGTTAAAAAAGATTGTAATTACCGTACCCATTTTAGTTTTAGTAATTTTCCTTTCTTACTTTTCTTTTCAATACTTTTATTTAGAGCCAATCAAGAACGGGACGGAAATAGAGTTTAACAAAGAGGAAAAGGAGATAATAGTTTCGCTTTCCCGTCCTATACCTGAAAATTATTTTTTAAAAAATTTTGAAGTAGTCCCCAAGTTGGAAGGAAAATTTGTTTTTGACGAGAAATTAGACCCCCCATTTCATTTTTTAGGATATAAAGAAGTGCGCCTCAAGCCCCAAGAGATTGAGATTGGCAAGACTTATAAAGTGAAGAATTTTAATCAGGAGTTCAGCTTTTCCTTGCCTGCGCCCCAGCCCAAAGAACTCTCGTTTAGTGAATGTAATCTTCAGTCTGACATTTGCCAGGAGGAGGGAGGAATTATTTCAATTACTTTCTTTGAACCAATTGAAGAAAAATATTTCTTTAAAAATTTAAAAGTCTATAAGTGCGGAAACCAGAAATGCGAAACTGTTTTAAAAGATATCAGGGAATATTCTTTTTCCGATTCTAACAAAAGAGTCATTATTAAGATAAATCCTATTGAAAAAGACAGAGATTATAGGACTGAAATTTTAGGGAAAGAGTTGTCTTTTAAAATAGAATCACCAAAAACAAAAAGTATTTTTTTCAGCAAGGCAAGACAAGAAATTACGATAACCTTTACCAAGCCCATTGAAAAAGAGTATTTTTTGAAAAATTTCAAATCCACCCCTTATCTTCAAGGAAAGTTTATCTTTGACGAATCTGGAACAAAGATTGTTTTTAAGCCCTATAAGATTCAAGAAGGTAAAGTTTATAGAATTGAAGTTTTAGGAAGAAGCCTCCAAATTGGGAAGAAATCAAAGATCTTGACCCCACAAACTCCCCAATTAACGTCAAAGGATAAACTTATTGAGATTGATTTATCCCAACAAAGACTATGGCTTCATCAGGGAGGGAAAATGATTGGAGGATATATAATTTCCTCTGGGAAGCCAGGAATGCCAACTCCTACCGGAACCTTTAAAGTCTTATCGAAAATTAAACTTGTTTGGTCGGCTCATTACCGACTTTATATGCCGTATTCTTTGAATTTTTATAACGGTTATTTTATTCATGAACTTCCTTATTGGCCAGGAGGGTACCGTGAAGGAGAGAACCATCTTGGTATTCCCGTATCCCATGGTTGTGTAAGATTAGGAATAGGTACAGCCGTAAAAGTGTACAATTTCGCAACTATTGGCACAAAGGTAGTGATTCATAAGTGAAAAGGTAAAAACTATGAAAGAAAATTTTAAAATCTTGATATTAGTTTTAGTTATAGTATTGGGTTTTTCCATCTTCCTTTTAAATAAAAAGATTAGATTTTTTTCGGGAGGATTATTTTTAGCTTCTCCCAAAGATTTTTTAGATATAGAAATAATTGATAATGGCGGATTTGGAAATTCTCTCGCTTTATCTTTGGAAAAAAATCCGGCTGTCAGCTTCCTCGACGAAGAAAGGGGGTTGATTTTCGCTCAAAAGCTTGGGGGTAAATGGCAGGAAGAGATTGTTGATAAGGAAGCATTAGCAGGGAACGACACCAGTCTTGCCTTTAACAGCAAAGGGGAAGCAAATATTCTTTATATTGATAAAAATTTTTCTTTAAAGTTAGCTACAAAAATTAATCAAGAATGGAAAATTGAGAAAATAGTTGATGGAGCGGCTCTTTCTTTAAATTTACTTTTCGATAAAGAAGATAACCCTCTTATAAGCTTTTGGCTAACTTCCAAAGGGGCTTTGGCTTTTGCCAAAAAAGTTAATAGTAAATGGCAAATCGAGATTGTAGATTCGGGCGAGGTTGGTTGGTGGAATGACCTTGCCCTTGATAAAAATCAGAATCCCCATATTTCTTATTTTGATTTTAAAAATAAGGACCTTTTGTATGCTTTTTTTGATGGCCTTTGCTGGCGAAAGGAAGTAGTTGATTTTGAAGAAGATGTGGGACGCTGGAACTCAATTTTGGTTCAGGGAGACGAAGTTTATATTAGTTATTTTGACGAAGGAAACGCTAAACTAAAATATGCCAAAAAGGGTAAGGGCGGTTGGGAGATAGAAAGCATAGACAAAAGCGATACAACAGGAGAGAGAACAAATATAGCTCAGGATGAAGACGGGAATCTTTATATATCTTATTTTGACTTATCTTATAGCGATTTTAAATTAGCAAAAAAAGCAAAAGACGACAAAAAATGGCAAACTTTTACTATCGACGAAAAAGGAGAAGTTGGAGGCGATAACTCTCTTCTAATTGATAAAGAAGGAAATATTTTTCTTTCTTGGCAAGATTTATCTCATAAAAAATTAAAATACCCAGTATGCAAAAGTTGGATTTGGCAATAGACCTGGGAACTACTTTTTTAAAAGGCGTTTCTTTTTTCCCCGAAGGGAAAGGACTAAGGATTTTAAATTTTTCTAAGATAGATTATGACCCTGCTCTTTTAACGGATTTTGAAAAGAAAATAAAAGCAATAATTTCTAATTTGAAAGGTAGATACGATTTTAATTCTGCCGTAATTGGCTGTGGCGAAGGGGTAGGGAAAGGGACTATTGAGAAAGGCAGTTTTTTAAGAAAGTTTCCCCTTGCTCCTCTTAGAGAAGAGGAACTTAAAGGTATTATTAAAAATATTCAAAAAAACTCTCTCTCTGAGATAGAGAAGATGCCCAACAAGAGAAAGTTTTTTTTAGTTCTGGCAAAAATTGAAAGTATTTCTATTGACGGCCATAAAATTTTCTCACCAGTGGGCCTTGCCGGAAGAAAAATTTCTTTTAAAATAGTCAATTTTTATCTACCTCTTAAGATATATCAATTCCTGAAGAAAATTTTCCACTCTTTTAATATCGAAAAGTTCTCTTTTGAATACATACCTGAAATTCTTCCGGATTTTCTCTCAGATTATACGGGGAAAGATAGATCAGAGATTGAACATATTGGTAGTAAAATTAAATTTTTTATCGATGCGGGAGGAAAAAATACCCAAGTTTCTATCTTTCAAAAAGGAGAAATTGAAAAAGTTATAGAAATTCCTTTTGGTGGCGAAGATTTTATAAAGAGAATTCAAAAAGGTCTTAGGATAGAGCCAGAGCAATTATCTTTTAAAAGTAATAGGGAGAGAATCGAGTTTAAAATAAAAAAAAGTGATATCCCTTGGACTAGCCAACAAAAGATTATTCGAGATATTTTAGAAGAGGAAAGTGAAAAATGGTTGAGGAAATTGACACCGGTTTTTGAACGTTATCGAGAAGAAAAATTACCTTTCGAAATGTATTTTTTTGGCGGAGGAAGTACTTTTTTACTCCCAGATATGATAAAGACAGAGCTTGCAAGAAAATCATTTAGTTGTATAATAAAAAAAATAAGCCCATTTAATCTGAAAGGAATTTTTAATTTTAGTGAAGACGACTTACAGATGACCATTCCTTTATTAATTTGTAAAACCTTACTCAAAAAATAAAATATGGATTATCATCAGATTTTATATATCCTAAACTCGGAGGGAGACACCAAGGTTTCTCCCTTCCGATGCTCATCGGCGAGCCTTGCTTCGCTCGGCCAAGTTCGCTGCCTCCCTCTTCCTTATAAGGAAATAGTAGAATAATATATTATCTTATGGATTATCATCAGATTTTATATATCGAGCCTTTAGACGAAGTTGCTCAGGTTAAAGAAAAGATGGCAAAGACTAAAAAAGAAAAAGTAATCTTGGTTTTGCCAGCAGAAAATAAAAAACTTAAAAATATTGAGAATTTAACTTCCCTGAAAATAGAGGCTCAAAAATTAGGAAAAAAATTAACTATTTTCTCAAGTGACCCCCCCTATCAAAAATTAGCCGAAGAATGCGGGATTGAAATTGAAAAATCTTTAATTGAGGATTCTTTTTTAGCCAAACAAGAGATTAGTTTTCGCCCAAAGATTAGAGATATTTTCCCCAAAAAAGAATTAGAAGAGATAACAGCCGAAAAAACAAAGGCAGAAAAAGAAATTGAGAAAAAACCACCCTTATTAAAAGAACCTACTCCTAAGAAATCAAAATTACTTTTAAATTTGCTCTACACTCTTTTTGTAATCTCCCTGATAGGAGGAATTATTTTTTGTTTTTACTATCTGCCTAAAGCTGAGATTACTCTTGTTCCTGTTTCCGAGGAGATAGAGTTTGCCAGTCAATTTACATTAAAAAAGGGGACGGAAATCGATCTTAAAGGGAAATTATTACCTGGAACTCTATTGATAAAAGATAAAGAAGTAGAGAAGAGTTTCCTCTCTACAGGAAGCGAGAAGAGAGTAGATAAAGCCACAGGAAAAATTACCGTTTATAATGAAGATAATAGTCCTCATAATTTTGTTCCTAATACTCGTTTTCAAACTTCTGATGGTAAAATTTTCCGACAACCGCAAGGTTCTGATTGGGTTTCTGTTCCTGCCGGAAGTAAAGACAATCCAGGCAAAGTAGAAATTAAAGTGGTAGCAGATGAAGCAGGAGAAGAATATAATATTGGCCCAACTAAATTCACCCTCCCCGGTCTTAAGGGCACTGCCTTTTTTGAAAAGGTTTATGGAAAATCTAAAGAAGCTATGAAAGGCGGATTTATCGGAGAAGCAAAGGTAGTGGCTAAAGAAGATGTTGTAAAAGCCACCCAAGAGATGCAACGGCTCCAAGAAAACTTGGCTGGGGAAGTAAAAAATGACATTTTAAAAGAAATTCCTCCAAGTTTACAATTTTTAAAAGATTCAGCTGTTATAACCAAGGAGAAAATTTCCTTTGATAAGAAAGTAGGGGAGATAGGGAAAACCTTTAAAGGAAAAGCGAAAGTTTCAACACATCTCTTAAAATTTAACGAGGAAGACGTTCAGAAGATAATTGCTAATATAATTTTGGATAGGGTGAAAGAAGGAATTGAGTTTGAAGAAGTGGTATCATCATTGGAAGTAAATTACGAGGTCGTAGAAAGTAAGATAGAAAAATGTACTAATGTTGGAGAAGAGATATGCGAAATGGAAATCAAATTTACCGGAAAAGAAAAAGTTGCCTGGAAAGTGACGGCAGACGATGTAAAAAAAGCGATTTTAGGTGAGGACGAACAAAGTTTCGAAAAATATATTAAAGAAGATATGAAAGGAAAAATAGAAAGAGCAGAATTAAAACTCTGGCCTTTCTGGGTAAATAAAATTCCCCAGAAAGAAAATAGGGTCTTTATTCAGGTCAAATACGAGTAAATAAGTACTAAAGCTGGTAAGTTAGTAAGTAATAATTAATATAGATCGATGAACGAAGTTGAAAATTCCATTTTTAAAACCATTATTTATTTTGATGCCCTCTCTTATCCTCTAAAGACAAAAGAAATCTTTGAAAACCTCCAGACTGTTCCTAACATGATGGAGGTTTCTTTTTTAAATTTTAAAAATTGTCTTTTAAATCTCCAGAATTATCTTGGAAATAAAGATGGCTTTTGGTTTTTAAAAGGGAGAGAATTTTTGATAGAGGAAAGAAAAAGGAGGGAATTAATTTCAAAAGAGAATTTTAAAAAGTTAGCCAAGATTGCTAAAAAAATTAATCGCGCTCCTTTTCTAAAAGGAATTTTTGTTAGTGGCTCATTGGCTATTTTAAACTCGACCGAAAATTCCGATATTGATCTTCTAGTTGTTGCCAAAAAGGGAAGGATTTTTACTGTCCGCTTTTTTTTAACTATCTTGCTCGATTTAATGGGGGAACGCAGAAAACCTGGCCGAGAAGCTCAGAAAATTTGTCTTAATCATTATTTAACAGAGGACTCTCTTGAAGTGAGATACCCGAGTCTTTATAATGCTTATACTTACTTACATTTATTACCGATTTTAAATGGAGATAGTATTTTTGAACGATTTAGGAAAGCCAATGAATGGATGAAAGATTATATTATTTTTGTAGGATTAACCCGCCAGCCACCCTTTGAGATAGAAAAACCTTCAAAATTGGCAATGTTCCTTGAAAAGAAACTATCTGGCTCTTTTGGAGATTTCCTAGAAAAAAAACTAAAGGAGATTCAAATTAAAAGAAAAGAAAAAAAATACCCTTCACCTTTTAAAAAAAGTGAAGGGAGAGTAATTTTAGAAGATAATTTAATTGAACTTCATCCGGATTCTCCGGAAAATAAAATCTTAAGAGAGTATGAAGAGAAAGTGGCAAGAATTATAAAATAACCTCCTTTTTAATCTAATAAAAAAACCGCTCTTGGCGGTTTTTTTTAAAAAAGCTGGTAAGTAGACAATAAGCCGAATTCTGTCCTTCGACTCGACTCCGTCTCGTCTCAGGATAAATTCCCGAGCTAAATGTTTGGTCAGTTTACACTGAACGAGCGAAGCGAGTGAAGTGCAGTCATTTGTCTAGGTCCGATGTTACCATCGGACTCATGCCCCCGTTAGATGAATTCTTATCTAACGGGGTTGCACCAAATAGGGTTTACCACGGTCTCCAATTCCTTGGAGCCGACTCGCCTGAGGCGAGACTTTTCACCTTTTTCCCGCTTCCGTCTGGAGGCGGGATAGTATTGTCTCTGTGGCACTTTCCCTAATCTTGCGATCGGACTTCGCCGACCGAAGTCGGCTTCGACCGACGAAGGTCGGTGGATGTTATCCACTACTTACTTCTCCGACATAAATCCGGAGGGTGTTCGGACTTTCCTCCCCGAGAGATAATTTAAAAATATCTCATGGGGCGACTGCTTTATCTACTTCCCAGCAGGAAAATTCTACCTTATTTTTGATTAAAAGTCAACCCCATTAGAAAGACGATTGGTCTAGAGTTTTGCCTCTTCTGAAAATAAGGAATTTATATTACAGCCTAACTGCTCCAAGGAGCGAGGCTTTCTAATAAGGTCAACTAGATGAGAATTTCTTGATTAGAGAGAAAGGTTACGCAATTTTTGATATTTTCTTCTCTCTTGATAAATTTAATAATCCTGGCCACCCCAAATCCACAACCAGCATGAGGAACTATCTTTTCTTTTATTTTTTCTAAATACCATTTAAAATCCTCGATGCTTCCCCCTTTCTTTTTTAGTCTTTGAAACATTTGAGATTTTGTCAATCTTAAGATAATGGTTTGGAGTTTGTGGACTCTTTGAGCGGCACCGACAGCCTCTCCTCCATAAGGCAAGATTAAATCTGCCGAAAGAATATAGGCTGGATTAAAAGGGTTAGGACTCATATTAAAGAATTTTTCTACTTTAATTCTTTTTTTATACTTCCAGATAGGATTGGGAAAATGGGTAATAAAGATAGGTTGATTGTTAAATTGCTTTGTCAATTTCCGTTCATTATCAGAAGAAATATCTTCTCCAAAGTTTAATTTCAAAATTTCAATAGCCTGTTTGTAGGCAATTTTCGGGAAGGGAATTTTTATCTTCTTTAAGCTTGAGATATCACTTTTTTTGATTCCCATAGCCCTCCTTGATTTTTGGGACAAGCCTAAGATATCTTGGCAGATGCTCCAAATTATTTCCTCGATATATTTCAATAGTTCTTGAAAGCCACCTTTAAATTCGATTTCGACCATTGTAAATTCAGTAAGGTGACGATTATCATTGCCCGCTTCGGCACGAAAACTAGGGCCAATGGAGTAGACCTTGTCAAGGAAAGGGGTAAATGCTTCAAGATAAAGCTGGGCAGTTTGAGAAAGGTAAGCGTTTAAAAACCTTCCTTTTTCTTTAAACCATTGAAATTTTTTATTAACCCCGACTTCAAATAGAGTATCAATATTTTCACAGGCGCCGGAGGCTCTGACGATTTTTGGCGGTATGAGCTCTATAAATTCTTGTTTTTTAAGGTAGATTCTCATAGAATTTAGGACAAAACTCTCAAGCCTAGCTATTTTAACAAGATTTTTCTTCATAATTCTCTCATTTTTTTGAAAACACTCCCCCGGAAAAGGGGAGTGGAGATTTCGACCTTTAAAAAACACCCCCGAAGGGGTATTTTATTTTCCAATTTTTTATATTTATGTTTAAACCTCTTTTTAGTCGTTAGAAAATTTAGCATATTTTTTCCTATTTTATTTATTTGAATGATTTTGTCAAGGGCCTAGAGAGATATTGATAATTTTTTTAAAATTGTTAGACTGAATATCATATCTTTATGCGGATTTCTTTCTTTGGCGGAACAAAAACAGTTACCGGAGCAAATTATCTTTTGGAGATCGGTAAAAGAAAAATTTTGATTGACTGTGGACTCTTCCAAGACCCTATCTTGAAAACAAAAAATCAAGAACCATTTCCTTATGAACCTCGAGAGATAGATGCCATAATTGCTACCCATGCTCACCTCGATCATACTGGCCGCTTGCCCAAATTAGTAAAAGAAGGTTTTAGCGGAAAAATATTTGCAACTCCCCCTACATTGAATTTGACAGAGCTAATTTTAGAAGACGAATTAGAGATTATTTCTCAATTTTCTCAAACAAAAAAGAACGATAATCAATTGTTCTCTCATAAAGACCTAAAAAGAACTCTTAATCTTTTTGAGCCAGTTGAATATTACAGAAAAATTGAATCCTTTCCAGAAATTTCTTTTAGATTTCTGGACGCTGGTCATATTCTTGGTTCAGCAATTATAGAAATATATTTAAAACCCAAGCAAAGAAAAAAGGATATTATTAAAATTGTTTTCTCGGGGGACCTAGGAAATCCACCAACCCCACTTTTAAGACCGACCGATTTTCCTGGTTCAGGTGATTATATTTTAATTGAATCGGCTTACGGAGATAAAATTCATCAAGATTTCCTCCAAAGAAAAAACCTCCTTGAAGATACAATAGAGAATACTATAAAGAATAAAGGGGTGTTAATGATTCCTACTTTTGCTATTGAGAGGACACAAGAAATTTTATATGAATTAAATGAGTTAGTAGAGAATCGGAGAATTCCAAAAGTGCCAATCTTTATAGATAGCCCGATGGCAATAAGAGCAATAAAAATCTATAAAAAATATCAAAAATATTATAATAAAGAAGCTGTCTATATTCTAAAATC
>Ga0100389_1004863_pt1 | contig 10321 bp, 10 predicted proteins | sample CryGeymeta201513_FD_81537 | JGI IMG/M metagenome (GOLD analysis project Ga0100389, IMG submission 81537) | Groundwater microbial communities from Crystal Geyser aquifers in Utah, USA - Crystal Geyser metaG 2015-13 | ecosystem: Environmental > Aquatic > Deep subsurface > Groundwater | place: USA... | reverse complement strand
TGGTCCGGCGGTCATCAATGACGGGTTGGGCTTTTCCGTCGATCTGCGTCCCATCGGCAGCACTTTGGTCGGCTATCGCGCCAAACCCCATACGGGCGTGATAGATCTCGACCTGATCGGACATTACGACCCCACGAAATTCTGGGAGCACGTCCATGCCGAAGATGGACATATCATCCTCGACCCGGGAGCCTTCTACATTCTGGTCAGTCGTGAAACGGTGCACATTCCGCCCGACTACGCAGCCGAAATGGCACCCTATGTTGCCATGGTCGGCGAGTTTCGCGTTCATTACGCGGGCTTTTTCGATCCCGGATTCGGCCATGACGCGGCAGGTGGCCTCGGATCCCGCGGCGTGCTTGAAGTCAGGTGCCACGAGGCACCCTTTGTGCTGGAACATGGTCAAATCGTCGGGCGGCTGATCTATGAGAAAATGGAGACCGTACCCGACCAGCTCTATGGCGTCGGAATTGCATCAAACTATCAGGGTCAAGGCCTGAAGCTGAGCAAGCACTTCAGAGCCTGAGGGCCACTCAGAACCGGCCGATCTTGCGCCCCAACCTCATCGCCTGATGCCCCGTCTGCACGGTCCACATGTCATCCGGCCCGTGCGTGATGCCACTTCCCTTGGGTATGCCGACGGCATCCAGACCCACATTGATCCCTCCGCGCATAACAAGACGCGGGATCATTCGGAGCATCATGCTGATAAACTGATTACCGTTCCACGCATCTCTTTCTAGCCTGATGTCCTCACACGTCGCATCTGAATGTGCCAGTTTCCCGGCTGCGCGACAGGTCGCACGCAACTCCGATCTCAATCTTCAAAGAGCTCATTCTGACCCGGCGCAGCCTCGTCTTCATCTTCCCCGCCTTCGCCGATTTGCGGCATGAGTCCCGGTGGTGGGCGGTTTTCCAGCAATCCGGCAGCGCGCAACTCCTTGAGCCCCGGCAGATCGCGGGCGCTTTCCAGCCCGAAGTGATCAAGGAAGGCCTGCGTGACCACGAAGGTCACAGGCCGCCCCGGTGTCATCTTGCGGCGTCCGAACCTGATCCATTCCATCTCAAGCAATTGATCAACCGTGCCGCGGCTGACGGAGACGCCACGGATTTCTTCGATTTCGGCACGGGTGACAGGCTGATGATAGGCGATGATCGCCAGCGTCTCGATCGCGGCACGGCTCAACTTGCGGGTCTCGATCGTTTCCCGCTGCATCAGATAACCCAGATCGGGCGCGGTACGGATTGCCCACGCATCGCCGACACGGACCACGCGCACCCCGCGCCCTTCATAGCGCCGGCACAGATGCACCATCGCCTCGGCTGGATCGCAGCCATGCGGCATGCGTTCAGCCATCTCGATGGTCGTAAGCGGTTCCGCACTGGCAAAGAGGATCGCCTCCAGCATACGTTCCTGTTCGAAAATCGGGGGCGCCCTGAATAAACTTTGTTCTTTTTTTTCTGAATCTTGTGGCATGATATTAATCCTTGCGCCGCAACTCGATCGGCGCGAACGTCTCAGACTGTCTGATTTCGACCCGCCCCTCCTTGACCAGTTCCAGCGAGGCCGCAAAGGTCGATGCGGTGGCAGATCTACGGCGCATCGGATCCGTCGTGAAGCCGTCCGGCAGATAGCTTAGAATGTCAGTCCAGGTTCCAGCAAATCCGATCATGCCACGCATCCGTTCCAGCGCCTGCTCCATTGTGAAGATTGCATCACGATCCATCACGAAGGGGCGAAACTCGTCGCGCGTCCGAATACGCGCATAGCCCTGCATGAGGTCGAGCAGCGTTGCCGAATAGCGCACCCGGCGAACACGCGCCACATCCTCGGGAATCCCGCGCGAAAAGACATCGCGCCCCAGCCGGTCGCGCGCCATCAGACGCGCCGCACAGTCTCGCATGGCCTGCAAACGCTCCAACTGAAACGCCAGATGCGCCGCCATATCCTCGCCCGAGGGGCCATCTTCGGCCGGGTCCGGCGGCAAAAGAAGGCGTGACTTCAAGAAGGCGAGCCACGCCGCCATCACCAGATAGTCAGCCGCCAGCTCCAGCCTCAGCGCCTTGGCCTGCTCGACAAACGCAAGATATTGCCGCGCCAGATCAAGCACGGAGATCTTGCGCAGGTCCACCTTCTGCGTGCGGCTCAGCGTGAGCAGCAGATCAAGCGGACCTTCAAAGCCGTCGACATCGACGATCAGCGACTCGGCGGCCAGTCGTTCAGCAATCCTCGCCGCTCCGCTGACGTTCTCGAAATCGTCCTCAACCATGCCTGCGCCCGCCCGTCAGCGTCTCAAGCTGAGCCGTGAGGGCGGAAATGTCAACCGGATCGGGGGACTTGCGCTGTGCCAAGGTCCGTTCCGCGCGCGCCTGCGCGACTGCAGACATCGCACCTGCGGCCTCAGCGACCTGCTGCCGTTCGTCCAGAGTGCCGTTGCAATGCAGAATCACATCGCAACCTGCGTCGAGGGCGGCGCGCACGAGATCGCACAGCCCCCCTTTGAGGGCCTTCATCGAGATGTCATCAGTCATGATCAAGCCATCAAAGCCGATCTCGTCGCGGATCACCTGCATGACACGGGCGGAAGTCGTCGCCGGGAGATCATCCAGCTCCGTGTAGACCACATGCGCCGTCATTGCCATCGGCAGGTCACAAAGCGCCCGGAAGGGCACGAAATCGCTCTCGCGCAGCACCTTCAGTGAAGCGTCGACAACTGGCAGGTCGTGATGGCTGTCGGCCGCGGCGCGGCCATGGCCGGGGATGTGCTTCACAATCGGCAATACGCCTCCGTCCAGCAAACCATCCGCCACCGCACGGCCAAGCTGCGTTACCGTATGGGGATCATTTCCGTAGCATCGATTGCGCAAAAAGAAATGTGTGGCAGGTCCGAACACATCGACCAGCGGCGCGCAATTGCTGTCGATCCCGAGGCCATTGAGCTCCGCCGCAATCAGGCGATAGCGAAGATACATCGCCTTCGCGGCCCCCGCCCCAGCCTGCTCGACCTGATCGAGCGGCGCAGGCCAATCGCGCCAGAACGGAGGATGCAGGCGTTGGACGCGGCCACCTTCCTGATCGATCATGATCACCGCATCATGGCCAGCAGCCTCGCGCAGTTCCGCGCAGAGCGCGCGCACTTGATTGGGCGTGTCGATATTGCGTGCAAAGAGAATGAAACCGAAAGGCCGGACCGCGCGAAAGAGTGTCTTTTCCTGTGGTGTCAGATGCAACCCCTCGGCATCCAGAATGACAGCACCGTAAGGCGTCACCGGGCCACCACGGGGATGCATTCAGCACGCTCGGCTACCATCGCCGAACAGAATCGACGCGCATCGCTCAGATCGGCAAAGCCCATCACCCGCAGCCGATAGAAGGTTCTACCACCACTTTCCGCACGTTGCACAACGCGCTGTTTTCCATCGAGATAATCTTGAAACTTGACCGAGAGTCGGTCCCATTCCGCACGCGCCACCTCCGGCGAGTCAAAGGCGCCGAGCTGCGCCAGTCGCGTTCCAGCCGGGATCCTTTCGGGGTCAATCTCGGTCACGCCCCCTGCGGATTGGGCCGAGGCGACCGCCCGAGCGACAGCTTCGGGCAGGGTCCCGGACATCTCGGGGCGCGGCCTTGGACGCAGCGATTGTCCAAGCCCGCCCGTGACAGGGGTGGGTTGCACAAAGCCGGGATCTTTCGATGACAGGTCAGCCCCTGCATCAGCGTCGAGATCGTCGGCGGCATCCTCGGCAGGCACGGCCGCAACCTTGAGCATTCTTTCGGCCTCGGGTTCGGGTGCGGGATCCCCTGCCTCTGCCCTCGGAGTTGCATCCGAAACCTTTGCGGGCGCTGCGCCATGCGGGACATCTTCGAGCGACAACTCCAGCGGCGGCGGCGCGAGGATGAGCCTGTCGGCGGGATCTGCTGCCACACCGTCCGCAGCGATCGCATTGACCGATAGTCCCTGATGATCTGTCGCGCTGCCACCGGGATCCTCGGGCTGCACCCGCATCGGACCTTCGATGGCGCGAACAACCGGGACGCCGGACACATCCCGCAGGATGAGCCGATATCCCCAGACGCCGATACCTGCGATCAATGCCAGCGACAGGGTGGCACCAGCGATATGGGTGAACCGTGCGAAAGTCGCAGTTCGCCCAAGCCCAGCCTCCATCCGCGCATCCTGAAATTGTGCCATGCCCTGCCTCCTGCCACCAGCGATACATGGCCGCCGGGGATCATTCTGTCTGCCTCGGCCCCGGCACGTGTCGTGCGTTTTTTATCGCATCTCTTCCGCCGGAGTGACCCCAAGAATACCAAGACCGGCAGAAATGACAACGGTTACGGCGCGCGCGAGGGCGATTTTCGCCTGTGATGTGGCCGGATCGTCCTCTTGCAGAAAACGCAAGGCGGGCTCGTCATGGCCCCGGTTCCACAAGCCGTGGAGATCGCTGGCAAGATCATAGAGAAAAAAAGCGATGCGGTGGGGTTCGTTGGTGCGGCTCGCGATCTCGACCTGACGCGGCCATTCCGCGATCTTCCGGGCCACGGCGATCTCGGCCTCATGGGTAAGAATCGACAAATCCGCCGATCTCAGCGCAACATCATCCACCGCAATCCCTGCCTCAGCGGCCTTACGCCGGACCGAATTCACCCGCGCATTGGCGTACTGGACATAGAAGACCGGATTGTCACGCGACTGCTCCAACACCTTGTCAAAATCGAAATCCAAAGGCGCGTCGTTCTTGCGGGTGAGCATCACGAAGCGGGTCACATCCGCCCCGACCTGATTGACGACATCGCGCAAAGTGACAAAAGTACCGGCACGCTTGGACATCTTGAAAGGCTCACCGTTCCGGGTGAGCTTGACCAACTGGCAAAGTTTGATATCGACCGGGACGCGTCCGTCCGACAGGGCCGACACCGCCGCTTTCATGCGCTTGACATACCCGCCATGATCGGCGCCGAACACGTCGATCAGGATATCAAAGCCGCGTTCGATCTTGTCATAATGATAGGCGATGTCGGGGGCAAAATAGGTCCAGCCTCCGTCGGATTTCTTGACCGGGCGGTCCACATCATCGCCATGCGCCGTCGAGCGAAAGAGCGTCTGCTCACGCGGCTCCCAATCTTCGGGCATCTTGCCCTTTGGTGGCTCCAGGACACCTTCATAGATCAGCCCCTTGGCATCAAGCGCGGCCAAAGCCTCCTCGATCCGGCCGCTGCCATAGAGCGATTTCTCCGAATAGAACACGTCCATCTCGACGCCGAGGGCCTTGAGATCCTCGCGAATGAGCGCCATCATCGCATCGGTAGAGAAATCGCGCACTGGCGCCAGCCAGACCTCCTCGGGCTGACCCAGATAAGCCGCACCCACCTTGTCCTTGAGCGCCGCACCCACCGCGATCAGATAGTCACCTGGATAGGTGCCATCGGCAAAGGCCACCGCCTGACCATGCGCCTCCAGATAGCGCAGATAGACCGATCGTGCGAGGACATCGACCTGCGCGCCACCATCGTTGATGTAATACTCGCGCGTCACCTCATAGCCGGCAAAATCCAGCAGGCTGGCCAGGGCATCGCCAAACACCGCTCCACGCGTATGGCCCACATGCAGCGGACCGGTGGGATTGGCGCTCACATATTCGACATTGACCCGCTTGCCCCGGCCCATGTCGGAGCGGCCAAAATCGCTACCAGCCTTCAATGCGGCGCGCAGGACATCATGCCAGAGACTTGGGGCCAACCGCAGGTTGAGAAAGCCCGGCCCCGCCACCTCCGCGCTCAGGATCCGGGTGTCCTCGGCCAGCAGGCGGGCAAGGTCCTCGGCGATGTCGCGCGGTTTCAACCCGGCGGGTTTGGCCAGCACCATCGCGGCATTGGTTGCCATATCCCCATGCGCCACGTCTCGCGGCGGTTCGACCGTGACATTGCTCATGTCCAGCCCTGTCGGCAAGCGGCCCTCGGCTTGCATCCGGGCGAGGCAGTCGAGCACAAGGCCCTGGAGTATGTTAAAGAGGTTCATCGAGAATTTCCTTGCTGCTCTGCGCGTCGGTTTACCACCGACAGCCCCGAGGTCAATCACTAGGCCGCGAGATCAGAGCGGCGCCCATGGCCCTTCATGGCCCCCGATGAGGCGCGCATGATTCTGCAACGCAAAGCGGTCCGTCATTCCGGCGATGTAGTCGCTCACCAACCGGCCGAGAGCCGTCTCATCGACGGCCCGTGCCAAATCGCTGCGCCAATCCACCGGCAGATGCCGTGGTTCTTTCATGTAAAAGGGAAAGAGATCCCCGATCACGAGATGCACGTGCTCGCGCATGTCATTCACCGCAGGTGCGCGATACATGCGAGCAAAGAGAAAGGCCCGGATCTCCTGAAGGTCGGACCAGAGCGCAGGTGAAAAGCAGATCACCGCAGCCCCAAGATGCCGCACCTCTGCCGCAGAGTCAGGGTTGACCTCGGTCAATCTCTGGCGCGAGGTGGCGATCACATCCTCGACCATCGTCCCGAATACCCGACGCAAGGCCTCGTGTCTGCGCCGCTTTGGTTCAAGGCCGGGGTAACGGCGGTCCACTTCGGCATAGCAATCCCGCACGATGGGCAAGACGCCGATGTCCTCGTCGGAGAAAAGACGCGCGCGCAGGCCGTCATGCAGGTCGTGGTTGTTGTAAGCGATGTCATCGGCGAGCGCCGCCACTTGGGCCTCGGCACTGGCATGGGTGCCGAGTTCCAGATCGTGACCACGGTTGTACTCGGCCAACGCATAGGGCAAGGGACCAGTCACCGGCCCGTTATGCTTGGCCAGCCCCTCAAGCGTCTCCCAAGTCAGGTTGAGCCCGTCAAAATCGGCATAATGGCGTTCCAGTGCCGTTACGATCCGCACCGCCTGGGCGTTATGATCAAAGCCGCCATAGGGCTGCATCAGCGCATCCAGCGTCTCCTCGCCCGCATGTCCAAAGGGCGTGTGCCCCAGATCATGTGCCAGTGCCACCGCCTCGGTCAGCTCGGCGTTGAGACCGAGAGCTCCGGCAATCGTGCGCGCCACCTGAGCTACCTCGATCGAATGCGTGAGCCGGGTGCGGAAATAATCACCCTCATGTTCGACAAAAACCTGAGTCTTGTGTTTCAGGCGACGAAAGGCGCTCGAATGGATGATCCGGTCACGGTCGCGCTGCCAGGGAGAGCGAAAGGCGCTTTCCTCTTCGCGCACCAGGCGACCGCGTGTCAGCGCGGGGTCAGAGGCATAGCGGACAGTCATTGTGCAACTCCTTGTCGCCGGTGGCCTTCCCTCATATATTGCAAACGCGATGAAACGCAAAACACCAGCGGAGTCCGCCATGAACCTGCCTCCCAAAGTCACGCCCCGCGCCTTTGCCCGACTTGCCGAAATCGGTGCAGCCGTGCAGGGACAGGCCTTGCGCGTCGCAGTTGAGGGCGGAGGCTGTTCCGGCTTTCAATACGACATCCGGCTAGACCAGCCCGCCGATGATGATCTGATACTTGAATCGCAGGGCCAGCAGGTAGTCGTGGACAGCGTGTCGCTGCCGTTTCTGGCCGGGGCCACGATCGATTTCAGCGAGGAACTGATCGGCGCGCGCTTCGTGATCGACAATCCCAATGCCAGCAGTTCCTGCGGCTGCGGCACTTCCTTCTCGATCTGACTGAAACGCGCGACAGGCTGTCTTAACCGTCTCAGGACGCCAGCAGCAGGCCCTCGTAGCCGCGCAACGTTCGCCGGGCCGCAGGCATTGCGGGCTTTCGTTCATCGAGTTCGGGGAAGATCGCGATGATCTCCTGCCGCAAGGCGCTGGTCTCATGGCACAGATAATCGCCGGGCATAAAGCTCTCGGTCGCGAGACCTTCGGCAAGAATGATCTCATGCGCGTCAAACATCAGATGCACATAGATCACTGTATCGCAGGGCGCGCGATGGATCGTATCGCCATTGATCAGGGCGTGGGCGGGGCAGAGCACCTCATCCTCTCCCATATAGACCTGCGCGCGCCAGTCGCTGAGCAGGATGCGATGCTGCGGCGAAACCCAGAGTTCGCCATGATCGCCAAGCGCGCCGACACTGATGTGCACCGGCGCAAAGGCACCCCGTCCGGGCACGGTGCGCTGGCCGATCCAGCGGATCGGCTGCGGCCCGTGATCCTGAGTCAGAACCAGATCGCCAACCGTCAGATCCTCGACCCGCGCCATGCCGCCGGGCACGCTTACCCGCGTGCCGGGCACAAAACAGGGCGGGCCAAAGCCGCCGACCGGGAATTGTGTGCTGTTGTTGACAAAGGTCCGCGCGGTAATCGTCCCGTCGGTGAGAACAGACCCGTCACTGGGCGTAAAGAATCGGCCGCCATTGGCGGTGTAGAAGGTAACGCCGGTGATCTGCACCGAGTTGATCGTGATCGTGTCACCCACCCAGACACTGGTGACATTGCTGCCATTGATCTGGTCGCCCGAATTGGGACGAATGACGCCATCGTTATTCGCATCATTGATCGTCATCGTGACAATCGTCGCGTTGAACGGAACGCCTGTTGCGCCCGGATCGAAATTTCCTGCGATGGTCTGGTCGGTGAAAATCGCCATGCACTCGTTTCCCGAAAGAGATTCGGTCTCCTCTTTTAAAGGATATTAGGTCTGAAATGAGAATTCATTGTCTCCGAAGTCGGGAAATTTCGTGGCATTTTCCCCCTGCGCACAAACGCCTTGTCTCGATCCGCCGCGATCTGCAAAGCTATGGCGCAGGAGGATGCCATGAAGATCGCCACATTCAACATCAACGGGATCAAGGCCCGCGCGGCGGCGCTGCTCGACTGGATCGATGAATCCGCACCGGACGTGGTGCTGATGCAAGAGATCAAGTGCACCGACGAGAGCTTTCCCGGTGCGATCTTCGAGGAGCGCGGCTATAGCGTCGCGACGCATGGGCAAAAGGGCTTTAACGGTGTGGCGATGCTGTCGAAGCGCCCGATCGAGGACCTGCGTTGCGGGCTACCCGGCGACGCGGAGGACGAACAGGCGCGCTGGATCGAGGGCACCGTCATGGGAAACCGCCACGCCTTGCGGATCTGCGGCCTCTACCTGCCCAACGGAAACCCCGCGCCAGGGCCGAAATACGACTACAAGCTTGCCTGGATGAAACGCCTCAGGGCGCGGGCGGCCGAATTGCTTGCCAGCGAAGAACCGGTGCTGATGGGCGGCGATTACAACGTCATCCCCCAGGACGAGGATGCCACCCGGCCAGAGGCATGGCGGGAGGATGCACTCGCCCTGCCCGAGAGCCGCGCCGCCTTTCGCCGCATTCTCCATCTCGGCTTTACCGAGGCGTTTCGCGCACGGGTTCAGGGACCGGGACATTACACCTTCTGGGATTATCAGGCCGGGGCGTGGAATCGCAATGACGGAATCCGCATCGACCATTTCCTGCTCAGCCCGCAGGCGGCGGATCTGATGACCGATTGTGGAATCGACAAGGCGATCCGCAGCCGCGACAAACCCTCGGATCACGTGCCGCTCTGGGTTGAGATCGACGCCTGACCACATCGAATGGCATGTTGCCGTTCTCAATCAATCTCAGGCCACGTCCCGCGTAACATCATGGCCGTAAAGCCAGTCGAATTGCCGCATCATTCGTGTCGGTGCCAATGTGCCGCCGGCCCTGAGTGCCGCATGGGCAGCCCATCTCAAGGGTGGAAAGGACAGGTGATACTTCCACGCATTACGGTTCGCGGCCTCGACAACACGGCGCACCCGCGCCTCGCGGCGTGCCTGATAGCGTGCCAGACGCCGCGCCAGCGTGCCCTCTCCCGCCAGAGAGTCGGCCAGAACCCAACCGTCTTCAAGCGCCATGGACGCTCCTTGCGCCATGAAGGGCAACGTCGGATGGCCAGCATCACCCACCAGGACAAGGCCGTCGCGCTGCCAGACCTTTGCCACTGGATGCCGGAACAAGCCCCAGAGATGCACCTCTTCCACGGCCTCAAGAAGCACGCGCAGATCATGGTCAAAATCGGCAAAGGCGGCGCGCAACGCCATCGGATCATCTGTCTGGCTCCAGCTTTCCGCAGCCCAAGCCGCGCGTTCCTGCACCGCCACCAGATTGAGCGTCTGCCCCCCGCGCAGAGGATAACTCACCACATGGCGCATCGGACCCATATGGACCTGCGCCTCGGGTCCTCGGCCCCATTGATTGGGAACCGTCGCGCGCCATGCCACCTGCCGGGTAAAGAACGGCGTCGCGTCACCATTGAGTGCGCTGCGCACCACCGAGTGAAGCCCATCAGCCCCGATCACCAGATCAGCCAACCGAGAGGCCCCGTTCGC
>Ga0100389_1004851_pt1 | contig 10338 bp, 8 predicted proteins | sample CryGeymeta201513_FD_81537 | JGI IMG/M metagenome (GOLD analysis project Ga0100389, IMG submission 81537) | Groundwater microbial communities from Crystal Geyser aquifers in Utah, USA - Crystal Geyser metaG 2015-13 | ecosystem: Environmental > Aquatic > Deep subsurface > Groundwater | place: USA... | reverse complement strand
TTTAAATTTTGTTTATAACTATAATATATTAGGTGAAAATAATATGGATAAATATAATATAATTATTGAAAAAGATTCTGATGGTTGGTACATTTCAGAAGTCTTAGAATTACCTGGTTGCTATTCTCAAGCAAAAACTATGGATGAATTAATAGAAAGAACAAAAGAAGCTATCAAGTGTCATACTTCTGAAACTAAAATTGAAGTTCCTGTTTCTAAATTTATAGGCTTACAACAATTAGAGGTGTAGTTTTGTCTGAGCTACCTTTGATAACTGGAAAAGAATTAGGTGAAATTATTTCAAAAATTGGCTATGAGTATAGTCATAGTTCTGGAAGTCATATGACTTTTATAAACAAAGAAGATAATCATAAAATTACAATCCCTAATCATGGTTCTGAAAAATTAAGACCAGGTTTACTTAATAAAATTATTAAAAAAGATTTAGGTCTTACAAGAGATGAATTTTTAAAATTGGTATAATATATCTAAAAAAAATATTAGTAGTTATTTTCTATTAGGTTGTTTTAGCGAAAATAATCGTCAAAAATACTTTTCTTTGTCGATTTAAATCGACATAAATAAAAACTTTTTGTTGAACCGGTTTCTCTCGGTTCACGCGCAATGGTTTGATAATATGAAAAATCCTTGCCATAAGCTTAAACTTGGTTTTGCTCATTTAACACGCAATGTTTAAAAACGAGCTTTTAACTTAGACTTTAAAAAAAAAGCTTTAAATTTTGTTTATAACTATAATATATTAGGTGATATTTATGAAATTTTCAGCAATAATTACAAAAGAAGATAAAATATTTGTAGCACTTTGTCCAGAATTAAATGTAGTTAGTCAAGGAGATGATGAAAATAATGCTCTTGAAAATCTTAAAGAAGCAGTTTCTTTATTTCTAGAAGATGAAGATGTTAAAGAGGTTATTAAAAACATATTTCCTGCAAAGTTATATTCAATAGAGATTCCTGCTTAAAGAGGTTACGAGTAAAATGAGTAAACTCCCTATATTATCAGGTAAAGATTCTTTATTATAATTCTTCTTTTAAACAATTAGTTCTTTCTTCTCTTATAAAATATGCTTTTTTTCTTTATTTTCTATAAAAGAAGGTATAATACCTATAAAGAAGAGTATATACCTCTAATAGGTATTCTCTAAAACTTCTCTTTTACCTAAAAAACCTCTTTTTTTCTTAAAAACAATATCTTTTTAATATTATATATACTATATATTATATATAGTTAAAGAGAATAAACAATGTTTTTTTTGAGGAAAAACAAAAGAAAACTATTCTTTTAAGTTATAAGTAAAAACCTTCTTTTTTTAAAACAAATAATTAATTACCTTATGAGATAAATCTCTTATAAGTAAAGAGAAAGAAGAAGTCTCTTATATGCTTATAATGAAGAGTTAATTTCTGAAGTTATTCCTTTAAAAACCTATTGTTTTCTTTCTGAAAAAGAAAGGTTTTTAAACAAAACTGCTCTTTAATTATCTTACAGAGGACATTAGTATCTGTAGTGTATTCTACAGATTACGATGAAGTGTTTTTTGTAAAGAGAATCTGTTGTGTTGTTTTTAACTTTGTTTTTTTGTTAATCAAAATTTTAATATACAGGTTCAATCTTTGTTTTATAAAAAACAAATAAAAAGGTGAATAAAAAATGAAAAATATAAACATGAAAAAAGTTGTTGCTGGTGTAGCTGCTTTAGGTGTTTCAGCTCTTTTAGCTGGATCAGTTGTTGCTGCTAACGTTGGTGCAGATAACTTTTCTATGAACATCACTAAAGATACAATGTATAATAATGGTGTTCCAAGTGTTAGTGTTGTAGTTGGTTCTATGGCACAACCAGTTGATGTAGTATGGGCTGGTAACATAGCTGCTGCTATCGGAAAGAAAGCATACACAACTACAGGTACAGTTGGCGGAGCTTCTTTACAAGACGTAACTATCGAAGTAGGTTCTTCAAGTACATCAACAATATCAGGTGACGGTTACTTATCAGATAATTACACATTAAATGATATGACTAATACTGCAAAAGTAATTGATGAAACAGATTATTCTATGTTATATAAGACAGATACATCTGCTGATTCAGATCACGCTGGTGCAAGTACTTTAACAATTTCTGATGAGTTGTCAGTAACAGCAAATGTTTACTTTAATAAAGATAAAGATGTCAAAGATTTAGTTGCTTCAATCGACAAAGGTGCTATATCATACTCTGTTGATTTTGATGAAGGTATTAAAGGAGATTACACAGATGCTGGTGCAAGCCCAAGACTTAAATTTAATTTAATGGGTAAGAACTACACTGTTGATTCATTCGATGGTACAACATTAAAATTAGTTCAAAACTTAGCTACTCAAACATATGCTCCTGGTGCATCATTTACTGCTGACGATTACACAATTGAAGTTGTAAATATTTTAGATACTGGTGACACAACAAACAGATACCAAGCTGAAATGAACTTAAAAGATTCAACAGGTAGTGTTGTTGCAACTGATGTATTCAGAACTGGTGATACAAAGATATTTGATAGCTACTTAGAATCTAATATCGATGTTGATACTGTTTACGCAACTACTGTTAAAGTAATAACTGGATCTTCAGGAAAATTAGAGTTAAAGAATGGGTCAAAAATAACTGATTTCCCTAATAAAGATGATAAATTATGGAAAGTTGATTTTACTCCTTCAGCACCTGGTGCTTCTGGTTATTTAACAAAAATCACTTTATCTACAGATGATACATCATTAAGATTTACTAATGATGACTCATTAAGAGTTGGAGATTCAGTAGAGCTTCCTTTAGGATTTGGTTCAATTGATTTCTTAGGTTTAACTGAAGAAAAATCAGCAGAATTCTATGCTCAAGATAATTACATCTACTTTACAGATGCTGATAGAAAAGATCACGAAGTTTTCATGTATGATTACGACGAAGCAACAACTGCTAGAGATTCATACACTTCATTATTATTAGATGGTAAAGAATTGTATTTCAAGTTCTATACTGCTGCTGCTAATGATGTTAATTTCACAGTTCAATTAGAAGATTCAGATGGTAAGTATTTAACTGGTGCAGATGGATCAACTCCAACATGGGTTTCAACTACTCCTGATTATTATTCTAAATCTGGTAGTGTTCAAGATGTTAATACAGGATTATATACAAATTTAAGAATTCCTTTATATAACAACGATGCTAGAGATGTAGAGTATACTGTGATGGTAGCTCCTGGTGTTGCAAAAACAGCTTCTGCAGATGCAGTTTATAATACAATTAAAACAGTTGCAATGGGTTTGAAAAATAATCAAACAGTTGATTTAGGAATTGGAGACACAGGTTATACATGGGATGTTTCTGGAATAGATTCAACTAATACTGCTGCTGGATTTATATCTGATGCTTCATTTATTGGTGATAGAGTAGATAGTGCAACATTTACAGATAATTATGCAAATGATGATTTTGAATCTATTGCTGCAATAACTGTAACTAATGGATCAGATTCTATTACAATGTATATGGATGCATACACAGGAGATATGGTTAACTTAAATGATAATGACTTTTTAGGTACTTATAAGCAAGTATACGGTGCTAATGGGTCAGACACATTTGATTTATCAGATAAAGGTAACGATTCAGATTTAGTTTTCGGTTATACAACATACGGTGCTTACGCAACAATAGAAGACGGGTATCCAATGTTTACTCTTCCTGAGAAACAATTAAAAGGACAAATCTTCATAGGTGGAGGAGTTTCTTCAGAAACTACACTTAACGGTGGAGAACTTGTTTTAACTACTCCTGGTACAGTTGTTGAAACAGAAGACGGTATGATCTCAGCTAAATTAATCACTTCAACAGTAACTGGTGGAGAAGAAATGACAGCTATGACACCTGCTAACTGGAATGCAAGTACACAAAGAATTGTATACCTTGACAACGAAACAATGACAAGTGCTGGTGCTAAGATAATCGTTGGTGGACACTTAGTTAATTCTTTAGCTAGTGGAATTACTGATGAATTCTTAACAGAAGCTGGTCAATTTGTTGTTGGTTCTGTTGAAAACGGTAACATCGTTGTTGCTGGATTCTCTGCTGCAGACACAGCTGACGCTGCAAAAGAATTAATCAACGCTATCGAAATGTTAGACTAGATTCTAAAACATAAAGATTAAAGGAAGGAATTTATTTCTTTCTTTTTTCTTTTCTTTTTATTTTTTTTAAAATTAAGTTTTTATTAATTTTTACTTTTTCTTCTAAATCTTTTATTATTTTTTTAAATAATATAGCTTTTTAATACTTTTTATATACTTTATAATTATCACTTTATAAATTTAAAAGGAGTTTTGATATTTTATGTTAATAAAAAATCCATTTAAAAAAAGCTTTTCTCAATTAAGAAAAAAAGTAACTTCAAGACAAGAAGCTATTAAACAAAAAGAAGCTAAAATAAATTCTAGACCTGATTTAAAAAAAGATGCTGTTGTCTCTAATTATAAATCTAAATTAGATAAAATTGAATTTTCTTTAGAAAAATTAAATAAATTAAAACCAAATGGCTCTATTGAAAAAAGAAAAATTGCTATTTCTATTGAAAAATTAAATTCAGAAAAAAAAAATTTACTTAAAGCTTTTCAAGATGCAAAAGAAGATGCTTCTTTTAAACATGAAATTAATAAAAAACAAGATTTAGAAAATTTTAAAAAAAAACAAGAACAATATTTAAAAAAAAGAGCTATAGATAGAGAAAAAAGACAAGACGAAATTATTAAAAAAAAATATTTTTCTTTATTTCTAGAATTAGAACCAACAAGACAAGAAATAAAAGCTTTTAAACAAAACTTAAAAGTTAATGATCCAAATGTTTTAAGAGAAAGCTTAAATAGATATCTTTACATAAATAACTTAAAATTTACAAATTTAAAAGAACATAATATTCATGATATTTTATCTTTTATGATAACTGTTCAAAAACCAAATGCTCCTTTAAAAGAAATTGATTATTCTAAAGATATCTCTAATATTAATAAAAGAGGAGAAAGAAGTTTAATTAAAGTTAGGGCTCAATTAAATAAAACAACTTTAAGAAAAGTAAATTCTTTAATAAACTTATTAAATCATCCTAGATCTTATAGAGTCCACTATAAAAGAGAGTTATCTAAAATTGATCCTAGTGAATTAAATTCTTTTTATAAGAATTTTTTTAATAATTCTAGGTATAATGAAAATCATGTAAATAGTAGTGTTGCTGAATTATTTATAGGTAAATTAAGAGAAAAATATAAATTTTAAAAGAAATAAACATGAATCTTTACAAACAACAACAAAACTATAAATACATAAACTTAGAAGTTTATGAGTTTACAATCTATTCAATAGTTTCTTTTTTTCTTCCTTTTTTAATAGGTCATCCTCAATGGCTTATAGGTACTTTAGTTAATTTCTTTTTAATAAGAGCTGCTCTTTATTTTAAACTTAAATATTTATTACCTTTACTTTTTTTACCTTCTTTAGGAGTTTTAAGTGCAGGTATTATTTTTAGTACAAATACTTCTTTTCTTTTATACTATCTTCCTTTTATTTGGCTTTCAAACTTAATCTTTATTGTTTCTTATAGAAGATTTATTAATAATAAATGGTTTTCTTCAGTAATCTCTTCTGTAATTAAATTTTCTTTATTATTTATTGTTTCTTTAGCTTTTATTTTTATTTTAAACTTTCCAAAAGTTTTTTTAATTAACATGTGTGTTTTACAATTAATAACTGCTCTTTTAGGTTCTTTTTTAGCAACAACAAGTTCTAAGTTTGTTTAGTATATTTAAATATAATTTTATTTTAAGTTTTATTTTAAAAACCGGTCAATAGACTAGCCGGTTAACAATATAAACCGGTCAATAGACTAGCCGGTTAGAAACTATTTAGTATTAATAAGTTGCTTATATATATACTTTTGCTTTTCTCATGGGTGTATCCTGTAAGAAAAGGGTGTTTCTCAAGGGTTAGCCCTGTAACTTTTAGAAAAGTTTATATACTAGTTAGCATATATGATATATATGCTTGATTGGAAAAACATAATTTTACAAAATCCTTGGTGGCAAGGAAAAGAAGACTTAGAGATTACCAAAATAAAAAATAATAGATATTCCATCGAAAGAAAGCAATTAGAGATAGCTCCTAACAAAATATACTTAATAAAGGGCCCTAGAAGAGTTGGAAAAACTATTTTTTTAAAAAAAATTGCTCAAGATAACCCAAATACTTCTACTTACATTAATTTTGACACTCTTTTAAATATAAGATCTAGTGAATTAATAAAAACTATAGAACATGATATTAAAATAAATAATAAAAAAATAATTTTATTAGATGAAATTCAGTCTTTAAAAGAAGGTTGTTTATTTTTAAAATCTTTAAAAGATTTAAATTTATTAAAAGATGTTTGTGTATTTGTTACTGGTTCTGATCCAAGAGCAATAGATGCTTGTAGGCAATATCTAATTGGAAGGTCTGAAAAAAAAAATATTATGGGCCCATTAACTTTTAGACAATATATTTTAACTATATTAAAAAAAGAAAACCTAAAACTACATGATGTAATATTAAATAACCATATAAATCTAAGTGAAGATAATACTTTAATTTATGAGAAATATAAATTATTAGAAAATTATTTTGAAGAAATTAATAAATATTTCTATAATTATTTATTAACTGGTGGTTTTCCAGAAACAATAAATTCTTTTTTTGAAAAAAATCATATATCTGAAAAATATTATGAAGATATTGTAGAAAAAATATTTGAAAAAATAGATAAACAAAAATCTATTGCAATTTTAAGAGTTTTAATAGATTCTTTATCAAACCAAATTAAATATTCTACAATTCAACAAAAAACAGGTTATTCTCAAGATGTTATTAAAAGTTACTTAAATACTTTGTCAGAGCTATTAGTTGTTTTTGAAGTTAAAGAAAATCAATCTTCTATTCTTAAAAAATTTTATGTAAAAGATCCTTTTATAATACATGCAATTACAAATTTTTATAAAAATATAGATTATTTTGCTCAAAGTAAAGAATTGTTATTTAATGAACAAAAATTAGGTGTTATAGTTGAAAACATTGTTGCAAGTCATTTACATAATCTATATAATTTAGATTTATCTTATTTTAATGTTGATAAAAAAGAAATTGATTTTATTGTTTTTAAAAAAGCAGTAGAAGTAAAATATAGAAATACTTTAATAAAACCAAATAATGTTAATTTTGTTAAAGACTATTTAATATTATCTAAATCAGTTTTGCCCCCTGGAGATGTTTTTGTAGAAAATAGGTTAGTTATTCCTGCTTGTATCTTTTTAAGTTTGTTAGAGGTTCCAAGATATTTTTTATAAAAAATAATTTTTTTCTTTTTAAACTTTTATTTTTTTTAAAACATCATCAATTTCTTTAACATCTATTTCTCTTTTATTGATCTCTGTCTTTGATAATACCTTACTTTCTATGACCTTTTCATAAAAATCTCTGTAGTTAAGCCCTGAAAGTTTTGCTCCTTCAGATAAAGTAGCATTTGTTTTTTCAAGAAGCTCTATTGCTTTTTTAAATTTAGTTTCCATACTCTTCATTTTTTTAAATATTCTTTCAACCATCAATATATTAGTTCCAATTATTTTAAATATGTTTATGTCTGTATTATATTTTTTAAAAGATGTTAAAAAAAGTAACTTAAACATTTAAAGTGAAGAGGAAAAAACTATTCTTCACTTTTTCTATTCTCAATTATTCTCTTCATCATCCTTGGAGCAAACTTTTCTATATACCATTTCTTCCAAAGCTCAAAGACTTGATCATAATCTGTTTTTCCATGTTCTTCTAAATAGTCTACTTTTGTAATAAGTAGTTTATTATGCACAAAAACAGTATGTTCAGCTTCCAAAAGTTCAATTACTCCTTTTTCATTTGCAAATTCTACTTGGAATTTCTTTTCTTTTGATCTTAAAGTAATATTATCCCAAATCTCTTCAATTGTCATACCTGTAAGTTTAGATATTTTTGAAAAGATTTCAGAATCTTTTAAAGCATCTTCGTTTAAAACTAAAGTATCTTTAGAAGCATCATATTCCATTAAATTTAAAATTCCACCTTCAGCTTCAGGATCATCATTCCAATGTTTTCTAACTTCTGTTATCTGTACAACTCTTCTATAACTTTTAAGAGAACCTTTAAACCTAATTGGCTTTGCAACAACAATAATGTCTGTTGCTTTAAATGAAGTGGTAGGCACTCCTAAATCATTAACTACTCTATCCCATACAGCATAAGCTGAGTCTGCGTGAATAGTTCCCATAACAACGTTCCCTGCAGCACCAACTCTCATGGCTTCATACAGTACTTTTGCTTCAACTGATCTTACTTCTCCAACAATTAAAGCAGAATCACCTAATCTTAAGGCTGTTCTTAAAGCATCTTCAGGTTTTACTTCTGCATTAGATTGATCTCCTGATCCTCCAATTGCAGATCTTGTTTTTAATCTTTGAGCATTAAAACCAATATCTTTCATATAAGTTATAGGAAGCTCTAAAGTGTCTTCTTGCACAATAATTCTTGCATTTTGTAAAATTTCAAGCATTAAAGCTGTCATAAGTGAAGTTTTTCCTGCACCACGAGATCCTGCAACTAAAAGAGTTGAGTTATTATCAATAAAGAAACTTAACATTCCAGCAGCTAAAGGATTTAAGGATTTAACATTTATAAGTTGTGGTAAAGTCCATGGAGTATCTTTATGTAACCTAAAAGCAAAAGCTATACCATCTGTTGCAAGAGGTCTTCCAATAACTGCAATTCTGGTATTTAAGTCTGGCATATCAAAGTCTAAGACAGGGTGTGCATCATCAAATGGTCTTCCAGACATTGCTCTTATTTTTCCAACAAAGCTTTCTGCATCTTTTTCTGGATAATGTACATTTGTTTGACATTGTCCATATTTTGAATGCACTAAATATATTGGTTTTGCACCTAATGGTGAATCTAGATAAACATCTGTAACTTGTTTATCTGATAATAATAATTCTAAAACCCCATATCCAATAGTGTATCTTGTAACAATTTCTGAAAGTGAATAAACATCATCAGGTGAAAGTTCAATATTATATTTTTTTGCAATATCAATAATTGTTGATTGATATATTCTTTGGAAATATTTTCTTGTAGACTCTCCAGTTGTTAAAGTTACTTTTCCTGGTTTATAGTTTGCAACAGTTTCTTTTGTTTTAGTTAAAACAAAATAATGATCTGGTGATAAGGTATATTCAGGAGGATTAATTAAATAAATGTTTTCAACTTTTTCTGGATGTTTAAAAATTTGAACTGTTGTGTTTAATACTTGATATTCATCTAGAAGTTCTAAAGTATCCATGTCTTTAAAAGTTAATTTTGAACCAATAAATGCAGGTTTAATTTCAACTTCAAAAATTGTTCTATAGATGTCTGTAACTTCAGATAAATCTTTTATTTTTAATAATAAAGGTTTTATTTTTCTTATAAAATCTGTTTTTTCAAACATTTCTTTTAATTTTGATAAATGTTTAACATTTGCAACAAAACATGGTTCACATGGTTGTCCTTTTCTTTCATTTCCTCTGTTTTTTGTATTTTCTATTTCTTTTAAAAGACTAATATATGAGGCTATAGGATCATATGCTAAAAGTTCTCTTGCAAATTTAATAATATTATTATGTCTTTCAGGATAACATTCATCACAATCAATATCCTTTATTCCAAGATGTTGTGATACCCAGACAGCTCTATTTTCAAATTCTAAAAGTAGGTTTACCATTTCTTTTAAATATTTAGTTTGTTCTTCATTATAGTTTCTTTCATAAACTTCAGCTAAGATTATTTCATCAGCATCAACAGTTTCTAAAACTTTCATTGCATGAAACCTACATCTAGGGTCTTCTGCAATTGATGTATTATAAGGACAATTTCTACAATCAAAAACTAATTTTTTCTTATTACCTTCAGTTGTAACTACATGGTCTCCAACAGTGTAGTTTCCTATCTTCATATGTTTTCAAGTTTTTGTTTTAAATTTATATAATGTGTAAAATATATTATTATAGTAGGTTAATAGTTTATTTAAATGTTATTATTTTTTATATTTTAAATAGAGGTTAATTGTTATGAATAAAGAAAGTTTTTTAAAAAAGAAATATTCTTTTAATTTTGTTATAGATAAGGAAGAATTATATAAAGTTGGAAAAGCAATTAAAAAAGAACTTTCAGATATTAAAAAAAACAAATTAAAAAT
>Ga0100389_1004840_pt1 | contig 10346 bp, 13 predicted proteins | sample CryGeymeta201513_FD_81537 | JGI IMG/M metagenome (GOLD analysis project Ga0100389, IMG submission 81537) | Groundwater microbial communities from Crystal Geyser aquifers in Utah, USA - Crystal Geyser metaG 2015-13 | ecosystem: Environmental > Aquatic > Deep subsurface > Groundwater | place: USA... | reverse complement strand
AGAATTGAAAATATTGAGTGAGGCCAATCTGAGCTTCTTTGATGTCTTGGTAATCATGAATGTAAATATTTTCATACTTGACGGTGCGCCATAATCTTTCAGTAAAAATATTGTCCATGCAGCGACAGCGTCCGTCCATACTGATTTGAATCCCATTTTCTTCCAAAACGACAATGTAATTTTCCGCGGTATATTGCACACCTTGATCGGAGTTGTGAATTTCCGGTGTGGCGATTTCCAAAGTTTCCTTTAACGCTTGAATGCTTCTGAAAAATCGATTAGCGAAACACAAGAAACTAGAAATAATCAAAGAATATTTAGTGGAAACAAAAAGCAAAGAAATCAAAACAAAGAAATCAAAAACAACTTTGCAATATTCTCTAGCTGTAATCGATGAATTTCAGAATTATCTACCGGCACAACTACAAATTATAAAATCATGTATCGATGAAAAAAATAAATCCATTCTCTATGTCTGGGATATAGCACAGCAAGTGCAACTCGGAACAATCAAACATTGGCAAGAAATCAATGAAAACATCGATCAATCACATCAGGTCGTTTTGAATAAAGTCTATCGTAATACTAAAAATATCTTATCATTCATCCAAAAGATTGGCTACCCAATTGAACTGCCCGAGAGCTTAAAAGATGGTCCAGCTGTTGCAGAAATAATCACGTCTTCACCAGAAGAAGAAATAGCATATATCCAAAAAACATTGGCCAAATCTGAATTTCGAAGCATTGGGATAATTACTAAAGAACAAGATTATTTAGCAAAATTTAAAAATACCTTTTCCGCCCAAGAAAAAATTCATATAATGACCATGGATGAGGCGCAAGGCGTAGAATTTGATATAGTATTTTTAGTCGGAATCAACAATGAATTATTTACCATTAACTACACCCATGAAATTTCTCATGATTTCAGAAAAGAAAAAGAAAGAATTAATAAAGATCTCCTCTATATTGCCCTAACCCGCGCCATATCCGAATTACATATATTAGGAAAGGATAAATTGAAAATTTTTTATTCTCAAAGCAAATAAATACCCGTTTGGATATATAAAAATATTTTGCTTATTATTATACTATTAACTACACATAAACTATTTAAATAAACAAAAAAACTGCCACAATTTGTACCAAAAAACACATCTTCCCCGAACCTACGCCCATTTTTGGCATCTACACGCCGGCAAACTAAAAACCTGCTAATTTATCAAGCAGGCTCCAAGGGTAAAGTTCTACAAATTATATAAAAAGGCTTATTTTAATATTTCTGCCACCTTCTCCGCCAAATCACTTGGTGTTATATGAGTCTTAATTAGAAATTCATTAATACCCATGCCTTCAATGCGTTTTTGCGTTTCGCGATCCACTGAGGCCGATAAAACAATGATCGGAACATTTTTTGTTTTGTCTTCCAATTTCAATCTGGCAATCATCTCCTCGCCTGTCATCGCCAGCACCACCATATCAATAATAAACAAATCAAAATTGTTTTTCAACGCTTCCTTAATTCCCCACGCTCCATTCCGAGCAGATTCAATTTCATAGCCTTCCTGTTTCAAGCGGTCGCCAAACATCTCAATAAAAATTTCTTCATCTTCAACCAATAGGATTTTTTTCGCTTTTTCCTCACTCATATTTTTGCCCGGTTATTACTGATAATCACAACTTAAATATACTCCTTTTCAGTTAAAAAAACAAACTTGCCCAATAGCATCCGCTGCGAATATGCTATTGGGGTTCTACCGAAGCTCCCTATCCAATTTTTTTATTTCCCGCAATAGCGCTGGCAAAATATCCTTTTCTTTGACGGTTTTTATAACCTTGCCTTTAGCAAAGATGGCGCCCATCCCCTTTCCGCCAGCCACGCCAATGTCCGCTTCACGAGCTTCCCCAGGGCCATTGACGACGCAACCCATAACCGCGACCTTGATTGGCGCTTTGACTTTTTTCAACGCTTCTTCCACCTTGAGAGCCAGTGGAATCAAATCAATAGCCGTTCTCCCACAAGTCGGACAAGAAATCATTTCCGGACCGCGCCGGCGCAGTTCCAATGAACGCAAGATCGCCCAACAAGTGGCAATCTCTTCAACCGGATCAGCCGTCAACGAGACTCGCATCGTCGCGCCAATGCCTTCTTCCAAAAGAACGCCGATACCAATAGCGCTTTTAATCGAACCCATAAAAGCCGTGCCCGCTTCCGTCACGCCCAAATGCAATGGATAGTTTACTTTTTTGGCCAGCATGCGATAGGCCTCAATCATCGGCGGCACACTGCTGAATTTGATGGAAATTAGAATGTCGTGAAAATTTAATTTTTCTAAAATCCTGACATGGCGCATGGCTGATGCCACTGCCGCTTTGGGTGTGGCACCATATTTATTTAATAAGTCCTGTTCCAAAGAGCCAACATTGATGCCAATGCGAATCGGAATTTTCTTTTTTTTGCAAGCCGCCACCACGGCTTTGATTTTCTCCTCTGAACCAATGTTGCCTGGATTAATCCTGATTTTGTCGATGCCTTGCGCCACCGCTTCCAGTGCCAGCTTGTAGTCAAAATGAATGTCCGCCACCAGAGGGATATGGATTCTTTTTTTAATTTTGCCGATGGCTTTGGCGGCCACCATATCCGGAACAGCGACGCGTACAATTTCACAACCGGCTTTTTCCAAGGCCAAAATCTGCTTAACCGTCGCACCAACATTATGCGTATCCGTGTTGGTCATCGATTGCACTCGCACCGGATTGTCGCCACCCAAAAGCAAATTGCCAATTCTTACAACTCTGGTTTTATAGTTTTTCATACGATTCTTTAAATAGTAAACTTTATAAGATTTGCTAATATTTATTATCTTTATAAAGTTTCATTATATTCTATCCAATTTTCTTTTTACATATGCATCGACTTCTTTTTCAAAAAAATCTGCAACCTCCTGAAGTGTTGCTAATTTGATCATTTGCGTTCCCTTAATTTCCGCCTCAGAAATATCTTGCGTATACACAAGCTGCGCCAAAAATAACTTTTCATTAAAAAGACCATCAAACACCACACACGCTTCTCGAACAATATCCTCAAGCGTGGCAATTTTCATTTTTAAAATCATATATAAATCCACATAATCCCGCCATGCATTTCTTCTATTCAACGCATACGCCTTGGTTATTGCCGCACCCAGCGGAGAAATAAGCTGCAGAGGAACTTCTGAAAATTCAAATAAATACTTTTTCAAATCAAAAGGATAAAAAATAAAAGATACCTTAATATCATGTTCGGTAAGAAATGTAAATTCATCACTACTATTTACAACCACCTCTTTCACGCGCATTTCTTTTTGAACCTTCGTGGCAAACATCGGTGAAATTTCTTTTGAACAAAAAATATCAAAATCGTAGGATACTCGATGTCCCAATTGAAGCGCTAAGGCCGTTCCACCCGACAAAAAACCAACCGAACGAAAAGCGGAAAGTTTTTGAAAAGTATCTTTTCTTTCCTCATCAAGAATGTCGAGGTGAAGTTTTTCCATAGATGTTTTTTATATATTGCTCGCTGTTTTTTATCTCGACACCAAGAATATGCTCAAAAAAATGAAATACCGCAGGAGCATATAATCCATTAACTGGCATTTTAAATTCTTGACAAATCACTTCCTTGCCATATTTTTGAAAAAGCGCTTGTACATCTTCCATTGATCCTAACGCCAATGTCTGATGTATAATCAAATGCTTGTCTCTGGAAGAATCCAAAACATCCCCGTCTTTTCGCAGGAACCAAAATAGCTTATTTACCTTTAATTTCAATTCTCCCATATTTCCATTCTAGCACAAAACTGACAAAAAATCAACTTTTTCACCAACCAAAAAGAGCGTTTCCGCCCTTCCTTTTGTTTGAAAATTGCCACCCCTATCCCCACCTCTCCAACAACTCCGCCGATTGATTAACTGGAATTTCAATAATGAAACGGGAGCCTGTGCCTTCGCCGTCTGATTCCGCCCAGATTTTGCCGCCGTTAGATTTATCCTTAGATAATTTTTCAAGCGAAACTTTTTAATTTTAGGTGAGACGCAGTTAAAAATTTAGAAGAATACCTTAGTATCTGATAAATTCTTAACCAGTCGTAGCCAAAATTTGAAAGTTTTTAGCGAAAATATTATTTAAGGTAAATCTAATATTTCGATCATAGCCCGGCCGACATACAAGCCCAAACCGGTGCCGCCGGTGTTGAGGCGAGAAATGTCCTTGCCGCGGGAAAATTTCGCAAACAAATATGGCAATTCCGTGACGGGCACACCGATGCCGGTGTCGGAAACGATGACGCGCACCACCGGACCCTCAATTCCTTTATCCTCTTTGTCAGCATTTTTGTCCGGCGTGTAAAGCAACTCCTCATCTTGTACAAACAATTGACAATTCAATAAGTAATGATAGTATTCAAACAGACAAAGACACTTGTATTCTTAACAATTACATATCCCTACCCATTAAATCACACTGTGAGGAGAAAAAATGTCAATAATACAACCAGTTCTACAGCATTTGGCTATAATACCCGACGGCAATCATCGTTGGGCAAAAAAACAAAGTGTTGTTGATAATGATAAAATTTATACAGGAGGCGCTAAAAAGATATCGGTCGCTTAGAACATTAACCAAAAACGAAGAAGGAGCTAGTTATGACCAGAACTACATACGAAAAAGACAACGCCAGAGTAGCATCATCAAAGCTTTCTGCATTACTTTTTGACGACACCTCAAGATATCAAGCCCTTCTCAATGTTGAGTCATGAAGACTTGTACTACAATATCCTGACCCAATGCTTGAAAGTATGTTTAACGCCATTGATTCAAGGATTATCAATCTTTGCCCAATGGCGCTTTGCGACACCATACTTTCTGATATCGGCGTGTCATGCCCCGATACGCTTTTAACGGGAATTGGGCTAGCCACATTCTCCATATCGACTTATGATGATTTGGTGGATGAGCTTCCCAGGGATCAGTTAGCTATAGCCGGACTAATATATGCCGGGAGTATCTCAACACTTGAAGGCATTCGATTGCTTATTCAAAACGGATACGAGGAAATAACTCCTATTGTCATTGATTGTATTAACAAAAATCACTATCACCAAACCAAGATTGTCGAAACGCTTTGGAAAAAACCTCATGACGAAAAAGGATACCTAGATGCTATTTGTCATACTGGGTATTGGGTTGCAATCGGTCTTAATGCAGCAATCGCATATGCTAAAAGATCGGATTTACAATCTTTCGTAGATGAATTCTCAATGTGTTACGGCCTAGCCTGTCAGATTTTTGATGATATGCGCGAGATTGACGATGATTTGGAAAATAAATATTGGCCATTGCCGATTTCTATTGCGATCAAGCAAGGCCTGGATTTATCAATCCCAATAAATCGCAATATAGCCATCAGGAGACCCCACGAACTTGCAATGGAATATCTGCAAAAAGCCAATGAGCTCTGCCAAGATTCATTTCCCAAACTGCTCGGACTAACAACAAAAATAAAAAAAATAGGTAGCTCTATTACCTATTAATCAGTTAGCATGACATTCTCACTCCGGACGAAATAATTTAGTATATTATTTCGTTCTTTTTTATTTCAATACAACTTCAATCATAAAAAGTGCATTGCGTTTCAGAAAAAGACTCTTCAATAATTTCTTTTACATACGGGAGTGTGGCAAGCGCCCCAATATCATTTCTTCCAAACCAACCATAATCATCTGATTCATTATTTAATACTACATTTGAAATATTATTTCCATAAATTTTGCAAAGAAAAGCAATGACAAAACTTTGGTAAACTGATCCATCCGACCATGCAAAAATACATTCCGGAGAGCTATATATTCCAATCACTCTTTTTGGCGTTACTTCCAGTTTCATTTCCTCACGAATTTCCCTAATGCAACATTGCGCGATTGATTCTCCCAGTTTCATCATTCCGCCTGGCAATGACCAATAACTAGTTATGTCTGATCTTTTATGCAAAAGTATTTCATTTTTTTCATTTATGATAACCCCGCAAACACCTGGTGTTAATGGTTTATTTGGTTTGGGCGCTTTGGGATTGTTGATATAAATAGATAATTTTTCTTTCATTGATTTTTTGAAATTTAAACTTTAAAATTACCGTCCTATTATCCCCACTTCTCCAACAACTCCGCCGATTGATTAACTGGAATTTCAATAATGAAACGGGAGCCTGTGCCTTCGCCGTCTGATTCCGCCCAGATTTTGCCGCCGTTGTTTTTAATCATAGCCCGGCCGACATACAAGCCCAAACCGGTGCCGCCGGTGTTGAGACGAGAAATGTCCTTGCCGCGGGAAAATTTCGCAAACAAATATGGCAATTCCGTGACGGGCACACCGATGCCGGTGTCGGAAACGATGACGCGCACCACCGGACCGATGATTTTTGTGTCTTCCTTGTCAGCGTTTTTATCCAGAGTGTACAGTGAAATTTCATCCTGCTCAACTCGCACCGTGACTCCACCTTTGGGCGTATATTTCAAAGCATTGTCCACCATATTGGAAATCACCTCGCGCACTTTGGTGCCGTCAATCATCACTTCCGGCAAATCCGTTTCCGGTTTTTTATAATCCAAATACAACCCCAAATCCTTGGCTTTCGGAATAAAAGTGTCCATCACTTCCTGGCAAATGTTCTCCACTTTCCACGGCATCAACTTGAACTCCATCCGACCCGATTCAATGCGGGAAATGTTCAACAAATCTTCCACCAAAGTCACTAGTCGATCATTGGAAACATAAACCTTGCGCAAAACATCTTTCTGTTTCTCCTCCAATTTGCCATAGGAATCTTCCAAAAGCAGCGAAACAAAACCCTTGATGGCCGCCAGCGGCGTTCGCAACTGATGCGAAGCAATCGAAATAAACTCCGACTTGGCATTGTCCAAAGTGCGTAATCGATCGTTAGCCGAAGATAGCTTGTCAGACATTCCCTGCAATTCTTCTTTGCGTTGAACTTCTTCCTTGACAGATCTGATCAGCATAATGCCAAAACCAATCGACAATAACAGTGTTAGAGTTATTAGTAAAGCATTAACTGTTGATTGAACAAAGAAATATTGCGAGCCTATCAGAATCCAAATAGCTATCGTCAAGGCTTGCGCCGCAATAAGCTTTATACTCAGAAATTCATATTTTACAATACTATACGAAATAGATGCAATTAAAAATAGCACGCCTACCGGAGCTAAGAGAGAAATGAGGTCATATCCAGAAAATCTAACAAACAAAGGAATGACGTTTGTCACAAGCACCCAAGCAATAGCGACTCCGAAGCCAGACAGAATTGCTCTTATTTGTTTTTTTGTATTTTCATCTCCTTTCTTATACTTTTTAAAAAATATACTTAATGCCCACAAAAAATAAAAAATTACAAACAACATTATATACCGATATAAAATTCCCGGTATTGGGCTACAATCAGGCGGAGGAGTTTCTCTAATGATATTGTATTTAGTCGCTGATAATAAGAGAAATGGCAATATAGATACAAGAATGGTTATAATGACTTTTGTAGGCATTTTTTTTACATTTTTAGGAAAAAAGTATGCTATAGCAAAAAATATTACCGGAGCAAATGCACCTACAATCATGAGCCTATCAAAAATTAAAATTTTATCTATGTCCGTACTACTAAAACTAAGAGTGCCAAACAACATCCATACCGCCAAATCAAGTGACAGTACGAAAAATAGTCTATTTATGACATCTCGCCGATTATTTAAAAATATAAAAAAACCCAGCAATAAAATAATGAAAATTACTGGAACAGATATATAATAAAGTAGGGCTGGGGCAGAATTACACATAACCTGGATGAACACGATTTATTTCCTCATTAAATATAACATAAATTTCACAATAAAAAAAGCTCAGCGATGGTCGATGACCACCACTGAGCCTGAAGAATCTTAGAGGGTACATGTGCCCTCTATATAATCAAATGGTTCGTCATTACAATCAACATAATGATCAATCCTTCTGACTACTTCCACGCCTCCTCTGAATTTTCTTTGAATAATCTTGGAAAATCCATTGATTACCCTGCAGTGCAAGGAAAATCTGGAAACTCCGCGCCGATTACTTTCTCGCACTATTTCATTGACGAGATGCATGGCAACAGACGCATGATTCCGCTTGATGTCAGTGATAACGATATCAACATAAGACATACCAATATCACTCATCTTCATTGCGGGATCTTCGACCAGATAATCCAGAACCGCTTCATTGTGCGATTTCGCCAAAGCGTACCCGGTAATTAAACCATTCTCGTTCTGGTACACCACATTGATGTTGGCAAGATTCTTAAATTGCTCTTCATAGTAATCGATCGCTGAAACATCCTGCCATGTGCCACTCCTCATCCCAAGATCGATAATTTGATCCCTGATTTTAGAGGTGAAATCAGCGGGCTGCAAAATCTTGAATATTGCTTGCATTTCTTCCTCCTCAATCTATTTTACGAACTGAATAATGCGTACGATAATGAGCCATGCAAGACCCAATAACCCGCCCCATGCAACCGTACACCAGACGCTTCCGATTGCAATGCATTTGAAAATGCTTAGCGCCGTATCTTTTTTGTTTTCACGAAAAAAGAGATAGCTTGCAATCGGCGATGGCCAAATCGAAAGTGCGATAAAGATTTTTTTTCTGCTGTTTCGCAGATATCCTTTCAGCCACTCCAGCTTGCCACCCTCTTCAGAAATCCAGCTACTACCAAACTCCATAAAAAGGACATCTTCCCCAATCCAGTTGTACACATAGACCCCACCAAAATTGGCGAACAAAATCGATGGGTACAGAGACAGGAACATCCAGCCTCCGAATTTATACAATAGCCACGGCATATACACATATTCAAAAAATGCGTAAATACCGGAGCATGCCATGTAGGCTAGAATAAATTTCAAGCCCTTTTTCTTCAACTTCTCAATTATTTCCTTCATGGTATATATGGCTCCTATTCTTTTTTTAAAGTTCTGTTACAAAATAGCCAGAAACTATCTTGACTGTCTATTACACACCTAAAAAACCATCTTGTCAAATGATGGTAGTATTTTATGGCCTAAATAAAGCAAAATTTCGGAAGTTATTCCTTTTTGCCGAACAAAAAAGCACTACTTTCCCCATAACTCGGAATGAAAACATCACTACGGATTATGTCGGCAAAATTATTATTAAGTATTTTATCAATGATAGCCGCTTCGTCAATAAATCCTTCCGCTGTGCAAGAGGCACCACTTTGAACGCTTATCCAGCCACCACTGCGCAACCTTTTTTTTGAAAGCTCCAGAACTTTTTCAAAAAACTTTTTGAATTTAAGAGCTTCTTTATCTGTGCCAATAGGCGTGTCTGTCAAATCGCATATAACACCATCATACATCTGATCCTCAATTTTTAGGAAGTGCATTGCATCGCCGATAGACAAGTTTACTTTTTTGTTGTCAAAAACAGTTTGATTTAAAAATTTCTTAACGCTATGTATAACCTCAATGTCCAAATCGATTATATTAATATTCAGATTGGGATTATTTTGCAAAGCCATTTGCGCCACATAACCATCCCCGCCACCCAAGATTAAAATATTTTTATCCGTTTTTTTCAGCTTACTGAGAATTTCACGATCATAAATTTCATGGTCAGTTTCAGCAATTTGCATCACATCGTCAATAATCAAGCATTTTCCATAATCTTTTGTGTCAGCAATAACTATTTTTTGAAAAGCAGATTGAGTTTCATGTAAAATTTCATTCACCTCAATTTTCATCATATCCCCATTACAAAAAATCGGCAGATTCAAAAATTGATATCCACGATTGATCTTCTCCACACTGATATTGTCATGAGTCACGCTTTCGGTTAACCTTTCCAATGCCAAATCAGTTTCCTTTTTGCTGGCACAGGTAAAAATATCACACGCCGCATATCCTTTTTCCGGCCAAGTATGTACGGAAATATGCGATGAAGATAATAATAAAAAGCCGGTTATTCCCCGCGGACTAAATTTATGAAAATAGCTATGCAGCACTTTCATTGTTGTTCCTTTGACTGATTCTGACAAAACTTTTTCCCAGAAAGTCTTTGAATCTATCTGCTCAGCATCACAACCAAAAAATTCAATGAGATAGTGAATGCCGTCCGGATTGTTATTTTTCATATTTGATTTAATTGAATATTAATAAAATTTTAAACCACTGAACAATTAAGTTTCAATGTCCATTTTACTCCTGTAAGAGCAATTGGCGTCTCAGTTTGAGAGCTTTTTTTCTTT
>Ga0100389_1004833_pt1 | contig 10355 bp, 10 predicted proteins | sample CryGeymeta201513_FD_81537 | JGI IMG/M metagenome (GOLD analysis project Ga0100389, IMG submission 81537) | Groundwater microbial communities from Crystal Geyser aquifers in Utah, USA - Crystal Geyser metaG 2015-13 | ecosystem: Environmental > Aquatic > Deep subsurface > Groundwater | place: USA... | reverse complement strand
TGAGGGCTGGTTTCGGCGTGATTTTTCTTTAGCGGCAGTGGGTGGGGCATTGGGGACCGCCTCAGACGCGCTTCGCTTTGCGACATCGGCGCTCCCCAATGCCCCACCCACTGCTGTGAGGCTCTGCTTTGCCAGCGCTGAATACCTGTAGGCCAACACTTGAGGCCGACGCGGTTGTCCCGTATTCGGTTTCTATGCTCGCCAAACCCAACGGCATCAGGCCAATCGGGGTAAGGCAGGGGGCCGATGTCGCAAAGCGAAGCGCGTCTGAGGCCCCCTGCCTTACCCCGATTGGCCCATCACCGTCCCCAGTAAATCACGAATGAACCCTGTTTTCAAACGCAACAGGGCAGTTGCATCAGCGCCGTGACGACGACACCGCAATGCCGCCGACGATCAACACAAACGCCAGCGCGTGGTACAGGTGCGGCAACTCGCCCAAAAAGGCCACAGACAGCACAGCAGTGAAAAGCGGCACCAGGTTGACGAAAAAACCGGCCACTGCCGGGCCGGCGCGCGCCACACCGGCGCCATAAGCCCGGTAAGCCAGCACGGCCGGGGCCGTGGCAATGAACAGCAGCGCCAGGGCAAGCGCCCAGCTCATCTCCAATCGGCCAAGACCCAGCGACCACTCCACACCGGCGGACAGGCTCGACCAGACCAGGCCGAAGGCAATTTGCGCCAGCAAGAAGGCCGACCAGTTGCGCCTGATCTCGGTCGGCTCGGTGGTCGGGTGCGCCAGCATCCAGCTGTAATAGGCCCAGGCGGCTGCAGCTAACAACATGTAGATGTCGCCAGGTACCAGACGCACCTGCAGCAGCACGTCAAGCTGACCCCGGCTCAAAACCAGCATCACGCCGCAAATCGACAACAGCGCGCCCAGCCACTGCCTGCCCGAAATGCGCATGCCAAAAAACAGCCGTCCAATCAACAGCATCCACACCGGCGTGCTCGACCCCACCAGCGTCACATTGAGCGGGGTGGATGTGTTGAGCGACAGATACAGCAGCGCGTTGTAGCCGCCAATGCTCAGCAGCCCGAGCAGCGCAAAACGCCGCCAGCTCGGCCACAGGGCACTGCCCCGGCGCAGCACCGGCGCGGCCAGCGGCAGCAGCAGGGCAAAGGCAATGGCCCAGCGCAGCAGGTTGAGCGTCATCGGTGAGACCAGCGGTGCCACCAGCCGCCCCACTACGGCGTTGCCAGCCCAGAAGATAGGCGGCAGGGTCAGCAACACAATGGTGCTGGGGCTGAGTTTTGCGTGCATAGAACGTGACTGTAGCAAGGCTCTTACCCTGGCCTGATGCCCGCGCGACAGCCCGCGCTGCCAAATCATGGCAACATCGTGCGAATCAACTTTTCAGGAATTAAAACATGACAACAACATCGCGCGCCATTCTCATCGATCAGCATGGCGGCCCCGAGCAGCTCAAATTGGTCACTGTGTCCGTGGGTGAGCCCGGCCCAGACGAGATTCGCATTCGACACCACGCGGTGGGCCTGAACTTTATTGATGTTTATCAACGCAGTGGCCTCTACCCCATGACGCTGCCACAGCAGCTCGGCATGGAAGCGGCTGGCGTGGTCGAAGCGGTGGGCGAGGATGTCACGCACCTCAAGGTGGGCGACCGCGCCGCCTACGCCAGCCAGCCCCCTGGCAGTTACTGCGAGCTGCGTGTGATGCCCGCCAAATGCGTCTGCAAGCTGCCCGACGCCATCAGCTTTGAAACTGGTGCTGCCATGATGCTCAAGGGGCTCACCGCCCAGTATCTGCTCAAAAAAACCCAACCCCAAGGCGGTTTGCAACCCGGTGACTTCGTGTTGTTTCACGCGGCGGCGGGCGGCGTTGGCCTGATTGCCTGCCAGTGGGCCAAAGCCATGGGGCTGCAACTGATCGGCACCGCGGGGTCGGATGCCAAATGCGCGCTGGCCAAGGCCAATGGCGCGGCCTTTGTCATCAACTACAGCAGCGAAGACTTTCTGGCGCGGGTGAAAGAAATCACGGCTGGCAAAGGCGTCAAGGTGGTCTATGACTCGGTGGGCAAAGACACCTGGGACAAGTCTCTGGATTGTCTGGCACCCTTTGGCCTGATGGCCAGTTTTGGCAACGCATCCGGGCCGGTGGCGCCGTTTGCGCCTGGCATCCTGGGCCCCAAGGGCTCACTCTATTTGACGCGGCAAACCTTGTTCACCCACATTGCCAGCCGCGAGAGCACACAGGCCATGGCCGACGATTTGTTCGAAGCGGTCACCAGTGGCAAGGTGCAGATTCACATCGACCAGCGCTACAAGCTTGAAGATGTGCAGCAGGCGCACCGCGACTTGGAAGCGCGCAAAACCACCGGCTGCAGCATTCTGACCTTGTGAGATTGCGCGTTCTTTAGCGGCCGCGCCTCACGCGCAGTAGCTCGTCCAAAATGAGACAGGCGGCGCCCACCGTGATGGCGCTGTCGGCCACGTTGAAGGCCGGAAAGTGCCAACCGCGCCAATAGAAATCCAGGAAATCCACCACGTAGCCGTACAACACCCGGTCAATCACATTGCCCACCGCGCCACCGAGAATGCTGGCAATGGCGAAGGCAAACAGTTTTTGACTGGCATGTTTTTTGAGCAGCCAGACCATCAGCAAGGCGGCACCAACGCCGATAGCGGTAAAAAACCAGCGTTGCCAGCCGCCGGCGCCTGCCAGAAACGAGAACGCAGCACCGCTGTTGTGCACCCGCACGATGTTGAAAAACGAGGTCGCTGGCGTGCTGTCACCCAACTGGTAATAGCCCATGATCATCACCTTGGTGAACTGATCTGCAACCAGGATCAACATGGCCCAGCCGAGCCAGGACAGCACGCTGACGCCGCCGGGTGAGAAGGGTTTGCGCGCCATCAAGCCACCGTGCGGATTTCACCCGCGCCAAACAGGTTGCTGGTGCAGCGGCCGCACAGGGTAGGGTGCTCCGTGTGTGCGCCGACGTCGTCACGGTAATGCCAGCAGCGCTCGCACTTGACGCCGCTCGAAGGGCTGACGCCGATGCTCAAGGCGTCACCCGCTTGCAGGTCGATGGCCGAGGTGATAAACACAAATTTCAGGTCATCGCCCAGGCTGGCCAGCAGGGCATGGTCGTCAGCGCCGACCGTCAGTGTGATATCGGCTTGCAGCGATGAGCCCAGCTTGCCGTCGGCGCGCAGCACTTCAATTTCCTTGTTGACGGCGTCGCGCAGCTCACGAATGCGCGACCACTTGGCCAGCAGCGCTGCATCAGGCTCGGCCAGGGTCAAATACTGGTCCATGAAAATGGATTCGCGCGTGGCCGCAGGTGTCTTGCCTGCTGCGCCCAGCACAGCCCAGGCTTCTTCGGCGGTAAAGCTCAAGAAAGGCGCCATCCAGCGCAGCATGGCCTGGGTGATGTGCCACAGCGCGGTTTGCGCACTGCGCCGGGAAAGCGATTTTGCCGCGGTGGTGTAGAGCCGGTCTTTCAAAATGTCGAGGTAGAACGAGCCCAAATCTTCAGAGCAATAAATCTGTAACTTGGCCACGACCGGGTGGAATTCATAGACCTCGAAATGCGCCAGGATGTCGGCCTGCAACTGGGCTGCGCGGCTCAGGGCGTAGCGGTCAATTTCGAGCATCTGTTCCAGCGGCACGGCATCCACCGATGGGTCGAAGTCGTTGGTATTGGCCAGCAAGAATTTCAAGGTATTGCGGATGCGCCGGTAGGTGTCCACCACACGCGCCAGGATTTTGTCGTCGCCGGCGATGTCGCCGGAATAGTCGCTGGCCGCGACCCACAGGCGGATGATTTCGGCGCCCAGCTTCTTGCTGGTTTCCTGCGGATCGACGCCGTTGCCGGCGCTCTTGCTCATCTTGTGGCCCTTGCTGTCCACCGTGAAGCCGTGCGTCAGGATGCCTTTGTAGGGCGCGCGGCCGTACATGGCACAGGCCGTCAACAGCGACGAGTGGAACCAGCCGCGGTGCTGGTCGTGGCCTTCCAGGTACAGGTCGGTTTCTGGGCCTTCCGGGTGGCCGCTGCCGGGATGCGAGCCCTTGAGCACCGTGGTGTGGGTGGTGCCGGAGTCAAACCAGACTTCCAGAATGTCGCTGCTCTTGGTGTAGCTGGATGCGTCTGCGGCACAGCCGACTTTGCCCAGGATTTCTTCGGTGCTGGCCTTGCTCCAGGCCTCGATGCCGCCGGCCTCGACCATGGTTGCGGCCAGGTCCAGAATTTCCATGGTTTTTGGATGCAATTCGCCCGAGTCCTTGTGCAGGAAGAAGGGCAGCGGCACGCCCCAACTGCGCTGGCGGCTGATGCACCAATCAGGCCGACCGGCGATCATGTCGCGCAGTCGCGTCTTACCGTTTTCCGGGTAGAACGCAGTTTCTTCGATGGCAGCGAGTGCCATGTTGCGCAGGGTGTCGGGCGCCTTGTCTTTGGTGAACACGCCTTCGCCCTCGTCCATGCGAATGAACCACTGGGCCGCCGCACGGTAAATCACCGGCGTTTTATGGCGCCAGCAATGCGGGTAGCTGTGCACGATGTCAGTGGTGCAAAACAGCCGACCGGCTTCGCGCAAGGTGTCGATCACCACCGGGCAGGCTTTCCAGATATGTTGGCCACCAAAGAGCGGGAAGTCGGCGGCATACGTGCCGTTGCCCTGCACCGGGTTCAGGATGTCGTCATAGGCCATGCCGTGGGCCACACAACTGTTGAAGTCTTCCACGCCATAGGCGGGTGCGGAGTGAACGATGCCGGTGCCGTCAGAAGCGCTCACATAGTCGGCCAGATAGACCGGGCTCAGACGGTCATAACCTGCATCGACATGGGCGAGCGGGTGCTTGAAGTGGATGCCGCCCAGCGCCTTGCCGTTGACGGTGGCCAGCACATTGCCACTCAGGCCGAAGCGCTCCAGGCAGGCGGTGACCAGATCGGCGGCCAGCACCAGCAGGCCGCGCTTGGTATCGACCAGCGCGTAGGTCAGTTCGGGGTGCGCGTTGAGCGCCTGGTTGGCCGGAATGGTCCAGGCGGTGGTGGTCCAGATGACAGCAAACGCGTCTTTGGCGAGTGCCTCTAAACCAAAGGCACTGGCCAGTTTGGCCGGTTCAGCGCATAAAAAGCCCACGTCGAGCGTTTGTGACTTCTTGTCGGCGTATTCAATCTCGAACTCTGCCAGGGAGGAGCCGCAGTCAAAACACCAGTACACCGGCTTCAGGCCGCGGTAGACAAAGCCACGCTCGATCACGCGCTTGAAGGCGCGGATCTCATCGGCCTCGTTCTTGAAGTCCATGGTGCGGTAGGGGTGGTCCCAGTCGCCCAGCACGCCCAGGCGTTTGAAGTCTTCGCGCTGCAGGTCGATCTGCTCGGTGGCATAGGCGCGGCTCTTGGCCTGCATGTCGTCACGCGCCAGTTTGCGGCCAAACTTTTTCTCGATCGCGTTTTCGATTGGCAGGCCATGGCAGTCCCAGCCGGGGATGTAGGCCGCGTCCATGCCTTTGAGCTGACGCGCCTTGACGATCATGTCTTTCGAAATCTTGTTAACGGCGTGGCCCATGTGGATCTGGCCGTTGGCGTAGGGCGGGCCGTCGTGCAGCACAAACTTCGGGCAGCCGCAGCGGGCAGCGCGCAGCTTTTGGTACAGGCCTTGGTCTTCCCACTGCTTGACCCATTGCGGCTCGCGCTTGGGCAGGTCGCCACGCATCGGAAACGGCGTGTCGGGCAGATTCAGCGTGCTGCGGTAATCGGCTTTGCCGGTTGAGCCGGCGTCTGTGTTCTTAGTGGTCATGGTGTTGCGGATGAGCAAAGTAGGCACGGGCGTGCTCGCAATCCTGACGGATGCCAGCGGTCAAAGCGTCCAGGGAGTCGTATTTGAGTTCGTCGTGCAGCTTGTGGAGAAGTTCCACCCGAACAATTTTACCGTAGGCCCCTTCGGCGCCTAACTCGGCAGGCCAGTCCAGGCAATGGGTTTCCAGCAGCACCCGCCCGCCGTTGACATCCTTGGGGTCGATCGACGGGCGCACGCCCAGGTTGGCCACGCCGCGCAGCGGCTCATTACTCAAGCCATACACCAGCACGGCAAAAATGCCGCTTGCCGCCGGCTTCCAGTGGGCAAAGCGCTGGTTCAGGGTTTTAAAGCCCAGGCTGCGCCCCAGTTTGCGGCCATTCACCACGTGGCCCGAGATACGGTAAGGGTGGCCAAGCAAGCGCGCAGCATCCGCCATACGGCCTTCCAACAGCGCGTCGCGCACGGCAGAGCTCGACACCCGCATGCCATGCACCTCATAGCTGTTCATGCGCGCCACGTCAAAGCCCTGCTTCAAGCCTGCGGCATCGAGCATGGCGTAGTCGCCCGTGCGGCGCTGGCCAAAGCGAAAGTCGTCGCCGACCAGCACATAGCGCGCACCCAGGCCTTGCAGCAACACCTGGTCAATGAAGGCCTGAGGTGACAGGTTGGCCAGCCGCGCATCGAACGGCAGCACCACCGTTTGATCGACGCCGCATTGGGCCAGGTCGATGAGCTTGTCGCGCAGCGTGCCGACCCGCGCTGGCGCCAGGTCGGGGTTGCGGGTGAGCCCGGCAAAAAAGTCGCGCGGATGCGGCTCAAAGGTCAAGGCGCAACTGGGCACGCCACGCTGTTGCGCCTCGCCCTTGAGCAGGCTCAGCATGGCCTGGTGGCCGCGGTGCACGCCGTCAAAGTTGCCGATCGTCAAGGCGCAAGCAGGGGCGATGTCCGGATGTTTGAAACCTCTGAAAACCTTCATGATTTGGTATGGCTTTGATAGCGTGATGCGCCTGTTTACAAAGCGCTTGACATCAATTCGACTTGGAAAAAGTGTATATTGTGCCTTGGATGCACGCCCGGTTCGCCAAGCTGGCATCATTTGCTCTGCTGAGGTTTGTTCGGATTGCGCACTTTTTAGGAGTCGTGTTTTGAAAGTCTTGAAGCTGTCAGCCCAGGGGTTACCCCAATCCTGGATTTCGCTCGAACAGGCGGTGATTCATTACGCCGCTCAGGAAGTGCGCTGGGAATTAGGCCGACATGTGGTGGTGTTTCATGGCGGCCACAACGCCATTACGGGGCAGCAGTCGATCATCACCGTGTCGAGCATCATCGGCACCAAGGGCGTGCCCAACATCAACCCGTTTGAACTCAAACCAGGCTTGACCAATGCCAAGCTGTTTGCCCGCGACCGCAAACTGTGCGCTTATTGCGGCGATGTGTTCGATGAGCATGACCTGACCCGCGAACACATCGTGCCGTTTGCCCAAAACGGCATCGACACCTGGATGAACGTGGTCACGGCCTGCCGCCCCTGCAACCACCGCAAAAGCCACCGCACGCCCGAGCAAGCCAACATGCCGCTGCTCTACACGCCCTACGTGCCCAGCCTGTGGGAAGACTTTATTTTGCGTAACCACCGCATATTGGCGGACCAGATGGAATTCTTGATGGCGCATGTGCCCAAGTCTTCTCGGCTGGTGGCCTAAGGGCTGGGTCACAATTAACGTGTAAAACTATTCATGAACAAGCCCTCAGTTCCTTACAACCTCTGAGGTTTGCTGGCGCTGACACTGCGTGGCTCGGGCTGCGCCGTCAAAATGACTCGCAAACTGAAGGAGAAATGCCATGACACCACACCACTTTGGCATCACGCCGCTTTCTTTGGCGCTGCTTTGTAGCGGACTCCTGGGTCCGGGCTTGGCCAACGCCACAACGGCTGAGCCGATGGCGGTGAAGGCGCAAGCGCCAGCGGCGCCTGCCTTGATGCACGCCCGCCTTTGGCACGAGGGCGACAACCCCAGCGCTTATTGGGTGAGCGAAAAGCTCGACGGCGTGCGCGCTTTTTGGGACGGTCAAACCTTGCGTTTTCGCAGTGGCTTGCCCATTTCAGCGCCTGACTGGTTCACGGCAGCCTTGCCCAAGACCGCGCTGGATGGCGAACTGTGGCTTGGGCATGGGCGCTTTGATAAGCTCTCGGGTATTGTGCGCACGCAAGTACCAGTGACCGCTGACTGGCACCGCGTCCAGTACATGCTGTTTGACTTGCCTGGAGCCAGCGGCACCTTTTCGGAGCGCGCCGAGCGCCTGAAGGACCTGGTGGCGCAGGCTCAACAACCGTGGTTGCAGGCGGTGCCGCAACAGCGCGTGCGCAGTGCAGCAGGGCTGCACACCTTGCTGCGGGCCAGGGTGAAGGCGGGTGGCGAAGGCCTGGTGCTGCACCACGCCAATGCCCTTTGGGCGCCCGGGCGAAGCGATGCTCTGCTCAAACTAAAATTCCATCCTGACGACGAGGCCCGCGTTGTGGCGTTGTTGCCCGGCAAAGGCAAGCATACCGGGCGCATGGGGGCTTTGCTGCTGGAAATGCCTGATGGCAAGCGGTTTTCATTGGGCACCGGCTTTACCAACGCCCAGCGCGCCGACCCGCCGCCGGTGGGCAGTGTGGTGACCTACCGCTACCGCGGGATCACTCCTAAAGGTCTGCCGCGGTCTGCTTCATTCTTGAGGGTTCAGCCACAATTCTAGGCATGAGCAAAGCCTTTACAAAAGAGTCAGACGGCGATGATGACGAAGACGAGCTTCGCCTGCCGCCCTTGCCGATGGGCGGCAAAAACTACATCACGTCACAGGGTTTTGCAGCCCTGCGCCAAGAGTTCAAAAACCTGATCGACGTTGAGCGCCCAAAGATCGTAGAGCTGGTGCACTGGGCCGCCAGCAACGGCGACCGCTCGGAAAACGGCGACTACCACTATGGCAAAAAGCGCCTGCGTGAAATCGACCGGCGCATCCGCTTTTTGATCAAGCGCCTTGAAATAGCCGAAGTCGCTGACCCGTCGCTGCACTTTGGCAACACACGTATTTACTTTGGCGCTACCGTCACCTATGCCGATGCGCAGGGCGAGCAACGCACCGTGACGATCTTGGGCATAGACGAAGCCAACAGCGCCCAGGGCGAAGTCAGTTGGGTCTCGCCCATAGCGCGCACCTTGCTCAAGGCCGAGGAGGGCGACGTGCTCAAACTGGTCATGCCAGACCGGGTGGAAGAGATCGAAGTCATCAAGGTGAGTTATCCGAGCCCCCAGGGCAATGGCTTGCTGAACGACGAACCGTGAACGACGCAACGCTCGGCGTGGTTCCGAAGGGATCATGAGAATTGTCATTGTCACGCTGGTGAATCTCGGTAACGTGGCACATGTCTCGCTCACTCTCGGGCAGGCATTCAATCTCACCAAAACTTTGACAGGAGTTTGATCGTGATCATCCATACCACCCTTGCCGCCGTTATTTCTGCTGTGGCGCTACTCACCGTGTCGGGTTGCGCCGTCGTCCGAGATCAGCAGACCGTCGGCGCTTACATTGACGACACCACCATCACGACCCAAGTCAAGGCCCGTCTCCTGGAGAACAAGGACGTGGCAGGCACCTCCATCAGCGTCGAAACGCTCAACGGCGTGGTGATGCTCTCTGGGTTTGCCAAGAATGTCACTGAAAAAACCACTGCTGAGAGCATTGCGCGCAACGTCAACGGCGTGAAGTCGGTCAAGAACGAGGTTGCTGTTCGACCTTGAGTATTTCATAGCGTATTTTTGAGTGGCGTACTCGTTTGGCGCTTGTCGGGGCAGCCCGCTGGCCTGGTCATTCGCCGAGCTTTGAAACAAGGAGACACCTCATGCTCGAAACCATTGCCTTCATCTTGATCATCCTCTGGCTACTGGGTTTGGTCACCTCCTACACTGCGGGCGGACTAATTCATGCCCTGCTGGTGATCGCGCTCGTGGTCATCGTGATTCGCGTGATCCAGGGACGACGCCTGTAGCGAGCCGGACATAGTAACGTTACGGTGCGACAGTGCGTGAAATTGCAGTGCAAGATTGCTGCAAACTGTCACCTGACTCGAAAATAAAAAAGCCTGCTACGAATTAACTAGCAGGCTTTCTATGTGCAGTAAAGCTTGTAGTGGTGGGAACTGAGGGGCTCGAACCCTCGACCACCGGATTAAGAGTCCGCTGCTCTACCAACTGAGCTAAGTTCCCTTGGTTTCAACGATGCATCGATTACAACGTTAAGCACTGAATTCTAGCAGAGCTAATTTTAAGAAAATATCGTGCGTTGGTGTGCGCCGAATGCCTATCAACCGGTGCATTCAACGATCACATCAGCAAGTGCTCACCCGCGTTGTCCCCGCCCAGGGTGACGTAATTGACCTTGCGGATGTCCATGAGTTTTTTGCCACCTGAATAGCTGATGGAGCTTTGCACGTCTTGTTCCATCTCGATCAGTGTGCTGGCGAGCGTGCCCTTGATGGGTTCCAGAATGCGTTTGCCTTCCACGTGCTTGTATTCACCCTTGTTGAAGTCGCTGGCCGAGCCGTA
>Ga0100389_1004829_pt1 | contig 10360 bp, 17 predicted proteins | sample CryGeymeta201513_FD_81537 | JGI IMG/M metagenome (GOLD analysis project Ga0100389, IMG submission 81537) | Groundwater microbial communities from Crystal Geyser aquifers in Utah, USA - Crystal Geyser metaG 2015-13 | ecosystem: Environmental > Aquatic > Deep subsurface > Groundwater | place: USA... | reverse complement strand
GTTTCAAAGCCATGGCCGTCTTTTGCTTTCTTTAACTTCCAATCCCCCACCGTTATCATGGGCTCTATGCAAAAAGTCATCCCTTCTTTAATTTCTGACCCGGCCCTTCTTTTGCCGAAATTTAAAATTTGCGGCTCTTCGTGGATTTCTTTCCCAATTCCGTGGCCGCAAAGTTCCCTTACCACATTGTAGCCCTGGCCTTCTACGTATCTTTGAATGGTATTCGAAATATCGCCAAAAGTATTACCGATTCTCGCTTTTTTAATTCCTCTTTTTAATGCTTTTTTGGTAACTCGAATTAATCTTTGGACTTCCGGACAAACCTTGCCCACTGGGATTGTAATCGCCATGTCCGTATGAAATCCTTTATATTTCATTCCGATATCTAAAGAAATTATATCTCCCTCTTTTAATTTTCTGTCTGAAGGAATAACATGAACGATTTCTTCATTTATAGAAGTACAAAGGCAAGCGGGAAATCCCTGATAATTTTTAAAAGAACATTTTCCGCCGGATTTTAAAATGAGCTCTTCTGCGAGCTCGTCTAATTCTTTGGTGGTGATTCCTGGTCCAACATTCTTTTCCAACTCTTTCATAATATTCGCCAGGATTTTCCCGCCTTCCGCCATTATCTTTATCTCTTCTGGAGTTTTAACAATTATCATCTGATTTTTCTCAAAATCTCTTTGAAAACATCTTCAATGCTTTGCTCTCCGTTTATCTCAATAAGTCTTCTTTGTTTCTTGTAATAATTTAAGGCAGGAATGGTTTGATTTTTAAATTCCTCTAAACGCATTTTTATTGATTCTATTTTGTCGTCCGGTCGCGTTATAAGCTCTCCGCCACACTTGTCGCACTCTTTAATCTTTTTGAATTCTCCTAACCAAGGGATCAATCTCCCGCATTTTTTGCATTGCCTTCTTTTGGTTAAACGATTATATGACTCTTTTCTAGAAATCTTTAGAAAGAGAACCTTGACGTTTTTTTTCCATTCGTACCAAGTCAGTGCTTCATCAGCAAGAACAGCTTCATAAATTATTCTGGTCCAGCCATCTAAAACAAAACCTTCATTTTTTGAACTCTCTTTTAATTCTTCTAACTTGTCTCCTAAAATTTTAACAATAACAAAGCTAGGGGCCAATTCTCCCCTTCCCATAACTTTTATTAACTTCTTTCCAGTAAAATCACCGGTTTTTTGACGCGCGCGCAGAGTGTCGCCGCTCCCAACGTATTCTAAATTAAACTTCTTGCAAAGCAGTTTGGCCTGAGTTCCCTTTCCCGAACCCGGCGGTCCTACAATAATAAAGACTTTTGATTTCTTAGAATGTTTCATATTCTCGCATTTGCAATTGGGCTTTAATCTGACGCATGGTTTCTAAAACCACTGAAACCACAATAAGTAAAGAAGTTCCGCCAATTAAAAAGCTGAAAGACATAACCCCGGTAATCCCGCCAACAATTGATGGCATTACGGCAATGGTTCCCAAAAACAAAGCGCCAATTAACAATACGCGGTTTAAAATATAGTACATAAAACTGGCGGTGGATTGCCCCGGCCTAATCCCAGGGACAAAACCGCCCATTTTCTGAAGATTGGTGGAAATGGCTTTTGGGTCAAAAGTTACCGCAGTATAAAAATAGGTAAAAAGCACAATTAAAATAAAGTATAAAATACCATGAACCCAAGGATCTTCAAACCAGACTCCAACTTGTTTAGCAATCGTTCCAATTTGACCGCCGGCTCCGCTTAAAAAATTAGCGATCATACTGGGGAATAACATCAACGATAAAGCAAAAATGATAGGAATTACTCCGGCCGGATTAACGCTTAAAGGCAAATAGGTAGAAACTCCGCCATACACCCTTGGTCCTCGCACCCTTTTTGCATAAGAAACGGGAATGTTCCGACGAGCCTCATTGATCAAAACCACTCCGGCGATAATTAATAAAGCCATTCCAAGAAAGAGCAGATAAGAAGGAATTCGGGCGGGGTCCCAAGTAACTATCATTTGACGGATATTATTAGGAAAATCGGCAATAATACCAGCGAAAATCAACAATGATACGCCATTGCCAATTCCCTTCTCAGAAATTAACTCTCCTAACCACATTAAGAATAAAGCTCCGGCAGTAACAGTTAGAATTGAGGTTAAAAGTATAGTTGGATTAAGCTCTCCGATAACATTTTGGCGCTGGAATAGAGTTAACATTGCGTAAGATTGCAGAGCAGCAAAAGGTACAGTTAGCAATCTTCCATACTGATTAAATTTTTGGCGGCCAGCTTCGCCTTCTTCTTTGTACATTCTTTCCAAATGCGGGAAAATCATAGTCAGCAACTGCATAACGATGACGGCCGTAATATAAGGACCTAAGCCCAGCATAACAATAGATAAATTGTCTAAGGCGCCTCCGGTAAATACGTTCAAAAGGCCAAACATCTGGAATTGATTAAAGAAATCCTTTAGATTCTCGGCATTGATTCCGGGGATAGGGATATTGGCCATCAGCCGAAAAAGAGCAAAAACAGCCAAAACAAAAAGAATTTTGCTGCGCAAGTCTCTTATTTTAAAAACCTGAATTATTTTTTGATACCACATGCTTTTGTTCCGCAAAAGAAATTCCAAGCACCAAATTCCAAATTACAAACTATATGTTTTGGTTATTGATAATTGAAATTTGTGATTTGTTTGGAATTTGTGATTTGTTATTTGGGATTTATTTCACAGTACCACCAGCCTTTTCTATCTTCTCTTTGGCACTTCTAGAAACCGAGCAATTCTCGATGGTCAAAGCTTTGGTGAGTTTTCCTTTGCCTAAAATTTTTACCCTGGGCATTCTCCCTTTTATTCTACGAACTATTTTCTTCTCTAGCAATATCTCAGGACTAATTTTCTCTTCTGGCTGAAATTTTTTCTCTAAAACCTCTAAGTTTAAAGTGGCCGTTTTGGATTTTTGGCTTTGGCTGCTGGATTTAAATCGGTACCCCCTTAATTTTGGGTATCTTTTAATTAATTCGCGAATTACAGGTTGTAATCTTCTGCCAGCTCGAGATTTCTGCCCTTTTATCCCCCTGCCAGAATAAGTTCCCCGCTTTCCGCCCCGACCATTTCGCTTTTGTTTGTTAGGTTTATGAATTGGACGTATTTCGTGTAATTGCATGGTATTAAAATTCCAAATCCCAAATTACAAATTACAAACAATATCCAAATTCCAATAACCAAAATTCTAAACTGTTTCGAATTTTGAATTTGGTGCTTGAGATTTGTTTGGAATTTGGTGCTTGGTGCTTGGAATTTTTAGCTTTTGTAAGGCTATAATGGTTGCTCTGGCATTATTTAGTTTGTTCCCGGTTCTGCCCAAAACCTTAGAGGAGATATTTTTTACTCCAGCTAAAGTACAGATGACCCTAACCGTGCCCCCCGCTACCAATCCTCTTCCTTTTCTTTGAGGTTTAAGCAAAATTTCAGCTGCGCCATATTTCGAAATAACCTCGTGAGGAATGGTGTCCTCGATAATTGGCACTTCAATCAGGTTTTCCTTGGATAGACGCGTAGCTTTTTCTACAGCAGCTTGTACATCCATGCCGGTTGCCACTCCAAAGCCAACTTTGCCCAGTTTATTGCCAGTCACTATGGCGGCCCGAAATCTCATTTTTTTACCGCCGGCTCTTGTGTGGGCTACTCTAGCCAAATCTAAAAGCTTGGACTCAAACTCATCCTTCGGCTTCTCCGCCCTTGTTCTTCGAAATTCTCTTCTCATGGTTTGAAAATTGAAAATTGATAATTGAAATTTAAAATTTAAGTCCTCCTTCCCTTGCCCCCTCAGCTAAGGCTTTTACTCTTCCTTGATATCGATATCCTCCTCTGTCAAAAATTACCTCAGCGAACTTTTTTCCTAAAGCTTTTTTGGCAATCAGTTTCCCTACTTCGCAGGCAACTGCCACTTTTGATTTTCCTTTTTTTGTTTTTGGTTGCAATTCTGAATCGCTGGCAGCGGTAATTGTTTTTCCTTTCTCGTCGTCAATCAATTGGGCATAAATATGCTTACTTGATTTAAAAACACAAAGCCGCGGCCTCTTGTTGGTGCCAAATGCTTTAGCTCTTACTCGTTTGTGACGTCTTACTCTTTTTTCTTGTTTCTTTCGCATTGTTCTAAATTAGCCGGTGGTTACTGCTTTTTTACCTAATTTCTTCCTCACATACTCCCCCACATATCGTATTCCTTTGCCCTTATAGGGCTCGGGTGGTTTAGCTTTTCTAATACGGGAAGCAGTTTGAGAAACCGCCTCAAGGTCAAAACCGGAAACGGTAATAATATTTTTTTCTACGGAAAATTGTACCCCCATTGGCGCCTTGACCTTAACCGGATGACTATATCCAACATATAGCACAAGATCTTCTCCTTCCACGACTGCCCTAAAACCAATACCCTGGATTTCCAATTGTTTTCTAAAACCTTCGGCTACTCCTTTTGCCATATTGGCTACTAAGGCGCGAGTTAATCCCCAAAGAGCTTTGGTTTGCTTGGTTTCTATCTGCGAGGAAACTAAAATTTGGTTATTAGAAACTTCAATTTTAATTTCGGGCCGAATCTCCCGAGATAATTCGCCCTTAGGGCCTTTCACAATTACTTTATTGCCTTCAATTTTTACCTCTACGCCTGCTGGTATTTGAATTGGTTTTTTGCCTATACGACTCATAAAATTACAAATCCCAAGCACCAAACTCCAAACAAGCACCAATAACCAAAATTCCAATGACCAAAACAGGTTTTGAATTTTGAATTTGGAATTTGGAATTTGTTTGTGATTTGGAATTTGTGATTTGGAATTTTACCATATTTCGCATATGACTTCGCCGCCCAGTTTCTGGCGCCGGGCCTCTTTGTCTGTTATCAACCCTTTCGATGTGGAAATGATAGCTATGCCGTAGCCTCCTCTTACTTTGCCTATTTTTTGATAGCTTTTGTAAATTCTTTTGCCTGGCTTAGATATTCTTTTTAACCCGGAAATGGCCGGCTGCTTATTAAGATATTTCAAAGTTATTTCAATAATTTTTTTTGCTTTTCTTCCTTTCTTTTCCGCTTTTTCTATAAATCCCTGTTTCTCTAAAATTTTCGCTATCTCATATCTTAAATTAGAAAAAGAAATCTCAACTGTTTCTTTGCTAACAGCCTGAGAGTTTCTTATTCTATTGAGTATATCAGTTACGGGATCCATAGATTTTTTTCTACCAACTACTCTTTGTTACGCCGGGTATTTCTCCTTTGTTGGCCATTTCTCTAAAACAAATCCTGCACAACCCGAACTTACGCATGTATCCTCGCTTCCGACCACAGCGAAAACAACGTCTCACCACTCGACTTTTAAATTTTGGTTTCCTTTTTGATTTTGCTATTTGTGCTTTTGTCGCCATGTAATACACGGATCAACACAGATAATTTCGCGTGCTTCGCACGCTTACACAGATTAACACGGATCTGTGTAAATCTATGTTCAAATCGGTGTGAATCTGTGCGTATTAACTCTTGATTGGAAATCCCAGTAATTTTAACAACTCTAGTCCCTCCTCTTTGTTTTTAGCTGTGGTGACTACTGTTATTTCTAAACCGAAAATATTCTTTGCTCTCTCTGGTAAAATTTCAGGGAAAGCAATGTGTTCCTTAATACCAATAGTTAAATTGCCATCCTTATCCGCCGAGTCTCGGGGTATTCCCTGAAAATCACGGGTTCGAGGAAGGGCTAAATGAATTAATCTTTCTAAAAAGTCTATCATCTTCTTCCCTCTTAAAGTAAGCCGGGCTCCGACCGGCATTCCTTCTCTAATTTTAAAACTAGATATTGATTTTTTTGCCTTAGTTAAAATTGGTTTTTGGCCACAAATTAAAGCCAGCTCTCCTAAAATAAAATCTTGGATTTTCTTTTGTTCCTCGGAAGTTTTTCCAGCCACCTGCCCGCCAAACCCAGTATTCACTATCACTTTTTCAATCTTAGGAACCGCCATTTCATTTTTATAGCCAAATTTTTCTTTCATCGTCGGAATCACTTCTTTTTTATATTTCTCACTTAATCTAAGCATATATTACTGTGATTCAGATTTCCTGGCCACATTGTTTACAAATTCTAAATTTATTTTTTTCGGTAATCTTATATCCCGTCTTGGCGGCTTTACCGCATTTAGGACAAATAAGCTTAACGTTAGAAACGGACATGGGGGTTGCTAGCTCTATAATCTGTCCTTTTTCGCCGGATTTTTTGGGTCTTTGGTGTTTTTTTCTTAGATTTGCTCCCTCCACCACAACTTTGCTTTCTTCAGGAAAAGCTTCTAAAACCTTGCCCTTCTTTCCTCTATCTTTACCAGAAATTATTAAAACTGTATCGCCTTTCTTAACTTTCATAGTAGTTCTGGAGCCAAAGTGGCAATTTTTTCAAAACCTTTTTCTCTTACCTCTCTCGCCACCGGACCCGTAATCCTTCCTCCTTTGGGTTCTTTTGTTTTTCCTTCCAAAACCACGCAAGCGTTGTCATCAAACCTGATATAAGAACCGTCTGGCCTGCGATATCCTTTTTTTTGTCTAACTATAACTGCTCTTACTACATCATGTTTTTTAACTAATCTGCGCGGTTCAGCCTCTTTTACTGTCCCAACAATAGCATCGCCAAGCTGAGCATAACGCCTCTTTGACCCGCCCAAAACATGAAAACATTGGAGGATTTTCGCTCCACTATTATCGGCAACATTTAACATTGTGCGTGGTTGAATCATGCTTTTTTAATAACCTTCCATTTTTTTTCTTTGCTCAGTGGACGGCACTCTTCGATGACCACTCGATCGCCTACCTTGTATTCTTGGTCAGTGTGGGCTTTATATTTTTTATGGAGACGGTATCGCCTTTTATATTTGGGATGCTGTTTGAATCTTTCAACCAAAACTACTACAGTTTTTTGCATTTTATCAGATATCACTGTACCTGTAAGTTGTTTCTTTGCCATATTGATATTAGCTTTGTTTTAGCAAAGTTAAAGCTCGAGCAATATCTTTCTTAATTTGATGAATTTCTCTAACATTTTTTACTTTTCCGGCTGCTAAGTCAAACCTAAGTTGCCTTAATCTTTCCCGATTGTCTTGAAGTAATTTTTGTAGTTCCAATTTAGATTTTTGACGAAGCTCTGCTATTTTCTTCATCTTTTTATAATTTTTGTCTTTACTGGAAACTTTGTGGCTGCCATCTTGAAGGCTTCCCGAGCTATTTCTTCTTTTAATCCATCTAATTCAAAAATTATTCTACCTGGTTTTAAAGGAAAAGCATAATGGTCTACGCTTCCCTTTCCTCCGCCCATGGGCACTTCGGTCCCTTTTTTAGTTACAGGCTTATCAGGAAAAACTCTTATCCAAAGTTTTCCTCCTTTTTTCAAATATCTAAGAATCACCCTTCTGGCGGCTTCCAGTTGGCGACCGCTTACCCAACGAGTTCCTAAACTCTTTAATCCGAAAGAACCAAAGGCAAGCTGAGTGCCTCTACTTTCTACTTCCTTGCTTCTCCCTTTTCTCCACTTTCTATGTTTAACTTTTTTGGGCATTAATATAGCCATGTGTGTCCGCTGAACTAACGCTGAACTATACGCCGAATTTACGCTGAATCAGCGTTTTATCAGCGTAGAAATCAGCGACTTATCAGCGATTAAGCGAAGCGTTCGCCTTTATAAATCCAAACTTTTATTCCGATTACTCCGTAAGTACAGTAAGCCCGAGCTTCGGCATAATCAATGTCAGCTCTTAAGCTTTGGCGAGGAAGTCGTCCTTTCATCAACCAGTTAGTTCGGGCAATTTCTACTCCATTTAACCTGCCCGCCATTTCTACTCGACACCCCTCCGCTCCTTTGGCTGACATAATTTTTTCGATGGATTGCTTTAAAACTCTTCTGTAAGGCATCCTTCTTTCAATCTGTTGAGCTGCCCACTGAGCAGCTAAAGCAGCTGAACTCCACGGGTCTTTTATTTCTTTAATGTCTATTTTAATTTCTCTCTTAGAAGCCTGAGCTAAAGCTTTGACGGGTTTTTCTTTAGTAAGAAAAACTTCCAATTCTTTTTTCAATTCTTCCACTCCCCCTCCTCCACGTCCAATAATTAAACCTGGACGAGCAGAAGAAATTATCACCATAATTTTCCCAGCGAATCTTTCGATTTCAATCTTCTCCACTCCTAACTTTCCTATCCTTTTTTGCAGATACTCTCTGATTTTAAAATCTTCCTCCAAGTTTTGGGAGAATCTTTTTTTATTCAGCCAGCGAGAGAGCCAACTGCTGTTGTCTTTTATTCTGAATGCTCCGGGGTGAACTTTATGGCTCATGATTTCTAATTAAAACGTTTTGCGTCTAAAGATGCGCTGAACGCTTTTCTCAACCTTTGGTTTAATTTCTTCGGTTTCTGGTTTTAATCTTGGCTTAGGAATTTTAGGAGTTCTTTCTGTCTTCTTCTCTTTCTCCTCAACTGCTTCTGCTGGAGCAGCCTTTACTTTCTTCCTTTTAACCTTTCCTTTTTTTATTTCGCCTAAGACAATGGTAATGTGTGAAGTTTTTTTCTGAATCTCGTTGGCGCTTCCTCTGGCTCGAGCAATCCACCTTTTATATTTTGGTCCCTCATCAACCGTAATCTTGGAAATAAAAAGATTTGCCGGATCCAATTGAAAACTATTTTTGGCATTGGCCACCGCTTGATTTAAAAGCTTCAATATGGGCAAGCTTGCCTTTTTGATTGTAAAATTCAAAATTGTTTGAGCTTCTTCAACCTTCTTTCCTCGAAGCAAATTGACAACCAACCTTACTTTTCTTGGAGCTATTCTTAAATATTTTAATTTCGCGGTCATCGCTGCCATGAAATTGGTTTACGATTTACGAGATTTATTCAGCGGCTTTTTTTATTTGTTCAGTTTCCTTTTCAGCAACTTTAGTCTCTATTTCTCGCTGCATTCTTCCTCCGTGACGAGAGAATCTAGTAGTAGGGGCGAATTCGCCAAGTTTATGCCCCACCATATTTTCAGTTACCTTCACGGACAGGAACTCTTTGCCGTTGTGGACTCCGAAGGTAAAACCAACCATTTCGGGAGTAATGGTGCAGCCCCGACACCAAGTTTTAATAACTTCTCTGGCATCAGGTTTCTTCCCTCTAATCTTTTTTAAAAGCTTTTCTGGCGCATATGGACCTTTTTTTAAACTTCTTGGCATTATTTTTAGCAGAAGGTAGGTTAAGGTTAAGATGCCGGTATGGAAATCAGGCTAAGAAGTTAGTAAAAGTTAATTTCCTAACCTCTAAACCAAACTGGCTTCCTAACCCTTTGACTAATTTCTTCTTTTAACAATATATTTATCTGTCCACTTCTTCTTTCTCGTTTTTACTCCTAAAGCTGGCTTTCCCCAAGGAGTTTTTGGATATTTCAAACCGATGGGGGTCTTTCCTTCTCCGCCGCCATGAGGATGGTCGCAAGGATTCATTGCTGTCCCACGAACCTGAGGCCTTCTTCCCTTCAACCTAACCCTGCCAGCCTTACCTATAGTAATAAATCTATGCTCTGGCCGAGACACCTGACCAATTGAGGCAAAGCACTCTTGAGGTACTTTTCGAATTTCGCCCGAAGGCATTGCCAAATGTGTCAGCCCTGCTTCGCGGGCTAAAACTTTAGCCGTAGAACCGGCTGACCTTGCCATTTTCCCTCCCTTACCAGGCTCCAATTCAATATTATATACCTGAGTACCAACTGGAATGTTTTTTAGTTTCATCCTGTTGCCAATTTTGATTTCGGCAGCTTCATTACAGATTATTTCATCACCAACATTTAGCTGATAGGGGGCTAAAATATATCTTCGATCTCCGTCTTGGTATTCAACCAAAACAAGATAGGCTGTTCGGTAAGGATCGTATTCCAAGGCAATAACTTTACCTACTACTCCTAATTTGTCTTGTCCAAAATCAGCAACTCGATAGAGTCGTTTCACTCCTCCGCCACGATGCCGTACGGTAATTCTGCCCGAAGCTGTTCTACCAGCTTTGCTCTTCAAAGCCAAAAGCCACCTTCTCTCAGGCTCTTTCTTTGTTAATATGCTTTTTGATTTTTGGATTTTGGCCATTGGAATTTGTTTAGAGATTATCGAGGTAGCACCCCAATCTTCTGTCCTCCTTTGATTTTAACAATAGCTTTTTTATATCCCGCCCTCCATCCTTTTACCTTTCCTAATTTTCTTCTTTTGGGCCGAGCTTTGATAATTTTAACAGAAATTACATCTACCCCGTATAAGCTTTCGACTGCCTTCTTAATCTCTATTTTATTTGCCTGGGGCCCAATCTTAAAGATATATTGCTTTTTT